>VOFC01000863.1_pt1 | contig 51560 bp, 82 predicted proteins | sample 5384161 | NCBI WGS metagenome assembly VOFC01 (sample SAMN12384722, study PRJNA508395) | human gut metagenome | isolation source: healthy gut B | host: Homo sapiens | reverse complement strand
GCGTTGTTGATCACGATCTGTATATGGAAGTTCTTGATACATCTCTTTATCACGGATGTCCATTAATAATGCTTATAACTGGATGTTCTATTTGTGATTCTTTCCGGTCAAACCTACAACTTTGAAAACCGTTTTTCAGAAAATATTTCGCACACCCTTTTCCAATTCCGAAACTCTTGTACCTGTTATCAATATTATTCACTTTCTACCTTCCCTCTATAAGTTCTCTTTTTTAATTTCTCTATAAATTTTCCTCTATATAATCGCCTTTTTATGAACTTTTCTCTACAAATTTTCCTTATAAGGTCACCTTATAATCTCTCCATCATATTCCTTGGCAGTGCCTTTGTAAGCGCGCTTACCACGAACAGACAGATCACACGGTCAATATAATCTGTAAAGAACTGAACCACAAAGCATGCTCCTACCATTCCCATCGGGGTTTTGGCAGAAGCTGCACCAGAACCGTAGAACCTGATGATGTAATCCTGCCAAATAAGAATGCCGTAATGCAGGAACTTACAATGGTTGACGGTAATGTAATTACCAGCGCTGCCACAAATATCCACCATTTTTCGGTTTATATTTTCTGATATACCAGACCTGTCACCAGACCAAGAATGATACCGACAGGCATAGTATAAAGAATATACGTCAACCGTCATTCCCATGAACAGACCACTGATCACATTCAGGAAGCATTCCATAAATCGGGCCTAATGTGGATGCAATGAATACGGTTCCGATACTGTCCAGGTAAATTGAAGCTTCAGAAATAATGCAATCTGTCCTCCGACCAGATTAATGCAGATTGCAAATGCAACGATGCAGATTTTATATGTTGATACTCTATATGTTGATGTTTTTTTCATGACTTACTTCTCCTCACTTATAATACATTTTCCAAAATATCCAGACTCTCAGGTTCTACTTCCAGTACTCTCGAAAGCATCATTTCGAAAAACGATATGTATCTACCTGTGTCAGTACTTTTGCATTCGGTTCTTTCCGGTAAAAATTCATCGAATCGACAACCGACTGCCCCAGTGATATCCCTTTTGTCTCAATCTGACAAAGGATTCAAATCCTTCACAGATCGAAGGATCAATAAAAATATGCTACAGCAAGAGGATCATTGATCACACAGCCAATGATATGTTCCCATTCCCAGTGAAAATCAAAATAAAACTTTGTGATCTTCTACCATGAACATTGACGGTAATACAAAGATGACTACGATCATACTGATGATTGCACCTCTCGCCATCAATATACACAACGAGCTGATCATATCAATATTTGAATACAATCCGACACCGATTGTTGCTGCAAAAGAAACTCAGCGCACTTACCATGATCGACTGTGCTGATGCACGGTGTGCGTAGTGATCGCATCGTATTTCTCCGCTCCGTGATTGCGTTCTCTCTTATATCTCGTTGTCATAAGGATCGCATAATCCACCGTTGATCCAAGCTGGATCGTGCCGATGACAATCGATGCGACGAATGGCAGTTTCGTTCCTGTATAATACGGAATTCCCATATTTACAAAAGATGGCAAATTCAATAACACCAACCAGAATAACCGGAAGCGAAATGGATTTAAATAATATCAATATGATCACGAAAATGATACCGATCGATACCATACTGACTGTCTTGAAATCCGTATCTGTAATATCGATCAGATCTGCTGTCAACGGGCCCTCACCGATCAACATGCCACCTTTGTCATATTTATGTAATATTTTATTCAGATCTTTGATCTGGGCATTCAGTTCATCCGATGCAACCTTATACTCAGAATTGACCAATAGCAGTTGATACTTATCATTCTTCAACATATCTGTTACAGAATTCGGGATCATGTCCTGCGGAATTGCCGGTCCGATCAGTGCATCCAGTCCAAGTGCCCATTTAACGCCATCGACATCATCCATCTTATCAATCATTTTTGCAACATCTGCCGATTCTACGGAACTGTCCACAAGAATCATATGCGTCGTATTCATGTCATAATCTTTTTTTTTACTTCTCATTTGCAATAATACTTGGAAGGTCTTTTTTGGCAGTGTCTCATCCAGATTGTAATATACGGCTGTATGGTTATTTCCATAGATTGCAGGGAACAAAAGTACAAGGAAAAGGATTACATAGATCATATACCGCTTCGTAACTTTATCTGATATCTTTCCAATATCCGGAAGGAAAGGCTTATGCATCGTCTTCATGATCCATTTGTCACAGCACAGGATCATAGATGGCAGGATTGTCACACAGGCAATCACTCCGAGGATGACACCTTTTACCATAACTACACCGATATCCATACCCAGTGTAAATGTCATAAAAACACAGGGCAATAAATCCTGCCACTGTCGTAACCGAGCTCCCGATTACAGATGAGAATGTCTGCGATATCGCATGTGCCATTGCCCGTTCTTTATCACCGTTGTAACGGACCTGCTGTTCTTCATAGCTGTGCATCAGAAAGATCGAATAATCCAGTGTCACTCCGAGCTGAAGTACTGCTGCCAGTGCGCTTCGTAATATACGAGATCTCTCCAAAGAAGTAGTTGCTTCCCAGATTATACACGATTGCCATTCCGATACTCAGCATAAAAAGTAAAGGAATAAAATAGGAATCCATCGTAAGACCTAATACGATCACTGCCAATACGACTGCGATCAGTACATATAACGGTGTCTCCTTCTCAGCCAGATTCTTCGTATCCGTAACAATTGCTGACATTCCACTTAAAAAGCACTGTTTTCCTGCCAGTTTACGGATCTCCCCAATGGCATCCATCGTTCCGTCAGATGAAGTACCCTCGTCAAAAAAAATCGCCATCATCGTTCCTGTATCGGAATTGAACACCTCATAGACATCCTTTGGGATCATGCTCTTTGGCATACTGATATCTGCCAGCGAATCATACCATAAAACTTTCTGAACATGTTCCACGTTCTCAATCTTTGCTTTCAGGGCCGATACCTCTTTATCTTCCATTCCATCCACAATGAACATGGAAAATGCACCGGTTCCGGAAGTCTTTTACCAGAATATCCTGTCCCTGCATCGTCTCTATATCTTCCGGCAAATACGTCAGCACATCATAATTGACTCTGGTATTCACATATCCAAGTCCCGCCGGAATCAGGAGTAAGATACTGATGATCAGTATCGGGATTCTGAACTTTACTACCTTTTGCCAAATGCAACCATATTCATAACCGCCCCTCCTTTATGACTATTGGTCATTTTTTTTTGTACCTAATTGCAATATACATCAAAAAAGACCAACAGTCAATACAGTTTTTGACTATTGGTCATTTTTTTATTCTTATACAATTTTCTCAGATTGTATCGCTGCATTTTCGGATTGAAATTTTCCTATATTTCCAGCATTCCAAGTCTTGCCAGAACCTTCAGATCCATGTTCTTTACATTGTCTCCAAACTGTATCCGGATGTGATCATCCTCCATGTCTACCACGACACCCTCACCGAATTTCTTATGCTTTACAATCATGCCTTCTCAAGTGCATCTGCGAGTTCCTGATAGCTTTTTCCCGGTTGCTTCTGAGAGCCATGATACATTCCATTTTCCTTTACGCCATATGTTTCCGCCGGACTATAATCTCCCCCATTTCTTTATTCCTGCATATTCTTTTTTGCCGATTCTCTCTCAGATTCCTCTTTCCCAGCAGCTCACTGCAGAATTTAGACGGCTTATTCGTCGTAAATACATTCAGCTGATTCTTTGCCCTGGTCACACCTACATAGAAAAGTCTTCTTTCTTCCTCGTAAGTTTCAAGTTCTTCTTTCGATGCCGTCCGCGGATTTACCAGAACTTTTTCCGGCAGTATCCATCCATAACATCCAGAAGATAGACGGTATCATATTCCAGTCCTTTACTCGCATGCATGGTAGACAGAATAAATGGACAGTCGCTTTCCGTCTTCTTTCCCGGATGATCTTTCTAAGCTCTTCCAGACGTTCCAGTAATTTTTCCGGAGAGTCTACCCTGCTTCCAATCATCTTGACAATCTCTAATTTATTTGCATTCATGCCCATTTTCTTCAGATAATCCTGATAACCCATATATGTCAGTATCTGATCAACCGCCTCATCCCCTGTCATCTTTAAGATGCGTTCCATCTGCCGTCTCAGATTACGGATATTATCCTCCTGATACTTTTCCAGATTATCATACTTAAGTACCGCATCCAGAACCGCCATATCTTTCTCCTTGCTCAAGTTAACATATCTTAAAGCATCTTCCTTACGGAAGAACAATTTCAATCTGTAATATATCTGCATGAATCTGTCAGTATCTTTCGGATTCATTGCAAACCGTATGATATTCTCTACATCCAGAACCGTACGGTGTGTGAAAAAAGACAGCTCTGCATTCCGCATCCTGTACGGAATATTCTTCCTCTCCAAAAGATCTATCAACGGAATAGCACACTCGTTATCCCGGTATAGAACCGCCGTCTCCGCTTTCCGTGCATCCATACCGTTCTTTTGCAGGCTGCTTTCCCGGGTCATACATTCCTGTGCTACCCTCATCAGATATACATACTCTGCCTTTCTGGATTTTAAAGAAATTTCTCTGATATCCGTCCCTGCCTCTCTTGCAGGCTTCATATGTTTTTCATGACGAAGCGTATTTTTCTGGATGAATTTATCCGCTGCCTCCACAATCTTCGCATTCGATCGGAAATTTTCTTCCATCAGAAGTACCTTTGCACCTTTATGATTCTTTTCGAACGACAACAACGCTTCCGGGTAAGCCGCCCGGAATCCATAGATGCTCTGATCCTCATCACCCACCATGAACAGATTTCCCGATTCTGTGGCCAGCAGTGCAATGATCGCATGCTGGATCTTGGAGGTATCCTGTGCTTCATCTACACAGATATACGGATACAATTTCTGAAAATACGCCAGAAGTCCAGGATCCATTCTCAGCATCTTATATGCATACAACATCTGATCATCATAATCCATCAGATTCTGCGCACGCATCTGACTACAGTATTCACGGTAGATTCCTGCAATTCGGATATCCGACTCTTCTTCTAACTTCTGAAGTTCTTCTTCGGTCAGCATCATATTTTTATATATGTGATCAACGTTCTTACATTCTTAAGATCACTCTCCGTCGGATATCCCATGCCATGATCCTGACAGATTCTGATCAGCATCCCTGTCGTTGTCTTTTCATCCTTCACCAGTTCGAATGGTGTCTTTCCAATCCGTCTTCCGTAATACTGGATAATCCTCGCACAGATTCCGTTGATCGTCCTAAATTCCAGTCTCTTTGCCATATCCTCGCCAAAACGGACTGCAAATCTTTCGGACATATCTTTTGTCGCTGCCACCGTATATGTAACCGTAAGTATGCTCTCCGGAGGAATATTCCTACAGTAGATCATATAACCAAGACGTGTCACCAGTACCGTGGTCTTTCCTGATCCAGGGTACGGCAAGAAGCAGTACCGGCCCTTTTGTGCTCTGTACTGCTTCTTTTTTGCTGTTGATTTAATTTTACCGAAAATGTTGTTTCAAATTCTTTCCATTCCATACTTCTTTTTATGTTAATTTGTGAATCCACTTATAGCTCCTAAATCGTAAAAAATACCGGAATTCCTTTGAACAACTGGTCCGACTGCACTGCAATCACGACCAGTTCCACCGGGAGTTTCCACACGAATGCCGCCAAAAATGACAGCGGCATCACGATCCCCATGTAGAGATCAGATTCATATACATGGAGAACTTTGTATCTCCCCCACCTTGAATGACACCTACCGATACCGGCATCTGATATGACATTCCTACCATAACTATGCTCATGATCATAATGAAATGATCTGCCAGGACTGCTGCCGTATCTGTCAGTTTATACATGGATAACAGCGGTCCTCTCAATACAAATAGCAGAGAAGCAAGCACTACACCAATCAGAAGATCAATCACAGAAAGCGTTCTTCCATCAGATTTTACTCTTTCAATATCTCCCTCTCCGATATCTTTCCCGATCACAACTGCAGATGCAGATGATATGGCGATTACGATCACCTTCAGATACTGGAAGAATGTGCTGGATACAGAATTTGCAGCAATTGCATCTGCGGACAAATGTCCGAAATTGCCGTCTGCATCGGTACCGAGATTGCCCAGATCATCCCTGAGCACATGATTGGAAATGCAACTTTTAAGAATGCCCTCCATATCTTTCTATTCTCCGGCGCAAATATGATTCTGATCAAATTGACGTCAAATAACCGGACTTTCGTATCTATCTTCCACACATACACCACAATGATCAATAGTTCCAGCATTCTTGCAGTTAACGTTCCCACTGCTGCTCCCTTGATCCCCATCTCTGGAAATCCAAAATGTCCAAAAATCAATGTGTAATTGATACAACCGTTTGTGATCAATGACACTACTGATATGACAAATGAAATCTTCACTACCTCTACACTTCTAAGCATAGCAATCAGCAGATTACTTATCATGAAAAGTAAAAATGTCCACTTCAGTAGTCCCAGATATGCCTTTCCTTCCCGCAATAATCTCAGGTGACGTCGTAAATATTCCCAGGAGCCGTTCCGGCATGCACGTACAGGCTGTCACGACCACTGCTGCGATCAGAATACTGAGTGCCAGTGCTGCTCCCGTCAGCTTCCGGATTTCCTCAGTCTCCTGTTTTCCCCAGTACTGAGAACAGATTGCTACCAGTGCATTTCCAATAGACAATGCCAGCTGGTTCACAATAAAGAATATCTGGTTCACCGTTGCCGCACCGGACAATGCATTCTGGCTGTAACCTCCAAGCATGATATTATCAAGCATATTCACACTGTAAGCCACCAGATTCTGAAGTGCCACAACCAGCATCAACCGGAAAAATGTCTTATAAAAATTTTTATCTCTTGTAAAAAATGTTGTTCTTGCAGTTTTCATTATCTTAACAGATTTCTTACCATTTCTGCATCAAATGTAACAGATTTCACATGGTCTACTTCAATCTGATAAAGTGCATTCGCTGCCAGATGTTCTGCCGCCTGCTCCAGATCGCGGATTCCGGATGTATTAGAATATAACTTGATCAATTCATCCAATCCTTCCTCACTCATGATACACTCGTCTTCCTTAAGGCTCATTCTCTTTAATACGCTTCGGAAGTGCGAATTTGGAGAAAATCACTTTCTTCTCATCCGGTGTATAATCCGGAATGTCAATCACTGCAAAACGTGACATCAGAGGTGCACTGATCTGAGACTTGTCATTCGCAGTCGCAATTGGATATACACCCACAGTCGGAACCATACATTCCATGTAATTATCTGTAAATCCAAGATTGTCCAGAAGAGTCAACAATACATCTGCGGGATTGCCATTTCCTTTTCCGGATGCTGCTTTATCCAGCTCATTAATGATGAATACCAGATTTGATTCTCCTGCCATGGCAAATGCTTCCAGGATAATGCCTGGCTTTGCATTGGCATAGATACGGGAGCTTCCGGTCAGCTGCTCAGGATCATTGATGGAACTCATATCCAGAGTCGTCCATGGCAGCTTCAGGATTCTTGCCACCGCATAGGCGATCTGAGATTTACCGGTTCCTGCCGGTCCCACTAACAGAAGTCCATATGCCGGCAATGTATGTGTACGGTTGATCTGGATTATGGTCTCGATGATTCTCTGCTTTACGCGCTCCATTCCGTAAAGTTCTTCATCAAAATTCTGCGCGCTTCATCCGGATCGATCGCTTCAAAATAATTGCTCTTCCACTGTACATTCATCATAATAGAAAGCGCTCTCTGTGCATGACGTCTTTCTTCTGGTGAAACTTCATGAGAACGTGCTACGGCAAGATTACGTCTCGCCCAGAGACGGATATTGTCCGGAAGGGTTCTTCCCGCACAGTTCATGAAGTCTGTGATACTCTGAAGGCTGGTAAGCTTCATATCATCTCCTGCTTCGTCTTCATCTTCATCATTCTCCTCTTCTGCCGGTGCATTACTTGCCAGAAGTCGCTCGATCATAAACTGCAGGAATCCATCTTCTGCAGATAACTTTGTACCGCCGCCAAATGCAGTCTCTCGGATCTTGTATACCGCATATCCTTTTCTTCTGTATTCTCTCCCTGAGAGACGCACATTAATATGATTCTCTCCTAGCCATTTTAACAAACTTACAAATCTTGCATCGCTCTTCAAGATGTCTGCACTTACGGTTCCGTCTTCCTGCTGAAACTCGAATGATGTCCTCTTGATCGGATTGGTAAATACGCCGCAGGAATGATGTTCCCATTTACATTGCTTATTATCCAGGATCATCATTGGTTTTCTATAGTTGCTTCATTTTCATTAGAGCGGATTACCGTATATGTACATTCCGCTGGTTTCTTCTCGTCCGGTGTTGCGTTAAAATCAAAAACTGGCATCGTTTGTTCTCCTTTTTTATATTCTTACATTGCTATGCATAATTATTGTTCTTACTGCATTAGTGTAACATAACATACTCGCTTCTTCCAGCGCTATTTGTCAGGCAGCCTGCCTAACTCATCGCGCCTCCTCAGCTGGAACCTGCCCCTGCTGTACATGCATAACAATGCTTATCCATCCGGATTTTCTCACCTGATATGGCTCTCCAGTCACATCAAATATAGTCTGTCCGCCGTTCACAGGCATTCCCGCAGCTAGGTTAAAATCGCAGTCATACAGCTGTCCGTCATAATCTACTGAAAGTTGTGTCCTGCACATCAAAGCTTCCACTGTATCTGCATTGAATGCATCAAATAATTTCTTCATATAACGATTCAGATTCCCTGATTTTCTTAAGAACGCTCCGAATCTTCCCATCGGATTATTATACAAAGTGTAAAGACTATTGAATTCAATTCCGAAATCCTGCAATAGCTTCTGCTTATATTCTTTTTCCATTGCTTCCTGATCAGGCGGAAAGAAAGCTCCTGCCGGATTATAAACCATATTCAGTACGAGTTCCGGATTGCGCCCATATCCCATTGCATTCAGACGCCGAATCACTTTGATTGCTTTATCAAACGCTCCTGCACCGCGTACTTTATCCATCTCCGGTGCACGGTAATACGGAAGCGAAGATACCACTTCTACTTTGTTTCTTGCATACACTTCCATGAGATGTTCATATTCTTTTTCAAGAAGAATGACCAAATTTGTTCTTACTATGACATGCCCGCAGATTTTACTGCTTTCTTCTATCAGATATTCCAGATGCGGGTTCATCTCCGGTGCTCCTCCGGTAATATCTATTGTTACAATCTTCTGCTCTTTTGCAAAAGTAAGGCAGGCATCCATCACCTCTCTTGACATCTCTTCTGTCCGCGCGGGACCCGCATTCACATGACAATGTTTGCAGATCAGATTGCATTTTCGTCCAATATTCATCTGCAATACATCCAGATATTCTGCTGTACCCATATACTTCTTATCCGGTATCATCTGCTGGAATGACGGGATCTCTGTCAAATCATGAAAATCCTTTAATGATATCATCCATTACATAACCTCTTTCAGTATCTCGATCGTATCTTTCACTACTTCCGGGCAGAAATCAAACAAAAGACCTTCAGCCAGTATCTTCTGCATGTCTTCCGGATCCGCAATATCATGCTTTAATAATCCTTTGCAACTGCACGAAACATATTTTTTCCGAATTTTTCCAGAAATTCTGCTCTTTTTGCATTCATAATCTCTTTCTGTTCCATGTGTTCTGTGTCAAAATGTCCATATTTCATTCCCAGAACGATCATTGCACCGACTACTGCACCGCAAGTCTCGCCGATTCCCATTCCGCCGCCAAATCCTGCAGCCATCTTATATGCTTCTTCCTGTGTGATCCCCAGTTCTTCTGCAAATGCCCCTGCTACAACCTGAGAACAGTCAATTCCTTTCATAAAATGTTCTGCAATTTTTTCTTTTTTTCCATCTCTTTTCTCCTTACTCACACTTATGTTATTGTTCCAAAAATATTTCTATTTTTTCTAAAAATCCATCACTCAGATAATCCTCCAGCTTCCGATATGTAGATTCATTTATAATCAGTTTATCCGGCTGCTGATACTGCACCCATGCCATTGCGCACCAGGTGATTCCTCTTAAGCATGTAATCTCCATAAATACTTTTGTTCGTTCTTTTTTAATCCCGTTATATCAAAACGCGCCCCCACACATTTCAGATATTCATTCAGAAAATTTTCTATCTCTTCTTCCCTCAATATCACATCCGTTTTCCAAAACGTCGTTGTCGGTGCAAGGAAATGTCCCAGATCCTGTGCCGGATCTCCAAATAACGGCTTTTCCCAATCAATAAGATAGTTCGGCTTTCGCCTTCTCCTCCAATCAAGAAATTCGTGGAATTCAGTTCTGTATTAATGCAGCATTGATACGGTGAATCTTCCATATGGAATTCTTTTGCCTTTTTCCATGCCTTATCAAGCAAATCTCGGATCTTCCTTTTCATCCTGTCTTTTCCAAGCGGTGAATCCATATATATCTTCACCATCTCTTCGCACTCTTCCAATATTGCGGTCAGTGGATTCTCTGGCCGAATCAAACCCGATTCTGATTCCGGTATTCTGACACTATGTATATCAGCCAGACACTCTGCCGCATATTTTAAATCCGTATGATAGTCTAATGCTTTTCCCGGCAGATATTCCATTACCAGTACTCCGTGATCTAAAAAAAATTTCCTGCTCCCTGTCTACATAAAGCACTTTTGGCGTTCTTCCCGATGCTTCCAGCAATTGCAGTGCATGACATTCATACCCAATCTGATTTTCCAGATGCATCTGACTCCCACAATTGACACGTAACAGAAGTTTTTTCCCTGTCTTTGGATGCGTGAAGCTGTAATTAATATTATACTCTCCCTGTGCAAGCATTGTATATTCTTCTTCCTGTTCATTCGGAAGCTTTAATGCTTTCCTATACTTTTCATTTTTCACATATTCATTTAATCCTTTTATACGTTCCATAATCCCGATCCCCTATTGGCTATATTGTTTCCTGACATTTTATCTTACATCTTTATATAACTTCGATATCGTCTCTATCGGCACACCATCCCGGTACATTTTTCTTAGCCGGTTCATCTTCCACATCACTTTTAACTGCGGAATCACCTTTTTAGGGAATCTCCGGTCTGACGTATAGATTCTGTGCCTAGCAATGCCAAGCTTTACTCCCATTTCCTTTAACGTAAGCGAAAACTGGTAATCTTCCATAATCGGAAGAGCCGGAAACATCCCCGCTTTGAAGAACAGTTCTCTTGTGATAAAAATTCCCTGATCTCCAAACATCACTTTTCTGTCTTTTATCCTATGATTTGAAATAACTCTGCATGTCCACATAAAAAACTGTCTGGAATGAAATGCAATGCCAAAGCATCCTGCTTCATGATCTTTTATCACTGCTTTGATTTCTTCCAGCGGTCTTTTCGGAAGTTCACTGTCACTATGAAGAAAGAAAAGAATATCTCCGGTACTTTCTTTTGCGCCAAGATTCATCTGGTTCGCCCTGCCTTTTTCCGAATGCAGTACTTTAAATCCCAGTCTGATCATCGACAATGTTGCGTCTGTACTCCCTCCATCGACTAGAATGATCTCACACTTTCCCTGTAAGTTTTCTAATTGCTCCAGCAGTTTCTCTATCGTTGTCTCTTCATTATAGATCGGCACAATGATAGAAATCTTCTGTTTTTTAGCAGGTAACGTCCAGTATGTGTGTTCTGAAGTAACTTCTGCGTCCTCATCCGGCTCCGATACGCCGTAATATCATCTCTGTCATCCATATCCTGCAATCTTCTTACATATCCGATTGTCAGTCCCATTTCCTGTAATGGCTGCACGGTCTGCTCCAGTACATTTCCTGTTCCATATGTCTTCTTTTCAAACACTTCACATACCGGTCTTTTTCATTCCGACCAGATAATACCCTTCGTCTACGGTGGGACCAAAGACTACATCATTTACATCCAAAAGCCTGAACGCATACTCCAAATCCGATTTCAGTTCCGGTATATCCGTTCCTATTAATACACAGGAATCATACCCTTTTTTCCAGTACATATTCGATTGCCTGATACATCCTTTCTCCCAGACCTTCCCCTGTCTGGGGAATATATTCTTTTTGCTTTCCTGAATAATTTTTCCAGATATGCTTTCCCTTTTTTCGGTGTGTAGCATACGAATATGTCAGCATTTACTTTTTCGCATTCCTGTGCAATATCTTTCAGAAAATTCTCATGAAGTTTTGCACATTCCTGCGGCGAAAAATATGGCATCAGCCTTGTCTTTGTCTGTCCCGGAATGGGAACTCTGGTAAATACGATCACTGCCCTCTTCATTTCCGTCGTTATCCCCTTATATAAATTTTTGTTTTCATTCTATTCAACATCGATTTCCCTGTATCGGCTTTTTCATCTGTTTCTAATATTTCTGTCAAAATATGAGTGACATTCTTAGATCCGTTCCGATTTAGATTGCCTGCACAGGACGCACAATAGCTGTAAATCTTCTGCCCGCCACTATTTTTTAACGCTGCTCCCATATTTTTTGCAAGTTCTGGCTCTTTTACAGGGGCACAGCCACCTAAACCACAGCACTGTACCTCTTCGATTGGAATCAGCTTTCCTTATGTATCGCTCTATCTCTCCTAACAGTTCTTTCTTTTCCCTGTCAGGACATGGAAGAACACCTTTGCCGGAAACAGATTCTTCTTTTCCGATTCCGAATTCCTCAAGCTTTTCATAGATGCTTACAACCTTTACTTCTTCCATTCTTGGTTTTAAATATGCATAGCAGTTCGGACAAAGCATGATTACTTCTTTGATTTTTTCTTTTATGCAATTCTGATTGTATCTGACCTATAATCCTTTTTTCATCCTCTTTCATGCCAAGTTCTACAATCGGCTTTCCACAGCAGTCATATGCCACTCCTATGCCATATTTTTTCAGTTCATTTACCAGCCTCTTGGTCGTCTTTGGATAAAAAGAAGGAAAATTACATCCCGGAAACAGAATACTTTCCCTTGTGCATGTCTGTAATTCCGGTATATATAATCTTTTTTTTCTTTTAACAGCATCCCATATCCTTTTTCTTCCAAAGTTCCACCGTTTTTCTACTTTTTCTCTCCGGAGATTTAGAATATACTCTCTTCCATCAATATTCTCAGGGCATACCTCTGTGCACTTTCCACACAGGAAACAATGATAAGAAAGCTCTTTTAACTTCTCTGTATCTCCGATATCTATTCCGTACTTTTTTAGAAATTCACACTGATTCTGGCAGACGTGACAATGGGTACATGCTTCTACTGTATTGTTATTCTTCATTTTTTCCTCCTGCACATAGTGCTTCTTAAGAAACGCACCAAGCCCTATTACAATCCCTGCCAGAACAATTGCTATCCCGATATAAAGAATACGGTTCTCTTTGTCTGCAAGTCCTGCCATTCCAACCGTATACATAGCTGTTCCCGGAAGCATGAAGATCAAAGAACAAATGGAATATGTTGAAAATTTAATATCTGTCACACCATAAGCAAAATTTGCAGATTATACGGAAATAATGGAACCAGTCTTGTGATCATTAGAATAAATACTTCATTATTTCCAGACTCATCAAATAACCATTTTTTAAATATTTGTTCTTCATCGCCATCGGCTTAATAATGTCCTGTAAGAAAAATCTTCCTGCAACAAATGCGACCATTGCTCCAAGCGTTGTCGCAACTGAGCAACAGATTGTTCCAAGTACCGGTCCAAATACCAGACCTGCAACGATTGCAAATGTCACCCCCGGAAGTGCAAGTACCACACAGCTTATGATGGTAAGTATGGTATAGATGCCAATCGCCAACACTAAATTTTCCTGTACCATGTTTTCCAGGAATTTCAGATTCTCTGTATTTCCCAGATAAGAAGACCAGCCAAATATGTGATTTAATATCAAAATCAGAACAATAATTCCGATAAATATCCACAATTTTTTATTTTTCATTCTTTTTGTCCCCACTGCAATTCCATTTCTGATAATCTGCATCAGTGTCGCTTGCCCCAAGAAACGGCATTAAAAAGTAATATGCCGGAAACGATTCTATAGATTTCAACACTGTAATTCCCAAATAACTAATTCCTAATATCTGCATGATCACAATCATTACAAAATCTATCTTTCCCAACAATTCTTTTTTTTCTTCCTATATCCCACAATAATTAATACGATAAGTACAATAGCAGCAGCAACTGTAATATATTTTAGTATATCATAAACCGGGTTCTTCTGGATCTGCATATTCTGATAATTCACCCACCGGAGCATCCCCAGTTTTTTCTTGTAAAATATTGGAACGCATATCCTCCGATCAAAAACGCTATGGTTAATAAATCTAAACATATATAAATAATTTTTTTCATTTTTCTCCTTAATACTACCAAACGCTGTCACCGATATCCAGTGACAGCGCCCATAACCTTTTGTATTATATTTTCGCAGAAATTCTCTACACTTTCTGCTATGTTTTATTTTGCAGCTTTTCCTGTAGGAAGTTCTCCAACTGTTGTGTGAACACAATCATCACTTGCCGGATCACCAACCTGTACCGGATAGTCATCATGCATTAGCCATTCATACCATCCACCATCATACACAGAAATGTTATCATATCCATTTTCATAAAGTACAAGGAATGGTACTGTTGCTCTCCAGCCTGTTCCACAGTAGAATGCAAGATGATTGTCTAATGTGAAATCACAGTCTTTCCATACTTCTTTGAATCCGTCCAGGTTCTTTACTGTTCCATCATCATTTGTAAACCATAACAGATTCTTTTCGAACACCTATCTTTACTCTGTTACAAAAGCTGCGGATACATCACCGTCTTTTGCTCCATTCTCAATGATAAACAAATTATCTGTATCAAATCCTGCATCTTTCATTACTGAAATTGCTGTTTTTGCACATTTATTACCACTGTAGCAGAGAATATATACAGGCTCATCCTTGTCCATCTTGTCTTTTGCAAGATTGTACATCTCTGTCTGTGCTTCCGGTGTATCAAATTCCTTCCAGGCTGCACTGAAGTGTTCCTTTCAGATGACCTGCTTTATAGGTATCATCATCACGAACATCTAAAAATTGTACATCTTTATCTCCTACCTTGTCAACGGCATCCTTTCCTGATACATATTTCCAATCGATATTTTCTTCTGTACGGTCTGTGGTCAATGCCCCATTTTTCTTTACCAAGTGCTTCTGCTCCACCTTCTACTGTATAGATGGATGTTGGTTCAATTCCTGCATCTCTTAATACAGCTGTTGCTTTTTCAGCTCCACGTTTTCCACTGTTGCAGATAACATAGATATCTTTTTCCGTCATTCAGATGATCTTTGGCATAAGTTGTCATCTCATCTACCAGGGAATCGTCCTCCAATGGGAAGATCGGGCACCACTCTGAATTTGCAACTCTTCCTTTGGAATAATTTTCCCATTCTCTTACATCTAACACGTGAACTCCGTCTGCAATTACTGTATCTGCCGCGGATACATACTGGTATTCATCATCTGCCAGTTCTTTCTTTTCCCCTGTATCCTTTTTATCATCCGTCTGTTCTGTCTTCGTATCTGCTGTCTTATCATCAGCCTTTGATCCACATCCAACAACCATTGTTCCTGTCATTGCAGCTACCAGTAATAATGTCACAATTTTCTTTTTTCATCTTATTTTTCCTCTTTTCTTCTTTTTAATTAAAACTCCAGTTTCTTTACAATATTTTTCATCTGTACCCCGTGTACAAGACTTGCTCCGCCGCGGATCGCCGCTGCTACATGTACCGCCTCTGTCATCTGTTCTTCGCTGACACCTTTATCCAGGCAGTCGTTCGTGTAAGCATCAATACAATATGGGCACTGTACGGTATGTGCCACTGCAAGTGCGATCAATGATTTCTCTCTTGCAGTCAGCGCACCCTCTTCGAATACCGCATTGTAATAAGCAAAGAATTTTTCTGCCAACTCTGATGCTTTTTCCCCGATTGTCCCAAACTTTGCAAGATCCTCCGGATTGTAATATGTTTCCATATTCTTTTTCCTCCCTTTTTTTATTTTCCGGACTGTCTGTCCATATATATCTTTCTCAGCATAAAAATTAATGCCGAAAGAGAAAACAAAATCAATAGTGCTGTTACAAGAAGTTTCGCTCCGCCAGTCAGCATACCGCCCACATAAGAATAGACGATGGTTGCCGGTAACTGTCCGATTCCCGTAGCAACAAAGAATGAAACAAATGACATCGAAGTAAGGCCTGCCGCATAACTAACAATGTCAAATGATACAAACGGAAGAAGACGACAGATTAAAATCGTATTCTTTCCATAACGTTCAAAAAAATGTATCAATTTGTTCAAGACCTGTTTTACTTGTTAATTTTTCCGCCACGTCACGTCCTAATATTTTTGCAATATAAAAGCATACTGCTGCTCCCCGCCATTGCACTGCTCCATGAAAGGATCGCACCTTTCCACCATCCAAACAGGCTGGCATTGGCAAATGTAATTAAAAATGCCGGAAGCGGTGCTGCGATTGACTGAAAAATCATCAACAAGAAAGACATCAGTGCCGCATATACCCCATATGACGCAACAAAATCTCTTACAACTGTAAAGTCTCCGCTTGCAAACATCTTAAATATCTGGTTCATTGTCTTATGTATCTCCGGTACCCATAAATATGAAGCAATACATACCAGTAAAACTATAATCAGGGTTCCCTTTTTATCCAATCATTTTTTTCTTTTTTCATATATTCCCCCCTTCATTCATGACTTGCATGCTATCATTAAATATTATTTTACCAATAAATAATCTATCTGTCTAATTGTGTTTATTGATATGTTTTCATCATTTATATATTATTTCTATATATGTATACTTTCATCAAATCCCTTTTTTTTACCGGATAACAATACAAAGCACACAGAAAAATCGGATCTTTAAGATTTTTCTCTATTGCTTATTTTTTACTTATCCTTATTCACTTTCTCTTCCAAGCCTGATTTTTTCCATTTTCTTCACAAATTCATCATCCGCATGATCAAACAGATAGTTCCTGTCACTGACCCGTTGTTTTTCATTATCTTCTTCAATCAATTTCTTTGTATATTCAATCTCTTCTAAGAAATCTCTGAAGAAATACGGGTTCCACCCTGCCCCATCGTGATTACCTGCTCTACCCCATCGGAAGTCACGACCGTCACATGATACTTTCTTCCGATATGATGAACGACCTTTTCAATGTACTGATCGGCAGTTTCGGCTTCTTTGGTATATACGACATGGATATTATGATACTTCTGGATCTCCAGTGCATAGCCTTCTACCTTGTATGCGTCAAATACCAGAATCAGGACACATTTCTTATACCCCTGATAATTACACAGGATATCCATCAGTTTATCTCTGGCAGCCTCGATGCTGACTTTTTGCCAGTTCTTTTTCAGCTCTTGCCATGCAAAAATAACATTGTATCCGTCAACCAGCAGGTATTCCTGCATAGCCTCTTCTTTTTTGCGCTGTTTTTTGCATACTCACTTTCGTAAGTTTTTGGTGTCAGTCCACCTTTTCTTTCTACTTTTCCATATGTGCGGATAAAGATTTCTTCCAGTTCTTTTTCTGCTGCTTTAGAATAGACTCCCCGGTGTTCTGGCCGCTCTCGGTACCTGTCTTGCTGCCTGCTCTGACTGCCTCTTTTGCTTCTTCTAATGCCTGTTCTTTTTTTCAAGCTGATTCTCCAAATGCATGTACTCTGGCACTTGATTCCATGGAACGTTAAATCCTGCACCATGGGAACAGAAGACGGATCCTGTCGGATTCTCGATATCGCGCTCCGGATCATAACCAATCTCTTCAATCACTGCCTCTGCGTTCCGGCAAGGTTCATAGCCGCGGAACGTACAGGTCAGATGTCCCTGTCCTCTTGTATAAGAATTCACTTCCATCTGATAATCCCGCATACCTGTAACCGGTGCATATCCCTCGATCGTCGTCATCTCTCCTTCTGTCTGCGGTGTACCGGTCTCCCCATTCATCCGCTGAATATCTGTAAGTGCCCGTCCGATCATTCCCGATGGAATTTCCAGCTGAAAATCATAATACGGTTCCAGCAGCATACTTTCGGCCTGCATCAGTCCTTGGCGCACCGCACGGTAGGTTGCCTGTCGAAAATCACCGCCTTCTGTATGTTTCAGATGTGCCCGTCCTGCCGTCAGTGTGATCTTCATATCCGTGATCACAGAACCTGTCAGCACACCCCTGTGTTCTTTTTCCAGAAGATGTGTAAGGATCAGACGCTGCCAGTTCTTGTCTAACATATCCTCACTACAATCCGTCCCGATTACAATACCGCTGCCTCTTTCTCCCGGTTCCATCTTCAGATGTACTTCCGCATAATGCCGGGCGGTTCGAAATGCCCCACACCTTCCACTGTATTCTGGATGGTCTCTTTATATACGATATTTCCCGTATCGAATTCCCACATCTACACCAAACCTGTCTTTGATCAGACTTTTTAATATCTCGATCTGGACTGCTCCCATAAGTTTTGCATGAATCTCTCCCAGTTCTTCATTCCATACGATCTTAAGCATTGGGTCCTCTTCTTCGAGTATACGTAAATTTCCGAGCATTTTGTGGACGTCACACCCCCTCCGGGAGTTCGATCTTGTAGCTTAAGACAGGCTCCAGTGCCGGTGCTTCGGAATCGCATTCTATGCCAAGGCCTTCACCTGGATAAGTATAATTCAATCCAGTTACTGCACATACCATACCGCTTTTCGCTTCCTGTACCATCTCATATTTTTCACCGGAATAAATGCGGATCTGATTGACCTTTTCTTCCCAGCTGTTCATAACTGTCTCCGATCTATCTTGTGCAAGGTCGGATTCCTTCTTACTCTGCTGCTTTCCTGCTATTCCGGTCAATGTATCTTTTACCTTCCAAAGTTCCGGATGTCACTTTCAGATACGTCAACCGGCTGCCAACTGGATCTCTGGATATCTTGAAAACTTTCGCGCCAAAATTACTTGTATTAGTATCTGTGCTATTTATCTGTTCATTCTTTTCAACATAAGCAGTCATCCCATCCATGAATTCCTGTACGCCTTCCATCTTCAGCGCCGAACCAAAATAACACGGATATACTTTCCTGTTACCGATTATCTCAGCAATTGTATCCTCTTCTATTTTCTCTGACTCCAAATACTCTTCCATCGCTTTCTCATCACACATGGCAAGACTGTCATACGTTTCTTCCGTTATCTCCGAAAAATCAATACATCCTTCATCCAGTCTGTTCTGCAGATCTGCCAGTACCTTTGCCTTATCCGTTCCCACCTGATCCATCTTATTGATGAATATGAACGTCGGTATCTGATATCTTTTGAGCAGTCTCCAAAGCGTACGCGTGTGTCCCTGCACCCCATCGGCACCATTGATCACCAGGATCGCATAATCCAGCACCTGTAAGGTACGTTCCATCTCTGCCGAAAAATCCACGTGTCCCCGGTGTATCCAGAAGAGTTATCCCCAGATTACCCATCTTTAATTCTGCCTGTTTGGAAAAGATCGTGATTCCTCTTTCCCGCTCCAATTCGTATGTATCCAAAAATGCATCCTTATGATCCACTCTTCCGAGCTTTCTGATCTGCCCACTTAAGTAAAAGCATACATTCCGATAATGTTGTTTTCCCGGCATCTACGTGAGCCAGGATTCCAATTGTAATATGTTTCATAATTTCTTTCCTTATTATCTGTCGTTATCAGTCACTATTACCATTACTTATCAGTATTCTTTTTTACGATATTCTTATTATACATCATAATTTATATTTTGTACTTTTTTCATAATTTTGCAATTTACTATTGTTTTTTCCTGAAAAAAATCTGTTTGACTATTAGTGAGGACATATTAAAAAAAAATAATAAATAAGCGAGGTATTGTTATGAAACCAATAAAAAAGAAGGTAAAGTCCGTGAAATTTATGATAACGGAGACAGCCTGATTATGGTTGCCACTGATCGTATCAGTTGTTTTGACGTAATTCTTAAGAATATTGTTTCCAAGAAAGGAACTGTTCTGACGCAGATGTCTAAATTCTGGTTCGACCTGACAAAAGACATTCTTCCAAACCACATGATCTCTACTGATGTGAAAGATATGCCTGAATTCTTCCAGAAACCAGAATATGACGGTAACAGCATGATGTGCAAAAAGCTTGAGATGCTTCCTATTGAATGCATCGTCCGTGGTTACATCACCGGCAGCGGATGGAAGAGTTATCAGGAGAATGGTACTGTATGCGGCATCAAACTTCCGGGAAGGATTAAAAGAATCGGATAATCTTCCAGAGCCAATCTATACACCATCCACAAAAAGCTGAGATTGGCGATCATGATGAAAATATATCCTATGAACAGAGTATCGTTCATCTGGAGAAATATTTCCCGGGAAAAGGGGAAGAATATGCAGCCAAGCTTCGTGACTGTACGATCGCTCTCTATAAGAAATGTGCGGAATATGCATTAAGCAAAGGAATCATCATCGCAGATACCAAATTTGAATTTGGTCTTGATGAGAACGGTAATCTGGGCATCGGTGATGAGATGCTGACTCCGGACAGCTCCCGCTTCTGGCCGGCTGAAGGTTATGAACCGGGTCACGGACAGCCGTCCTTCGATAAACAGTTTGCACGTGACTGGCTGACTTCTCACCCGGATAATGACTGGAACCTTTCCGGATGATATTGTCCAGAAAACAATTGACAAATATCTTCAGTGCTACAAGATGATCACAGGTGAAGAACTTGCTTAATTCCCTGTATTCAGAGATAACGAACTCCTTGCCGTTTTCTCGATCATCTGATCAGGTAGCAATGCAGAGGATCTGCCACCGGCAGTTTTTTCTTGCATATTTTAGTATAAATACTCCCGCCGGGACTGCCACTCTGACAGCTTCTGCGGGAGTTTTATTATAATACATCAACTACCTTTGAACATTATTTCTTCATCTTCGGCTCAAAGACAAGCGATGCCAGATAGCCAAAGATAAGTGCTGCAGATATTCCAACGGCACTTGCCTTAAATCCGCCCATAAATATCCCGATGAATCCTTCTTTATCTACAGCTTCTTTGACACCTTTCCACAAAAAGATTACCGAATCCCAATAATGGTACACTGGCACCGGCTCCTGCATATTCCTGAATCACCGGATATATCTTCAGTGCTCCTAATACAGAGCCGCTGCACACCAAAAAGCACCATAATCCTTCCCCGGCATCAGCTTTGTCCGGTCCAGCAATATCTGTGTCAGTGCACAGATCAGACCTCCCACCCAGAATGCATTGATATAATCCATATTATGTTTCCTCCCTGTATGTTTTGTCTAACAGTGTTCCAGCACGATTCCATGTGCAATTCCCGGAACACTTGCTCCCTCATTGTAACTGACCGTCGACATCAGTGCTCCTGTCGGAACGAACAGTACCCTCTTCCACTCACCGCTTGCAATGGCAGGCAGGATATACGCCGATAACGTTGCTGCAGCACATCCGCAGCCACTTCCTCCCGCATGGGTATCCTGCCTGCTCTGATCAAATATTGTCATCCCACAATCCATATGTCTTTCTTTGATATCGTATTCTTTTTTCCCGCATAAGATCAAATAATATACTCTGTCCCACATATCCGAGATCTCCGGTAATGATCCGGTCATAATCTTCTTCTTTTCTTTCAAAATCTTCCAGATTCTGGATGATCGTATCGCAGGCTGCCGGAGCCATACATGCGCCCATATTCTGCGAATCCTTCAAGCCATAATCCACAATCTTACCGACCGTCACTCCGGTGATCCTCACATGACTCCTGTTCTTTCCAACAATAAATGCTCCACTTCCGGTCACCGTCCATTGTGCAGACAGCGGTCTCTGATTCGCATAACTGAGCGGAAAACGGAATTCCCTTTTCTGCACTTCCGAAATGGCTGGATGTCACTACGAGCATCCGCTCTCCGTATCCTGCCGCCACACATCGATGCCAGGGCGAGTGCTTCCCCTGACGTTGAACATGCACCGTACAGACCAAACATCGGTATCTGCAGCTGTTCAACTCCAAGTGATGTTGCCACTCCCTGCCTTAGCAGATCGCCTCCGAACAGATACCGGATGGCCCCCTGCCGTCAGATGTGCTTTACCAAGTGCCAGCTGACAGGCTTCTTTCTGCATACTGCTTTCCGCTTTTTCCCAGGTGTCCTCCCCGAACATATCATCCAGACCCACCATATCAAACCTGCTGCCAAGTGGTCCTTCCCGCTTCTTTCTTACCGACGACAGATGCACTTTCCTCAATATACGGAGATGCATTAAATGCTATACTCTGCTTTCCTTTTTATCATATTCTTATATCCTCCTGCTATATTTCCATACAGATTATCCTGCAACTCCTGCCGCTTTTAGCAGCCAATAGAACAGTCCAAGCAGCCAGCTTGTAAATATCCCATACAGGATCACCGGTCCGGCAATGGTAAATATCTTGCACCCGATTCCTATAACCTGTCCTTCTTTCTTGTATTCAATCGCCGGTGCTGCCACTGAATTGGCAAATCCGTAATCGGTACCAGCGCTCCTGCACCGCCCCACTTTGCGATCTGCGGATACAGATTGCATCCGGTAAGCACTGCACTCAGAAGCACCAGAAGCATCGAACACCAGCTTCCACTCATATCCCTGCCCAGTCCCGCTTTCTCGCAGATATTCAGAATGCCTTGCCCGATCACACAGATGACACCGCCTGTAACGAATGCTTTCGCCATATTTACCGGCAGATTATGCACCGGTGTTTTCTGCCTGACATAATTTTCATATGACTGTTGTTGTTCTTTCTTCTCCATATCATCACCACCTCTTCCAGAAAAACAATAATGCGCCCAGACCTTTTTCCAAATGCGATTCCAATCATCACCGCTGCAATCCCTCTTACCATACGGATTCTCCGGATAAAGATCGGAAACAGATCCAGCATTTCCGCCAAAGCCATTGCCCAGCAGCCCACAAAAGATTCCTCCGAACAGTCCCATGACCGGAAGCAGACAGCCTGCGAACGGAACCGCCGGATGATACACAGAAATAACGGCGCCCAGGCTTCCTCCGGCTGCAACCGCATCTTCATATAACATAACCTGTTCTCCTGTATGTGTCCGGTCGGCAAAGTCCGATATCACACCCAGGCCTATGATAAAAGAAAAAAAAGTCCGCCTGCCGCCGTAATCCCTGCACTAAATCCCAGTAGTGCCAGACATATGTTTTTCGCCAACATCCAGTTCTTTCTCCTTTCTGGAATATGTCTCTACCAGCGTTGTCTGTATATCATTCTCGTAAAGACGCATCTCCACCTCCATCGGTGTCGGATCTACCGACAATCGTTTTTTTCCGAAATGATTGAAGAATGTCAGAATTCCTATCACAATACCAATACAGTATGTGAACTCCAGGATTGTAAATCCATCTGACTTTGTACCGGTTAAAAGTTCATATACCTGTCCAAACATTCTGGTCACACCTACATCATTATTGAATGCCATTGTTGAAAATGCTGCGCCAAAGAAACTGATCAGTACTACAGCCACAATCTTAACGCCATGGATGATCCCGCCTTTTTCCATCCTGTTCCTCATACGTCACGATAAAATCCGTTTCTCCGATATTTTCTACTGCTGCATCCGGATATATCTCATGGATCTTCTGTATCACTTTCAGAAGTGATACCACTGTTCTACGCTGTCTCTTATCATCCGGATGATGAAAGGTCAGCAGATGAATGCTCCGGATCCTGGCAAGCATTGCCGGGTCTGTACACTCTATCTTCAGCACATCACCGATCATCACGGATGCCTTTGCCACCTCAACATTCCGGTCTGCCTTTATATATACAGTGCCTGCCTTCCCTGCCATCTTTCTTCACCTCCGTTTTTTTCATCCTGATAGTATACCGTCTTCTTTACCAACGTTCCTTCATTTACTCCGTGACTGCCTTTACATCATGAAAATAATAAATAAATCCTATGATCACTGCTGCTGTAATAACAAAGATCAGGCACATCCTGATCTTCTTTCTGCCTTCTTCCAACATTCTCCCTCACCCTTTCTTCCATGCATTCTTTTTACCGGATCTCATGAGTTAGTATGCCGGATTCTGACAATTCTATGCATGGATTCCATACATAGAATCGATCCCTGACGTGCCTGTTATAACTTCTCTTAAATTTTTAATATCTTCTTTTCCATTCTGGATACCTGAACCTGTGAAATTCCAAGTTCTTTTTCCTACCTGTGTCTGTGTCTTTTCCGAAAAATATCGTAGATAGATCAGCTTTCTCTCGTCCTTATCCAGATTTTTTCAGCAGTTCTTTCAATAGCAGATGATCTACAACTCTTTCTTCTGCCGCATCAGCCTGACCGACTTCTCCATCAATGACATTTCCTGTCCTTCTTTTTACAGACAGGTCTGTGCAGTGATTCCACATCCGTACATGCATCCATTGCCATCGTCAGTTCTTCCGGTGCGACCTTTAAATCTTCTGCAATCTCTGCAACCGACGGCTCTCTTCCCAGCTCTTTTCCGAGCCTTTCCTGCGTCTGATACGCTTTGTATGACAGTTCTTTCAGTGAACGGCTGACCTTGATCATTCCGTCATCTCTCAGGAACCGCTTGATTTCACCGCTGATCAGCGGGACTGCATAAGTTGAGAATTTCACTTCAAAACTCAGATCGAACTTGTCAATTGCTTTCAGCAGTCCGATCGTTCCGATCTGGAACAGGTCTTCCATTTCTGTTCCGCGCCCTGCGAAGCGTCTTACGATACACCAGACCAGTCCCGTATTTTCCTCCACAATCTGTGCTCTTGCTTCGTCATCCCCTTCGTGAGATTTCTGAATTAAAGCGATTGTGTGGTCCATATCTTTCGTCCTTTTCCGATTGTCTTTTTCCATTTTCACAATGGTTCCTTTTCCCGGTTCGGAACTCACTTCAACCTGATCCATGAATGCTGTCATAAAAGAAAATCCCATTCCTGACCGGTCAAGTTCCGGCCTGGTGGTAAATAACGGCTCCATCGCTTTTGTCACATCTTCGATTCCTTTTCCATGGTCTTCCACTTCTATCTCCAATGTGTCTTCACAGGTTGTACATCGGAGGAATATCTTCTCCACCCGGCATTCATAGCCATGAATCACCGCATTCGTCACAGCCTCCGACACAGCCGTTTTTACATCTGCAACTTCCTCAACTGTCGGATTCAGTGATGTCATAAATGCTGCAACGGCAACTCTGGCAAATGATTCATTCGAGGAATAACTGTCAAAAATAATCTGCATTTCATTGGTATTTTCCATTTTATTTCTCCTCCTCATATATCTGCATGATTTTTGTTACCCCTGACATAGTCAGGATCTTACGGATCCGTTCGCTGGTATGTACCGCACAGACTTCGCCGCCCAGCATATAGATTTTACGGTAACGTCCCATGATCACCCGATTCCCGAACTGTCACAGAATTTCGTATCTGCAAAATCAAAGATCACATACCGGATATGATTATGTTCAATCAGATGATCGGATTCCTTTCTTATCTCTTCCGCATTGTGATGATCCAGTTCCCCGGTAAAAATATAGTCAGATAATTCTCCTGTACCTGATACTTCATGTTATAACTCCCCATTTACATCTTTCTATTATTTTGCATAGTGCATAAACAAAAAAGGACATACACCTCTTACGTGTATATCCTTCTCTTTTTGTATTTCTGCCATTTCTATACCAGGACAATCCATATCCTAGTTATTATTCTTCTTACTCTTCTGTGCATTCTGCGTATCAAGTGATTCCTGTGCATCGGTCGCAGCCTGTGTTCCCCTCATGCTCTTCTATGATTTTCTGATAATACGCATTCGCCTTATCCTGCTCACCCTGTTTTTCATAAGACTGCGCAAGCAAAAAGCATGGCTTCTCCGTCCTGGTATCCCTCATCCATCTGTACCACCTGCTCCAGATTTGTTACCGCCGTGTCATAATTTGCCGCTTGATAATTCTTCTGGGATGTTGCATACAGGCTTTCACAGACTCTTGGATAAATTTTCTCTGTCAAACTGTCATATTCTTCTTTTCCGGATGTGCCAAGTGTATCTGCATTAATCTTTCAGCAGTTCTTCTGCCAGCGCAGAATTACTCATATCTCCGGTTGAATAATGCGATACAACCGTCATCAGTGACTCATAACTTGACTTTGTCACCTCCGCAGTCTGTTTCTGTTCCTCTGCAGCTTTGGTATCTGTACGGTATGTTTCCAATTCTTTTTCAGTGCACTGATCTGTGACTTCTGCGTCGCAATCTGATCACTGAACTTCACCGTCTGCTTGTTCACCTTTGCTCTGTCTGATGCAGATACTGCCGGCATGACCAGGAAAGCCATAACCGCAACTCCGACAGCTACACCAATTGCAATATTTATCATTGTGTGCAATCCGACATTATCCTTAAGACCGATGCGACAGGCTGGATGATCGTTTCATTTCCGATATTATAAGTTACCGTCTGTCTTCTTTTTTTTTCTTTCCCCTGTATCTTTATCATCGACCAGGCGCACATTCCTTGACTTCCGCACCTGATTCAGTTCATGCATGTAACGCATGGTGATATCATCTGTCTTGTCCAGCTTGTGTGCGATCCGGATATTCTTTCTCGCCTCGAATACTGTTCATCCATAATGTAAAGCAGTGCCAGAAGCTGATATGCTTTCACATATGTCGGATGCATCTCAATTGCTTTCTTAAGCTGGAGTACAGCCAGATCCTCACAGCGCTGGTAACAGTAATCCAGTGCCTGATTGTATCTTTTGATCGCCTGATTGATCTGATCCAACTCATCTTTTTTCTTTTTTATCTTTATAATATAATAATTGGCAATGTTCTCTTTCGGCTGGAGATTCTTGCTTAACACCCATTCCGTCAGTGCTTCTACCACATCACCTCTTCCGTAATAGACAAGTCCCAGAAGATTTCGATGCGATGTTATCTCTGTTATATTGTAAACTCTTTTTCAGCGATGTGATTGCTCCGGTCAGATCCCGGATGTTCGCTCTTTTAAGCCCGTCATTATACCAGTAGTTCGACTGATACGCCAATTTTGTTGTATAATCCATATACTTCCCTCTATATTTCCGTTACTGTTCGTACAGCGCTGAGACTTTCCATTCCGGAATTCTTTCCTGTGAACCGTAACCGCTTTTTTTTGCCGCAGTTTACTGTGGATCGTCCTGCTTCGTCTGTTCGATCACTTCTCTTAAAAAGATCTGTCATATCTGTCAGATCATCCTGGTAAATCGCATCTCCCAGTTCCTCTACTTCCAGACTAGGCTGGAATTTCTTTAATTCTTCTTCAAAATCAAGCATCTATGGCACCTCCTGCCAGTAACTTTTTATCATTCCTACAAGGTATAATGAACCAAGACAGTATATCTCTCCTGACTCCCCCCGTTTATCCAGTGCCGTTCTGACGGCATCTTCCAATCGTTCTTTACAATACACCGGTCTGTCTGTATACCGGCGGAAGATATCTGCAAGTTCCTCACCCGAACACCTCTCTCGTCTTCGATCTGTGTGACGATATATGCTTTCACATCCAGATTCCCGCACAGGTATTCTATCATCTCATCGTACTTCTTATCCGATACTGCGGAAAATAATAATATCATCTCACCGCGTTCAGACTCATCCAGTGCCTTTACGCTTTCTACAAACGCCTGCATTGCACCCGGATTATGCGCACCGTCTACCGTGATATGTGCTCCAATCCGTTCCATACGTCCTTCCCAGTGAAGCTGTGCAAGTACCTGTTTCCACCGGTCCATATGTATCTCTTCTCCCGCAAGCAGATATTCCGACGCTTCCAGTGCAAGTTCTGCATTCATCGCCTGATAGCATCCGCACATCGGCACCTGAAAGATAACATCTTTATCATACGCACTCCGTCTGGAAAATGCAATATATTTCCGGTGAACTTCCCGGATTTCATACGCATGATTCGTGACTTCTCTACAATATACGCCCAGTTCTTCTCCCTTTGTCCGGATTACTTCTGCCGCTTTTTATTACTTCCGTCAAAGAATACCGGAACTTTTGGCTTAATGATTCCGGCTTTTTTCAACTGCGATCTTCCCTGATCGTATCACCAAGAATCGCCGTATGATCCAGACTGATAGACGTAATGATGGACAGTGCCGGCTTCTCAACCGCATTTGTTGCATCCAGTCTTCCGCCCAGTCCGGTCTCCAGGATAATATATTCTACATCTGTTTCTGCAAATGCAGTCATCCCCATTCCGAATAAGAATTCGAAATAAGACGGATGTTCGATTCCATCTTCCACCATCCGGCGGACTGTTTTTAAAACCTTACGGAATACTTCAAGAAAGGTCTTATTATCTATCTGTACATTATCCATCCGTATCCTTTCATTTACAGATACAAGATGAGGGATGTAAAGAACCCGGTTCTCTTCCCCTCTGCCATAAGTATGGCCTGTAAGTATGCACATACAGACCCTTTTCCATTGGTTCCGGCAACGTGGACGATTTTCCTGTCCACTGCCGGATTCCCTAATCTTTTTAAAAATAATTTTGTGTGTTCCAGCGTATGTTTTTTTTGTAAATTTTGGGATTTCTTCGATATATGCGGCTGCCTCTTCATATGTGAACACTTCTGGTTCTTTTTTTTATTTAACATCATATTCCTGATCCACCCAAGATTTGTTCTTATCGGTTGCTGTACCTTCCTGTTTTACAAGCTGTCCGTTCTGATAAATATATTTATCGGACATCCGGAAGATTGTATCACTGGAACCAACCTGTCCGACCTGTATTACATCTCCGTCTTGCAATTCTGTATCTGATAGATTAATACGTGTATTATTCAGGAAACTGCTCTTCTGCTTTTCTCCATTCACATATATGCGGCTGTATTTTGTAAAGTTCTCGCCGTACAGACTATATCCGCTGCTAAGCTGCGGAACAATACTGCTCAATGACACATCACGGATTCCCATTACCATATGCCGCTTCCGCGATCGGAGGATGATTGTTATAAACGTACTGCTTTCCATACAGGATATCATACTGCAAAAAGTTCCAGGTCTGAAAGATAATTCTTCGTTCCTTTTCTCTGCTGATGGTAATTGAACACTGTACCGGAATGAATATCCAGTCTGTTCAGGATCTCTGACATCAGCTGGTAAGCAGGAATATTCTTGTCCTGTTTCTGAAGTCCGACATTATCCCAGATTACATAATTTGTATTATATAAATAACGGCTCTTTAAGTCTTCTGCTTTCAGTCCCATGGTTGGAAGATGATCCCCATAAAATACAACTACAGATGGTTCCTTTCTTGCTTCCACTGCCTTGATCAGATCACCAACAAACTGATCCATCTCATAGACCTGATTCACATAATATTCCCATTTATTTTTTAGTGCTTCATCTTCAATTCCTTCCAACCTTGATCTTTGGATTTTCGATCAACTGCGTCTCCGGATAGTTTCCATGTCCCTGGACACTGACAGTGAATACAAAGTCTTCCTGATCTGATGTATCCATGGCTTCCATGATATGCTGTGTCAGGATCTCATCCTTCGCCCAGCCGTTCTCTGTCGTCTGAAGGACATTCATGAACTCCTTACTGGTAAATGTATCAAATCCCATATTGTTAAAGACATTGGCACGGCTATAGAAGTTACCTGTATTATCATGCAATGCATGTGTCCCGTATCCAAGTGCGGCAAGTGCGGTTGCAGCACTCTCTGTCGGATGTTTCTTCGAGTATGTCTTATATGGATATTCTCCCGGTCCGAAGTAACGGAGATTCATTCCTGTCAGTACTTCAAACTCTGTATTTGCCGTACCGGCTCCCACCGACAGTACCTTGAAATATCCGGATGAATAATTCTGGTATAAATTATGCAGGTTTGGACACGCATCTTCAGATGTGGTAAAGAACTCTGCATTTGCCACATCAAAATATGACTCCAGCTGTACTACAATAATATTCGGAAGTTCATCGGAAGAACGGCTTGTTGTGCTCTTATTCAGCTCTTCGTTTTTATTGATCTTTGCCATTTTTTTCTTTGTGTACCCGTTTGGCTCACTGATTCCGGTATTGAACAGACTCGCCGAAAAACAATATGGAAGACCGTAATCTTCATAAGCAAATGCAATATTACCAAAATACGTAGATACTACTCTTTTTGTCTATTGCCGCATTCGTGACAAATGTGTAAAGTATGCAGCACACAACAATTCCCAGCAGCGATGCTACGTGGTGTACCTTTCCTGTATACTGTCCGCCGCGTCTCCACATCGAGACCAGCCAGACCACAAGCGCAGCTGCTCCGATAGCGATCACAACGACTTCAAAGCCATTACAATAGTTATTGATCAGTGCGATTCCGTCTCCTGCGATCTTAAGATCCTGTGCATTAAACGGTGTGACCCTCTTTAGCAGAATATATCCGTTGGCAATTCCGAGGATAATCCACAATGCGCTGATAATGATACGGACAAATATCCTTTCGCTTGAACAGATATACAATAGAAAAGGTTACGAAGATCATAAACGTATTGTACAAAAAATACCAACGGTGTTCCTGTCATATAGTTCCAGGCAGCAACGAGCGAATGTCTGGAAATTGCTTCTATTGTAAAGTTAATGATGCACGCAAGCAGTGCATGAAATATCAAAGAGAATCGGTTCATGAATGCATAGACCGGCTGCATCTTCTTTTGCAAATGCACTGTTACGTCTTGCTTCCAGTATTCTCTCGCGTCGTTCATGTCTGCCTTTCCAGTATGCAATGACATCCTCTTTCTTCAAATTTCTTATTTTGCGGATTTTTCCCTTGATATCCGGTTTCTTTAACTGAAATTTTTTCATATAATCCCCTTTGATATCTAATCCGCAGCTATCCTGTTACTGATAACTGCGGAAATATATGGTTGTCTATAGGTTTTAATATTTATAACTTTCTTCTCTTAAGACTGTTTTGCTTTTAATCCTTCCAGCCTTTCTTTTACCTGAGCCATCATCTGCTGATAAGTTTCCAGTTTTCTCTTTCTTCCTGAACCTTTGCAGCCGGTGCTTTACTTACAAATTTTTTCGTTGTTCAGCATTCCGTTTGAACGTGCAATCTCTTTTGTCAGTCTTTCCTCTTCTTTTGTCAGACGTTCGATCTCCTGTTCAAAATCGATCAGTTCTTCCAGTGGAACATATACCGTTGCATCCGGAACTACAATAGATACTGCGTCTTCCGCAATGCCTTCTGTCGTCTTCTGAAGTACCAGTTTGTTCAATGCTGCCATATTCTGAGCTGCATTACTTAACATTGCAAGTCCTGATCCGAGCTGTTCATCTTCACATACAACATAAGCAGTTGCTTTTCTTGAATTTGGAACATTCATCTCTGCACGTACGTTACGGATACCACGGATGATCTCTTTGTAGTGTTCAACAATGTTCTCTGCAATTGGGAAGTTCCAGTCTTTTTCATATACCGGCCAGTCAGACATCATCAGTGACTCTTCTTCCCGGTACCAATTTGCTGTATATTTCTTCTGTAACGAACGGCATATATGGATGAAGCAGTTTCAATGATTTTTTCAATACTTCTTTTAATGTCCATAATGCATCGTTTGCCCCCTGTGGATCTTCCTCTGCATGATAGATACGGTATTTTACGATCTCAATGTACCAGTCACAGAACTCATCCCACAAAAAGTCGTATATCTTGGAAAGTGCAATACCAAGTTCGAACTTGTCCATATTTTCTGTTACATCTTTTTACAAGGTTGTTGCACTTGGACATGATCCATCTGTCAGCCGGACGGACAGTAAAGTCAGCCGGTTTTTTCAGTTCTTTATCGCCCAGATTCATCATAATAAATCTGGAAGCATTCCATACTTTATTTGCAAAATTACGGCTGGCTTCCACACGTTCACTATAATAACGCATGTCATTTCCAGGTGCATTACCTGTCATTAATGTCATACGAAGTGCATCTGCACCATACTGATCGATGATCTCCAGCGGATCAATACCATTTCCCAGAGACTTACTCATCTTTCTTCCCTGAGAGTCACGAACCAGTCCATGAATCAGAACCGTGTTAAACGGAGCCTTTCCGGTATGTGCATATCCGGAAAATACCATACGGATTACCCAGAAGAAGATAATATCGTATCCGGTTACCAGTACATCTGTCGGGTAGAAGTAATCCAGATCTTCTGTCTTATCCGGCCATCCGAGTGTTGAGAACGGCCAGAGTGCTGAACTGAACCATGTATCCAGTGTATCTTCATCCTGTGTAAAATGTGTGCATCCGCATTTCGGGCATTTCTCCGGTGCGCCGTGTCCAACTACTACTTCACCACACTCGTCGCAGTAGTAAGCCGGAATCCGGTGTCCCCACCAGAGCTGACGGGAAATACACCAGTCGCGGATATTCTCCAGCCAGTGCAGGTAGATCTTATTGAAAACGTTCCGGAACGAATCTTAAGTCGCCGTTCTTGATCGCTTCAATCGCCGGTTTTGCAAGGTCTTCCATCTTTACGAACCACTGCTGCTTGATCATGGGCTCAACGGTGGTGCCACAGCGGTCGTGGGTTCCTACATTATGTGAATGTGGAACCACTTTTTACCAGGTATCCCTGCTCTTCCAGATCAGCTACCATCGCTTTTCTTGCTTCGTAGCGTTCCATTCCGGCGTATTTTCCACCGTACTGCTCGTTGATCGTTGCATCATCGTTCATGATGTTAATCTCTGGCAGGTTGTGGCGTTTTCCAACTTCGAAATCGTTCGGGTCATGAGCCGGCGTGATCTTTACCGCACCGGTTCCGAACTCTTTGTCTACATAGTAATCGGCAACGATTGGGATTTCTCTGTCTGTCAGAGGCAATTTACACATCTTTCCTACGATGTCTTTGTATCTTTCATCATCCGGATGAACTGCGATCGCAGTATCTCCAAGCAATGTCTCCGGACGTGTCGTTGCGATCTCCAGATAGTCATCTGTTCCAACGATTGGATACTTGATATGCCAGAAGAATCCGTCCTGCTCCTCATGCTCAACTTCTGCGTCAGAAAGGGAAGTCTTACATACCGGACACCAGTTGATGATTCTGGAACCTTTGTAGATAAATCCTTCGTTATATAATTTGATGAATACTTCTTCTACCGCCTTGGAACAGCCCTCGTCCATGGTGAAGCGTTCTCTGTCCCAGTCGCAGGATACACCTAATTTTTTAAGCTGTCCCTCGATCGTTCCGGCATATTCTTCTTTCCACTGCCATGTTCTTTCCAGGAATTTCTCTCTTCCTAATTCTTTTTTGTCAATTCCTTCTTCTTTTAACTGGTTTGTAACCTTAACTTCTGTCGAGATAGCTGCATGGTCCGTTCCCGGAATCCACAGTGCGTTGTATCCCTGCATTCTCTTATAACGGATCAGAATATCCTGCAGTGTATTATCAAGGGCATGTCCCATGTGAAGCTTACCTGTAATGTTCGGTGGCGGCATTACTGTGGTAAATGGTTTCTTACTTCTGTCAACTTCGGCGTGGAAATATTTGTTATCACACCATTTTTCATATAACTTTGCTTCAATCGCTTTGGGATTGTAAGTCTTTTTCAGGTTTTCGCTCATAGTTTCCTCCTCATTTCACACTTTTTTCACATTTTTTATTACATGAAAAAACCCTTTACATTACGTAAAGGGCGATTGTAGTCGCGGTACCACCTTCATTATACAGAAAAACTCTTTCCCATATATCTCATCTTATTCTTTAACGGGAACGACTCCGGGATGAACTACTACCGTCTTATCATATGTCTCAGGTTCACTCATCCGGCTCCGAGCTACCTTCCTACGTCTCGTATTCCTTAAGTGTCTCTCAGCCGATGGATCACTCTCTCTGGTATGGACGAACTTACGTGTACTCCTCTTCATCAATGCCTTTACGTATAAACTACTGAATATGATAGCCATCGAATCCCCATTTGTCAAGGATTTTAGGGATTTTTCAGAAACTCTTAAGGAGTTACACCAGACCGAAACATTTCATGATGAAAAGCCATCCGTTAACGTAAATGCACTGCACATCGTCGTCAGCATAACTACACTTGATGACACGACACCTTCATGTCCCATATTCTTAGCCATGACAAAACTGCTGACCGTGGTTGCTGAACCAAGCATGACTAAGATTGCGATCAGTTTCTCTCTTCGGAATCCGATTACTACCGCAAGCGGCATGAACACTGCTACAAATCCCACTAATTTGATAAATGCGGCGATCACGGTCGGTTTGATCTTGCCAAACGCTTTCTTAATATCAAAGGTTGCTCCCATTGCCATCAGTCCCATCGGTGTTGCTACGCCGCCGATACTGCTGACCGCCTTATGTAAGATCACAGGCATCGGAAGTTTCAGCGCTGACCATAACAGACCTGCTGCAATACCGATGATGATCGGATTCATAATGATACCGGTCAATGTTTTCTTGAGCAGTGCTTTATCCATACCATTTTGTCCCGGTTTGAAAAACGACAGCACAACCACCGCCATAATATTATAAAGTGGTACACTTCCTATGATCATAAGTGGTGCCTGTCCGGAATTACCATAGATATTCTGGATAAATGCGATTCCCAGAAGCGCCGCACTGCTCCGGTAAGCCGCCTGGATAAATTCTCCCCGAATGCTTCTGTCTTTCAACAGGCAGGAGATTCCAATTGCGATCGTGATACTGATCAATGTAATAATAAAACAGAAAATTACGAATTTCGTATCCCACGCTTCCTTTATATCTACGACCGCCAGATCGCCGAATAATAATACCGGCAGTGGTATCCGGAAGACGAATTTGTTCATCTTATTGGCAAACTCTTCGTCCATCCACCCGATCTTATTGAAAAACAGTCCCAATACCATCATTAAGAAAATGGGAACTGTTGCATTTAAACTAAACACCAGATTGTCCATTATACTATATCCTCTCTTGCTTTGAAATCAGAAAATATCTGACTCCTTATTCCAGATATTTTCTGATTTCAAAATATGCTTCATAGAGCTGCTCATACGATGTTCTGCAGTTTGCCGGACTGGTGGATGGTAACCCGATTGCCATAATCCCAGTCTTCGGATAACAGAACTTCTTATATAATTGGAACGCTTTCGTTCCCGTCGTAAAGATTGCTTTGATATCAGCACATTCAAGTATCCTGCTCATATCATTCGGCTGTGGATTGCGGATACTGCTATCATCTGCTCCTTTGATATCACATCCCGCCAACACATCCCATACTGCAATACCATTTCTTAATGCAAATGTAATCTTATCTTCTCTTGTCTCCGGATACGCTTCTCCACAGACATCCGATACAACTTTCCAGAATCTGTTTCTTGGATGGCCGTAGTAGAAGCCGACTTCACGGGATTTCGGAGACGGCATGGTTCCGAGCATCAGGATTTTGGAATGTTCATTGTAGATTGGTTCGAAATTGTGGATGATATGTTGTGTTTCCATGTCTGAATCAGCTCCTATTCTTCAATCTTTAATGCAGCTTTACATGTCTTTTTATAACATGCAATTCCATACTTCAAAATTTTGGATTTTTATCTGTCATCTTTCCAGCTCACGATCAGCCCTGCAAGCAGGAATACCACTCCTGCTCCGGCAGAGATACATCCCATCCAAAGGAATGCCTTCAAATTCACATCAATCGTACGTCCAAGTATTCTGTCCGTCAGTAAGCTGAGTACCTTATTTCCCATAAGTCCGATTCCCGGCGCAAAGACAACACCGCAGATCAGACCTTCTACACCAAGTGAAAAAAGAGACCTCTGTATCTTGGATAGCCCAGTAGAATCGTCAGAACCGCAAGAATCAGGATTGCTGCTCCCGCTGCCACACGGCACGGCATAGACAATAATATGGTATAAAGCTTTGCAACTTTTCCCTGCACCGTACTGGTATCGTTCATATTATCATACAGGTTTGAAGCATAGCTGTTCAGCACATCCTGCACATCAACCAGTTCTTCTTTCAACTGCTGTTTCATCATTGCCAGCATATCGTCATTTAATTCCGGATTCGTATCCTTAATTTCCTGCATACTGTCATCCAGAATCCGATTCAGTTCTTTTGTTACATCTACGTCTTTGTACGCTTTTCCGCTGGAAAGATCCTCTGTTATCTCGTTCATGACCTTTTGTGTAATTGCCTGTACTTCTCCGTTTTTCTCGATCTTGTTCTGTATCTTTGCGATCCATTCCGTATCATCCGCTCCTGCATAACCGAATACAGCATCCATCATCCGGTGTGAAATTGCAGTATCGACTCCTGCCTGACTGATTGCATCCACCAATACCTTTTTCGCCAGAAAACTTGATCCCAATACCGTTACACTTATGATAAACAACAGTCCGATCAGTACATTTAATATTCTTTTGCCGATTCCCATAATTTGTTTCCTTTCCTTTTTATTTATGCTGCCACACTACATTCCAAAGTTTCCAATGAATTTATTGTCTACTCTTATTAATTAGTATGATATACTATATGGAGATGATTATCAACAACCAGCAATTAAAGGACAACTATAAATGAATACAGATAACCAAAATCAAAAAAGTTTCATTGATAAATTACACAAGGAACATACACTTACCAAAGAAGAATGGATCACACTGATCGAGGGACGCACTCCGGAACTTTCCGAATATCTCTTTTTCCCTGGCACGCAAAGAGCGCCACCGCTATTACGGACACGACGTCTACGTGCGCGGACTGATCGAATTTACCAACTATTGTAAAAATGATTGTCTCTACTGCGGCATACGGAAAAGCAATGGAAACGCACACCGGTATCGTCTGTCAGAAGAAGACATCCTGAATTGTTGTAAAGAAGGATATGACCTTGGCTTCCGTACCTTTGTCTTGCAGGGTGGAGAAGACGGATATTATACAGATGAACGTATCATCCATCTGATTCGGATGATCAAAGAGCAATATCCCGACTGCGCCATCACCCTCTCCATCGGTGAAAAATCAAAAGAAAGTTACCAGGCTTACTTCGATGCAGGCGCCGACCGTTATCTTCTGCGTCATGAAACTTATAATCACGAACATTACAGACAGCTTCATCCATCAAACCTTAGTCCCGGCCACAGACAGCAGTGTCTGCGTAACTTAAAGGACATCGGTTATCAGGTCGGCTGCGGCTTCATGGTGGGATCGCCTTATCAGACACCGGAACATCTGGCGGAAGATATGCTTTTCATGAAAGAACTGAATCCACACATGATTGGAATCGGTCCGTTCATCCCACACCATGATACCCCATTTGCCGGAGAAGCTGCGGGAACACTGGAGCTTACCTTATATATGCTTGGTCTGATTCGTCTGATGATTCCAAAGGTTCTGCTTCCGGCCACAACTGCACTTGGAACCATCCATCCGAAAGGACGTGAACTCGGAATCCTTGCCGGAGCCAATGTTGTAATGCCAAATCTCTCACCGACGGGAGTCCGGAAAGATTATCTTCTATATGATAATAAAATCTGTACCGGAGATGAATCCGCCCAGTGCAGACATTGTCTAGAAATGCGGATGAAATCCGTTGGATATCAGGTTGTAACAGACCGTGGAGATTCCCTGAATATTTAATCATTGAAACAATACCGCAGATTTATACAGTTTTAACATTTTTATATGGTCAGCTTTACACATAGCTGTCAGAAAGCGAGGAATACATCATGAGTTTAAACAGCACACCCTCTTCAGAACGTACACATATCGGAATCTTTGGCAGACGTAATGCCGGAAAATCAAGCCTGATCAATGCACTTACCGGACAGAATCTGGCAATCGTATCCGATGTACGCGGAACCACGACCGATCCGGTGTTCAAAGCCATGGAACTACTTCCGCTTGGTCCGGTTGTCATGATTGACACTCCAGGTCTCGATGACACAGGAGAACTCGGAAAACTTCGTATCCAGAAAGCCTATCAGGTCTTGAACAAGACGGATATTGCTGTACTTGTAGTTGATGGAACCACCGGAATCACCCCACAGGACAATGCAATTCTTACACGTATACAGGATAAAAAAATCCCTCTCCTGCTCGTCCTCAATAAAGCTGATCTAGTATCCGAACATGTACACCAGGAAATGATCGTATCCACACACCTGAAATATAAGATTCCTCTGGAAAATATTCTGTGGACCAATACCACAGAACATCTTCATATTCATGAACTGGAAGGAACGGCTCGGATCTCTGGTTCCTTCTGAGGATTCTTCCAGATTCATTGTGCGTGATCTTGTAAAACCCGGGGATTTTGTCGTGCTGGTGGTTCCGATCGACTCGGCGGCACCAAAGGGAAGACTGATTCTTCCGCAACAGCAGACGATCCGTGATCTTCTCGATGCCGGTACAACTGCCATTGTGGTAAAAGAGACGGAACTTAAGAGCACTCTGGACTCACTGGGCAAAAACCTGCGCTTGTGATCACCGACAGTCAGGCATTTAAAGAAGTTGACAAAGATACACCTTCTGATATCCTTTTAACTTCATTTTCTATCCTTTTGCAAGATACAAGGGAAATCTGGAAACCGTTGTCAGAGGCGCACGTGCATTAGACACTCTAGAAGACGGAGATACCATTCTGATCAGCGAAGGCTGCACCCATCATCGTCAGTGTGACGATATCGGTACTGTCAAACTGCCTCGCTGGGTATGCGAATATACCGGAAAAGACGTGTCCTTTGAATTTACCAGCGGAACCGAATTTCCTCTGGATCTGACCCGATATAAGATGATCATCCATTGTGGTGGATGTATGCTGAACGAGCGTGAGATGAAATACCGCCTGAAATGTGCCGATGATGCAGATATCCCGATCACAAATTATGGCACTGCGATTGCATACATGAAGGGAATTCTGGAACGGAGTATCGAGATATTCCCACAATTACGAAAATAAACGAACGCTTTATATATAAAGGAGATTTTTATGCAGATCAGAAAAGCGACAATGAATGACCTCCCGGATATCCTTGCAATCTATGCCTATGCCCGGGAATATATGAAAGAACATGGAAACCCTGACCAGTGGAAGGACAACTATCCTCCGTTAGAACTGACTACACAGGACATCCGTTCCGGCTGCTTACATGTCTGTATCATCCGGGCAAATGACCGGGAACAGATTGGCGGTGTATTCTATTTTCATCCGGAAGAAGATCCCGATTATCTGAATATTGACGGTTCCTGGTTGAATTCCTGCCCTTATGCCGTTGTTCACAGAGTTGCCACAGCACCGGACACGAAAGGCATTGCCACCTTCTGCCTGAACTGGGCTTATGAACAGTTTCCGAATATTAAGATTGATACACACGATGATAATATCCCGATGCAGCATCTGCTCGCCAAATTAGGCTTCACATGCTGTGGGCATACTACATTGAAAAGCGGTGATAGCCGCCTGATCTATCAGAAAGCTGAATAAACTCAGCAGAGCAGCAGTTACACAGGGATAATTTTTTTGATTTTTTACTGTGCTAACACCTTCTCAACCTCTTCTATCGGAAGTCTTATTGCTCACTTTAGATTTCCTACAGATTATCTTAAGATTTTTCATATTTTCTTTAGCCTTATAACACAAATTAGAAACATTTGCCATGTATTATATAATCATCAACAACAAAGAAGTCACTCAGGTATCAGAAATATGAAGCAACTTTTATCTGATCTGGCTTCGCCTAAAAAATCCTTCGGTTATTTAATAAAAAGACAACAACCGAGTTTATATATATCATTTTTTCTTTTTTCATAACTTTTTTTCCTTTTGGGCATCCGGTGTGGATGCCCATTTTTAATACTGGCATGCGGACAAGCATCTGCTATTCTTTATTCTTTTCCAGCGAATAACTCTCTATTTTCACTTTCCTGTTTAAGATTCCCTTCTCCCCAGATCATCAGATGAATCTGATAACCGATACTGTCTTTTGCAATCTCGAATGGTTCTTCTCTTAAAATAACAGAATCTTTTCCTTCCTTTTTGCAATTGCTGTCTTCTTTCTTCCACCTTGTGCATCAGTTGCTGACATCTTACATCCATCTCTTCTCCAAATGAACGTTTCTTGTAGCCTGAAACTGTTTTTCTCAACTTTTCATCCAACAGATCGACCACTTTTGCATGCGCATTCCGGTGAAGCATTGCTGCAATTTTCTTTGCAATATATGGCTTTGGATATTTCCGGTAGTTCTTTAATATCTTCAGCAATCCTTTATCATCCGCCTCTGCGGCCAGTTTCTCCATCACTGCAATTGCTTCTTCTGTCGGCACCCATGGCTCTACTCTTGGGACGATGTATTGTTCCGGCACTGCAGGATAACAGCAGTAATTAAGCGGCGGAAAATCCACCAGCATCGCAAGCTTTCGTTCCTCTGGTGTACAGTATTCCCCTCCCAGATAATCATACTTGTCTCTCATGATTGCCAGACGGTATTCCCAGCTGCCGCAGATATTCATAATCCTTCATCCAGAAATGTCCGATTTCCCCATAATTATATAGATGGACATCTGTCAGCAGATCTTCGAAAAATATCGTGACGACTGAATCTCCCTGATGGACCACAAGAATGTACTCCTTATCTTCAAAACTCATCGATGCCGATATCTCTCCTTCATAGTCCGGTCTGTATTCCCCTGTCATTCTGGCATTGTGAAATACAAGAAAGCTTTCCACCGCATCATTCATCAGATATACCAGTCGGATATCCGGTTGCCCTGAAATTGATCGCTCCGGAAAAATCAGCTCAAACTGTTCCTGTTCCAGAAGCTCTTGCAACTGAATCAGATCCAGAAGTTCATCCAAAACAGCTTTCGTCAGATAACCGCCCCGCCAGTGAAATGTAAACACTCTTCCCTTTTTTTGCGGTCTGTAATGCTCTTTATATACATCCTCTGTCTTTGTAAATGACAGTTTCTTCTCTTTATAATAGAAATGGTCCCCATCTTCACACTTTGGTGCCGGAGCAATAAGCGGCTCATGGTCTCTGAAAATGCTTTTATCATTCAGGTTGAAATAGTCGTACCGGATTTCTTTTTGAAGCCTGCCTGTCACTCATCTTCTTCCCCCGTTTCCAAGAGTATTGTCAAATGTCGCATCCAGATGATAATACTGCCCGCCGATGCGCACGATATTCCAGGTGTGGCGGTATTTGATGCCTTTTTCCGGATTATTCCCGCACACTGCGATCATACACCAGATTCCGAGCGCATCGCACAGTACTTTCACAGATTTTGCAATTCCCTCACAGACTCCGACACCCTGTCCAAGCGGTCCGATGATCTCATGGGAATATGGCTTTTTAATTTATCGTAATGCACATTTTCACAGATAAAATCATGTACATACTTTTCCTTTTCCCATTCGGATTTGTCTTTCACCGGTCTTATGAGCTTTTCTACTCTGGATTTCAGTGCTTTCTGGTGTTCTTTTCATTTTGTTTTTATCAAATAAATATTCCGGGATGAATATGAAATTAGGCGAATCTGAATAATATTTGTACTTATATCCAGTTGCCCAGAAGATTTCCGGATGATCCAGGCGCAGGCGGAAGAACACGTTATAGAGTTCCTCCGCCTCCATTCCTGGAATCTGTATTGAATCTGAGATTTCAAGCAGTCCCTGCCGAATTGCATGATAGGCTGTCTGCTGTACTTTGTTCATCTTGCTATAATAATATGGTTCCATTCTATCTTCCATTTTCCTTTATATATCTGATCCATTTCATTTTTCTCACAGATAGAATTATAACCATAAAACTTTCTACTGGCAATGTCTCTGCGCCAGCTTTCTAATTTTACTGCTTTGTTCCAACATTTTTCGTCGCCACAATATCCACACCGGTACCTGCGACATCTTTCAGTAATACATCTCCGATATGTACCGGTGCTGGAATTTCTACTGTCTTCAATGCTTTTACGCACTCAAAGATTTTCCTTTCGGAATATCTTCTTTGTCTTCACCGATACCATATCTGCATCTCCTCCGGTTACTCTTACCGTCGAAGTCACAATTCTGGTCGGATTGGTTACTTCTTTTCTTGCATAGATGTCTCCACGTTTACAGGTATTTCCTGTTACACTGATCACTTCACCGGCTTCCATTGTCACGGTCAGAGGGCAGCCCATCGGACAGCCGATACATGTCAGTTCTCTTGTTGTTACTGTTTCCATCCTCTACGCCTCCTCTATCTTTACTGTAATCGTCTTCAGATCCGGATACTTCATAAGCTGTTCTTTTGTAAGCTTAATCTGTTCCATCTCTCCTGGCGCAACAACCGGACGTTTTTATGTATCACCCGTTCATCGTCAAAATATGCGCTTACATAGCAGTTCTTATATACACCGCCTACACCGAAGCGCACAGTAAGGTTTTCATCCATATGAGCCGGATTAATCGTACTTGGAACTGTATAGCGTACGCCTTCTACCGGATTCAGTGTAATATCTGCTGCATCTCCCCCTGCTATTTTATCCCCCACCGTCTGTGTCTGACCTGTAAGTTCTTCACATATTCTGCTGCATTTCGTCCCGCAGTCTTTGCTTCCTCTGATACAAAATCCACCAGATCATGTACATGCAGTACATTTCCACATGGCGAAATACGCCTTCGATATTCGTCTCCAGACTTTCATTGACCTTCGGTCCGATGTTACCAGGATTCATATCTACGCCCATACCTCTGGAAATCTCATTTTTCCGGGATCAGCCCACAGGAAAGTAATAATGTATCACAGGTGTATTCTTCCTCTGTTCCCGGGATCGGTTTTCCTTTGCTGTCTACTTCTGCCAGCGTGATCCCTTCAACTCTTTCTTTCCCTTTGATATCCACAACCGTGTGGCTCAATTTCAATGGAATATCATAATCGTCCAGGCACTGTACAATATTACGCTTTAAACCACCGGAATACGGCATCAGTTCTGCTACAACTTTGACCTTTGCACCTTCCAGTGTCATACGTCTTGCCATAATCAGCCCGATATCGCCAGAGCCTAAGATTACAACTTCTCTTCCCGGCATATACCCTTCCATATTGACCAGCCGCTGTGCTGTTCCTGCAGAATAGATTCCCGCCGGACGGTAACCCGGAATATTCAGTGCTCCTCTGGAACGCTCACGGCATCCCATGGCCAGGATGACTGCACCTGCCTGTATTTCAAATAATCCTTCTTCCCGATTCATTGCGGTTACGATTTTATCCGAACTGATGTCCATTACCATCGTATGCAATTTATATTCGATGCCAAGATCCTTCACCTGTTTGATGAATCTTCCGGCATATTCCGGTCCGGTAAGTTCTTCTTTAAATGTATGAAGGCCGAAACCATTATGAATACACTGATTCAGGATTCCCCCAAGTTCTTTATCCCTTTCCAGGATCAGAATATCCTGAATTCCATTTTCTCTTGCTGATACGGCTGCCGCAAGTCCGGCCGGACCGCCGCCAATGATTACTATATCGTATGTTTTCATAATCAGCTGTCCTCCTTATTCACTCCTGACAATGATCCTTGATTTCCCGCCAGACTTTGTGATCTCTGACATTGGAATTTCCAGTTCTCTTGCCAGTATTTCCATCGTTCTAGGGGAACAGAAACCGGCCTGGCACCGTCCCATACCTGCTCTTGTTCTGCGTTTTACACCGTCTAACGACTTTGCTCCGAGTGGTCTATGGATCGCATCGATAATTTCACCTTCCGTGATCATCTCACAACGACAGATAATATTACCGTATGCCGGTTTCTCTTTGATTAATTTCACTCTTTCTTCTTTACTTAGAGTGTTTGGATCCAGGATTCCTTTTCTTGTAGCAATGAAATTTTCTTTTTCTTCCAGATGAAGCTTTTCTTTCAAAATTCCCGCAACCATCTCTCCGATTGCCGGACTGCTGGTAAGTCCTGGAGATTCAATACCTGCACAGTCAATGAATCCCTTCGCATTTTCTAATTCTTCTATGATAAATTCATGTCCGTCTTCATGCGCACGAAGTCCGGCAAATGATGTAATGACCTGACGCATCGGAATATTTTTTACATTCTGCCCTGCTTTTGTAAGTACCTGATCAAGTCCCTCTCTTGTTGTATTGGTTCCTTCTTTTTTTCTTCAATATCGATTGCTGTCGGTCCAAGGAGCAGATTGCCATGTGCTGTCGGCGATAACCAAATTCCTTTTCCGAATTCGTTCGGAAGTGCAAAGATTTGTCTTTTTTACATGTCCGCCTGCAGTTTTATCCAGCAGACAGTAGTCTCCTCTTCTCGGTGTTATGTGGATTTTCTTTTCACTGACCATATTGTGGAATTTATCTGCATACACACCAGCTGCATTCACCACATATTTTGTCTTGAAAACGCCCTGATTCGTATGGACTTCCCAGATATCTTCCGTCTTTTTCCAGTTCTTTGTACTTCTGTATCAAACTTAAATTCTACACCATTTTCACAGGCATTTTCTGCCATCGCAATATTTAATCCGAATGGACATACAATTCCGGCTGTCGGCGCATAGAGTGCCGCATATACATTATCTACAATATTCGGCTCCATTTCAAGCACTTCTTCTCTGTTCAGGATCTGAAGTCCCGGCACGCCATTTGCCACTCCTCTGTCGTATAATGCCTGTAATTTATCCATATCTTCTTCTTCTCAGACAAATTACCAGCGAACCAACTCTTTTGAAATGGGAAATCCAGTTCTTTCGATAACTGTTCCATCATTGCATTTCCGCGGACATTTAACTTTGCCATCAATGATCCTTTCTTTTGCATCATATCCTGCATGTACAATTCCACTGTTGGCTTTTGACGTTCCACAGCAGACATCTTCTTCTTTTCTAATACACATACCTTTGCTTTATAACGGGACAACCACCCTTAGAAACGATGATTCCGCTGCCAAGTCCGTCTGAGCCTGAGACCATCCGCTTCCAAATACAAGTATTATCACATCATACATATTTTTATCTCTCCTTTTCTAATATCTGTATGATTTTTTTGAAAAAAGAGCCTGACAAGTAAACGCATCACGAATATGACGGTTATCCTGTCAGGCTCTCTTCTCTCCGCACGCCTCTTGTTCTATTTTTCATTTGTCATTTTACCACGGAATAGCACCAAAATAAGCAATACCGCAGCAACAGCTCCTATTACCTGTTCAGTTTTTAATCTTCTTTTGCCCAGCCGTAAGCATATTTTTACAGCTTTGTTCCAGCCTTTGATCATCTTACTTCTCTGCTCTTCATCGATCTTAGGCTCGAATGTCTTGTCGATTGCCCAGTTCTTTACTACATCTTCCTTGCTTGACCAGTAGCCAACTGCCAGACCTGCCAGATAAGCAGCTCCCATTGCCGTTGTCTCTACACACTGCGGACGGTTTTACCGGTGCGTTAATGATATTTGCCTGTGTCTGCATCAGGAAATCGTTGGCACTTGCTCCACCGTCAACTTTCAAAGCAGTAAGTTCAATTCCAGAATCTGCTTTCATTGCAACAAGAACATCATTTACCTGATATGCAAGAGAGTCCAGTGTCGCACGGATGATGTGATATTTATTAACGCCACGTGTAATTCCTACAATGGTTCCTCTTGCGTACTGATCCCAGTGCGGTGCTCCAAGTCCGGTAAATGCAGGTACTACATAGCATCCGTTTGTATCTTTTTACTTTCTTTTGCCATATATTCAGAATCCGGTGCAGAATCAATAATACGAAGTTCATCTCTCAACCACTGGATCGCTGCTCCTGCTACAAAGATCGAACCTTCCAGCGCATAATTTACTTTGCCGTCCAGTCCCCATGCGATTGTGGTTACCAGTCCGTTCTTGGAAAATACCGGCTTCTCGCCGGTGTTCATCAAAAGGAAACATCCGGTTCCATAGGTATTCTTTGCCTCTCCTGCATTGAAACAGGTCTGACCAAACAATGCTGACTGCTGGTCTCCGGCAGCACCTGCGATCGGGATCGGTCCTCCAAGATAAGACGGATCAGCCTCTCCGTAGATGCAGCTGGATGGTTTTGGTTCCGGTAACATACATTTTGGAATATTCAGTTCTTTTAAAATATCTTCATCCCACTCCAATGTATTAATGTTAAATAACATTGTACGTGATGCATTCGAATAGTCTGTCACATGTGCTGCACCTTTCGTCAGTTTCCAGATCAGCCATGTCTCAACGGTTCCAAATAATAATTCTCCTCTTTCTGCTCTTTCTCTTGCTCCCGGCACATTATCCAGAATCCATTTTACCTTTGTTCCTGAGAAGTATGCATCGATGACCAGTCCGGTTTTTTCACGGAATTTATCTGTTAATCCTTTTTCTTTTAAGGAATCGCAGTATTCGGAAGTACGGCGGCACTGCCATACGATCGCATGATGTACCGGTTCTCCTGTCTCTTTGTCCCAGACGATTGTTGTCTCACGCTGGTTTGTGATACCGATTGCAGCGATATCTTCTGCTTCTGCATTGATCATATTCATTGCCTCTACGGCTACACCCAGCATACTGGCCCATATCTCATCTGCATCATGTTCAACCCAGCCCGGTTTCGGGAAATACTGTGTGAATTCCCTCTGTGCAACGCTGCACATTTCTCCTTTTCATTGAACAGGATACATCTGTTACTGGTAGTTCCTGCATCTAACGCCATTACATATTTTGCCATATTCATTTCCTCCTGATTTCTCTTTACTTTTTACTGGTTACTTTTTTTTTCGCATGCGTTCTATTTGAATTGCTCCCCATAAGCAATTAAATATTCTGTTTCATCATATGCAGCCATTACATCTTCCATACCTGATGATTGGTCGATGATACTGCAATTGCTCCGGCTGATAATGCAGCCATCACATCTTCTTTGTCTGTGATCAGTCCTCCTGCTATGATCGGTGTCTTTATCGAACTGCAGATTCTTTTGATCACTCTTGGCATCACTCCCGGAAGTACTTCTATGAAATCCGGTCTTACTATATGCTGTTGCTGTCTGATATTCTCAAATGCCATGGAATCCAACAGAAAATATCTGAGGATCGTATACATCCCAAGTTCTTTTGCTTTCTTGATCAGTGATGGCTTTGTTGATATAATGCCATCTGCTTCCGTATGTTCTTTCAGATATTCTACCGAAACTTTCTTTCGGACTCAGGCCACTGATCAGATCTACATGTACCATTGCAACCTTTCCGGCATCTTTTACTCCCTTTACGATCCGGTCTATCGAACAGACATCTCCAAACAATATAAAAATCACCTGTATCTCCTCTATCGTGCAAACTTACTTCTATATCCTTCCATGCTTCTTCACAGCTGCAATGATCGGATTACTCCCGACTGCATCATAAAATATCTGATTCATCTTATTCCATCCTCATTCCTTTTGCTGAACGACTATGCTATATATTTATTCTATTATATTCTGAAATAATTTTCAAAAAAAAGAGCGCGACTAAAAGTAATCGTGTGATTACTTGTATCCGCTCTCCTATCTCAGCTCTTTTTGTTCAACTGCGTTTACTATATCACAGTGCACAATTTTTCTCAATGACATTTACAGAAACTGACTAAACTCTACCTTCTCTTCATTAGGTCCTTTAATCGTAAAAAATTTTACTCCATTGTCTATTCAGATCCATTGCACAGACTTCTTTGTATGTCTCTTCGATATCTTTTACATCAATTGCGACATGATCAATGGCTCCGGCTTTCATCGTTGCCTCATCTGATTCATATGTCTCGATCACTAGGTTTTCTAATTTTAAGAATGCTACTTTTTTGCACCCTCATTCACCGTCTCAAATGCCGGTTCAAAACCAAGTTTTGCAAAAAATGCTTTTGTTGCTTCCATGTCCTTTGTTGGAATTCCGATGTGCTGGATTCCTGTTGCGTAATTTTTCATGTTGTTCTTCCTCCTTTTGATTATCATATTTTACTCGTTTGGGAATATCATCATTTTACCATTTTTGCCACGGATTTTGAATACTTCATTGATCTCACCCAATGGAAGTCTGTCGGAGATCAAAAATACTGCTGTATCCTCTCCTCATTCAGTTCTTCTCCGATCACGATCACAACTTCCTGTCCTTCCGGAATTGGACAAATTCTCATCTCCTGATGTGCGGCATTTAATTCCAGCCACTCGCCAGCTTCATCTTTCAAGAATCCTTTGACACGGAATACTCGTCCACATTCTTTATCCTCCAGAATGTTCTTTGCTGCTTCTATGATCTCGTCTGTCGTCTTATCCAGATTCATAAAATACAGGGATTTAAATGTCTCTCCCTCTTCGATATGCATCTTCCGGTAATTCTCCGGCACATATCCACAGGATAAAAATGTCTCATAATCTGCCTCATCAAATGCCGTCCAGTCTTTTACCAAAATCTCATCCTTAAATCTTCTTTTGCACTGTACTTTCTCCATTGCAGCATTCAGGTGTTCTATCGTATTTTTAATCTCTTTCTCCGACGCTTCCTGGCTTCTGCTGAGTACGATGCATCCTGCATTTGCAGCCTCGGATGCCAACAGATAGTCTGCTTCATCCGACAAGTTTCTTCCAGTTTTGCGTCAACGACCGTGATCACATTCCCAATTTCATACCATCTGTCGATCGGATCATCCCTTAATACATCAAAAAACTCATCTACATCATAGATTCCCGACGGCTCCACCAGCACCCTGTCATAACCGCACATTCCCATTGCAATCAGCTTTGTGCGGAATCGTCTTCTGTGGCAGTCTGCGTCGCATCCTCCGGCGATCATCTCCAGTTCGCACTTTTCACCTTCCAGGTCCCTTTTAATAACATCATATCTACATTAACCGCACCATAATCATTTTCCAAGATTCCAATATTATCTCCCTTGTCAATCAGATGCTTTGCATATTTTTTTTATAAATGTTGTCTTTCCGGAACCTAAAAATCCGGTGATCAGATCTATCTTTACCATATTTTTTGTAAACCTTTCTTTCGTTCTTAATTTTCTAATGAATATCCTTCCTGCCTGAGACTTTCTGAATATTCTTTCTTGTATAGTGTAACATTTTCTACCCAACTAAGGAAACGTATTATCAGTAATTTCTATGAATACTTTATCAATGAATAAAAAAACCTAAAGCATAACCTTTTTTACATACTTTAGTATAAAAATGCCGGATGCTGCCTTACATCCGGCGCTCTCAATATTTTTATATCATTTTTCAAACATTCTTTTTTCTTCTACACTTTATTTCTTCCCACCAAAGATAAATCCCATAAAACGAATATACGTATACACAACCAGAACAACCGCAATAATCGTCTCGATCAATACCACATATTTCAGGAACGGCATCGGATGTCCCATATTCATTGCACATGCCATCATCTGTTTTTGAAGCGATCGCACTGATGACAAATGGGAAGGTGAATGCCGCATAGCTTGGGAAAGAATGGCATCTTCAAATAGCCAATTGCTTTTACAAGTGCAAAGATGTAGATCACCGTTGCAACTACAAACATTCCCATCAGAAATCCGTAAGATTTCGGCATGACAGACTGTACATATCCTGCGATACAGAGGCTTGTCGGTGCCGCATAGATACAGATCAGTGGTTTTGCCGGATCCGGTACTTCTTTCACCGTCACATAGCGGTATGTAACCAGGATCAGTAACAGGATCAGTGTCACAAATCCAAACCAAAATGCTGCACTTCCGATTGCAAGTTTCTCATAAGCAGGTGCCGTGACTGATGCAACGACAATTCCAACGTATACGATATAATAACTTGCGAATACCTTTGGCATCTGCAATTTAAATACAAATTTCACCGTAAAATAAATGATCAGCACGATATGTAATGCGATCGCAAACAGCCAGATATAATAAGCCGCCTGTCCGATAAATGGTTTTACATAGGTACTTAAGATCATAAGTGCCATCGGAAATGTTCCTGATACGCTTGCCATGATCGGATTCTTCATATCTTCCTTCACAGCTCCCGGAAACATAATTAGCTTCAGAAGTGCCAGGATCAGCAGAAATGCTGCGAACACTCCACACACATAACGGATTCCTTCTGAATAGCTCTGAAGCAGGTTACCTAAAGCTGCCGCTCCAAGCATGACTCCGCAGATTGGAATCGGTATTTTTTGATTACATCTTTCATAATATCTTGTCTTCCTTTCTAGTCTGGATCTTTTTATTTCTTAGATATCTGCAATTGCACGACGTTCTGCCGGTTCATCAATTTCATCCAGGTTCTTGATTCCCAGCTCACGACAGACAATCTGCGCTACTTTCCATGCACACAGTCCTGTGAAATAGATACACTGTTCTTTATGCTCGCCCTGACCAATGTTGAATTCTTTTTTCAGAACTCTGCAGCAGATTGCATTCTTCCCATTAGCTTTCTTGAACCAGTCATGCAGTTCGTGAACCAGTTCCATACATTTGATGCTCTTTGGATTGGTTGGCCCGTCCTGCTCTGTTCTTCCAAAGAACATTCCAAGTGCAAGCAGACCTCCGTTGAATGCGCCACAGACACATCCCGATTTGCCTGCTCCGACAGCCATACCGGATGACATTGCAATGACTTCTTTTGGTACATCCAGTTTAAATTCGTCACGGAAATATCCACTTTTAAAATTCTTCTCTGCTGCTCTCTGCACCGCTCTTGGGCTGATTTCTGTTACTCCGATGTTCATAAGTAATTCCGTTTTCATTTGCGAATACGAACGTCTTTCCTTTGAATAATGCAATGTATAGCCCGATCAGTGCAAACGATAGAATTCCCATATATGATCGAACCGTTCGAGAATGCAATCTTCATTTCTTTAAATACCAGTTCTGCCTTCTGCTTTCCGGTCAGAGATTACCATCATCCATCAGTACAACGGATCAATGTTACAAACGACCAGTGACTGGGTACCTTTCCTTAAATACCAGTTCTGTTACCTGCCATATCCAGGATCAGTGACTGGAAACACATGATGATCGTAAAGCTGACTTACCACTTCTTCAAACAGACCGACTACAGATGAAACGATCATTCCAAGTCCCAGCAGTACCAGAAGCCACGGAAGTCTCTTCTTGATACTTTCTCTTAATGGTTCTTTCAAATCTTCCTCCGCGGTCAAACCGGCGAACTTCGCATAATCTTCCCCCATCTCATCATCAACCAGGTCTACCATACTCTGGGATGTAATGACTCCGAGAAGCTTGTTGTCATTATCCAGTACCGGGATGGAATCCTCGGAATAATCTTTCAGTCTCTCAATACAGTCATCGATCAGCTCA
>VOFC01000786.1_pt1 | contig 51580 bp, 54 predicted proteins | sample 5384161 | NCBI WGS metagenome assembly VOFC01 (sample SAMN12384722, study PRJNA508395) | human gut metagenome | isolation source: healthy gut B | host: Homo sapiens | reverse complement strand
GCAGGAGCATGGCGTCCACATTCACCGCGCCGAAGTCGTTTTCCAGCACGCAGACCCGGACGCCCTGCCCGGCCCACCACGCTGCATATCTGCGCAGGAAGGTGGTCTTTCCTGCCCCGAGAAATCCCGTGATCAGGTCTACCTGAACCATTGTCCTGTCCTCCTGTTGTATCAGCTTTTTTTTCAGCGTTAGTATAAACTGACAGCCGTCGATTGTCAAACACAAAAAACGGCCCTTTCCCGATCTGGGAAAGGGCCGTTTCGCCGCAATGCTGGGAGTTCCTTACAGAAATTCGACGCTGCCGTCCTCGATGTGATACATCGCACCGACGACCCGCAGGCCTGTTTCCTCCTCGATGTTATGGATGCACAGGCTCTTTTCGATCTCCTGCACACTGTGCCGGACATTGAGACAGCTGGCCTTGTAGGGGTCTGTTTCGTCCCCGATGGCCTTCTTGATCTCGTCCGTGATGTAGCGGATATAGCCGGCGGGCTCCGAGTTGATGGCGGCATCCACCGCGCCGCAGTGGGTATGGCCCAGCACCACCACCAGCCGACAGCCCAGATGGCCGGCAGCGTACTCGATGCTGCCCAGCTGGTGGTCATCGATGATGTTGCCCGCCAGCCGGATGACGAACAGCTCACCGATGCCCGCCGAGAAGATGTTCTCCGGGATGACCCGGGAATCCGAACAGGTGACGATGATAGCGTAGGGCGACTGGCCCTTGGCCCAGGTGGACATCCGGATACGGCGGGAAATATCGCCGCTCCCGTTTTCCGCGTTCAGGTATTTCAGATTGCCCGCCGCCAGCTTGTAGATGGCATCGGCCGCGGTGCAGACTGGGGTCTCACGCATTGCAGCAGCCTCCTTGGGAAAAAGTGGTAAAAAGTATCCTGCAAAAATGCCCGGCCGTCCAACGAAGGGCAGCCGGGCGGGAGCTTCAGTTTATCAGAAGTGGATGACGCCGAGGATCAGACCAGCGACGAGGCAGATGATGGAAACACCCCACTGCCAGCCGAAGCAGTACTTGATGTGGTCCTTGATCTCGACACCGGCCAGACCGATGCCCAGATAGGTAGCGGGAGCCACCGGGCTGATGAAGGTAGCGCAGTTGCGGCAGACGACCATTGCGATGGCGATGTGCGCCGGGTTGACGCCGAACTGGTTGCCCACGCTGACCAGAACGGGCAGCAGGCCGTAGAAGTAGGAGTCGGTATCGAACAGCAGAGCCAGCGGCACGCTCAGGATGCCGATGATGATGGGCAGGAAACGACCCAGAGAGGCGGGGATGACGTTGCCATCATAATGGCCATCTTCTCCATGATGCCGCTCTTGCTCAGGACACCCAGGAAGACGCCTGCGCAGAGAATGGTGGATGCCATGCTCAGGCCGGCAGAAGCGTGGCTCTTGATGATGGAGTTGTGCAGCTTCTTACCGCGGTAGTTGACCAGAATGCCCAGAGCGCAGCCAACCATGAAGACGTAGTAAGAGGGGAAGATGTCCAGGACCAGCACGATGATGACGGCCAGAGTCAGGATGACGTTGAAGATGAAGTTCTGGGGACGAGCCAGAGTCTCGTCCTTCTTGCCGTCGTCGGAGTCGTCGTACTTGCCGGCGTCCTCAGCAGCGATGGCATCGCCGAGCTTTGCGATGCGCTTCTTCTCCTGCAGGCCCCAGAAGATGGCAGTGCCGATGGCCAGCACGAAGCCGACGATCTGCATGGGCATGAGCTGGAACCACAGGTCATTCGGCTCCATCTCGATGACGTTTGCGGCGCGCATGGTGGGGCCGCCCCAGGGCATCAGGTTCATGACACCCATTGCGGTGACGCAGATGAGCAGCAGGGTCTCACGGCGCATGTGCAGGCGCTTGTAGACGGGCAGCATGGCGGGGATGGTGATGAGGAAGGTGGAAGCGCCGCCGCCGTCCAGATGGCCGATGATGGCGATGAGGCAGGTCATCAGAGCAACGCCGACGACGTTGTTGCCGACCTTCTTCATCAGAGCGCCGATGATCTTGTCGAACATGCCCGCATCGGTCATGACGCCGAAGAACAGGACGGAGAAGATGAACAGGACAGCCGTACCGTGGACGCCCTTGACGCCCTCCTTGATAAAGCCAGCCATTTCATCCAGGGTGAAAGCACCGGTAGCCACCAGAATGGCTGCGGTGATGGTCGAGACACTGACGAATGCCAGTGCAGGGACCGTGACATTGCGCAGCAGCAGGACGATGACCGCAATCACCGTTGCAAAGCCGAGCAGAGCGAGGATCGTATCACTCATGGGTTTGTACTTCCTTTCCTTTTTTCATGTGCCGGGGATGCATTCCGTTTTATCATCCAGAATCATTCCCGTTCGTTATGGTTCCAGTATACAGGCTCAAACTTACAGCCCAAAGCCCTTCTCGTTACGGTTTGTTAAGAAATTCCTTAATATCCTGTAAGATTGTGTATGGAAGGTTGGATACAATAGAGTGCAACACAAAAGGCGTCCTTTCGGACGCCTTTTTGCGTTGTTTATTCTTTCCGGCTGCTCCTTATCTGCGCCAGAAGCGTAGACGCCGACACAGGTTTTACCACATAGCCGTCGATGACGCCGTGGCTGCGGGCGTCCACGATCTCCCTTTGCACCTGAAAAACAGGCCCAGATGTTCACTTTGTCCGGCATCAGTCTTGCTTGCGCTCACTGATGACCAGCAACGTGACTTCTCCGACATTGTCCGGGGGCATTGGTCATCACGATGCGGGTCATGCCCGGGTAGCGGCCCCGGATGGCCATGCAGAAGTCCACGCCGCTGCTGCTCATCAGGCTCTCGTCGATGGCAAGGACGTCGAAAGGCTGCTGCTCCAGCAGCTGGCGCAGCTCGCCCCGGCGGGAACAGGTGGACACACTCAGGCCCAGCGCGCTGAGGTCTTTGTCCAGCAGGTCGAGGACCTTGTTGTTGTCGTCCGCCGCAAGGATGCGCAGCTTGCTGTCCACGCCCCACTGCAGCTGTTCGCGCTCCTGCTGCTGCTCCAGCACCGGCAGATAGACATAGAAGGTCGTGCCTCTGCCGATGGTGCTCTCCGCCCGGATTCGGCCCCGGTGGGTGCGGATGATCTGGTCGGCCAGAGCAAGACCGAGGCCGGTGCCTTCGCCGGTCTTTTTGGTGGTGAAAAAAGGCTCAAAGATGTGCTGCATCGTCTCCTTGTCCATGCCGCAGCCGGTGTCGGTGACGCTGAGGCAGACGTAGTTGGGCCACTCTTCCGAGATCTTTTCTTCCGGGAAGAGGGCCTCAAGCTCCCTGCGTGGCACGACGCTACCCCGGATGGTCAGCCTTCCGCCCTCCGAGCCGATGGCGTGGATGGCGTTGATGCTGATGTTCAGCAGCACCTGCTGCAGCTGGGTCGCGTTGCCCAGAACGCATTCGCCGCTCAGCTCATTTTCCTCCTTCAACTCCACGTTCTTCGGGCAGTTGGTCTCCACCAGCTTCCGGGTCCGATGGAGCAGCCCCTCCACCGATACGGCGTCGTAGACCGTCTCCACGTTTTTCCGGCTCATGGAGGAGATCTGTTTCACGACCTCCTGCGCCTTCTGCGCCGCCTCGCTGATCTCCATCGCGTTGTCATAGATCTCGCTGCCCGGGTCGGCGTCGGCCATGATGAGGTCGGCATAGCCGGTGATGGGGGTCAGGAAGTTGTTGAACTCGTGGGCGATGCCGCCGGTAAGGGTCCCCATCATCTGCAGCCGCTGCCCATGGGCCAGCGACTCTTCGCTGCGGTGGAGCTCTTCGAGTGTCTGGTTCAGAGTCTTCAGATCGCTGATCTCGGTGGCGCTGCGGCGGTCGCGCTCCTGCAGCCGGAACATCTGGAACATGAAGAGCACCAGCACCAGCGCCACGCCGCCGAAGATGAGGACCACCTTCACGAAGCTCTGCTGTACCGGCTCGTAGAAATCGTCGTAGTCCACCACGGCGCTGACGATCCAGAAGCTGCCCCCCCCACGTCCAGATGACGAAAGGCGCTTATCTTATGCACCCGGGGCAGATCCGGGTCGGCCCACCAGTAGGAGTAGTAGTCCAGTGTGCCGGATTCCTCTTTCTGCTGAGCGCGCAGCAACTCACTCAGACTGCTCATGTCCAGTTCCTTCCCCTGATAGATGCGCTGGCGGCCCTCCACGACCTTGATGCCCCACTGAACGGCTTCGGGGTGCATGACCACAAGGTTATCGTCATTCTTTATCATGATGTAGCCGTTCCTGCCGACGTGGATCTCCGAGATGAGCTGCTGGTACATGACCGTAGAGTCCACCACGAGGCAGACGGTCTTCTCCCCCGCCTGTTTTTTCATCACAAGATAGTGTTCATCCCCGCTGTGGTACTGCCAGTAGGAGATCTTCTCTGTCCGGGTGATGAGGACATCGCAGACGGCGCTGAGGCCGTAGCAGCTGTAGACGACCTCGCCGTTGCTGTTTTCCAGCCAGACGTCCCGGATGGTGTCGCTCCGGGCCACCGTGGGGCGGAACGCTTTGCTGGCCTGTGCTTTTCCGGCGATGGAGTCCAGTCGGTCAGCGTATTCCTCCAGCAGGACGCGGATGCTGTCGGCGGTGCTCTGCACCACCAGCTCCATCTGCCGCGTCTGGCTGTCCATCATGGCGGTGCGGTAGTCCTTCCATACCATACCCACCACGACAGCCAGTGCGGCTACTGTGACGACGCCGATGGCCAGCGGCACCCACAGGGTGCGCAGCGTCTGGAAGCGTATCTTTTTCGGGGCGGTCTCCTTCATATCGGGTCCTCCTTTGGGGCGGTCTTGCTCTTCCTGTCTAAAAATGTTATAATTTTATTTATCATAAGCGAATCAACCGTTCCGGTCAGAAAAGTACAGGGAGTTATCATGTCGTATCATGTTCTTATTGTAGACGATGATCCAGCGATTTGCAAACTTTTATCGAAAGTTATGATCAGCAACGAGATGGACCCTCTCGTCGTCAACAGCGGCGCGGCGGCGCTGGACGTCATTGCGCGGCAGAGCGGCACGCTGGATATGATCCTGATGGACATCACGCTGGGAGACATGGAGGGCTTCGACGTTATTCAGACCATCCGGCGCAACGGCGTCACCACGCCGGTCATCATCATCAGTGGCCGCAACGAGGATTATGACTTCATGTACGGCCTCTCTCTGGGCGCCGACGACTATGTCACCAAGCCCTTTCGCCCCCAGATCCTGGGCGCAAAGGTCAAGGCCCTCATCCGCCGCAGCAAGAGCTTCTCACAGGAAAACAGCCAGCAGATCAGCTGCGGCCCCTTCCTCTGCGACACCACCACCATGCGCTTTTACAAAAACAACGTGGAGCTGAACCTTTCGGAGAAGGAGCGCAGCCTGCTGCTGCTCTTCGTGCGCCACCCGCAGCAGGTGTTCACCAAGGACATGATATACGAGCAGATATGGGGCAACCTCATCGCCGTGGACGACAACGCCATCATGGTCTACATCAACCGTCTGCGCAGCAAGATCGAGGACAACGCCCGCACCCCCCAGCATATCATCACCATCCGGGGCGTGGGCTACCGGTTCGTGCCGTAAGAACATCCTTTATTTTTTCAAAAAACAAAAAGAAGAGCAGCCAGCTGCGCGCGGTGCAGCTGGCTGCTCTTTGGTTTTATGCCGGTATAAAACACAAAACCTTGAAAAAGGAGAATCGCATGAAGCTTGTGTGCATATTTAGCCGCAAAAAATTTAGCGGGGTGAGAAGAGCGAAGGAATATCCGTGAATCCATTCCGAAGCGTGGTTGGCAAGCCACAAACCCGTTTTTACGCCATATCACTCAATCTTCGCGGAAAGAGAAAGGCTTGACTTCGCGGACGACATCCATGACGGTGCCGTCGCGGGCTTCGATGATGCCCACGATGCGGTCGCCGAACTGGACCTTCTCCGGCTCGCCGACGATGGAGTAGGCGATATCACGCAGCTCCTCAATTGTCTTCAGGGGGACGCAGTCGGCGTCCTGCAGGGCCTTCAGCAGGTCAGGGCGCTGGGGGTTGACGGCCACGCCGTAGTCGGTGACGACAATGTCAACGCTCTCGCCCGGGGTGGTGACGGTGGTGACATCGGTGCAGATGGCGGGGATGCGGCCCTGCAGCAGAGGAGCGATGACGATGGTACACTTTGCACCCTGTGCGGTATCGGGATGGCCGCCCTGTGCGCCGGTGATGATGCCATCGGAGCCGACGACGACGTTGCAGTTGAAGTGGGTATCAACTTCCAGAGAGGCCAGAATGACGTAATCCAGCTTGTTGACGAACGCGCCCTTATTCATCGGGCTTGCGTACTCGCCAGCAGAGATGGGGAAGTGGTTGGGGTTGGTGCGGACATTGTTGACGGCGTCGAGGTCAAAGTCCTGCGGTATCCACCAGCTTGCGGGCCAGACCGCGGTCCAGCAGCTCGCACATGGGCTTGGTCAGACCGCCGACACCCAGCCCCATGTGGATGTTCTTCTCTTCCATGATCTTGGCCAGAGAGATGGTGGAGGCGATGGATGCGCCGCCCACGCCGGTCTGGTAAGAGAAGCCGTCCTTGAAGTAGGGGGTGTTTGCAACGACCTGAGTGCAGTACTCTGCCATCAGGATCTTGCGCTGATCGGTGGTGGGCTTGGCCGCGCCGGTGGCGATCTTCTCGGGGATGCCGATCTGGTCCACGACGCAGACGTAATCCACCTTGGTCTGGTTGATCTCTGCGGGGTAGTTGGGGTAGTCCACGAGGCAATCGGTGACAGCGACGACATAGTCAGCCATCTCAGCGTCAACATAGGCATAGCTCAGGACGCCGCAGTTGGTCTTGCCGCCCATGCCGGAGCAGTTGCCGTACTCGTCGCAGGAAGGTGCGCCGATGAAGGCGATGTCCACATGGGTCTCGCCGGTCTCAATGGCGCGGACACGGCCGCCGTGGCTGCGCATGGTAGCCAGGCCCTTCAGCTTGCCGTGAGAAATGGCATCGCCGATCTTGCCGCGGACGCCGGAGGACTCGATGTTGACGATGGTGCCGTCCTCGATCATGGGGACGAGGGCGTCATGAGCCTTGCCCAGAGAGCTGGCGCTCAGGGTGATGTTCTTGAAGCCCATCTTGTGGATCTCTTCCATGACCATGCAGACCACGAGGTCGCCCTCGCGGAAGTGGTGGTGGAAGGATACCGTCATGCCGTCGTGGGCATTGCACTTGACCAGAGCCTCGTGGATGTCCTTGACCATCTTGTCGTGGTCATTGCGCATCACGGGGGTGACTTTCGGGCTGGCCTTCTGGAAGGCCTTGCCGTCCTTATAGTTGTTGCCCTGAAAGACCTCTTTGCCGGTGCGCTCGAGGATCTCTTCGGGAATTTCTCTGCCTACTGCGTTCAACATAATCACAAATCCCCCTTATACACGCCGGATGCCTTTGCCAGATCGATGGTGCGCTTTGCGCCATCGTAGAAGGCGATGTCGATCATCTTGCCGTCCACGGTAAAGACGCCGATGCCCAGTGCCTTCTTGGAGTCGATCTCCTTGACGACCTTCTCGGCGAAGATGATGTCCTTCTGAGTGGGAGTAAAGATCTCATGGACGATGGGGATCTGACGGGGGTTGATGATGGATTTGCCATCGAAGCCCATCAGGTGGATGTTCTCCACATCCTTGCGGAAGCCATCCATATCCTTCAGGTCGGTGAAAACGGTGTCGAAGCACTGCACACCTGCTGCGCGGGCGGCAATGATCATCTGCTGACGGGCACCCATCAGCTCGATGCCGGTGCCGGTGATGTGGGTCTGCAGATCCTTGGTGTAGTCGCCGCCGGACAGTGCGATGCCGAACAGGCGCTCATCGCTCTCGCAGATCTCCAGAGCGTTCATGACGCCGCGGGCAGACTCCAGAGCGGCGATGATGAGGACTTCGCCCTCGGGGCGGCCATAGGTCTTCTCGTCCTCGGCGATGGCAGCAGCCACGCGGCGGACGTCCTCAGCGTGCTCGGTCTTGGGGATGCGGATGGAATCGCAGCCGCCGGCCACGCAGGCGCGGATGTCTTCCCGCCAGTAGGGAGTATCCAGACCGTTGATGCGGACGACCCGCTCTGCGCCGCGGTAATCCACGGTCTTCAGGGCGTGGTACAGGCTGAAGCGGGCCACGTCCTTCTGGTTCTCGGCCACAGCGTCCTCGAGGTCCAGCATCAGGGAGTCGGCCTTATAGATGTAAGGGTCTTTGATGAGGCCGGGCTTCTGCGCATTCAGGAACATCATCGTGCGGCGCAGGCGCTTCTTGTTCGGATTGTTCATCGAATGGCACCTCCCCAGGGCAGATCCTCATACTGGTCAACAGAGCGATAAACAGCACCCTCGATGCGGGCCTTCAGGGTGCAGTCCAGTGCGCCCTTATCCACGATGGTGATGCGGACGTTATTGATGTCCAGATTCTTCAGGGTCTCCAGCGCGACCTTGCGCAGCTGGTTGCCGTACTGGTGGATGACGGAGCTTTCGAGGGAGAAATCGATCTTACCCTCGCCCGGCTCCACGGTCACCATGCAGTCGCTGGATTCCAGAGTACCAGCCGTGGCTGCTTTCTTGATCTCCATGCTTTTTTCCTCCTTGACAGGTGGTTTCTTCAATCGTTATACCGTTTGCTTGCGGGGCGGTGCCTCACTGCGCCGCTCCTGATGGTTCTATCATAATCGGACAATCTTACAAAAGGCATAGCGTCAGTCCGTCTTAATATTCGTTCGCCAAACACTTCTCTTGTACACAAGATTTATTCCATTTTGGCATAGTTTCCGAGCAAAAAACTATGATACCTTAAGACCGGACGTTTGTAAAATCGTCAGATCAATCTTGAACCATTCTCTGGGAGAATGGTTGCTTACTGGTTGTTCCGATAGTAGTTGATGAGGCAGCCGTCGGCGATGATCTGACGCTCAGCCTCGGTCAGCGCACCGGTGGAGACAGGGAAGGCGGTCACGGTGCCGTCCGGCTTGACAGCGTAAGCAGAGAAGCTTGCCTTGTTCTCCAGAACAGCCTCACGGATACTCGGGACAAAGATGTAGTCGCCCAGTTCAAACACCTCGGGGTTCTCTACGAGGAAGGGCGTCATGCCCCAGTTGATGCAGTTGGAGCGGTAACGCTTGGTGGCGTACTGCTTGGCAAAGTTAGCGGATGCGCCCATGACGCGCTGGCAGGAAGCGGCCTGCTCACGGGCGGAGCCGTCGCCGGGCATATTGGCGAAGATGGTGGAGCCGATGTCGGTGTTGGCGGGGTCGTTCTTCACACCAGCCTTAGTCAGGGCAGCATAGACGTTCAGGACTTCCTCGGGCAGGGCCTTGCCCGCCTCGCGGTCGCGCTCGATCTGGCGCATGACCTTGCTACGGGAGACGTACTGAGGATCGCGGCGGCTCAGAGCGAACTCCGACAGACGTTCGGGGTTGGAGCGATAGGAAGAAGTCTCACCGGAGGGGATCAGCTCGTCGGTGGTGGTGACGGGGTCGGTGATGTAGGAGCAGACCTTGACCAGCAGATCGTCGGTCAGGGCAGGCATCTCGGGCCAGTCCTTGATGTTGGGGCCGAAGCGCAGCTCTGCGTCCGGCTCAGCCTTGCCCCAGCCGTTGTAGACGCGCTTCTCGTACAGGGAAGCGTTGTAGTGGTACTCGGGGTTGGTGTACTCCACATCCAGGTCGGTGGCGGCGGTCAGCTTGCCGCCGTTGGCTGCGGTGGCGGCGATGGAACGTGCGTCCATCAGTGCCACGCTGGACATCTGACCCTCGCCCGGCTTGGAGCCCTCGCGGTTGGGGAAGTTGCGGGTGGTGTGGCGGACGGAGAACTCGCCGTTTGCCGGGGTGTCGCCAGCACCGAAGCAGGGACCGCAGAAGCACTCACGCATGATGGCGCCGGCGTTGACAAGGTCGCTTGCACGGCCATTCTTGTACAGCTCTGCCAGTGCGGGCATGGAGCCGGGGTAGATGCTCATAGTGAAGACACCGTTGCCGCAGCTCTGACCCCGCAGGATGTCGGCAGCGGCGCAGATGTTGTCGAAGGTGCCGCCGGCGCAGCCTGCGATCTCGCCCTGATCGACCCAGATGGCACCATCGTGGAACTTGCTGTCCAGATTCATCTTGGCACCCTTGATCTGCTTGTTGGCCTCTTCCTGTACAGCGTGCAGGATGTCGGCAGCGTTGGCCTGCAGCTCGTGGATGGTGTAGGTGTTGGAGGGGTGCATGGGCATTGCGATGGTGGACTCGACGGTGTCGAGGTCGATGTAGACGCAGCCATCGTAGTAGGCCACCTCCGCAGGCTGCAGCTTCTTGAAGTCCTGCGGACGGCCGTGGATGGTGTAGTAACGCTGGGTCTCCTCATCGGTGACCCAGATGGAGGACCAGCAGGTGGTCTCGGTGGTCATGACGTCGATGGCGTTGCGATACTCGATGGGCAGGCCAGCAATGCCGGGGCCGACGAACTCCATGACCTTGTTCTTGACATAGCCCTTCTTATAGACGGCACCGCAGATGCTCAGAGCCACGTCGTGGGGACCGATTCCCGGGCGGGGCTTGCCGGTCAGGTAGATGGCGATGACCTGCGGACGAGCGAAGTCATAGGTGCGGCCCAGAAGCTGCTTGGCCAGCTCGCCGCCGCCCTCGCCGACAGCCATCGTGCCGAGGGCGCCGTAGCGGGTGTGGGAGTCGGAGCCGAGGATCATCTTGCCGCCGCCGGCCATGGTCTCACGGTTGTAGCTGTGGATGTTGGCCATGTTGGTAGGGACGTAGATGCCGCCGTATTTATGAGCGGCGGACAGGGCGAATTTGTGGTCGTCCTCGTTGATGGTGCCGCCGACAGCGCAGAGGCTGTTGTGGCAGTTGGTCAGGACGTAGGGCAGCGGGAACTGCTTCATGCCGGAAGCGCGGGCCGTCTGGATGATGCCGACATAGGTAATGTCGTGGCTGGTCATCGAGTCGAACTTCAGTTGCAGCTGGTCGGGGTCACCGCTCTTGTTGTGGGCCTGCAGGATACCGTAGGCCATAGTGCCTTTCTCAGCTTCCTTTGCGTCTACGGTGCGGCCGGACTTCTGGGCCACTTCCTCAGGACAGGAGCAGATGGTCTCGCCGTTTACGAGGTAGATCCCGTTATCGTATAATTTCAGCATGGTACTCTCCATTTTTTCACACATTTGCGTTCTTATACTCTCTCAAAAAGGCACTCCGGAAAAGGGGGAGCCTCCCTCCCCGGAGTGAATCAGACTTTACAGAACCATAGAAGCGATGAGGTTGAATATAGCTGCAACACCGATGCTGATAGGCGTTGCGACGAACAGCAGACGGTTGAACAGGCTGCTGCGCTCTTCCTCATTGCCACAGGAACCCAGAATCAGGGAACCGCCGGAAGAGAAGGGGCTGATTGCACTGCTCTGCGCGCCGAGAACCGTGCAGGTGAACAGATTGGCCGCGCCCAGACCCGTCGTTGCGGACAGACCGGGGATCAGCGGGAACAGAGCCGGGCTGACAACACCGGTGGTAGAGCTGAAGAAGCTCATGACCGCGCCTACAATACTGAACGCGATCGGAACCAGGAAGGTCGGAACGTTGCTGCCGATCCAGTTGGACAGCAGGTCAATGGTTCCAGCCTCAACTGCAACGGCGATCAGCATACCAGCTCCGGCAATCATCAGGATAGTATTCCAAGGAACACGAGCGATGATCTCCTTCTGCGGAGCAAGCTTCATCAGCAGCGCAATGACAGCGAAGACGAATGCGACCAAGCCGACGTCGATCTTTCCTGCAACCAGCTTGATGACCGCATTGCCGGGGATCAGCTTGAGCAGCGGGAAAACCAGAACGACTGCCATCATCGCGACCATGAGATAGAGCGTCTGCTTCTGTGCGGTGGTGTATGCTTCCGGTTTTTCAAACTTGATATCTTTGCCGATGTTGCGGTTTGCAGGCAGTGCAAAACGGAAAATCGTAACGAGGATCAGAGAGAACAGGACTGCCAGACCGAACATTTTCAGGCAGGTCACGAAAGAATCAATGGCTTCCAGTTCGGGAGCTGCCTCATAGGAGCTGTCCATCAGACCACGGAAGATAACGCCAAGCGCAGCCGTCGGGAAATCACCGCCCGCCAATGCGCCGCAGTTGATGGCGACTGCACCGGTCAGCTTGTCCATCTTGGACTCTTCGCAGATGAGCAGCGTGATGGGAGCGAGGAATGCCAGAACCGTGAAGTATGCTGCACCCATGACCGACAGGATGACAGCAACGGCGAACAGTGCATATGGCAGCATTCCCGGGAATTTACGGCAGGCATACAGCAGCGAGCGGGAAATCTTTTCCAGCGTGCCATTGGCTGCTGCAACATTATAGAACGACGAAACGGAGATGATGACGAACATCGTGTTCGTCGGCCAGAATGCAATCAGAGCTTTCGGCTTGAGATCCAGCCAGAAACAGCCGATAAAATATGCAAATACAATGCAGAAGAAACCCGTATTGATCTTGGTTTTATAGCCAAGAAAGACTGCCAGTGCGATGGCAGCGATAATAACAGCACTTTGCATGGAACATCCTCCTTATTCCACTTCTTCGGCGTTACTCGATGCCGAGCAAGCCTGCCGCAATGGTGTGCGACATATAATAGATCTGCTCGTCCGGCACACCATGATCCGACAGATATTGGAGATACTGCTGCATCGCGATCTCCCAGTGAGGATTCTCGGTCTGACCGCCGTCTGTGCTGATGAGCACGTTCTTATAGCCGACCTCACGGATGACCTCGAGGTTTTCGGGCAGATTGCTCTTGTACTTGCCGCCGCCCATGTTCTGTGCATAGCAGCGTTCCAGCAGAACATCGTAATCCTTGACGATCCGTTTCTGGTCTTCGATGCTCATGTCGACGACCCACCATTCCGGATGGGTGACGACCAGCTTCTTGACACCGGCAGCGCGGGCTGCATCGCAGACGATGAAGCTCTCTTCGGGGAAATATGCGCCGTGCCGAGTACTGCGTCATAATCCTTGACCAGCTGGAAGATGTCCTTCATCTCGGGAACAATTTTTCCATTCTCGGTCACCTTCACGCCATCGTCCGGGTTCTTGCCGAACTTTGCCAGATGGTTCTGGGCGTGCTGGGTCGGCAGCCAGACCACTTTGGCTCCCAGCTTCAGCGCGACCTCGACCGCCGCCGGATTCAGGCCGCCGACCGGATGGTTCAGGGTGATGCTGCCGAACATGGTAAAGTCGTTGTCGCCATGGACGATCTTGTTATAACGGTTGCACAGATAAGCCCGATCCATCGTCGTACCCCTGATGGGTCTTGATGACAATGGCTCTTGCGCCCACCTTGACCGCGGCATCCGTCAGCTCCAGATCGTCATACGCTCTCAGTCGAAGATCCGGATTGGTGTGGACGTGCATATCAATAACGCCCTTCATTGGATATACGCTCATGTTTTACCTCTTTTCCATCATGATCCTGTACAAAAGAATCCTCATCTGCAGTTGAAGTTCTGGTGATTTCAGTATATAATCATTTCTGTGATTGGAAAAGTCCTGTTTTTATAATAGCCCCTATAGGCAAAAACCGATAGAAAAAAAGAAATTTCTGTCGTTTTTGGAGGAATTGTCATGGATCTCCGCGAACTATACTATCTGAACGCCCTTGCCGAAGAGCAAAGCATCTCGAAAGCCGCCGAGCGGCTGTACATCGCGCAGGCCAGCCTGAGCCAATTCCTGCGCCAGTTCGAGGCGCAGCTTGGCTCCCCCATCTTCGTGCGCACCAACAAGGGTATCCGCCCCACCCCTTCCGGCAAGGTTTTTCTGAGTCACGCTAAGCACATCTTAAAAAGTACCAGCAGGCCCAGCAGGAGTTCTGGGACAACGAGAACACCGTCGGCGGCACCGTGTTCTTCGGGGTCAGCTCCTTCCGCGGCAGCTATGTCATCCCGCCCATCCTGAAAAAATTCTACGACCAGAACCCTCGGGCCACCATCAACATCTACGAGGGCAACAGCATGAATCTGGTGGAGAAGATCCGGGAGGGCGAGCTGGACCTTGCGCTCTCCGCCTACCCCATCGTCAGCACCGAGGGCATCCAGATGGAATACCTCTACCGGGACGAGGTGCTGCTGGTCGCCACCAAAGACCACCCGATCTTACGGCAGGCCCGCATGGACGAGACCGGGCGGCTCCGCGTCTCGATGGAGGAAGTCACCCGCCATGAGTGCATCCTCAGCGGCAAGGATACCATGCTGGGTCACCTGATCCGAAGTGCGTTCGAAGCCTACGGCCTGCGACTGAAATCGAAGCACGACAACATGCCCTGTAAGGTTCGATTCTGTTTATGCGTGATTGAAGCCCTTGCCGAACACCTCGGTGGTGCTGAGCATCGAGATAAAGGCGTTGAGGTTTTCCTTATGGATAAATGCCTGCAACTGCAATGCCTCGCGGTGGGTGAGGGTCGTATAGATCATGTAGTGGGGCCGGTCGGTGTAGGCACCGTAGCAGGGCGTATAGGTCGCGCCGCGCACCAGCTTCCGCATGACGAAGTCACAGATTGGGTCCTTATCATCACAGATGATGAGGATGGCCTTGCACATCTTCATCTGTTCCAGCACCGCATCGACGACAAGGCTCTTCACCGTCAGGCCCACGAAAGAGTAGAGAGCGGTGTAGAGGTCGAAGACGAAGCAGGCTGCCAGCACCATGGCGAGGTCGGTGATAAAAAGCGCCTCGCCGGTGTTCTTCATATGGGCGTATTTTTTCAGGATGAGGGCGACGACATCGGTGCCGCCGGAAGACGCGCCCACGTTGAAGAGCAGAGCCGACGCAATGGCAGGCAGGGCGATGGCGAAGACCAGGTCCAGCATGGGCTGGTCGGACAGAGGGCCGCTGAGGGGCACATATTTTTCAAAAAGGGCCAGCTCCACGTTCATGACGACGGTGGCCCAGCCGGTGCTGATGGCAAAATCCCTGCCGAGAAATATCCAGCCCAGAATGAGCAGGAGGATATTGGCGCCGGACGAAAAAGCTGAGGCCGACAGGGGCGTGAGCTTTGCCACAAGGGCCGCGCCGCCGGTCACGCCGCCGAAGACGAAGTTGTTGGGAAATTTGAAGAAGTATACGCCGATGGTCATGATGCTGATACTCAGGGTGATGATAACGTATCGGCTGACGATCTGTAAGAGGTCTTTTCCCGCGTGCTGATCTCCATTTGACTGTTTCCTTTCGCCGTCCGCGCGGCACTCTCTTCTCACACGAAGGGCCGTTTCTCTGCCCATTACTTGTGTTATTGTAACACTGCCCACCGCGCCGTTCAAGAGGAAAAAACTTTTCCGCACAAAAACCGCCCGCTTCGTTTTCCACAAAGCGGGCGGCAGATGTTGAATTTATGGAAGTGCTTACAGCTTCTTGCCGGTCAGCATCTCGTAGGCTTCCTCATACTTGGCGATGGTCTTGTCGATGACGTCCTGCGGCAGGTCATAATCACTGTCGGGGTTGGCCAGCAGCCAGTTGCGGACGAACTGCTTATCAAAGGAGGGCTGACCGTGGCCGGCCTCGTAGCCCTCCAGCGGCCAGAAGCGGGAGGAATCGGGAGTCAGCATCTCGTCGCCGAGGATGACATTGCCGTCCTCGTCCAGACCGAACTCGAACTTGGTATCGGCGATGATGATGCCGCGGGAGAGGGCGTACTCGGCGCACTTCTTATACAGAGCGATGGTGTAGTCGCGCAGCTTGGTGGCGTACTCCTCGCCCTTGCCGGGGAACAGCTTTTCCAGCACGTCGATGCTCTGCTCGTAGGAGATATTCTCGTCGTGATCGCCGATCTCGGCCTTGGTGGAGGGGGTGTAGATCGGCTCAGGGCAGCTTCTCAGACTCCTGCAGGCCCTCGGGCAGCTGGATGCCGCAGACCTTGCCGGTCTTCTGGTAGCTGGCCCAGCCGCTTCCGGTGATGTAGCCGCGGACGATGCACTCGACGGGCAGCATGGTCAGCTTGCGGCACATCATGCTGCGGCCCTCGTACTGGGGCTGCTGGAAGAACTCGGGCATCTCCTTCACGTCCACGCTCAGCATATGGTTGGGCAGCAGGTCGCGGGTGTAGTCGAACCAGAACTTGCTCATCTGGGTGAGCACCTTGCCCTTGTTGGTGACTTTATTCTTTAAGATAACATCAAATGCAGAGATGCGGTCGGTGGCGACCATGATGAGGCTGTCGCCGTTGTCGTAGATCTCGCGGACCTTGCCTTCCTTGATGGGCTTGAACTCAGTCATAGCAAAACTCTCCATTTTCCTTATTCCGTAGGTATCTTTCAGCGTAGGAACAACCTCTCAGTCTCGCTATCGCTCGACAGCTCCCCTAGCGAGGGGAGCTCTCGAAGAGATAAAGCTTTTACGGAATGCCAAAGCCTCCCCTCGTTAGGAGCAGGGCCGCCAGTGGCGGAAACAGGGAGGCGTGACGGAGAGGTTTGCCGCAACCCGGCAGTGGCACACCGTTTACACTATAATCTTATAATCTTATCACAGGAATTGTCCGTTGGGAAGAAACAGATAGGAGAGAAATGGGCCGATTTTTGGTTTTTTCTCGTGAAAAGTGCTAAAATCCAGCTTATTTTTTCGTCGTTTTGACGATAAAAGTCGTACTTTCAGTCCATTTTCGCCTGCCTTGCTGACCGAAACGCCGTCATTGACGAAATTTGTGAAAACGTGTATCATGGGTAACGGCATCGCATTTTTCAACTTTTGTCTTTTAAGGAGGTCCATGCCATGCGCCCTCTCATCATCGCCCATCGCGGCGCGTCCCATCTGGCCCCCGAAAACACGCTGACCGCGTTCCGTCTGGCAAAGACGCTGGGTGCGGACGGCTTCGAGTGCGACGTCCAGCTCACCAAAGACCGTCACCTCGTGGTGGCCCATGACTACCTCACCGACCTCAAGACCGGCGTCCACGGCAACATCCCGGATATGGACTTCGACGACCTGCGCCAGCTGGATTTCGGAAACTGGAAAAGCCCGGAGTTCGCGGGTGAAAAGATCCCCACCCTCGAAGAGGTTCTGGAAGTCGCGCAGGGCTTCCAGATGGTCCACATCGAGCTAAAGCCCTACTTGGACCGGGACGAAGAGATCGTGGACCGGGTCATCGACGCCGTCCTCGACGCGGGACTGGAAGAAAAGGCCGTCATCACGGCCTTCGAGTACGGCACTCTCCGCCGGGTGAAGGAGCGGATGCCCCAGATGGCCATCTGTGCCATGACCTCCAGCCCCGAGTCCCAGCTCGTCCAGCCCGCCACCTTCTGGGAAAAGCTGGGCCTCAAGAAGACCGACCCCCTCGCAGAGAAGCTTTCCAGCCCGCAGGCCGTCAGCGAAGCGGCAGCCCTGCTGGAAGATTCCAACAGCCTCGACGAGGAGAACAGCATCCTTCTTTATTATTTAAAAGACCGCCTCGATTTCCTCTACTCCATCTTCCCCGGCATGAATCTGGCCCAGATCTTACAGCAGTATTACTACCAGACCGATTTCGTGAATTACGTCGCACAGTTCAGCTTTCCGGTGGACTACATCGGGCCGGAGTACCACGCCTTTTTCCGGGACAAAGACCTGGTCTCCAACGCCCACGCCCACGGCTTCAAGGTCGCGCCGTGGCCGGTGGGCAATGACAGCCGGGATGACCTGCGCCAGCTGTTCCGGCTCGACCCGGAACTCGTGGTCACAAACAAGCCCGAGGTGGCTGTTTCCATCCTCACCGGGCTGGGCCAGTGGGACGAATCATCCAAAGAGGGTTGACAGCCCTCTTTTTTTGGTCCATAATAGTCCTGTATCAAACAGTTTTATGTGAAACAGTTCGGCGTTCAAACATTCACAGCAAAAGCCAAACCAGAAGGATGATACTATGAACCAAGCCTTTGAACCCGCCTGCACCCCCATCGCGCCGCCGTGGGAGGCGCCGCAGGTCATCCCGGCCCAGCTGCGCCGGGTGAACAACCTTATTTTCCGCAAGATCGGCCAGATCGCCCGCACCAATGGCGTGGAGGCCGTGACCCCCATGCACGGCTGGATCATGGAGTATCTTTACCGGCACTCCGAGACCCCGGTGTTCCAGCGGGACATCGAGCGGGAGTTCTCCATCACCCGTTCCACTGTCACCAACATCCTGCAGCTCATGGAGCGCAAAGGCTACATCACCCGCCGGAGCGTGGAGCAGGACGCCCGCCTCAAGCAACTGGTGCTCACCGAAAAGGGCCGCCAGTTCCACGAGAATACCATGCTCGCCCTCCACCAGACCGACGAATACGTCGCCGGTCTGCTCACCGAAGAAGAGAACACCGAGCTGCTGCGGCTGCTGAATAAACTGTATCTGGGACTAAAGTGAAACAAATATGAACTTTTTCCGAAACTTTGGAAAAAGCATTGACTTTAATATTGTTTTGTATAAAATTGTTCCGTACCAAACAATTCATCAAAGGAGGCTCAAAGTATGATAAAGAAGCTTGCTTCCCATCTGGGCGAATACAGACGCGCCGCTCTCCTGACGCCGATGTTTTCCGCGCTGGAAGCCGTCATGGACATCCTGCTGCCCACCATCATGGCCTTCATCATCGACCTTGGCATCGCAAAGGGCGATATGAACGCCATCCTCAAGTATGGCCTGCTCACCTTCGCAGTGGCGGCCATCGCTCTGCTGCTGGGCATTCTGGCGGGCAAGTATGCCGCCGAGGCATCCACCGGCTTCGCCGGCAACCTGCGCGATGCGATGTACGAGAACATCCAGCACTACTCCTTCTCCAACATCGACAAATTCTCCACCGCCGGCCTCGTCACCCGCATGACCACCGACGTGACCAACCTACAGAACGCCTTCCAGATGATGGAGCGTATGTGTGTGCGCGCCCCGGTCCATCTGGTGTTCGCCCTCATCATGGCCTTTTACATCGGCGGCCCGCTGACTCTCATCTTCGTGGTAGCTGTCGCCTTCCTTCTGGCTGTACTGGCCAGCATCATGGTGCCCACCTTCAAGATCTTTGACCGGGTCTTCAAGAACTACGACAACCTGAACGCTTCGGTACAGGAGAATGTGTCTGCTATCCGCGTGGTCAAGAGCTTCGTCCGCGAGGGCTTCGAGAATGAGAAGTACACCAAAGCCTGCGAGGGTCTGTATCAGCAGTTCGTCAACGCAGAGAGCCGTCTGAGCTTCAACAGCCCCGCCATGCTGACGGCTATTTACGGCTGCAACATCGCCCTGAGCTGGTTCGGCGCAAAGTACATCCTCCACGGCGCGCTGACCACCGGCCAGCTGAACGCTCTGTTCGGTTACATCATGAACATCCTGATGGCTCTGATGATGCTGAGCATGGCTTTCGTCATGATCTCCATGTCCGCCGCTTCCGCAAAGCGTATCGTGGAAGTTCTGGACGAGAAGACCGACCTTCCCCCCCGCCAAGGCTCCCGTGCAGGAAGTCAAGGACGGCAGCATCCGCTTCGACCATGTCTCCTTCAAGTATAAGCATGGTGCAGGCCAGCCCGTCCTGAACGACATCACCTTCGACATCCGGCCCGGCGAGACGCTGGGCATCATCGGCGGCACCGGCAGCGCAAAGTCCAGTCTGGTGCAGCTCATCCCCCGCCTGTACGACGCCGAAAGCGGCACCGTCAGCGTGGGCGGCGTGGATGTCCGGGACTACGACCTCAATGTCCTCCGTCGGGAGGTCTCCATGGTGCTCCAGAAGAACGTCCTGTTCTCCGGCACCATCCTCGACAACCTCCGCTGGGGCAACGAGAACGCCAGCGAGGAAGAGTGTATCCGGATGGCCAAGCTGGCCTGCGCTGATGAGTTCATTGAGCGCTTCCCGGACAAGTACAATACTTGGATCGAGCAGGGCGGCTCCAACGTGTCCGGCGGCCAGAAACAGCGTCTGACCATCGCCCGCGCCCTGCTGCGCAAGCCGAAAGTCCTCATCCTCGACGACTCCACCAGTGCCGTGGATACCGCCACCGACGCAAAGATCCGGAAGGCGTTCCGGGAGGAGATCCCCGGCACCACCAAGATCATCATTGCGCAGCGCATTTCCTCCGTGCAGGACGCTGACCGCATTATCGTGATGGACAACGGCCAGATCAACGGTCTCGGCACCCACGAGGAACTGCTGAAGAACAACGCGATCTATCAGGAAGTCTACAACAGCCAGACTCAGGGCGGCGGCGACTTCGACAAGCAGGGAGGTGAGCAGTAATGGCAGAACAGAAAGCAAAAGTCGTCCATGGCCCCGGCCCCCGCGGCATGGGAGGCCCGCGTCCGAAGGTCGAGAACCCGGGCAAGCTGCTCAAGCGCATCATGGCAGAGGTGTTCCAGCACTATCTGCCCCACTGCATCCTCGTGCTCATCTGCATCGTGGTCAGCGCACTGGCCAACGTGCAGGCCAGCCTGTTCCTCCAGACCCTCATCGACGACTATATCATCCCCATGACCCAGCAGCAGGACCCCAGCTTTGCGCCGCTGGCCGGTGCACTGATGCGGGTAGGCTGCATCTATGTGGTGGGCATCCTCGCCGCATGGCTCAACGCCCGCATCATGGTCAACGTCACGCAGGGCACCCTGCGCAACCTGCGCATCCAGCTCTTTACCCACATGGAGAGCCTGCCCATCCGCTACTTTGACACCCATCCCCACGGCGACATCATGTCCATCTACACCAACGACGTGGACACCCTGCGCCAGCTCATCAGCCAGAGCATCCCGCAGCTGGTATCCAGCGCCATCACCATCGTTTCCGTCTTTGCCAGCATGTGCATGCTGAGCTGGCAGCTCACCATCGTCACCATGCTGATGGTAGCCCTGATGCTTTTCTGCTCCAAGAAGATCACCCAGCAGAGCGGCAAGTACTTCATCGCACAGCAGCGCGACCTCGGCAAAGTGAACGGCTACATCGAAGAGATGATGGAAGGCCAGAAGGTCGTCAAGGTCTTCACCCACGAGCAGAAGACCCTCGAGGGCTTCCGCGAGCTGAACGACAAGCTCAAGGACAGCGCCAAGCAGGCCAACAGCTTCGCCAACATCATGATGCCCGTCAACGCTCAGCTGGGCAACATCAGCTACGCCATCTGTGCTCTGGTGGGCGCAGCCATGGCCGTCACCGGCATGGGCGGCGTCACGCTGGGTACTGTCATGGCGTTCCTGTCCCTGAACAAGAGCTTCAATATGCCCATCAGTCAGGTGTCCATGCAGGCCAACAGCATCATCATGGCACTGGCCGGTGCAGAGCGCATCTTCAAGATGATGGATGAACCCAGCGAGGCCGACGAGGGCTATGTCACCCTCGTCAACGCCAAGTATGACAAGGACGACAACCTCGTGGAGACCAGCGAACGCACCGGTATCTGGGCGTGGAAGCACCCCCACCACGACGGCACCACCACTTACCACAAGCTGGAGGGCGACATCACCTTCACCGACGTCGATTTCGGCTATGTACCGAACAAAACTGTCCTGCACGACATCAACCTCTATGGCCGTCCGGGCCAGAAGATCGCCTTCGTCGGCTCCACCGGTGCGGGCAAGACCACCATCACCAACCTTATCAACCGCTTCTACGACATCCTTGATGGCAAGATCCGCTACGACGGCATCAACATCCAGAAGATCCGGAAATCCGACCTCCGCCGCTCCCTGGGCATTGTGCTGCAGGATACCCACCTGTTCACCGGCACGGTCATGGAGAACATCCGCTATGGTCGGCTGGATGCCACCGATGAGGAGTGCATCGCCGCCGCCCGTCTGGCCAACGCCGATGGCTTTATCACGCGTCTGCCCGACGGCTACAACACGATGCTGACGGGCGACGGCGCGAACCTGTCGCAGGGGCAGCGTCAGTTGCTGGCCATCGCCCGCGCAGCGGTCGCCGACCCGCCGGTGCTCATCCTCGACGAGGCTACTTCCTCCATCGACACCCGCACCGAGGCTCTGGTGCAGCGCGGCATGGACGGCCTGATGTATGGCCGCACCAGCTTCGTCATCGCCCACCGCCTCTCCACTGTCCGCAACGCAGACTGCATCGTGGTCCTGGAGCAGGGCCGCATCATCGAGCGCGGCAGCCACGACGAGCTCATCGCCAAAAAGGGCAAGTATTACCAGCTCTATACCGGTAATAAACTGGCAAGGGGTGAAAGCAATGGAAAGATTCGTTCCCCTGTCCGTCGCAGCAGGTGGTCGCTGAATACATTGCAAGTGGCTTGGCGGATGGTTCAAGGCCGGTAAGCACTGATCCCCCGCAAAACAGAAGCCCCGCGGTACTGCATGGGGCTTCTGTTTGCTGAGTTTTATTGGTGAGCACATGGAATACTCAAATCGGTTTTATTATATGCTTCTCTACAAAACTTCCTTTTTATCTCAGATCCCAGAACTTCCTGCTCCCCAGTACATCCCGGCCCAGATAGCGATGGCGAGAATGAGATACACCGGATTTTTCAGCGCGCTGACCAGCGACTGGCCGAAGAGAGCCATCATGGCCACCATAACGGCCTTGCCCGCCAGAAGGGTGAGCAGATAGCGTTTCTCGTCAAAGTCCGAGATGCCGAAGGCCAGATGCAGGAACGACGTGGGCGTGAAGGGCAGGACGGCCAGCATGAAGAGGCTGGCCGTGTCCACATGGCTGACCCACTGCTGGGCCTTTTTCAGCCGTTCGGAGCGAGAGGCCAGCTTCCAGAAAAAGCGTTTGACTACCCGCCGCCAGAATAAAAACACCACCGTGCCGCCTGCGGCCACACCGAGCCAGCTGTAGACGAAGCCAAGAAATCCGCCGTGGGCCGCGATATTGAGGGCCACGATGGCGATGAGGGGCAGCGGCGGGAAGATGGACTCCACCATCGCCAGAAGGATGGGTGCCACCGGCCCCAGCCCTTCAAAGCCCTCTAACAATGCCTCCCAGAATTCCAGCGTACCCAGCTGGTGAATCCCGTCGATGAACATCGTTCCCATCGTGCCCGTACCATCCCTTTCGTTTCTGCCTGATGTTCTTTCTTAGTATATCCAGCATCTATGACCGGGATATGAACAAAATCTGAGCATTTTTGCCTTATTTTCTTCCTGTCTCTCCTTACAATACGAAAACAGCGTCGTTCTTTCCTGCACGATATTTTATTTTTCTGCCTCAGAAGATGTGCCGGGCGGCCTCTGCTTCGGCGGCCTGCCGTTCGGCCTTGAGACGCTGACGCTCCAGATACTGGGCTTTCTGCTTTTTCCAGCGGACCAGGCTTGCATCGTCCGGCATCTGGACGCAGCGGGCGAAGGCCCAGTGCAGGCCGTCCCGGCGCGACATTCGGTATTTCTGGAACACGCCCCGGCCTGCCTCGCCGCCCCGGCCCTTACAGACGGGACATTGGGACAGCGTATACCAGCCGCTGCTCCCTTTTTTCAGCCAGACGTCATCCGGCTGCAGGGCCGTGCCGCAGACCGGGCAAGCCATCGTTCCGATGACGGGGTCCAGCTTCCACATAGACTGGTCCAGATAGCCCCGAAAGACCCTGAAATCCCGGTAGTCGCCCGGCGTAGGACAAAGGCTCTGGCGCAGGGCGTCCTCCTCGCTGGGGTAAGCGGCCAGTCCGGCCCGCAGGTCGAGCATACGGCAGAGGTCGGCGGTGTAGAGGGTGTCGGACAGAGCGTCGTGGAAGGGGCGTTCCAGCGGGATGCCCATCCGGGTGACGACATTTTCCAGCTTCATCCCCTCGCCCTCCTTTGCGGGGGTACTCCCGCAGGAAGATCTGCTGCAGGTCGTACCAGACCGTCGGGCGGCTCTCGTCGAGGTTGCACAGGAAGAGGTTCTGCTTGAGCACCGGCACATCATCCATCCCCCATTCGGCAAACTCGGCATCCGGGCCGCACCACTTCATAAAGCGGCGGAGGCCCTGGATGATGGGTTCGCCCTTGTCGAGGTCCTCCTGCGTCAGACCGGTGACTTTGGCGATGTGGTGCTGCAGGCAGCGGAAGATGCGGGGACGCAGGTGGATGGAGAAGGTATCCAGCACGTTGGCGTCCTCGTCGATCTTGACGGCACCAATTTCAATGATCTCCCCCCGGAGCGTCTGCTGGACGCCGTGATAATTAAAGATAAACGGCTGATAGCCGATGTTCCACTCCAAATCGAATAAAACTAAGTTGCGCGGCATTTGCGTCTGGTATCCTTTCAAAAAATGAACTTCTCAATGGCCTCAGCCACGCCGTCGTGGTTGTTGTCGGCGACGGTCACATAGTCCGCCGCCTCCTTGACGGGGGCTCTGCATTCTGCATAGCGACACCCACGCCGGCAAAGCGTATCATAGAGCGGTCATTGAGGCCGTCGCCGCAGGCCATGAGGTTGTCGCGGGTCAGCCCCCTGCTTTCCAGCAGACTGCCGAGGCTCACGTCCTTGGCGACCCCCAGCGGCACAGCCTCGATGAAGAAGGGGCTGGACGGGTAGAGGTCGATCTCGCCCGCAAACTGTTTCCGGCCTGCCTCCAGCACCTCGTCGCGGCGGGCGGGGTCGAGGGTGATGAGCATCTTGCAGATGGGGTAGTCCACATAGGCGGCGAGGTCCTCCACCCTTTGCATGGGCAGCCCGCAGGTGAAGCACTCCTTCAGCGCCCACGGGTCCTCGGGGCTTTCGGTGACGACGCCCTGCTTATTATAGGTAATGATGACCACGCCCTGCTCCCTGGCGAAGGCACAGAGCTGCGGCACATACTTTGCATCCAGCTGCTTGCGGTAGAGCGTCTCGCCGGTGGCACAGTCGGTGATGGAGCCGCCGTTATACGAGAGGATGCAGCCGCCCTTTTTATCCAGTCCCAGCTCCCGTGCCAGCGGCACGACACCCGCCGTGGGACGGCCCGAAGCCAGCACGATGGTCACACCTTTGGCAGCGGCAGCGTCCAGCGCCGCCCGGGTGGCGGGGGTGACGACCTTCTGGTCATTGGTCAGGGTGCCGTCGAGGTCGAGCGCCAGCACACGAATATCTTTCTTTTCCATATCCAGCCTCACTTATTTTTACAGGCCGGAACGTCCCGACCCTGTCGATTTTATCGCATACCTTTTTATTGTACAATGAATGCACCTCTCAGCGCAAGACTCTTTGTTATATTTCTTCGGCACCTTGGAGTTTGTTTGAAAATACAAACTGTAGTTTGTACCAAAAAACACGTAAAAATAGACATCTCTAACTACTTATCGTAAAAAGTTAATACGTCTTAACATCATCAAAATCCCTTGAAATCTCCAAAAACGCGTTATAATAACGGCAGAAACACTGATCCCATGCCCTTTGGGGTACATGAGGGAATAAAAAAGGAAGGTATACTACTATGGTCGATATGAAGAAGATCGCTCTGTTCGCTGCCGGCACCCTGTTCGGCTCCGCCGGCTTCAAGCTGCTGTCCAGCAGCGATGCCAAGAAGGCCTACACCCAGACCGCCGCTGCTGTCCTGCGCATGAAGGACTCCACCATGGAGACCGTCAGCAAGGTACAGGAGCAGGCTGGTGACATCCTCGAGGATGCAAAGGCCATCAACGAGGCCCGCGCTGCCAAGGCTGAGGCCGAGGTCATCGAGGACACGGCTGAGGCTGCTGCCACCGAGACCAACGAGTGATCTTACAGCCTCTGAGCCGCCTGCGGGCGGCTCTTTTTATGGCTATTTTTTGTAATACGCAGAGGATATTCAGATATGAAATGTACTATTCTTCATGAAAGCCGCGGCCGTCTGCGGGTACACGTCTGCAACGTGCGGATGACGCTGCACCGGGCCGACGTGTTGGAAGCCTACCTGAACCACCACGACGCCGTCAGCAAGGCCAAGGTCTACGAGCGGACGGGCGATGTGGTGGTGTATTACACCGGTTCCCGCAAGGATGCCGTCGCCGCCCTGAGCGGCTACCGCTTCGACGACCCCGAACTGGACGCTCTGGTCACCAGCGCCGACAGCCGCCGCATCAATCAGGAATATCAGGAAAAGATGTACGACCTCGTGGCGGGCCGGGTGCTGCGCAAGCTCTTCCTGCCCGCCCCGCTCAACGCCGCCTACACCGTGTTCCGCTCCATTAAGTTCCTCTGGAAGGGTGTGTGCTGCCTGTGGCGCCGCAAACTGGAAGTCGAAGTGCTGGATGCTTTGAGCATCGGCGTCTCCATCCTGCGGGGCGATTTCGCCACCGCAGGCTCCGTCATGTTCCTGCTCAACGTCGGCTCCCTGCTGGAGGAGTGGACCCGCAAGAAGAGCCTCGACGACCTGGCCCGCAGCATGGCCCTGAATGTCGATAAGGTCTGGGTCCGCGCACAGGGCACCGAAGTGTTGATGCCCCTGACCAAGGTCCACCCCGGCGACGAGATCGTCGTCCGCTCCGGCAACATGATCCCGCTGGACGGCACCGTCATCGAGGGCGAGGCCATGGTCAACCAGGCCGCCCTGACCGGCGAGTCCATGCCGGTGCGCAAGACCATCGGTGCCACCGTCTACGCCGGCACTGTGGTGGAAGAGGGCGAGTGCGTCCTGACCACCAGGGCCGAGGGCGGCACGAACCGCTACGACAAGATCGTGGCCATGATCGAGGAATCCGAGAAGCTCAAGTCCAGCACCGAGAACCGTGCACTGGCTCTGGCCGACCGTCTGGTGCCTTGGTGCCTCGGCGCGACCATCGTCACCTATGCCCTGACCCGGAACGCTACCCGTGCCATCTCCTGCCTGATGGTGGATTTCTCCTGCGCCCTCAAGCTCTCGATGCCGCTGGCTGTCCTGTCCGCCATGCGGGAGTGCGGCGGCGCAAGCCACATCACCGTCAAGGGCGGCAAATACCTTGAGGCCCTGTCCAAGGCCGACACCATCGTCTTCGACAAGACCGGCACCCTGACCCGCGCCACCCCCAAGGTGGTCAAGGTCGTTCCCTTCTCCAACTGCAGCGAGAGCGAAGTCTTGCAGCTGGCCGCCTGCCTCGAGGAGCATTTCCCCCACTCGATGGCCAACGCCGTCGTCCGGGAAGCCAAGGAGCGCGGCATCTCCCACGAGGAGATGCACTCCGAGGTGGAATATATCGTGACCCACGGCATCGCCAGCCGGGTCAGCGGTGACCGGGTCGTCATCGGCAGCCATCACTTCGTCTTTGAGGACGAGCACTGCACCATCCCCGAGGACGAGCGTGAGAAGTTCGATAACCTCGAGCCGGAGTACTCTCACCTCTATCTGGCCGCTTCGGGCCATCTGGCCGGCGTCATCTGCATCGCCGACCCGCTGCGTCCGGAAGCTTCCCGCGTGCTGCGCGCTCTGCGCGGCCTCGGCATCACCAACACCGTCATGATGACCGGTGACAGCGAGCGCACCGCCGCAGCCATCGCAAAGCAGGTGGGTGTGGACCAGTTCTTCGCCGAGGTCCTGCCCGAGGACAAGGCTGCCTTCGTCCAGAAGGCCAAGAGCGAGGGCCACACCGTCGTGATGATCGGCGACGGCATCAACGACTCCCCCGCCCTCTCCGCCGCTGATGTCGGCATCGCCATCAACTCCGGTGCTGCCATCGCCCGCGAGATCGCCGATGTCACCATCAAGGCCGACAGCCTCGAGGAGCTGGTCATCCTCAAGACCATCGCCAACGCCCTGCAGCGCCGGGTCAGCGCCAACTACCGCTTTGTGCTGACCTTCAACTCTGACCCTCATCGTCCTGGGCGCTCTGGGCATCCTGCAGCCCGCCGCTTCGGCTATGCTGCACAACCTGTCCACCATCGGCATCAGCCTCAAGAGCATGACCAATCTCATCCCCGAGGAAAAGGCTCAGAAGGCTCTGGCAGAAAAGAACTAAATCCCATCAGATACAAAAATACCGGCTGTGCTCAAAACACAGCCGGTATTTTTATGCTTAGATATTACTTTACTCAAGGCCGATCTGCTGGGCGTACTCTTCCAGCAGCTCCCGCTCGAGGAAGGGGGTCTTGACGCCCTCGCGGTCACGGTAAGTCTCATGGCCCTTGCCGATGACGGCGATGAGGTCACCCTCCTGTGCGTGGTCAACAGCATAATGCAGGGCGTCGAGGCGGTCGGGGATCTCCACGAACTTTGCGTCCGGGTTGCCCTTGTTCATGCCCACGCGGATGTCGGCGATGATGTCTTCCACCTTCTCAAAGCGGTTGTTGTCCTCCGTGAGGATGGAGAAATCGGCCATCTTGGCACAGATTTCGCCCATGCCGTAGCGGCGCAGCTTGGAGCGGTTGCCGCCGCAGCCGAACACCACCACGAGGCGGTGGGGGGCGTAGGCCCGCAGGGTAGTGAGCAGACTCTCGGTGGAGACTTCGTTGTGGGCGTAGTCCAGCAGGATGGTGAACTTTCTGCTGATGGGCACCAGCTCGACGCGGCCCTTGACCACGCAGCGGCTCAGGCCTTCGTGGATGGCCTCATCGGGCAGGCCCAGCACCTTGCCCACAGTGAGAGCAGCCAGCGCGTTGTAGACGCTGAACTCGCCGGGCATATTGACCCTGACGTCCATATCGTCCTTGCCGGAGACATGGAACCAGACGCCGAGGAAGTCGTGGGTGCGGAGCAGCTGGTAAGTACCGGCGCGGTAGTCGGCCTTCTCGTTGCAGCCGTAAGTCACCAGCTTGCAGGTGTGGCCTTCCAGCAGGGCCTCGGTGTTCTCGTCGTCGATGTTCACGACGCCGGTGGTGCAGCGCTTGAAGAGCTGACCCTTCCAGCTTCGGTACTCTTCGAAGGTCTTGTGCTCGCCGGGGCCGATGTGGTCGGGCGAGAGATTGGTGAAGACGCCGATGTCGTAGTGGATGCCCGCCACGCGGTCCATCATGAGGCCCTGACTGGACACCTCCATCAGCGCCGTGTCGCAGCCGGCGTCCAGAAACTCCCGGAAAGTCTTCTGCAGCTCATAGCTCTCAGGGGTGGTGTTGGCCGTCTCCTGATGGTGGCCGAGGAAGTAGACGCCGTTGGTGCCGATCATGCCCACTTTGCGGCCTGCGGCTTCCAGCACGCTCTTGATCATATGGGTGGTGGTGGTCTTGCCCTTGGTGCCGGTGACGCCGATCATGGTCATCCGGCGGGAGGGGTTGCCGAAGAGATTGCCGCTCATGAGCGCCAGCGCATAGCGGCTGCTCTCCACCTTCAGCACAGTGACGCCGGGGACGGCAGAGAGGTCGATGTCGTGCTGGACGACCAGCGCCGTGACCCCATCGGCCGCGCACTGGGCGGCATAGTCATGGCTGTCCCGCTGGGTGCCCACGATGCAGACGATAAGCCGGCCCGGGGCCGCCTTGCGGCTGTCGTAGATGATGTCCTCGATGTCAAGTTCAAGGCTGCCCTGCACCAGCGTATAGGGCACGCCCTCCAACAGTTGTTCCAGTTTCATGGTTCAGATGCTCCTTATTGCTGTTCTGCCGCTGCGGCAGTGGGTTCATCGGCAGGCGCGGCGTCCGCGCCCCCGTCGTCAGGTTCGGGGTCGGAGGCTTCCTCTGGCTGAGGCTCTGTCTGTGCCGGGGCCTCGGCCTGCACCGGGGCGATATAGCCCGAGGGCAGGGTCGGCTCTCCCTGTGCAAAGCGGAATTTGCGGGTGGACGAGGCGCTCAGGTGGCTCAGATCCAGCATCCCGGTGTCGGTGGGCGAGCAGCCCTTGCCGTCCTCGTCCAGCAGGACGTATTTTGCCAGCCGGAGCTTATAGTCCAGCTCGTTCAAGGTGCCCAGAAGCACACTGATGCGGCCCTGATACAGGAACGCCATCTGCTCGGGGTCTTCGAACTCGATGCGGGTGACGTCTGCCCCCAGACCGCTGTTGTCCAGCGCGGTCAGCAGGGTATTCAGGGAGTCGAGGCGCTTATCGGCGGGAGTGCGGCCTCACTGGACGCGGCGCTGTCCGATGCTGCCGGCGTATCCGCTGCAAATTCCAGCTGGACGCCCGGCGTCGCAGACTCCGGCTCGCCGCCGTAGAGGACGGACAGCTCCGGCTGGGCGGCGGTCTTATCCAAGATCTTCAGACCGGCGGAGAGGCTCAGCCAGCCGCCGGAGGTCTGCATGGCGTAGGCGGCGGTGGCCGCATCGGCCCGCACCACCACCGTGTTGGGATAATCCCGCTCCACATGGATGTTCTCCAGCAGAGGGAACTGCCGTTCCAGCGCGGCGGACTTTTCTGCCGGGTCGAAGCTGAAGATGTTCTCCTCGGCGTGGACTCCCAGCGCTTCCAGAATTTCGGCGCTGGAATAGCCGCCCACCTCGCTCACCACTGCTCCGTCGGACACCACCTGCAGGGTGTTGATCTTGAAAAGCATGGTCACGGTGAGGTAGACGCCCACTCCGATGACGCAGAGCAGCAGCGCCAGTGCAGTCAGGCGGCGGATGGCCCTGCGGCGGCGGATGGCTGCCCGGGTCAGGCGGCGCTTCTTTTTGCCCTCCCGCCGGGCCGGGCTGCGAAGGTTCGCTTCGGTGGGGCGGTAGCGCGCCATTGTTCTGTGCGCTGCCGGGCCGCTGGCCGCTGCGGGGATATGCTGTGTGTTCTGGCGGCGAGGCCTCTGGCCCTGCGGCCGAGCCGGACGGCGGGCCTGTCCTGCCCGGCTCTGGCCGTTGGGGCGGCGGGCGCCGTCTGCTGAGGGAACTGGATGCTGTTGTCCCCCCGAGCTGTAGTGCTCGAAGCTCCCATCCCCGCCGGAGAAGTCCAGCGTCTGTTCCTGATAGCCCTGCGGCCGGGTGCGGCGCTGCGGGGCGGACGGCTCGCCGGTCCTGTGTCCAGTCGTAGGCTCTGTGGGAGCCGTTCTGGGTCTGGCGGCCTGCGGGGCCGGGCGCTGCTCTGCGGCCCGGCACGGCGGTCATTTCGGTTCTGGGTCATGGTGCGGCGCTGCCTCCTTTCCGTCTGATTTTTTATCACAAGAGGGCCGTCGAATCAATCACGGAGTCTTGACCAGCTTGAGCAGGGCGTCCACAATGCGGTCCAGGCTGTCGTCCACCGAGAGGCTGCGGGCATTCCGGCCCATCGCCGCCAGCTTGCCCGGCTCAGACAGCAGGGCGGAGACAGTGGAGACGAGCTTCTCACCGGTCAGGTCCTTTTCCTCGATGACCACAGCGGCCCCGGCCTTCTGCAGCTCCATGGCGTTGTAATACTGGTGGTTCTCGGCCACATTGGGGCTTGGGATGAGGACGGCGGCACGGCCCTCGGCTTCCAGCTCGGCCAGCGTCAGAGCACCGGCACGGCTGATGACGAGGTCGGCAGCGGCCAACAGCTCGGGCATATTGTTGATGTACTCCCTCACCTCAAGGCTCCCGCCGGGGGCGAAGCCCTTTTTCCTTTTCAGATTTTTGAACAGCTCCACGCCGTACTGTCCGGTGGCGTGGATGTGGAGCACAGGCTTATTTCCTTCTGCTCCCATGCGCAGAGGTCGGCCACCACCTCGTTGACCCGGCGCGCGCCCAGACTGCCGCCGAAGGAGAGGATGATCGTCCGGTCGCCCGCGCCCAGCTCGGCACGGATGGCGTCACGGTTCCCCGGCCTTCTCGAACACTTCCGGGCCGGACCGGGTTGCCCACCACCTGCGTCTTTTCGGGAGCGCCCAGCTTCTCGACAGCGGCGGGCACGGCGGCAAAGACGATGTCCACATCGGGGGCCAGCAGCTTGTTGGTCACACCGGGGAAGGCATTCTGCTCGTGGATGGCGGTCTTGATGCCCTGCTTGGCGGCGCAGCGCACCACCGGGCCGGAGACATAACCGCCGCAGCCGATGACAAGGTCAGGCTGGACCTCCTTCATCATCGCCTTGGCCTTCGGGCCGGAAAGGGCCAGATTCCAGAGGGTGATGAGGTTCCGTCGGATGTTGTTGAGCGAGAGCTTCCGCTGGAAGCCCGTGATCTCAATGTGATGGAACGGATAGCCTGCCTGTGTGACGAGGCGGTACTCCATGCCCTCTTTCCGGCCTGCAAAATGGATCTCTGCGGTGGGGTCGGCTTTTTTCAGGGCACCCGCGATGGCCAGCGCCGGGTTGATGTGGCCGGCCGTGCCGCCGGCAGCGATCAGAACACGCATGATGATTTCCTCCTGATAGGCCAATTACCCATTCCGGTCTGAGCAATGGTGTTATTCAGCACGATGGTTTTGGCTTTCCGCTGCTCCCGCAAATGATGCAGGTTTTCCCGCTCCAGGCGGGCGCGCTCGCCGTTGCGGCCGATGTTGACCATAACGCCCATCTCGGCCAGCAGCAGGATCAGGCTCGTACCGCCCGAAGAGAAGAACGGCAGCGAAATGCCGGTATTGGGCAGGGTGTTGGTGACGACCGCGATGTTGCAGAACACCTGCCACGCGATCTGCGCCATGATGCCGATGCCCACCAGGTGCAGTAGCGGTTCTCGGCGTGGAACGCCAGCCAGAGCCCCTCCACCAGAAACAGCACAAACAGCAGGATGACCAGCACGGCCCCCACAAAGCCCAGCTCCTCACAGACCACGGAGAAGATGAAGTCGTTGTTGCTCTCGGGCAGCCAGAGCTGTTTTTCAATGCTGTTGCCAAGGCCGAGGCCGGTCACGCCGCCGGAAACGATGGCGTACAGGCTCTGCAGGGTCTGGTCCGTCATCTGGGAGAGGTCCTGCGTCCAGCCGTCGAGGCGGCTCTGCAGGTACGGGATGGAATCAATGTGCTGCAGCAGTGTCTCCAGCAGGAAAATGCCGGTAGCAGCCCCCGCCCAGGTGATGATGCCGCCGCTGCCGCCCAGCATGAGGATGGTGCCCACGATGGCCGTGGTCAGGACGATGCCCGACATGTGCGGCTCCAGCACCAGCAGCGCCAGCACCGGCACGAGGGGCAGCAACGGGATGACCAGCTCCCGCACAATGCGCTGGTAGAGCCAGACGCTGGGCGGCACACGGCGGTTGGAGCCGGGGGGTCCAGCTTTTCCAGATGGGGTGCTTTCGCGGCCAGATGGGCCGTGAGCAGGATCATCTCGAACTTGGCGATCTCCGACACCTGAACCGTAAAGCCGCCGAACGAGATCCAGCGGCGGCAGCCGTTGAGCGGCGTGCTGAACAGCACCAGCGACCAGCATGTACCAGACAGAGCAGATACCCCGGCCAGACCAGCTTGCGCAGAAAACGGTAGTCGATATAGGAAAACAGGGCCATGGCCACAACGCCAGCCCCAGACAGAGCACCTGGCTGCGTTGATAAAGTGCAGGCTGTCGCCCAAAGCGGAGGTAGCCTGTGGTGTAGCTGGCGCTGAACAGCATCACCAGCCCGAAGATCACGATGATGACCCCAGCGTCGCCATCCAGTTGATGAGGAGCGTTGGCCAGGGGCCGGGGTCGCGCTGTAAGATGGCAAAAAGGCTCCGCCTTTTTTCTGCGGATGGTCGCCATCTACATTCCTCCCTCTGAATCAGCTGATCTTTGCCATCTGCATCGCCAGTGCGACGCCCAGCATGGCAAAGACACAGAACGTGTAAAAAGAGATGCACCGGGGCACGGCCCCGCTTTTCCAGCCAGCGGTGGAGCGGCGCGGTGCCAAAGAGCTGCTTCCGGCCTTTTGATGCCTGATAGACCAGGATCTGCAGCGCCACCATGCCGCCCTCCAGCCAATAAGGCAGGCCCAGCGGCACACTCAGCCCGGCCAACCGATACTCAACGGCACGCAGCCCAGCGCCCCGGCCAGGAAACAGGCTGCCCACGCTGCCGGGGCAGCAGCTTGGCAGGCGGAAATTCCAGAGCAGGAGCGCCATCAGCGCCCCGGCCAATGCGGCAGGGCAGCACCCCCAGCGGGAACCAGCCCAGAATGGTCATGGCTCCCATAAGGCCCAGCATCCCGAGGAACGCGCTGCCCGCAGACCACGCCGTCCGCTCCATCGGCCACCCGGGCGCTCTCGGCAAGGCCGACGAGGAGCACCAGCCCACACGATGGGGCCAGCACGCCCAGCTCGCAGTAACCAAGGCCGGGCAAGGCCAGCCCGGTCGGGCAGGCAGTGGTTCAGCCCCAGCAGGGCCTGCACCGGCAGCAGCCGGAGGCCTTCCAGCCCCAGCCGCACCGGGCGGCGGAGGCCCAGCGGCGGCATGGCGGCGCAGGCGGGCCAGGTCATCGGCCAGGCCCACGGCCCCAAAGGCCAGCGCCCCAAACAGCGCGATGAGGAGCCGGGTGGTCCACAGGCCCTCGGTCCCCCAGCAGCTCCGGCTGGGCGACGCAGGCCGCCGTCCAGCCCACGCCCACCGCTGCCATCGTGCCCGTCATGAGGCACAGGCCCGCCCATGGTCGGGGGGGCGGCAGGTCGTCCGGGTCGCTGTCCGGCTGCAGCTGCTGCGGTGCCTCGGAACGCCCCGGGCCCGAACGCCCGGCAGCGGCACCATGAAATTCCCGAGCGCCGCCGTGAGGAAAAACCCCAGCGTCGAGGCGACGATCAAGGCAAAACGAATCATTTTAATTACTCCAATTGATATTTTTTTTTTATTTTTGCAGACATTAAAACAGGGCCAGCGCCTTTTTCCAGTGCCATGCCCCGGCTGGCCTTCACCAGCAAAGCGTCTCCCGCCTCATCCGGGCCAGCAGAGCGTCGGTGGCCTGCTGGTAAGTCCCCGGCGTGGACCACGTCGGCGGCCCGCGTCGCTGCGGCCTCCGCCGTCCGTGCGGCCTCCGGGCCCGTAGGTAACAAGGGCGGTCAGCCCGGCCTCGCGGCCTGACGGCCCAGCGTCCTCGTGGGCGGCCGCGCGCTCATCCCGCCCAGTTCCAGCATATCGCCCAGCAGAGCGAAGCGGCGCTTACAGGGGTACTCTTTGAACATCGCCAGCGCAGCTTTCATGCTGTCGGGGTTGGCGTTGTAGCAGTCCTCAATGACGTCCATGCTCCTGCTGTGGACCACCTTCTGGCGCATACCGGTCTGCTCGAAATCGGCCAGACCCGCGATAACGCCCTCGGGCGCGAGGCCCAGACGGGTGGCGGCGGCATACGCCGCCAGCGCGTTCGCCACGTTGTGGCGTCCCATCGCAGGGATCGTCACTGCATAGCGGCCTGCATTTTTATCGCAGAGGGTGAAAGCCATGCCGTCGCCCTCCTGCCGGACATCAAGGGCACAGACGTCGGCGCTCTCGTCGCCGAGGCTGAACCACACGGACGGACGTGGCCGGGCAGAGCGGCCTTGCGGAGGAAGGGGTCGTCGCCGTTCAGCACGAGGGGCGAACCCTCCGCAAGGCCCGCGCAGATCTCCAGCTTCGCCTTGCAGATGTTCTCCTGACTGCCCAGATTGCCGATGTGGGACACGCCGATGCAGGTGATGATGCCCACATCGGGGCGGGCGCACTTTGCCAGACGCTCGATCTCGCCGGCGTGGCTCATGCCCATCTCGACGACAGCGTACTCCGTATCCCTGCCGATGCGGAATATGGTGCGGGGCAGGCCCAGCTCATTGTTCTGGTTGCCCTCGGTCTTGATGGTATTGCCAAAGCCCGCGATGGCGGCATAGGTCATCTGCTTGGTGGTGGTCTTGCCCACACTGCCGGTAACGCCCACCACCTTGGGGTGGAACTGGCTGCGGTAGTTCGCGCCCCATGACCATCATGGCGTGGTAGCTGTCGGGGCTGATAACCGCCTTTTCAGCCGGGACGCCCTCCACCGGGTGGTTGAGGACGACATAGGCCGCGCCCTCTTCCAGCGCCTTGGCCGCGAAATCGTGGCCGTCGAAGCGCTCGCCGGGGAAAGCCACGAAGATGCAGCCGGGGCAGACCTCGCGGCTGTCGGTGGTCACGAGGCCGATGGGCTGGCTGTCGGCGAAGCCCTCGGGGGCAAGGCCCTTCAAAAGCAGGTCTGCTGCGATTTTTTCCATAACAAATCTCCTTATCCGCAAGTGATGGTGACGACGGTGCCTTTCTGGACGCTGGAGCCGGCGGCCTCGCTCTGGCTCTGAACGGTACCGGCGCTGTCGCCCGCCACCTGACAGTTCAGGCCGGCGGCAGTCAGCATCTGGCGGGCAAAGTCGGCGCTCTTACCGCTGACGTCCGGCACTTCCGTGTGGCTGCCGGAATAGGTATCGGTGTAAAGATAGATGGTGGTGCCGCTGGCCACCGCTGCGCCCGCATGAGGGTACTGATAGGTGACGACGGCGGCGGTCTGGTCGCTCTCGCTCTCCACGAGCTGATGCTTGAGGCCCTTGGTATTCAGGGAGACCTGCGCATTGCTCCACTCCTTGCTCACGAGGTTGGGCACCTTCACGGTGGTCTGGCTGCGGTCGATGCCGTCGGTGGCAATGCCCAGATAGGGGGCTATCTCACTGATGATGTTGCCGACCACAGGCGCAGCCAGGATGGACGAATAGTCAGTGTGGGCGTTGTTGGGGTCGTCCAGCATGACGTAGACCAGAATTTCGGGGTCGTTAGCAGGCAGGACGGCGGCAAAGGAGGCGACTTTCTTGTAATCGCCGTCGGCGCGGCGCTCCATGTTCAGCTGCTCGGACGTACCGGACTTGCCGCCGATGCGGTAGCCCGCGACGTAGGCGTTGGAGCCGCCGCCGGTGGTGGTGCCGTCGCCCACCTCATACTCCATGATCTGGCGGATGGTCTCGCTGGCGCTCTTGCTGATGACCTGGCGGCGGACGTTCGCGCCGATCTCCTCGACGACGTTGCCGTTCTGGTCGGTTATCTTATCCACCACATGAGGGGTGACGAGGTAACCGCCGTTGACAGCTGCCGAGACGGCGGTGCAGACCTGCAGCGGAGTCACAGCCATTGCCTGACCGAAGGACGGAAGACGCGAAAGCTCGACCTCGCCCAGCTGGCTCTTGGTGTAATACTTCATCATGCCCGTCTCGTTGGGCAGATCCACGCCGGTGCGCTCGGTGAAGCCGAAAGCGTCGAAGTAGTCGTAGAAGGCGCTGGAACCCAGCCGCTGACCCAGCTGGATGAAGTAGATGTTGCAGCTGTTCCGGAGGGCCTCGGCGAGGTTCTGGACGCCATGGGCCTTCTTACCGGCGCAGTGGTACGTCTCTTTCGCCACGCCGTAGGCACCGGAGCAGTTGAAGGTGGTGTAATAGGTGGCCTTGCCCGAGTCCACACCCATGGCAGCCGTGATGACCTTGAAGACGCTTCCGGGGTAGTACAGCTCGGTGATGGTCTTGTTCTTCCACTGGATGTCGCGGTAGGTTCCGGTGTAGTCGGGGGCTTCTTCCGGTATCTTCTTGCCCTGCTCATCCCGGAGATAGTTGGCGTCTTTCTTGTAGATGGTGGTAAATCTCCGGCTCGGCGTTCACCTGCTCACTCAGATAGGTCAGGTTCGCACTGAAAATCCAGCGGGTCATTGGGGTCGAAGTCGGGCTTGGAGGCCATGGCAAGGATGGCACCCGTCTTGACGTTCATGACGATGGCCGCACCGCGGTTCTCGACGTTGTTGGCGTAGATGGCCTCGTTGAGGTAGCGCTCCACGACCTCCTGCACATTGACGTCCAGCGACAGCACCAGATTGGAGCCGTCCTTGGCGGCGTAAGTGGTGGCGTTGGCGTCGGCGATGGCGTTGCCGTAGGCGTTGCGGCGGGTGATGGTGCGGCCGTTGACGCCCGCAAGGGTGGAGTCGTAGGACTTTTCCAGCCCATAGAAACCCTCGCCATCGCCGTTGCAGAAGCCCAGCACCGATGCGGCGAACGCGCCGTAGGGGTAATCGCGCTGGAAACTCTTGGATGAAGAGACGGAGATACGGCCCTTCTTGATGACGGTGCCGTCTTCCAGAGTCTTGGCTTTGGCGTGATTTTTATTTATATTCACTGACGTATTTCTCGATGGAGAGCTTGACGGCGTTGTTCACCTTGGTGGCAAGGACCTGATAGGAGGAGGTATTTTGCGCCAGCGCGTCGTGCACAGTCTGGTACTGGGTCTGGTACTCCGCCGAGGAGGTGTCCACGCGGTCAAGGCTCTCCCCGTCGCCGGAGAGCAGCCGCAGGGTGATCTGACGGCTCACCTCGGCCAGCGTCGTCTCGTCCACGGTCTTGACAGCCCTCACCCGTCTCCTCGACGGTCTGGCTGGTGAAGAGGGCCGTGCTGTAGCTGGGATCGGCCCAGATGGTCCATACTACGCTGGTGGACGCCAGCGTGATGCCAGAGGCATCGTAGATCTCGCCGCGGGTGGCCTGGATGGTGCTGTCCAGCAGCTGCTGCTGGGCCGCATACTGGCGGAAGGTCGCGCCCTGCTTTATCTGGATATTGTATAGGCTGTGGGTGACGATGCCCGCAGCCGCCACTACAAAAAATACCGCCGCGCCGAAGCTGAAATGCCGCAGCCGCGCACTGAGGCGCTCGTGCGGGTCGCTGCGGCGGAGGCGGTAGTAGATGCTCTTATGCTGGTCGTTGGAGGGCTTGTTTTGCATGGTATTCTCCTGCAGAAACCAGAAAAGCGTGCGCTGCCGCACGCTTTTCTGTCTGTTTGCTTATTTTACGCTGCGGACGGAGGCCAGAATGGTCATGGCACCGTCGTGCAGGAAATCCGTCCACTGGTGGACAGCCGACTCCCTGCGCACCAGCACGCTCTCGCTGTCGAGGCGGATGTAGGTGATCTGGCTCTGGTCCATCTTCATCAGGCCCAGACGCCCGGCCACCTCTTCCACGCTGGTGATGTTGGTCTTGCTGTTGAGGACACTGTTATAGTAGGTGTACTGGCTTTGCTCGCTCACAAGCTCTGCCTTGGCCTTCTGGATTTGGTCGTTGACCTCCACCAGCTGGGCCTCGCTCCAGAGCAGGCTGACCGCAAGGCCCGCCAGCAGCGCCATCGAGATCAGCTGAAGCAGATGCTGCATGGCCGCCTGGAACGGGTTGAGACGGCGTTTGCCGCCTTTTTCCACCCGCAGCGCGACCTTGCGCTGAGTCTGAGGTGCTTTTCTGCGACGCACCTCAGACGACATATCATAGGCTGGCTGACCCATAGTGATCTCCTCCTCTCACCCTGAGCGGTGCCCTGTCCGGCTCAGAGCTTTTCCAAAACGCGCAGGTGGGCAGAACGGCTCCGCCGGTTCTCCTCCAGTTCCTGCTGGTCGGCCTCGATAGGCTTTCGGGTAATGAGCTTTGCTTTCGCCTTGCCGCCGCACACGCAGACCGGGAACTCCGGCGGGCAGGTGCAGGCCGTGGACCAGCGGCGGAATTTGTTCTTCACCAGCCGGTCTTCCAGCGAATGGAAGGTGATCACACACAGCCTTCCGCCCGGAGCGAGGTGGTCGAAGATGGTATCCAGACCTTCCTCCAGAGCGTCCAGCTCGTGGTTGACCGCGATACGCAGCGCTTGAAACGTGCGCCGCGAAGGATTCTTGTTCTTGCGCCGCTCCGCAGGCGGCATGGCGCTGGCCACGATGTCGGCCAGCTGCAAAGTCGTCTCGATGGGGGCCGTCTCCCGAGCCTCCACGATATGCCCGGCGATCTGCCATGCATAGGGTTCCTCGCCGTAGTCCCGCAGGATGCGGGAGATCTCTTCCCGGCTGGCGGTGTTCACGAGGTCTGCCGCCGTCTCGCCCTGCTGGCTCATCCGCATATCCAGCGGGGCGTCTGCCCGGTAGGAAAAGCCCCGGGCCGCGTCATCCAGCTGATGGCTGGAAACGCCGAGGTCCAGCAGCGCACCGTTTATCTTCTCGATGCCGAGGCCCTCGAGGGCTTGTCCGGCATAGCGGAAATTTATCTGCACCACCGTGGCCGGGAGCCCGGCCAGCCGCGCCCTGGCAGTCTGCACCGCGTCGGGGTCCTGGTCGAGGGAGACGAGCCGCCCGCCTTTTGCGCCGTCCAGCCGGAGGGCGATCTGGCGGGAGTGCCCCGCGCCGCCTGCCGTGCCGTCCAGATAGGTGCCTGCCGGGTCGATGTTCAGTCCGTCGAGGCACTCGTTCAGAAGCACGGGGATATGCTCAAACGAGGCCGGGTCGAACTGTGCCAAATCTTCTGTCTGAGCCATCGTGCCCAGCCTCCTTTCGTTTCGTGTTCCGAGCCGTCCGATACGCCGGACATCTCCCCGGGAGTTTGTCCCCTTTTCCGCTCTGTCATGATACCTGACGACTCTATTTTATTGTAGCAAATCACAGCGCTGAATGCAAGTTTTTTCCTTCGCTTTTTTCCTACAAAATCGCACAAAAAAAGCCCCTGCGAATCGTCACTTTTTGACTCGCAGGGGACTGTATTCAGGTCAGGAGCGGCTCATCACGCGCCGCGGCGGGGCGTCTGGCGCAGGTTCGCACGGACATTTTTCACCTGTGCGGCGTTTTCGGCCATGGTCTCCTCGGTGGTTTTCAGCATATTGTCGCAGTAATCCGTCACGGTCTGGCGGACGGTGCGGGCCTCGGTCTGGGCGGCGGAGACGATCTCCGACGCACGCTGCTGGGCGGCGCGGACGATCTCGGCCTCGCTCACAAGGATGCGGGCACGCTCTTCGGCCTTCTTCACGATGGCCTGCGCCTGTGCGTTGGCCGACTCGATGAGCTGGGCACGGTCGCTGACGATGGACTGGGCCTGACGCAGCTCCACCGGCAGGTTTGCGCGGATGTCATCGAGATAGTCCCGAATTTGTTCCACATCCACGATGCGCTTGCCGCCCGAGAGGGGCATTCCCGTGCTCTCTTCCAGCAGATCCTCAATGGTATCCAAAAGCTCGTTGACGTTCATCAGGCTTCTCCTTCTTCCTCGGCGGCGTCTGCCACCGGCTTGCTATATTTCCAGAGCAGGACCTTGCCGTACTTGTACTGCTTTTTCAGCTGCAAGCCGCCCACTTCGGCGGGGAGGACGAGTTTCGTCTCGCTCTCGCAGATGACGATGCCGCCGGGGGCGACGCACTTATCCACGATGGGGAGGATATTTTCCAGCGTGCCGTTGTGGAAGGGCGGGTCCAGCAGCACCAGATCGAACTGCTCCCGGCAGGCAGAGAGGAAGCGCGCTGCCTCGCCGATGTTGACCCGGCTGCGGTCAAAGACGCCGCAGCTCTTGCAGTTCTTCATCACGATGCCGACGGCCTCGCGGTTCTCATCCAGAAATACACACCGGGCAGCGCCCCGGCTCAGCGCCTCGATGCCCAGCTGGCCGCTGCCTGCGTACAGGTCCAGCACCCGGGCACCGGGCAGGTCGAACTGGACGATGCTGAACATCGCTTCCTTCACCTGGTCGAGGGTGGGGCGGGTAATATCCGTGCCGGGCAGCGCTTCCAGCCGTCTGCCGCGGGCTTCTCCTGCAATGACTCGCATGTTTTGGCCTCCTTTGGTCTTTCCTGTTATCGTAACTTCATATTATCGTCATACCGCCGCTCTTTGTCAAGGGCAGCGCCAAGATTCGTTGCGTTCCGGGCCTGAATGTGCTAAAATTATCCCAGAACGCCGCTTTTTCGGGCGTACAGAAGGAGAGTATTTACCATGAAAGTCCTGCTCATCAACGGTAGCCCCCACGAAAAGGGCTGCACCTATACCGCACTGACCCTCATCGCCGGAGAGCTGAACTCTGCCGGCATCGAGACGGAGATCTTGAACGTCGGCACCAAGCCCGTGGGCGGCTGCATCGGCTGCGGCGGCTGTGCCGCCGGCAAGGGCTGCGTCTTCGGCGGCGTGGTCAACGAGGCCATCGAGAAGGCCAAGACCGCCGATGCCTTTGTCTTCGGCACGCCGGTGCACTATGCTTCTGCCTCCGGCAACATGACCAGCTTCATGGACCGCCTCGCCTACGCAGGCGGCAGGTATCTGGCCTACAAGCCCGCTGCCATCTGCTGCTCGGCCCGCCGCGCCGGCACCACATCCACCCTCGATCAGCTGGTGAAAGTACCCCGAGTTCTTCCATATGCCGCTGGTGAGCGGCTCCTACTGGCCCATGGTCCACGGCTCGAACCCCGAGCAGGTACTGCAGGACGCCGAGGGCTGCGCCGTCATGCAGGAGCTGGGCCGCAACATGGCCTGGCTTCTCCGGTGCATCGAGGCCGGCAAAGCCGCAGGCATCCAGCACCCGGAGAATCCCCGTCGGCCGATGACGAATTTTATTCGTTAAACCTCTCAGTCAAAGCCTGACGAAGAGGTTTTTCTCCCCTCTTTAAGGGGCCGCGTTCCCGGCGGGAACGCGGCCCTTTCTATCTGAAATTTTATTCAGAAACCGATAAAATCCGGCCCGGATTCTTTTTTCGTTCATAACTTTGTGGTAGCATAAGAGCTAAAGTATTCTTGCCACGGAGAACATTTGCCATGGAACACTACGATTGGAACGACGGCTGGCTCTTCACCCCGGTCTTTGACCCCGCCATCGTGCGGCCGGAATGCCCGGAGCTGACCCTTGAGCCGGTGCGCCTGCCCCACACGGTCAAGACCCTGCCCTACAATTACTGCAACGAGAACGACTACCAGAAGCTTTCGGGCTACCGGCGGGAGTTTTTTGCGCCCAAAGAATGGGAGGGCCGCACCGTCCTGCTCACCTTCGGAGCCGTGGCCCACGACGCCACGGTGTTCTGCAACGGGCGGCGGGTGTTCCACCACAGCTGCGGCTACACCGCTTTTACCGTCGATCTGACCAGTGCTCTCCATCTGGGCCAGAAGAACGTGGTGGCTGTCCGCTGCGACAGCCGCGAAGACCTGAACATCCCGCCCTTCGGCGGGCAGATGGACTTTCTGACCTACGGCGGCATCTGCCGCGCCGTCTGCCTCGACGTGAAAGAGCCTGCCTACCTGCGGGACATCTTCATCGAGACGAAGGCCGAGGGCGATTTCCGCATCTACACGGCCACCGTGGGCGAGACGGTGGGCTGCACGTTACAGGCCGAGATACGCAGCCCCTCGGGCAGCCGGGCGTTCTACACCGGCGAGCTGTCGCTGCCCATCACCGGCGCACTGAACAGCGTCCATCCGTGGAGCATCGAGCATCCCACCCTCTACACCCTGACCGTCCGGCTCATCCGTCCCGGCACCGGCGGCCTGCCCGACCGGGTCCTAGACGAGAAAAGCTGCCGGTTCGGCTTCCGTACTCTGCAGTTCGTGGCAGGCGGGCTCTACCTCAACGGCCAGCGGGTGGAGCTGCGGGGCCTCAACCGCCGCCAGAGCTACGCCTATCAGGGCTATGCCATGCCCGACAGCATCCAGCGGCTGGACGCTCAGCTCCTGAAAAAGCAGCTGGGCTGCAACGCTGTGCGCCTCACCACGCCCCCCAGCCCCGCCTTCCTCGATGCCTGCGACGAGCTGGGTCTTTGGTCTTTGTGGAGATGCCCGGCTGGCAGCACGTCGGCGACGACATCTGGAAGGCGCAGGCGCTGCAGAACTGCCGCGAGATGGTCTGCCAGTGCCGCAGCCACCCCAGCATCTTTTTGTGGGGCGTCCGGGTCAGCGGCAGCGCCGACGACGAGAGCTTCTATAAGCGCACCAACGAGACGGTCCGCCGCCTCGACCCCACCCGCCCCACGGCGGGCACCCGCAGCACCCGCCGCAGCCAGCTTCTGGAGGATGTCTACGCCTACACCGACTACTCCTACCGGGGCCGGGGCGTCGGCTGCGAGGCCCGCACCGCCGTCACCCCCGACACCCGGAAAGGCTATCTCATCAGCGAGTTCGAGGGCGCCCAGTTCCCGGCCAAGCCCTTCGACGACGAGCCCCACCGTCTGGCACAGGCGCTGCGCTATGCCGCTGTCCTCAACGACACCATCGCCCAGCAGGGGGTGGCCGGCAGCTTCGGCTGGTGCATGACCGACTACAACACCCATCGGGAGTTCGGCAGCGGCGACCGCATCAGCTATCAGGGTGTGATGGACATGTTCCGCAGCCCGAAGCTTTCTGCCGCCGTCTACGCCAGCCAGAAGACGCCCCGCTCCCCTTCCGACATCGTGCTCGAAGTCTCATCCACCATGGCGCTGGGTGACCATCCGGGCGGCTTTGCGGGGGCCTGCTGGGCATTCACCAACGCCGAAAGCCTGCGGCTCTACCGGGACAACGACTTCGTAGCCGAGTTCACCCCCGACCGCCGGGGCCGCTTTGCGGCTCTGCCCCACCCGCCCATTGAGATACACGATTTCGTGGGCCTGCTGCTGGAGAAATACGAGGGCCTCGACCGCACTGCCGCACCGCAGGTGGCCGCCATCCTCAACGAGATGCGCCGGGACGCCATGGAGCTTTCGCCCCTGTCCCGGGCGCGGATGTACTCGCTGCGTCTGAGCTGGAACGAGCTTCTGCAGCTCTACTACAAATATATCGGCGTGCTGGGCAGCCCCTCTGCCGTCTACCGCTTCGAGGCGGTGTGGCATGGCCGGGCCGTCCGCACCGTCGTGAAGGAGCCGGTGCAGAGCGTCCGGCTGGAATGCACCGTCCACAATCCCATCCTCACCGACGGTCCCACATGGGACTGCGCCGCCGTCAGCCTCCGGGCCATCGACCAGAACGGCAACCTCCTGCCCTATTGCGGCGAGGCCGTCCAGTTGAGCGCGGAGGGGCCGCTGCGCATCCTCGGCCCCAGCGTCGTCCCTCTGCGGGGCGGCATGGCAGGCACCTATCTCGCCACCACCGGCGAGGCCGGCCCGGCCCGGCAAAGCTCCACTGCCGGATGGAGGGTGCTTTGGACACCGAAGTTTCCCTCACCATCCGCTGCCGGGAGGAGTGAGCGGCACTTAAACGCCGTCTCTTTACGATAGGTTTGCACTCTGTTCAAAATTTTCTCATGGTTGCATGGTATCCTGAGAGCAGAAAAATACAGAAGGGGCGGCGCTCCCGCCCCTCTTTTATGAGGAAGGACGTTTATGAAAGAAAAGATACGCCAGTTCATGATAGGCCGCTACGGCACCGATGGTCTGAACCAGTTTTTGAACATCGCCTCTCTCGTGCTGATCCTGGTCTATATCCTCACCCGTCTGCCGCTGCTACTGTACGTTGGCGTGGTGCTGCTGGGCTTGTGCTACTACCGGATGTTCAGCCGCAACATCTCCAAGCGCACCGAAGAAAATTATAAATACTACGCCGTGAAGGACCGCATCCACAATAAGTTCAGCGGCCTGAAGGACCAGTGGGACAACCGCAGACTATACCACTATTACCGCTGCCCCCAGTGCCGCCAGAAGCTGCGCGTTCCCCGGGGCCGGGGCCGTATCCAGATCTCCTGTCCCCGCTGCGGCACCCAGTTCATCAAGAAGAGCTAACGTATGTTTGGATATGTCATCCCGAATCAGGCCGCGCTGGACGACGAGGCCAAGGCCCGCTACCGCACGGCCTACTGTGGCCTCTGCCGCCGCATCGGTGCGCTCCACGGCCTGCGGGGCCGTCTGACGCTGAGCTATGATTTGACGTTCCTGGATCTGCTGCTTTCCAGCCTCTACGAGGGCGAAAGTGCGTGCATCACCGGCAGCAGCCACTGCCCCATCCACCCCATCCGGAAGGTGAGCTGGCGGCACAGCGGCCCCACCGACTACTGCGCCGATCTGAGCGTGGCCCTCCACTATTACAACGCCGCCGACAAGTGGAACGACGACCGCAGCCTCCTCGGCCTCGGCTTCGAGAAGCTGCTGGACTCCCCTGCTCAGACCGCCGCACAGCGCTGGCCCCGACAGTGCAATGCCATCCGCACCTGCCTCGACCGGCTGACTCAGCTGGAAGCCGAGGGCAGCGAGGACCTCGACGCTGTGTCGGGCTGCTTCGGCGAATTGATGGCCGAGCTGTTCGACTATAAGCAGGACCACTGGTCGCCGGAGCTGCGGAGCATCGGCTTCCATCTGGGCAAGTTCATCTACCTGCTGGATGCCTACGATGACCTCGCCCGGGACGAGAAAAAGGGCGCGTACAACCCGCTGCGCTCCCTCAGCCGCCAGCCCGACTACGAGGAGGAGATGCGAGACATCTTCGAGCTGCTTCTGGCCCAGTGCGCCAGAAGCTTCGAGCGTCTGCCCTGCGTGGAGGACGCGGACCTTCTGCGAAACATCCTGTATTCCGGCGTGTGGCTCAAATACAACTGCAAGCAGGCCAAAGAGGCCCCAAAAAAGTAACCAATTCCGCCCAAAAGGCGGATTTTGTCTTGATTTTGCAGGCACTGTCCTGTAGACTGTAATATTGTATGGAACGAAAAGGCCGCGCATGGCCTGAGAGACGTGAGGAAGTAGACCCATGAGAGATCCCTATGAGGTGCTGGGCATCCAGCGCGGCGCAACCGACGACGAGATAAAGAAAGCCTACCGCGCCAAATGCAAGCGCTGGCACCCCGACCTGAACCCCAACGACCCCACCGCAGAGGAGCACTTCAAAGAGGTGCAGGCAGCTTATGACGCCATCACCAAGGGCGACACCGGCCCCAGATGGGCGGACAGCCCGGCGGCGGCTACGGCTACGGCCAGCAGAGTTATTATCAGGGCGGCTACCAGCAGGGATACGACCAGGGCTACAGCCAGAACGGCTGGCAGCAGGGCGATTTCGACTTCGGGTTCGACCCCTTTGGCTTTGGGTTCGGCTTCGGCGGCTATCAGCAGCAGAGCGGGGCCAGCTACTCCGGCTCGGACAGCCCCGAGATGCAGGCTGCCCGCAACTTTGTTTCGAATGGCCGTTACGCGGAGGCCCGCCGGGTGCTAGATGGCATGAACAACCGCTCAGCACGGTGGTACTACCTCTCCTCGCTGGCCAATCAGGGCCTCGGCAACAGCATCGACGCGCTGCAGGACGCCCGCCGCGCCGTCCAGCTGGACCCCAATAACACCGAGTACCAGATGCACCTGCGCCGGATGCAGAACCCCGGCCAGACCTACCGCACCCAGACCACCTACGCCCAGCCCGGCGGGCTGATGCGCTGGTGCTGGAGCATGATCTTGCTCAATCTGCTCTGCAACTGCTGCTGCGGAGGCGGCTGGGGCTGGCGGTTCCGGATGTAAGCAAGACAGAAAAAAACCTCCTGTGCTGACGCACGGGAGGTTTTTCTTTTGATGTTAATTGATCACGATAGTCCGTGTGATCTTCTCGCAGGAATAGTTGCCGGAGACTGTTGCCGTCTGGGTGTAGATACCCGGCTGCGTCGGGAACTCCGTGGACTTGCTGCTGAACAGGCCCTTCTTCTTATAGGTGTAAGTGACCTTCGCGTCATTGGCCACCACGCCGTCCGACTCCAGCAGAGCGCCGGTGTTGTGGGCTTCGGCCTCGGCCAGCGTCATCCCGGCGGGCAGCTCCTCGGCCCAGTAGAGGCGGACGCCCTCCGTCTTGGGCTTGATCCGGAACATGGCCACACCGGCCGTGTTCAGATCGCCGGATTCCAGCGCCACGGCACCCGCAACATAGTTGCCGGAATCCACGGGCTGTTCATCCAGATAGATGCGGCTGAACGCACCCTCGGGAAGGTAGCGGCGGATGAGCTCGAGGGAGAGCTTCAGGCCCATCGACATATCCTTCAGGGTGGGGATATAGAATTTCAGGGCATCCATCACCTTGACGACCTCATCGGCCACGCTCAGAAGCACGCTGACGTCGTTTCCGTCGATGAGCTGTTTGACATAGGCGTAGACATTGAACTCTTCTACCTGGTCAGGGGTCTTGGACATCTTGCGGGGCAGGGGTATCATCTTGAGCAGGGTGCGGAGCTTATCGGAGAGCACGAGGGTGACGTAGCCTTTGGCTTCGCCCTTGACGCCCAGCACCACGCCGATATACTGCGCGTCCGCCGGGCGGGTGACTACCGACAGCTCGAACGGGGAGCCATAGACCAGCTTTCCGGTAGCCTGCAGACGAATGGAGACGACTTCATTCGTCTCTTCCAGCCGGGTCTGAGAGGCGCGGGGCAATTCGGTCTCTGCCGAGGCGGCCAGCACCGGGGTCACCATGCTCAGCATGAGGGCTGCTGTCAGGAGCAGCGAGAGCAATCTTTTGGCCTTCATATGGACAAACCTCCTGTATTCATCATCTTCGCCGGGCGGGCCGCACAGGCTGACACTCCGGCTGATATGATTTTACCGCAAATCCCTGCTGTGGTCAATGACGGGATTCAAGCGTATCCGCTTGCAAAAAGACCGCCGCCCCGGCAGGGCAGCGGCCTCAGAAAATTTTATCGCAGCATCACAGGATACGCACCCGGATGACGGCAGGGATGGCCGAGAGCTTCACGGCCAGTGCATCATTCACGGCACCGGTGGCGTCCAGCATGGTGTAGGCCATGTTCTTCTTGCTCTTGTTCACCATGTTCTCGATGTTCAGGCCCGCCTCCGTGGTCAGGGCGGTGATCTGGCTGATCATGCCCGGCTCATTCTTGTGGATGATGCAGATGCGCTTGCCTCCGGCGCGGGGCTGATGCACCTCGGGCATGTTCACCGAGTGGATGATGTTGCCGTTCTTGAGGTAGTCGCTGAGCTCCTGGGCGGCCATGACCGCGCAGTTGTCCTCGGCCTCCGGGGTAGAAGCGCCCAGATGAGGCGTGCAGATGACGCCCGGACGGCCCAGCAGAGCTTCCGTGGGGAAGTCGGTCATGTAGCCGGACACTTTGCCGGTGTCAAGGGCTTCCAGCAGGGCGTCGGTGTTCACCAGCTCACCGCGGGCGTAATTCAGCAGCTTGACACCGTCCTTGCAGAGGGCCAGCGTCTGGGCATTGATGGTGTCCTTGGTGGTGGGCAGATAGGGCACATGGATGGTGATGTAGTCGCAGAGAGGAAGCATATCGTTCAGGTTGACGCAGCGGTGGACCTGACTGCTCAGATTCCACGCAGCATCGATGGAGATGTAGGGGTCGTAGCCGTAGACTTCCATGCCCAGCTCGATGGCGCAGTTGGCGACGCGGGAGCCGATGGCACCCAGGCCGATGACGCCGAGGGTCTTGCCCTTGATCTCGTTGCCCACGAACTGCTTTTTGCCCTTCTCCACCCTCTTTGCCATGGCGGGGTCGCCGGCAAGACCCTGCGTCCACTGGGCGGCAGCCGCCACATTGCGGCTGCCCGCGATGAGCATACCGATGACCAGTTCCGCCACAGCGTTGGCGTTGGCACCGGGCGTGTTGAACACCACGATGCCCTGCTCACTGCGCCGGTCAAGAGGAATATTGTTGACACCGGCACCGGCACGGGCAATGGCCAGCAGGTTGTCATTGAAGGTGGTGTTCAGCAGGTCGGCGCTGCGGACAAGGATGCCGTCGGGGGCGTCGGCGTCCACCGAGACATCGAACAGGTTTTTGTTCAGCTTTGCCAGACCTACCGGGCTGATGGCGTTCAGGGTTTTGATGGGTTTTGATGGTGAACATACTTTCCTATCTCCTATACACAAAAACTCATGCATTCTCTTTGCGGAACTTCTCCATGAAGTCCACCAGCTTGTCGATGCCCTCGGCCGGCATTGCGTTGTAGATGGAGGCGCGCATACCGCCCACAAGGCGGTGGCCCTTCAGGTTGACGAAGCCGGCGTCCGCGGCCTCGGCGCAGAACTTCTTGTCGAGGTCGGGGTCCGGGCTGGTGAAGGTGACATTCATGGTGCTGCGGTAACGGTGCTCGACGGGGTTCTTGAAGAAGTCCTGACCATCGAGGTAGTCGTACAGGACCTTGGCCTTGGCTTCGTTGATCTTCTGCATATTGGCGAGACCGCCGATGTCGTTTTCCAGATACTTGAGCACCAGACCGGTCATGTAGATGCACCAGCAGGGCGGCGTATTGTACATGCTGTCCTTGGCCAGCAGGGTGGTGTAGTTCATCATGGTAGGTACATTGTCGGCCGCATGGCCCAGCAGATCGTCCCGGACGATGGCGATGGCCATACCGGCGGGGGCGACGTTCTTCTGGACGCCGAAGTAGATGCAGCCGTATTTCGTCACATCCACGGGCTTGGAGAGGATCATGGAGCTCATATCCGCCACCAGCGGCACACCCTCCACCTGAGGCACCTCCACATACTGGGTGCCGAAGATGGTGTTGTTCTGGCAGATGTGGATGTAGCTTGCATCCTTGTCGTAGTCGATAGCGTTCACGTCCGGGATGTAGGTGAAGTTCTTATCCTTGCTGGACGCGACGATCTTGGCCTCGCCGAACTTTGCGGCTTCCTTTGCGGCCAGATTGGAGAAGTTGCCGGTGACGATGTAGTCGGCCTTGCCGGTGGTCATGAAGTTCAGCGGCACCATGGCGAACTGCTGGGTCGCGCCGCCCTGGAAGAAGCCGACCTTATAGTTATCCGGAATGTTCATCACCCGGCGCAGGGTGGCTTCGGTGTCCGTGATGATGGCGTCGAACCACTTGCTGCGATGGCTCATCTCCATCACGCTCTGGCCGCTGTCGCCGTACTCGAGCAGCTCTGCCTGAGCCTGCTTGAGCACCTTTTCGGGCAGCATGCTGGGACCTGCGCTGAAATTATAAACTCGTGCCATGATGGATCCTCTCCTTTTCCTCTATCTGACGGCCCGTTCGGGCGTTGTGCTCTGGATTTGTCCGTAGTATAATGGTTTCAGGGGGTGCAAAACAAGAGCATCTTTGCACAAAGTTGAGCCGTCAAAGCCCGGGCGGGCGCACGAAGCGTACAAATGTCCTCGTGCAGGGGACATTTTCAGAGACATTTGTAAAATAGCTAGCGGAGAACCGCATGACTGCTGGATTTTCTGCTCTTGTCCTTTCTCCTGATCTTTGCTATAATGGCAGCATCTGAGACAAATGTAAAATCATGTTTTTTACTCATAAAGGAGAGATGGCCCCCATGTATGGCATTCCGGACAGGCTGAAAGCCCTCTCGGCAGCGGAGGAACAGGTGCTTCTGGCCCTGTGGGACTGCAAACCGCCCGTGTCGCGGCGGGACATCGGTGCGCGTCTGGCCGAAAAAGGCTGGGCCGCCGCCACCGTGCTGAACTTTTTATACCGGCTGGAAGAGAAGGGCTGGGTCACCTGCACCAAGGAGCAGAATCGCAACCTCTACTCCCCCACCGTCACCCGCCGGGCCTACGGCGTCTTCACCATGCGCCAGCGTCTGGACACCGTCTTTGGCGGCGACCTCGCACAGGCCGTGCGGGCGCTGGTGAGCGAGAGCGGCTGCTCCCAGAGCGAACTGGAACAGGCCATCGCCGTGCTGAACGAAAAGCACGCAGAAGCGGAAGAATATGACCTGTATGACCCATACGGTTAAACCTCTCAGTCTCGCTGCGCTCGCCGGCTTCCCTGTCAGGGGAGCCCTTGGCAGGCCGCTCAACTCGTACTGGATGAAAATGCACTGCCATCCGTAAGGCAATGGACCCTGCGGTCTGGTTTCAGGAGGATATGATAATGGATTGCAAACTTCGCGCCAAAAACTGCGGCGGCTGCCCGATGCTGGCCACCGAATACGCCGCACAGCTCAAAAAGAAAGAGGCCGACGTCCGCGCCCTGCTGGGCAAATACGGCCCTGTCGCCCCATCCGGGGATGGAAACCCCTACCACTACCGCAATAAAGTGATTTCCACCTTTGCCCCCGCTGCCGGTGGAAAACTCACCTCCGGCATCTACGCGGCTCGCACCCACAAGGTGCTTCCGGTGGAGAGCTGCCTTTTTCAGGATGAAGTACTGGATAAGGTGATGCTGGCCGTCCGCGCAGCCGCCAACGCCTGCCGCTACCAGCCCTTCCACGAGGACAAAGGCACCGGCCTGCTCCGCCACTGCCTGCTCCGCCGGGGCGTCGCCACCGGCCAGGTGATGGTCGTGCTGGTAACTGCCCAGCCCGTGCTGCCCGGCGCAAAGAACTTCGTGAAAGCCCTGCTGGCCGAGGCCGAAAAGCGGGGCGTCCCCGTCACCACCGTCGTCCAGAACTA
>VOFC01004824.1_pt1 | contig 51648 bp, 76 predicted proteins | sample 5384161 | NCBI WGS metagenome assembly VOFC01 (sample SAMN12384722, study PRJNA508395) | human gut metagenome | isolation source: healthy gut B | host: Homo sapiens | reverse complement strand
CACCGTGAACGCAGAAAAGTTTATGAATGTTGTCCGGCGGCATACCAGCTTTTGAAGAACTTACCCCTACTCTGCTGCGGGAGTTTGTAGAGAAAATCGTTGTGCATGAGTGCAGCTATGACGAGAACAATACCCGCAGACAGGACATTGAGATTTATTATTCTTTTTGTTGGCAAGGTGGACTTGCCCGAATAACCGCCCGACCTGTCCGACACAAAGCGCAAGAAATCAGCTGCTCTACCCCGCACGGCTGAGAGCGCCCCCCGGCGCTATACCAGCAGGAAATCCAGCGAAGGGGCGGGTATAACCACCAAATCCAGCAGCGCATTTGTCAACACCCCATATGAAAATAAAAAACCCCGTTTTCCGGCGGCAGCAAATTCTCTGCCGCCGGAAGCGTTTTGCCGCCGCCAGGTACTCTTCGGTGTGCTCTTCCGGCTGCTCTTCCGCGGTCTCCCGCAGCGGGCGCTTCGGGCTCTTCCTCGACGGTGATCTCCACGGAAATGTCCTCGTCGCCGTCGTCCTCGTCCTGTGCGACGACGTTCTCAAAGCTTGCGTCCTCGCTCACGTGGAACGAGCCCTTGAGCGCATCGATCTCCGCCTGCATCTCTTCGATGCGCGCGTTGACCGCATCCACTTCCTCAACGAGCTGCGCATACAGGCCCTCGGCATCGTTGTGATGCTCTTCGTAGTACGCTTTGCCGAGCTCAATGTACGCCTTCTTCAGCGCGTCCTTCTCCCCCGTCAGCGAAACGGTGAGCTTGGCGAGACGGGCGGCGTCTTTCGTTTTGTCCATGGCAGCGTTAGCGTATTCCGCGCCGCGCTCGCGCAGGTTGAAATGGTGTCCATAAGAGAATCGAAATTGAAGTTCATATTCTGTTTCCTCCTTTTAGATTTTATTTTCCGGTTATCAGACGGTTTTATCCTCCGATCCGTTCGGTGTTTTTTCCTTTTCTTCCGCCGCGGCGCTCTGCGCGCGGACGCGGTTCACATAGAGATCCTCCGGTCTGTGCGCTCTCCGGCTCTGCACGACGAGGATCACGAGCGCGACGAGGCACATGCCGCCGCCGATCACCTGCGAGGCGCGCAGCGCCGTGCCGGGAATGAGCAGGGGTGAGGTGCGCAGCGGCTCGAGCAGGAAGCGGATAAGGCCGTACCAGACAAAGTACAGAAGCGTCGCCTGACCGTCGTACTGCCGTTTTTCCCTTCCGCGTCCATATGGCGAGGAAAATAAAGCCCACGAGATTCCAGAGCGATTCATACAGGAACAGCGGGTGGACATAGTACGTCGTGCCGCCGGTCGTGAGTCCCATGCGGCAGAAGATGTCCGTCACCTCGCCGATGTACTCGCGGTTCATAAAGTTGGACCAGCGCCCGATGATCTGCCCGATGAGCAGTCCGAGCACGACGCAGTCCATGATCGCGCCGAAGGGGATCTTCTTTTTTCGCGCGTACAGCCACACGCAGAACGTGGCGAGCAGCAGTCCGCCGGGGATGGCCGTGCCGCCCTCCCAGATCTTGCACCAGTTCCAGAGCGTCTGCCATACGGTGTCGCCGACATAGCTCGACCAGTGGCAGAAAACGTAATACAGCCGCGCGCCGATGATCGCCGTGGGAAGGCCGATGAGCACAACGTCGGTCAGCGTGTCCTTGGAAATGCCGAAATCCTTCGGCGCGCCCGCATGCAGTAGAGCGCGGCGAGGATAAAGCCGAGACCGATGATCGCGCCGTACCAGTAAAACGTATGGCCGAAGAGCGTGTATGTACCGCTCGGGTTGAGAGAAAAACTCTCGCCGAGCATGGGAAACGTGATGATCGCGCCGGGAAATGCTTCGGGCATGGGAAAAAAACTCCTTTCGCTGCGGAAAATCAGGCGTTGGGACGGATCACGGAGAGCGCCAGACGCTCACGCGTGAGATTTTCGCAGAGGAACGCCTCGCACTCCGCGAGAGTGATGGATTCAAGCACGGCGAACGCGTCGGGCGCATCCCAGCCGTCGAGCTTGCTCTCGGCGAGCGAGACGGCATAGTCAGCGAAGGAATCGAGCGAGCCGAGAAGCTGGCCGTACTTCGCGCGGCGGCAGCGTTCGAGCGCTTCCTTATCCAGTCCGCGCAGCGCAACGCCGGACACGGCCGCGTGCACCGCCTCTGCCACGGCGTCCGGATCGCGGCCCTGCGCGCCAAGGACCAGCATGGCTGTCCCGGCGGAGGAATCGTATTCAACAGTGCAGTCGCCGTTCAGAAGTCCGTTGGCATAGAGCTCGTTGAAAAAAGGCCGAGGCCTTGCCGAACAGACACTCGCCGGCAAGCTCCGCAAGAAGCTTCTGCCGCGCTCTCGCCGCGCCGGACACGGGATACGGCAGCTTCACGCCGAGCAGAAACTGCGGTGCGGAAACGCTCATCGTTTTCTCAACGCGCATCCGGGCGGGCAGAAGCGTTTTGGGCGCGCCGTAGTCGCGTTCCGGCTTCTCGCCGGGCGTGTCCGGCAGTATCTCGCACGCCGCCGCCGCGATCGCCTCGGGGTCTACGTCGCCGACGCAGCAGAGCACCATGTTTGAGGGATGGTAAAAGACGCTGTGGCAGTGGTAGAGCGTTTCGGGCGTGATCTCCGCGATGCTCTCCACCGTACCGGCGATGTTCTCGCGGATGGGGTGGTGGTCGTAGAGTGCGCTCAAAAGCTGGAAATATCCGGCATAGCCGGGCTGTCCTCGCCCATGCAGATCTCCTGACCGATGATGCCCTGCTCCTTGGCGACGCTCTCCTCGGTATAGTACGGCGTGGAAACGTAGGTGAGCAGCAACCGGAGATTTTCCATGAAGTTTTCCGAACCCGTGAAATAATACGCCGTGTGGCCGGTGCCGGTGAAGGCGTTGGGGCTCGCGCCGAGCGCGGCGAAGTCCGAAAGGACGTTGCGTCCGTCCGGCATATCAAACATCTTGTGCTCGAGGAAATGGGCTACGCCCGCGGGCGTATCGATCCACTCGCCGTTCACCTTGAAGCGGCGGTCCGCCCCTGCCGTAGCGCGTGGCGAAAAAAGGCCGCGTTTTTGCGAAAGCCCGGCTTGACCGCGACGAGAACGGAAAGCCCGTTCGGAAGAACTTCCTCATACAGCGTTTCGCCGAGATTGGGATATTCGTGCTTGTTCATTCGGTCTCGGCCTCCTCTCCGCGGAGAAAGTATACGGCGTCCAGCTCCACGCCGCGCGCGATAGCGGCAACATCCTCCGCCGTGACGTTCTCGGCAAGCGCCGCGATATCGTCGGGCGTGGCGTCCGTCCCCTGCACGGTCTCGCGCAGATAGAAATCGGCAAGATAGTACGGACTGTCCGCGCCGGTGCGGAGATCGTTCGCCACGCTGCGCCGCGGCGAGCTCGGCCTCCGAGATATCGCCCGCGCGCACCGCGTCGAGCTGAGCGAGGATCTCGCTTAAGGCTTCGTCGTACTTATCGACCTCGATGCCGGAGAGCACCGCCATAATGCCCTTGAGCGTATCGATGCTCGAAAAGGCGTAATAGCAGAGTGAGAGCTTTTCGCGGACATTCTGAAAGAGTTTTGAGGTGACGCCCGCACCGTACACGGCGTTGAACACGGCGAGCTTCGCCGGGTCGGGATCGTCCATGCACTCGCCGAGCCGGAAGCCGACGGCGAGCACGCCCTGCGAGATCTCGTCCTCCTCGGTAAAGTACCGGGGCTTTTCCTCCACGGCGTTCATACGGATATCGGTACCGAGATCCAGATCGATCTCGCCGCGCGGCAGCAGCGCGAACGCCTCGCGCAGCATAGCCGCCACTTCCTTTCCCGGACGGCTGCCGCAGTAGAATATCTCCATGGGGGAGACGGCCAGAAGCTCCTTATAGTGCTTCGTGAGCTTCACATAGTGGATGCTCCCGGCCTCGTCCGCGGTGCCGTAAGCGCCGGTCGCATAGTCCTCATAGGCGCACATATTCTCCACGCAGGCGCCGGAAGGCCCAGCTGCGCTTGTCATTTTTCACGCGCTCGATGCGCTCAACAAGCTGTTCGCGCTCGGAATCGACGTACGCGGGCAGAAACAGCCCGCCGCGCGTCGCGGGGATAGCCACAGCTCGCTGAGCAGGGATATGACCTCGCCGAGCACGTCCGTCTCGCCGGGGAGAAAGGCATCCTCGGCAAAGCCCGCATAGAAGCCGACGGCCTGAATCTCGCCGAGCTTCCGCACCGATGGCTCGATCTCCGCGCCGTAAAGCGCGTCGAGCCGCTCGGAAATGCGGCGCATGTCCGGCAGCGACTTTGTGCCGCGGCGCAGCACATACGGCAGCACGGCGTTTTCCGCCGCCGTTTCGCGGTGCAGCTGTGTGAGAAGATAGGCGGTCATACAGCCGGTTTTGAATTTGTCGGTCTGTACCGCCGTCAGCGATACGCAGGGGAACAGCTCTTCGCGGAAGTATTCCATACGGTCACGCCTCTTTTCCTTTGAATATACAAAGATAGTATAGCACGTTTTCCCCCGTTCATAGCGCAAATGTGAATTTTTTCCTCAAGGCTCCGTGCCGTACAGCTCACGCAGCAGCCGGAGATACCACCCTGCCGCGCCCGTATACCAGCTCCACCCCGCGCGTCCTTCCTTTCCGGGCGCGTACGCGATATCCGCCGGAAGGACGAACGGTTCCGCGCCGTACTCCGGCGCGGTGAGCGAGAGCGCCATGTCCTCCGCGAGCGCGGCCGCTTCCTCCGCCGCCCGGCGCGATGCAGTGCCAGCGCGAGCCACACCGCCGCGTGGGTGTACTGCCCGCCGTTTTCCCGAAAGCCCGGCCCGTAGGTCGAAACATACCCCGGCGCGCGCTCCTCCGGCAGAAACGCCGGAGCGTAGATGCGGATAAGCCGTCTCTCCCCGTCCCGGAGCCCGGCGAGCGCCGCGGTGAGGGCCGTCTGCACGCGGTCTCTGTCGGCATAGGGCGAAAAGGCGGCGAAGCTCTGCGCCACGGAGTCGATGCGGCACGCCGCCGCGCCGGACGCGCCGAGCGGTGTGCCGTCGGCATAATACCCGCGCAGATAGTGATCGGTGTCCCACGCCTCGTTCGCCGCCGCGCCGAGCGCGGCCGCGGCGATCTCGTAGCGATCCGCGCCCGATTCTCCAAGTTTCGTGAGCAGCGCGGAAAAATCGTGGAACACACCGGAGGCGAACCACGTGAGCCACACGCTCTCCCGCTTCTCGCCCATGGCGTCAAAGCCGTCGTTCCAGTCGCCGCCGCCCATCCGCAGCAGGCGGTGCTCTCCGATACCGCGCCGAAGCACGAGCGCCGCGGCGCGGTGGCAGTGGTCGAGCACCGTGCCGGTCTCGCCGGAGAGCGACGGCGTTTCGTACCGGCTGTGCTCGCCCTCGCGCGAGCGGCGGCGGCGAAGTAAGATACGGCGCGGTTTCCGCGCAGAGGCTCGTCGGCGGTCGCGCGCACATATTCGCACACTGCCCACGGCAGCCAGAGAAGATCGTCGCTGCAGTCGGTGCGCACGCCCTTGTCGATCTCGCCGCCGGTCGGATGATACCAGTGCTGCACGTCGCCCTCCGCGTACTGGTGGGCGCAGCACGCAAGGATGTGCGCTCTCGCGCCCGCGGCGTCGACGGGCAGGAGGTTGATGCGGTCCTGCAGCTGATCCCGGAAGCCGACCGCGCCGCCGCTCTGGTAGAGGCTTCCTCTGCCCAGCACGCGGCAGCAGAGCGCGGCATACGCGCTCCACGGCGCGAGACGGCGCACGCTCTCCGGCATGGCGGCGGAATACTTTTCGCCCCCGCACGTGCTGCGCCCACCACGCCTTTGTCTTTGCCAGCGCTTCTCTGGCCCGCGCGATGTCGAGCAGTGCAGGGATATCCGCCGTGCCGAGCAGCATTACCGCCTCTTTTTCCAGCCGGAACGCCCCGGCCAGCGCCGGGAAGCCGCGGCGGAGAGCGCCGGAGTCTTCGCCGCAGAGGAAGCGCGCGTCCGTTCCGGCCGAGACCCACGGCGCGCTGCACCGCAGCGTCACGCGCACATCCTTGTACGGGCAGCGCGGGTTTTCCGCGCGAAGAGCGCTCCCGTCGCGCCAAACGGACGCGGAAGCCGCGTCCTCTTTCTCCGGTGCAAGCTGCACAGGTGCAAAATACGCCATATTGCACGGCACGCCGCTCTCGAGCAGGAGCACACGCACCGGCGTATCGGGCACGATAAACGCCGTGACCGAAATGCGGTTCCCGCCGATGGTTCTCTCCCAGCGGGTATAGCCGAAGCCGAACGTTACGCTGCACGCGCCGCCATCCGAAAAGAGACTCTCCGCGCCGTGCTCCGTTTCGATCCACAGCCGTTCCGCGCCCGCCGCGGCGAGCGCGTCGCCCGACCACGGGACGATGGGGCACTCCCGGGCGTTTTCGTACCAGAGCGCCGCCGGGCCGCAGTCCGCCGCGGCGCAGCCGAGACCGCCGCCATAGAGCATATTTGCCCATGCGCGCGGCGGCAGCGGCGGCGTTTGAAAGCTCACCTCCCCGGTGTCGGTATGGGATACCGGCGGCGTACCGGTCTCTTTTTTCCCGCCGCCGGGGAAGGCGGAGAGCACGCGCCCGCCCTGCCGGGAGGGACGTCCCCGCGGCGTCGCCGAAAAGAGCAGCGGCAGCAAGAAGCGCCTCGCGCTCACCGCGAAAGGCGAAGTACACCCCGCCCGGCAGAGAGCGTTTCGGAAAGGCGCATTGCCTCAAGCGCCGTTTCGATCGCCGCGCGCTGCTCGTTCCGGTAATCCCCGGCGGGCGCGGTGAGAAACACGAGATCGTACTCCACGCCGCACGCGCCGAGCAGCGCGTGCCGCCGGAGCTCACGGAGCGCGGCTTCCGTGCCGTTTTCCCCGCCGTCGAACACCATGACGGGAGATCGCCGGAAATGCCGAGCCGCCAGAGCGCGTCCCGCGTCCCGCCCGGCAGGGCGCGCCCCTCGGCGCAGAGCGGCGGAAAGGTGAGCGCGCGGAGATATTCCATGGCCGCGGCGCTCTCGCCGCTCTCCATGCCCCAGACCGCGGCAGCCGCGTCCGCCATGGCAAAGCCGGAGCTCTCCCGGAGCATCTCCCGCGCGCTCTGCGCGGCGGTGTCCGCGTCTCCGGCGACGCAGAGCGCGAGCGCAATTTCGCACGCGCTCCCTTCCGGAAGCGGCAGGCGCGCGGCGATATACGGCTCATTCTGCCAGCCCGTATTTTCCCGGAACTCCCCGCCGCCGCGGGCGGGAAACTGCCGGAAGTCGGAGGAAAATCCCGCCTCCCCCGAGCAGGCAAGCGCAAGATACTGCGCGCTCTGGTTTCCCCGCGGCGCGCGGTACACGATGAGCACGCCGGAGCGCACCGATGTGCAAAGCCCCAGCCGGGCAAACGCCGGGTGCGCGGCATAGTCCCGCGTATCCAGCAGCACCGGCTCAAAGCCGAAGATGACCGCGTCCGGCGCGGTCTTCCCGGAGCACAGGCGCAGCCGCCGCAGTTCGCCCGGATATGCGCGCGAAACGGTGCAGCGCATCTCCCAGAGAAGATCCCCGCTCTGTCCCGCGAGGAGCGCTTTCCCGGCAGTAAAGCGCCAGCGCAGCGCGCCCTTCTCGCCCGGCTTTGGCAGCAACGGCTGCCGGACGCCGCCGCTCTCGGCCCAGAGCGCGATGCCGGGCGCATTCTCCCACGGCGTGCGGGCGCTCCGGTACGGATAAGCGCGCCGCATGAAGCGCGGGACATACCGTTCGCCGTCACGAGCAGCCGGTACGCGCCGTTCGAGAGCGCCGCGCCGTCCGGGAAAAAGGATCCGCCCCTCGCCGGTCCGGGGCGCGGCACTCCCGGCGCGCTCCCGCTCTTCCCGCGCTCCCCGGCACGCGGCGGAAGAGTTTTCCGCCGGCGGGGATCTTCTCCTGCAAAAAAGCCCCGTGTAGGCGGCCATGGCCGGGTCGCTGAAAAACCACCGGCGCAGTACGCCGCCGCACAGCGCGTTTGCGATCGCGCAAAGGCTCATGCCGAGATGGTGCGCCATCACGCACCGGACGCAGATCGGCCCGCCGCCGGTACGCGAGGAAGTGAAATCGACCGCCTCCCACAGCCCGTAGGGGCCGGAGAGTCCGGTCTCCGCCATGCGCCGGAGGTTTTCCACCGCCGCGTGCGGCGCGGTGCAGAGCGCAAGATAGCTGCTGTAGGGCGAGACGACGCTCTCATCGCCCCGATCGCGGCAGAGCGCGAGCGGGGCGCAGCCGTGCGCCGCCTTGTAGCGGTAATGGTCCGTGGCGTCAAATGCGTAAAAGGCGCTCTCGGAAATGCCCCAGAGCCTTTTTCACGCCGAACGTGCGCCGCCGCTGGACGTATACGGCAAAGCGGGCGCTCTCCCAGAGGTGTGAGCCGCGGTACAGCGGCAGGAAAAGCTCCGGCATCAGATATTCAAAAAGGCTGCCCGACCAGCTTACCATGCCGCGCCGCCTCCGATAGCCCACCTGCGCGCGGCTGAGCTGCCGCCAGTGGCGGTGCTCGATCTGCCCGGAGGCGATGGTGAAATACGCCGTCAGGCGCTCTTCGCTCTCTAAAAGATCGTACCAGCTCTGCGCCGGGGCGCTCTCGCCGGGCAGAAGGCCGATGCGGAAAAAGCCGCCGTTTCTCATCGTAGAGCGCGCGAAAATCCATCGCCGCGGCGATCCCTCCCGCCCGCTTCGCAAGAGCGGGCGCGCCGTGCGCGGCAAAGCCCGCGGCGCAGGCAGTGAGCGCGGCGGCCAGATTGCCGCTGTCCACGGTCGAAACATACGCCGGATCGAGCGGCGCGAGCGTTTTCGTATTGTACCAGTTATAAAGATGGCCTTTCCACTTGGGCAGACGCCCGATCGTATCGAGGATGTTTCCGCAGAGCGTGAGCGTCTCGGTCTCCGACGCGATGCCGAGCTCGAGCGCCGAGAGCACCCGCGCGAGCGCCATGGCGATGTTCGTCGGGCTCGTCCGGTCCGCGCCCGACGCCGGGGGCGAGAGCTGCACGTTGTCCGGCGGCAGATGGTGCGATGCCGCCGTGCAGTTTTCGCGGAAGTACCGCCAGATCTCCGCGGCGCGCCGCAGAAGAAACTCCCGCTCCCCGCTGTCGAGCGGCTTCTCCTTTTTCTCTCTTTTTGAGCCGGTGGGCGATGAGCGGCGTAAAGATCCAGCAGACCGCCGCGGCGCGTCCGGCGAACGTCTGCGAAAAGGCGAGCAGCAGCCCGGAGAAATATACGACCGGCCACATCGCGGCGAACGTTCCGGCGAGGTCGGCGCTGCGGCGCTCGCTCTGCTCGGCGGTCTGCCACTGGAGCAGCCGCCGGTGCGAGACCCCATCCGCCAGAGCGCGAGCACGATCGCGGAAACGCTCGTCCACGCCTCCGCCGCGAGAAAGAGCGCCCGCGCGAAAACGCGCGTCAGCTCGCCGCCGAAACCGTGCAGCGCGGCGCTTTTGAAGCGCACCTCCCGCCCGTCGCGAAAGAGGACGCTAAGACCGTACCGGAGCACCGGCAGGAAGAGAACGAGCAGCGCGCAGAGCGCGGGCAGGCGCGTCACGGCGTTCGGAAGGAGAAACCATGCGCCGAGCGCCGCGAAAAGGCCGACCGGCAGCAGCGCGCGCCGGAGGGAATCGAAAAGCCGCCAGCGCTCGATGGGCGGGAGCGCTTTGCCCCGCCGGAAGAGCCACGGCAGATTCTGCACGTCCCCGCGCATCCAGCGGTGCGCGCGGGCAAAATAGCTCACCGCACCGGAGGAAGCCGTCGGTCAGCTCCACGTCGCTCATATACCCGCCGCGGAGAAACGCCCCCTCGAGCGCGTCGTGGCTCAATACGCGCCCTTCGGGAATGCGTTCCCCCAGACACGCGAGATATGCCCCCACATGGATGAGTCCCTTCCCCGCGAAGCCGCCGCTTTGGAAGGCGTCCATATACACCTCCCCGGCGTCCGAGCCGTAGGGATCGCCGCCGGGCGCGGGGGCAAAGAGGCGCGTGAAGTCGTTCCGGTACGCGCTCTCGAGCGACACGGCGATGCGCGGATGCAGCACGCCGTGGCCGCGAAAAACGATCCCGCGTTTGGGATCGACCGCCGGGCGGTTGAGCGGGTGGAGCGCCGCGCCGATGAGCTCTCCGGCGCTCTCCGGCTCAAGACGCGTGTCGGCGTCGAGCGTGAGGATATAGCGCGTGGAGAGCAGCTTCTCCGTGTCTCCGGCGCGGACGCGAAGAGTCGTGTTCTCCCCGGCGAGCAGACGGCAAAGCTCCAGCAGCGCGCCGCGCTTTCGCTCCCAGGGAGCAAATTTCCCGCTGTCCCGGCTGTAGAGCCGGTCGCGGGTGAAAAGATAAAAGCCCCCGCCGCAGCGCGCGTTGAGCGCGTCGGTTTTCGCGGCGGCATGATCGAGCAGGGCGCGGTCGGCGTGCGAGAGCGTTTCGCCGCTCTCCGGAAGATCGCACAAAAGACCGAAGAGAAGGTTTTCCCGCAGCCGCGGGAGGCAGCGCGAAATTCCTCAAGCCGCCGGAGCGCGCCGTTTGCGGCCTTCTCCCCCCGTGAGCAATACCGACAGCACGCAGACCGTCTTTCCCTCGGGCGGGACGCCGTCTTTCAGAGAGAGGCGCGGCAGATGGCGCGGCGGCACGGCGTGGAGCAGCGCGCGGTCCAAAAGTCCCTTCACGACTTCCGAGACCGGCAGCAGCGCCAGCACTCCCGTGATGACGCTTTTTGTCCACAGCGCGCTCGCCGCGGAGAGCGCAAGCGTGAAAAGGACGTTTGCGAGAATGTACGCCGCGCCGCCTCTCCGCGGCATGCCCGCGCCGAGGGATTTTCATAGAGCCAGTAGCCGATGTGGCGCCGCCGGACGCCATCGGCGCGCTCGGCAAGGCGCAGCGCCTCCTCCGCGACGCGCGCCTCGCTTTTATTTTTCCGCCGCGAAAGCGTTTCGACGCGCGCGCGGTAGTCCCGGCGGCTGCGCTCGTCCATGCGCTGGTACACCCCCGCCGGGTCGCGCCGGAGGATGTGCTCCACGGCGTCGGCCTCTTCCAGCACCGCGTCCAGATCGAGCGAGGCGATGTGCCGCAGCGCTGTAAAATATACGGCGGCCGCCGCACCGGAGGGGCGTCTCACCCCAGTAGAGCTGCGCGAGCCGGACGAGGACCGCCGCGCGCAGCGACGCGCCGAGAAGAGCCAGCTCGCGCCCGGTGAGCGGTGTTTTCCGCTGAAAGCCTTCCAGAAATACGGCGATCCTTTCCTCGTCCACGCGCCCGCCGCCGGAGGCGAGCAGCACCGGCAGAGCGCGGGGACGAGCGCCCCTCGCATGTGGTGCGAAGCCGTCCGGCGGCATGGAACGCGGCGAGCGCGGGAGGCTCCCTCCCGCTCGCACAGCCAGAGATTGTCGAGCAGCCACCGCGCGCCGCCGTCCGGTGCGGACGCATCCAGCCGCCGGCGTTTTTCGCGCAGAGCGCGCAGCGCGTGCCGGATCTGATCCTCCGCCACGGCGCGCGGCACCACGCCCGTCACGGGCATCGTGCGCGCCGTGCTCTCGGCATAATGCGCCAGCTCTTCAAGCGCTATCACGACCGTTTCCATAGTTTCCGCCTCCAAAGCATGACATTTACGGAACATTTTTCCCCCAATGTCCGGCACAATATGCAAAAAGGGCCGCAGGCGATCCTGCGGCTCCCGAGCCGGTCGGTTTTTGTTTTATTCCACTTCGCGGGCATAGTAAAATGCCATTGAAGGGGGTGCAGGAGCTTTTCGCCGTTCAGACCGCGGACGACCTCCTCCGCGCCCTTGGTGAGCAGCGCTAGTGAGGCTTCTTCGAGTACCATGCCGCGTGCGGCGTGAGGATGACGTTGTCCATGCCGATGAGTGGATGGTCGGCGGGGACGGTCTCGCTGCAGAGCACATCGATGCCTGCGCCGGCGATCTCGCCGTCGCGCAGCGCCGCGATCAGCTCATCCTCCTTGACGATGGCGCCGCGGGCGGTGTTGATGAAGAAAGCGTCCTTTTTCATTTTGCGGAAAAAGTCCGCACCGATCATGCCCTCCGTGGATTTGTTGAGATGCAGGTGCAGGGAGATGACGTCGCTTTCCGCGGCGACCTCGTCCATAGACTTGAGCGTGATGCCGAGCGGCGCGACCTGCTCCTGCGTGAGGAACGGGTCATAGGAGATCACGTTCATGCCGAAGGCCTGCGCCTTCTGGATCGTGCTGCGGGCGATAGCGCCGCAGCCGATCGTGCCGAACGTGCGTCCAGCGAGCCGGTGCACGGGCTTGGCACGGAGAAGTCCCATACGCCGCGCTTGACCGTGTCCATGAGCTTATTGAGCTTTTTGGTCACGGCGAGCATGAGCAAAATGGTGTGCGTCGCCACATCCTCGATGCCGTAGTCCGGCACGTTGCACGCCGGGATGCCGAGATCCCGGGCGGCGTCCACGTCGATCGTATCCATGCCGACGCCGCTATGCACGAGCAGACGACATTTGGGAAGCGCGGCAAGGATATCGCGCGTGATCTCGGCAAAGTGTACCTGGATGGCGTCCGCGTCTTTGCACGCCTCGATAATCTCCTCAGGCGATTTGCACTGGCAGGGGCGGAACTCGAAGTCCGCCGCCTTGTAAACGTCGATGAACGGCTGGATCGTTTCATACGAATAGTCCGTCAGCACGACGAGCGGTCGTTTTTTCGTTACCGGCATAGGAAACCTCCGTCCACAGGGATCGTAGCGCCGCAGATGTAGTTCGACGCCTCCGAGGCTAGGAACACCACGACATCCTTGAACACCTTCGGATCGCCCCCACGCTTTGGAGGGATCCGGTCGATGATCTCCCTTTGTTGCGCACGGGGTCCTCCATCAGGGGTTTGCCCATATCGGTGGCGATATAGCCTGGCGCGATGGCGTTCACGTTAATGCCCTCGGCGGCCCACACTCGTTGGTGAGCGCGCGGGTCAGGCCCATAACGGCAGTCTTCGTCGCAGTGTAGGCCGGTACGCGGTAGCCGCCGAAGTAGCTGAGCATGGACGCCACGTTGATGATCTTGCCCTTGTGCTGCGGGATCATCTCGCGCGCGGCGAGTTGGCTCAGGAAGAACACGGCGTTGAGATTGATGTTGACCACATCGTCCCACGCCTGCTCTTCAAAGTCCACGGACGGCATGCGCCGCTGGATGCCAGCGCAGTTGACGAGAATGTCCAGATGGGAGCCGAGAAGCTCCATGCTCTCGGCAAAGGCACGCCGGAGCTGCTCGCGCTCGCCCAGATCGGCGATCACGCCGTGGACGGCGTAGCCCTTTTCCCGAAGATAGTCGCGCACCGTGAACATCCGCTCGGAGCGGTTGATGAGCACGACCTCCGCTCCGGCCTCGCAGAGGCCTTCGGCGAGATAGCGGCCGATGCCCTCCATCGCGCCGACGCCGGTCACGACGGTTTTTCCGGCAAGGTCAAACCTTGCCCGCATTTCCTCTATCATTTGTCCGCGCCTTCCTCAGATATAGTTCTTGTCCTTGTTGTATATGCCGTACGCGGTCCTCCGGCCGCAGCGCCACGAGCGCCCACAGATAGGTGTTGCGCGTGCCGGGCGAGGCGACGGTCGGGTGATAGCCGCACGGGAACACGACCATGTTGCCCGAGCGGACAGGGGTGGGCGACGGCGTCGGAGTACAGGCCGTTCTCCTCGAGATAGGTGATCTGATAGCCCATCTTCGGGGCGGGCATGTCAAAGTAGCAGTACGTCTCCTCGAGCATGGCGGCGTGCTCGTGCGGCGGCCAGCTCGTCCAGCCGGAATCGGACCGAAGGTTGTAGCCGCAGAGCAGCCGCGATGCCGGCGTCTTGTCGCCAAGCATGATGAATACCTCGCGCTGGAACGTGCCCTCGCCGTGCACCTCGTGCATGGGGCCTAGCAGGCGTTCGGGTCGAAGCGGATGTGCAGCGTCTCGCCGACGCCCTCATAGAGCGCATAGGCAATATAGAAAAACGCAGTTTTCCTCCGCGCGGAGCGTGCAGACGGTGTTTCCGGCGAGATGACAGGCCGTCAGACGGCTCATATCCTCCGCGTCTTTGCCCTCCACAGTGATGACGGCCTTGCCCTCGATGAGAGAGAGAGTACTCATATTCGCCCGATTCGACCGTGTAGTTCTCTCCGGCAGGGAGATTCAGACGGTCGATGTGCGTATAGACGCATTCGTGGATATCGGGCGTGATGACGGTGTGGCGTCCGGGCTCTTCGCTGCTTTTTGACGTTCCACTTGAGCATATCTTCGCGTTTCAGTTTCATAAGAACAACTCCTTTTTCATGATGCCGGTGCGGCTTCGCACCGGCATGGGTTTTTCAGCCTACGACCCACGCGGTGACCGCGGGGACGAAAATAATGAGCAGCACGACGCAGAGATTGGCAATGAAGAACGGCATCTCGCCTTTGGTGATCTCGCCGACGCTCAGACCGGAGATGTTGGCCATGCCGAACAGGTTGACCGCGACAGGCGGCGTGCAGCAGCCGAGCGAGTTGAGGATGCAGAACACGATGCCGAAGTGGATCACGTCGATGCCGAGCTCCTTGGCAACCGGCCAGAGCAACGGCACGAGTAGTACGGCGATGGAGGTGCCGTCCATGAGCATGCCGAAGATGACGAGCAGCACAAAGCAGAACAGCAGGAACACCGTCGGGCTCATGTGGCAGCTGAGCACGAACTGCGTCAGGCTCTTGGTGAGACCGGCGTAGGAGAAGAAATAGGAGAACGCCGTCGCGCAGGCAATGATAAACATGATAACGGTGCTCTGCTTGGCCGAATCCACGAGGATCGTCGGCAGATTGTGGAGTGAGATCTCCTTATAGACGAATCGGCCGATCAGATACGCCGCCACGCAGGCAATGCCGGCGGACTCCGTCGGGGTGAAGAAGCCGCTGTAAATGCCGCCGAGGATGATGAGCGGCACGGCCAGCGCGGGCAGCGTGCGGGCGATAACGCCGAGCAGCTCGCGGGCCGTGTGCTTGCACGCCGGCCTTCGGCCACTTGTCCTTGCGGGAGATGACGAACACGACACCGGCAAGGACGATCACTGTAAAGATGCCCCAGAAGATACCGGCAGAGAACATGTTCGTAACGGAGCAGCCGACGAGTGTGCTGTAAATGACCATGATGATGCTCGGCGGGATGACGGGGCCGAGACCGCCCGCCACGGCCATGAGACCGGCGGACTGCGCTTCGGGGTATTTAATCTCCTTCATGGAAGGATAGATCATCGCGCCGATGGCGATGGTCGTGGCCGGGCCGCTGCCGGAGAGCGCGGCGAAGAACGCGCAGGCGAGAATGGCCGTATAGGCCAGACCGCCGCGGACGCGGCCGGTGAGAATGTTGGCAAAGTCCACGATTTTGCGGTAGATGCCGCCGGCGGTCATCAGGTTGCCGGCGAGAATGAACAGCGGGATGGCCATGAGCGGGAACGAGTCCATGCCCGTGTACAGGCGCTGTGCGATCGTGACGATGGGAATACCGCAGTAAAAAAAAGCTGACTAGCGAGGAGAGTCCAAGCGAGATCGATACGGGCAGCCCCAGCACCAGGAACAGCACAAAAGAGCCGAAGAGGATCAGCGTCGTCATATTCATGCGTTCTTTTCCTCCCCGTTCTCGGATTTTTTTTCGTGCAAAGCTTCACAATGGTGTTAATGAGAATGATCGTCTGCGTAAGGAAGATCGCGAGGCAGCCTACCGTGACGCAGCCGGCAAAGTAATATTTGGGGATCTGCAGCGCAGGCATAACGCCGCCCACAGTCATCATGGAGCGGATCATCCGGATGGAGGCAAAGCCCACCACGCCGGAGAATACGATCACCATCAGAGTGGAGAAATGGTCGAACCAGACCTTGACCTTCGGAGGAAGTCGGCGGACAAGAGAGTCCACATTGAGCTGCGAATGGTCGCGAAGGCTGATCTCCGTACCCAGCATCAGCATATAGATCATGCAGCCGCGGGCCAGCTCTTCAAACCAGCTGATGTTGAGCTTGAAAAGATTTCGATTCAATACCTGACCAAACACAGCCAGGACCATAACGGTGAAAAAGATGGTGATGAGCACCCGTTCCACCCGGTCGATCGCTTTGACAATTTTCACAGAAGTCAACCTTTCTTGCTTTCAGGATCGGCCCGGGAAAACGGAGGTCATCCGCTTCCCGGGCGCTGAGAAAAAGGAGGAAGATGCTTATTTCGCTGCGTTGACCATTTCGACCAGTTCGGTGGGGATGCGGTCGTTGGCGAACTCTTCGTACAGGGGGCTTGCAAAGCTCGTACAGAGCGGTACGGTCAATGTCGGTAATGGTGGCACCGTTGGCCTTGAGTGTCTCGATGGCGTCCTCGTTGGCCTGAAGCACCATGGCGCTGGCCTGGGCAATGCCATCCTTGCAGGCGGCGAAGAAGGCATCGCGCATGTCGGCGGGGATCTTCTCAATGGCTTCGTTGGAAATGAGGATGATGCAGATGTTGTAGGTGTGGCCGCTGAGCGTCAGGTACGGGGCGACCTCGGAGAAGCCGTCGGAGAGGTAGTTGGCGATGGTGTTCTCACCGCCGTCCACGGTGCCCTGCTGGATCGCGGTGAACAGCTCGCTGTAGGCCATGGGGGGTAGCCTGCGCGCCGATGGCGTTGAAGATACCGACGTCGACCGGGTTCTCCATGGTGCGGATCTTCAGGCCCTTGAAATCATCCACGGTATTGATGGGCTTGGAGGTGAAGCAGTGACGGAAGCCGGTGTACAGATATCCGCAGATGTTCAGGCCCTTTTCGGCGGCCTTGTCCGCGTAGTACTGACCGAGCTCGCCTTCCATGGCCTTCTGGATGTGCTCGTCGCTCTCAAAGAGGAACGGGCCGCCGACCGCGCCGAACTCGGTGCATTGGAAGTGAAATCCGACAACGTGCCGCCTTTGTTTAGGCGGTACGTTTTTGTCGGTAAAGAGGTTAGATTATAGGCAACGGTGACCTTGTAAGTGTTATCGTCCTCATCCCATACAGTGACGGAGTTTACGAAAAGGTCAATGAGCATACGGCAGAACTCTTCATCTTCAATGTTGCCGCCCCGAAACTGTTCTAACCAATAGATAACCTGGGCTTTGTCCAGTTCAATAATATCCTCAGATTCTTTCTTAGCCTGTACTTGCAGGTCTTTCTTTTCTTTTTCCAATTCACCCATACGCTTCACTAAGCATATCCGGGGCTGACCCCGATTCAATAGCTTTGAGAAGATTATTGAGAGATAAGTCTACCTGGTGAATACGGTCACGGATAGTTGGGAGGGCTGAATCCAGTTCAATCTCATGCTGATTCTTTTCGCAGGCAATAGTAGCAATCTGTTCTATATATTCATCCGTAAGGAGCGATAGAGCGTCCTGGGCAACCAGTCTTTCTATGAACTCCTTACGGATATTCTTTTTCTTTGCAATCAACATTACCGTTCTTTTTTTCCATAACACTGATAATAATAGTAATTTCCCGCATTGCAATTCCCGTTCATTTTGCTACCGCAATGTCCGCAGAAGATTTTACCACTAAGCAGGTAGACTACTTTTGCTTTGTTCCGGGCAGGTGCATTTTTAATCTTACCGACTCTAAGTTGCACCCTGTCCCAGAGGTCTTTGTCGATAATAGCAGGTATAGCGTCCTCTGCCCGGTAGTCATGGAAGGTGTAGACTCCGATGTATCTCTCATTACGGAATATTTTGGTGAAAGAACTCTTTCCGAAAGCTGTTCCCTTTGAGGTCTTGTACCCACGGGCGTTAAACTGGCGGCAGATTTCAGCAACCGTTTCCCCGTCAGCATATTTCTCAAAGGCTTCTTTCACAATAGGAGCAGTCTTAGGGTCAATTACCAGTTTCTTATCTTCAATCTTATATCCCAGGGGATTGCCCCTGCCTATGGAATTATGCTTGTAGGCTGACTCTCTCATACCACGGTTGATTTTCTGGGATAGTTCGGCACTGTAGAACTCAGCCATACCTTCAAGCACGGATTCAAGAATGATACCTTCCGGGTCATTGCTGATATTCTCCGTGGCTGAAATAAGCTGTACCCCATTACGCTTCAAGCGATATTTGTAGGTGGCTGAGTCATACCGGGAACGGGCGAAGCGGTCAAGTTTGTATACGATTACAGCGTCAAACAAGCCCTTCTCAGAGTCCTTTATCATCTTGAGGAACTGGACTCTCTTCTCTATATCCTTACTGGCAGATGTGGCTCTGTCTGCGTATATCTCTACAATTCTAATATTATGCCGCTTGCAGAAGTCACGGCAAACACGGGTCTGCCCTTCAATAGATTGCTCAGTCTGGTTATGGCTTGAGAATCTAACGTATAGGCAGGCTGTTTTTATATCCTCATACATGGTTCTTCCTCCACTCTACAAAATCAATCACCCGGCACTTTCGTTGTCCCCTTTTCGCTTCTCACACATACAGGTAGTAATAATGTTGAATCTACCTTGTGGGGTAGCGGAACGGAATGCGTCAAGCAGTAATTGCTCTTCTTCTGTTAGGGAAATCTCTACTTTTGGATATGGAGAATCAGATAAACAGAATAAATAATCAGTAGAAACATGAAAATATTTAGCCAGTCTTAGTACAGCTTCGGCACTGGGCGCATAAGTTCCCTTTTTCCATTTGCTAAAACTGCCATTAGATATACCTGTAGCAGCTTCAAGGGCTTTCACTGTTAATCCCGACTGTTTTTGTAACTCCAAAATGCGTTCTAAGGTATCCATACGAACCCTCCTAAAAATAAATTTGGGAAAACTCTAAAATACCTGTTGACAATTTGGGAAATCTCTACTATACTGAGTATGTCAACAAAAGTTGTTTACAGGGTATAAGAAATAGCCCCTCCGGGCTATAAATTTAACCCCGCAGAGTTTTCAATGGTATATGGGTGTGGTAGCTTCATTATAACCTTTGAAGAGTCTGTTGTCAACTTTAGTTTACAAGATTCTAATATGAAAGGAGGAAGCGGAAACGTGGAGGAACATGAAAACATTCGTGAGCGGCTTAAAAAGCACAAGCTGTCTTACGTCTGGTTGATTGGTCAGATCGCCTTGCGGGGTATTGTGACTCATAAGACAGAGATGAGTTCAGTAATTTCGGGAACCAGAAACGGTACTAAAGCGGACGCAATCATTGAATTGTCCATAGATATTCTGGACAAGTATGAGAATGGTTCCGTCCTCGTTGATGGGGCTTAATGCTTCGCACATTAGAAGGAAGCGCACTTTGTTCTGTCCTTGCTGACAGGGTAAAGGAATACTTCAAAGATGAGGAAAACCGCAAGAAGTTTGAAATCTGGTATCAAGAAAAATACGGTAAGCCGTACAAGTGGAGGAAAACACAATGAAAGTAAAAAGAATGATTAAGTCTGACGTTGATACTTTTAAGGTTGGAGATATTATCAAGGTCAAACTCACGGACGGTGTGAAGGTGCAGGCTATGGCTATGCAGCAGGAAGAGGACGGCATGATTTTCTGCCTGGTTGATTGCCTGCCTGGTGAGTACCCGATGAACAGTACCCGTACCAATGAAGGAGGTTACGAAGAGAGTGACCTGCGTAAGAAGCTGAATGGTGAGATTTTGAATCTCTTCCCGGCTGAACTCACGGATATGATGGCTCCGTTCGACAACGGTGACCTGCTCCGTCTGCCGACTGAGAAGGAGATTTTCGGTGAGAACTACTACGGTGAGTACGAAAGCCCGTATGTGAAACAGTGGAAGCCGATGAAGAAGCGCAGAAACCGTATGGCGTTCGATGGCACTAAGGAAGAGAACTTGCAGTGGTACTGGCTGATGAACAAGGTCAGAGAATCCGCCGCTGCCTTCGCTCGTGTGGGCTTCGACGGGTATGCGGACGATGCCAGCGCTTCTGCCTCTCTTGGCGTTCGCCCCGCTTTCAAAATCAAGAATCGTTAATCTGCACCTCCTTGTGAGGTGCAGTGGGAGCAGAAGCCTATGAAGCAAGTGAACAAAACAATGGGAAACCACTTTGAAGAGGAACTGTGTGAACTTCTGGCAGAGCAAGGTTTCTGGGCGCACAATCTGGCACAGAACCAGGTAGGACAACCCGCAGACGTGCTTGCGGTTCGGGACAACATAGCAGTCTTGATTGACTGCAAGGTATGTTCCAACAACCGCTTCCCGTTATCTCGGATTGAGCCGAACCAGGAAGCAGCTATGACCATGTGGGAAGCCCAGGGCAATGAGCATTGCTACTTCGCTATGAAGCTGAATGATGGACAGATTTATATGATTCACTTCGATGAGTTATGTCTGCGGCAGCTTTACGGGCAGGGCAGCATTACAGAGTCAGAGTTTCCAGAGTACAAGACCTTTCAAGAGTGGTTGGAGGAAATGGATGTTTATAGAAATCGGGAGCCGATTGAAAATCCTTGACCCCTCACCCGAACTGATTAAGTGGTGCAAAGAGAATCTGGAAATGACAAACCCAGAGTATCAGCAAAAAGCCAGAATGCACCTGTGGCTTGGGAATACCCCACGAACGCTTTATCTCTATGAGGTAAATGGAAATAGCTTGATTCTCCCATTCGGGTGTCTGAGAGCAATCCTGCCGCTTCTGGAAGGAGATATGAAGAAGCTGTTCAAAGAGCCGAAGAAGGTTGACTACGGCGGCAAGGTTCCGCTGTATGACTACCAGGAAGAAGCAGTTGCGGCAATGCTGATAAACCACTACGGCATTCTACAATCCCCTGCCGGGTCTGGTAAGACCCAGATGGGAATTGCCCTGGCGTGTGCGTTAGGGGTAAAAACCCTCTGGCTGACACACACCAAAGACCTGCTGACGCAGAGCAAGAGCCGTGCAGAACAGTATGTTGATTCGGAACTACTGGGAACGATAACCGAAGGAAAGGTTAATATCGGCAAGGCTATGACCTTCGCCACAATCCAGACCATGTGCAAATTGGACTTAGACCAATATAGAAATGAGTGGGACTGCGTGATTGTGGATGAGTGTCACAGAGTAAGCGGTACACCTACAGCGGTAACCCAGTTCTCAAAGGTACTGAATACGCTGTGTGCCAGACATAAGTTCGGGCTGTCAGCAACCGTCCATCGTTCGGACGGCATGATAAAAGCAACCTACGCAATGTTGGGTCAAGTAGTATGGACTGTTCCAGATGAAGCAGTGAAGTCCAGGGTTATGACAGTAAGTGTTCTGCCGAAAGGTACGGACGTGAAACTGAGTCCTGCTTATCTGAACAGTGACGGCACAATTAACTACTGCAATGATTACCTACCTCACAGAATGTGAAAGCCGAAACAAGATTATTCTTGATGACCTGGTTGAGAACCGTGAGCATTTCAATCTGATTTTATCAGAAAGGGTTGACCATCTTAAATACCTGTATGAGCAGTTACCTTTGAAACTAAGGGAGCAAGCAGCGGTGATAGATGGAAAGATGACCAGTAAGAAGCGAAAAGCTGAACGGGAACAGGCTATTGAGGATATGAGGACTGGCAAGAAACGGTATCTGTTTGCAACATATTCCCTGGCAAAAGAAGGTCTGGACATTCCCAGACTGGACAGGTTGTACTTAACAACCCCCCCAGAAAGACTATGCGGTGATAGTTCAGAGCGTAGGACGTATCGCCCGAACCTTTGACGGTAAGGAGCAGCCGATAGCTTATGACTATGTTGACTGCATACGGTCATTGCAGAAATCTTTTCAAACAACGCTGCACCAGTTACAGGAAGTGTGGGTGCGAATTTATAGGAGATTGACATGAAGAATAAAGTTCTGAAAACAATCGGATATATCGTAGGCATAACGTGGCTGTTCACTGCCTGCGCTCTGGATGATGAAGTCTACGGGATGACAATGCTCTTCATCAATGTCCTTTGTACTGCATACCTGGCACTGTTCTCCTGGGCAAATAACTGGTGGTATGACTTGGAGGACTACGAAGATGAAGATGACGAAGAGTATGAAGAACCACTTCACTACTGCTCAACTTCTTCTGGACGGCGTGGAAGAGAGTATGGGAGCCACACCCGACAAGTGGGGCATAATTCCTCCCGAACACTCCAAAGCGTCAATGATTCGCCGCTGCGTACAGGCAAGACAAGAAATCTTGCAGGTACAAAAGGCTCTGGAAGAAGGGCGGTGTAACGATGGTTGAGGGAACCTACATATTCGACTGTGAGGTATTTGCCCATGACTGGCTGTTTGTGTTCAAAGAAGTAGCCACGGGAGAGTACACGGTTATCTGGAACGACAATGATGAAGTTCTGGCTTTCATGGAGCGTAACCCGTATCTGGGCGGCTTCAACAACAAGCACTACGATAACCACATACTCAAGGCAGTTATGTGTGGGTTCACCCCGGAACAGGTGAAAGAGATAAATGACCTCATCATCGTTCACGAACTAAACGGGTGGGACATTCCCGCTCTGAGAGAGTATCGGGTCTATTTTGACAGCTTCGACCTCAAGGATGATTGCCAGGACGGTGTATCCCTTAAAGGGATTGAAGCCCACCTGGGTATCCCGATTGAGGAAACAGAGGTTGATTTCAACGTTGACCACGTTCTCTCTGAATCAGAAAAGGCACAGACTACTTACTACTGTAAGTACGATGTGGACGCAACAGAGATTCTTTTCAAGTTGCGGAAAGGTTATCTGGATAACAAAGCGGCTGTAGGCAGGAAGCGTGGTCTGACTGACAGACAGGCTATGTACATGACCAATGCCAAACTAACAAGCGTGTATCTGCAAGCCCAGAAACCAGAGAAACCATGGACAGACGAAAGAGATTATCAGTACCCGGATAAGCTGCTTCGGCAGTATATTCCGCAGGAAGTGTTTGACTTCTTTGATAAGCTGCATGACCCGGACATTCCGAACTACCTTCTGTTCGGTGGTTACGATGAGCAGGGTGTGAAGCACAAGGGAGCCGCCCTGAACTTCTCTATTGGTGAGTGCAAATGCACGATAGCCTACGGAGGTATCCACGGTGCAATTCCTACTTATATGGAAGAAGCTACTGAGGGCAGGTCAATCCGAAACAAGGACGTGGCAAGTTATTATCCGCACTTGATGACCATTCCTCTCTCAAAGGGACAGAAATACGGCTTCTGTAGTCGCAATATTCCTTCCCCGCAGGTGTATGTAGATACCTTGGAAGAGAGAGTACAGGCGAAGAAAGCCGGGGATAAGGTCACGGCAAACGCTCTGAAACTGGTACTGAACACCACCTACGGAACCATGCTTAACGGTAAAGACGGCGTGGCTTTCAATGACCTGTATGACCCTCTGATGGGACGTTCCGTTTGTATCACAGGACAGCTTCTCCTACTGGAACTGTCAATGCACCTGGTCAGTGAGTGTCCGACTCTGAAAATCATTCAGCTTAACACGGATGGTATCATGGTGAGTTTCGACAACTCCGATGAAGCAAAATGGCAGGAAATCACCCAGGAATGGCAGGACAGAACCGGGTTTGAACTAGAAGAGGATTTCATTCAGAAAATTGTGCAGCGAGATGTAAACAACTACGTTGAGGTTCCTGTGGGTGACGGCAAGCCGAAGGTCAAGGGCGGCGCACTGGTAAGAGGTATTCTGACCAATGCAAACATTGACTTCACCAAAATGGGACTCCCTGCCTGGGAGAACATGAGTGGTGGCGCATGGAATATCAACAACAATGCGGTTATAGTCGCACGGGCAATCCAGGATTACTTTGTAAAGGGTGTAGACCCAGAAGAAACGATAATGGCAAGTAAGAATATCCTGGACTTCCAGGTGATTGCAAAGGTTGGAGGTAAATATTCCGGGTGCTATCAGATGGTGGGTGAAGATAAGGTTCCCGTACAGAAAGTGAACAGAGTGTACGCCACGGCAGACAGAAGGTATGGAACCATCTACAAGACCCACGCTGTAACAGGCAAGGACGCAAAAGTACCCAGTCTGCCAGTTCACTGCATGGTAGACAACAACAATGAGTTGGCTATTGATGTGGTAGACCGTAACTGGTATCTGAAACTGGCACAGAAGAATATCCGTGAGTTCCTGGGTGTGAAACCACCCCGGAAGAATACAAGGAGAATCAATTCCTTGAAAAAGAAATCTTTAGCATTATTCGATTAAGGAGGATAAGACAATGGAAGAAAAAAAAAAATTAGCAAGGTTGAGTTTGATGAAGCAGTGAAACAGGCAATTCACGAACAGGTCAATGACCCGGACATTGAGGGTATGGGCAAGCTGCTCATTCCTATGACGGGTGTACTGTTCGCAACCAAAGTAAAAGAGATTCTGTTCGGTAAGGAGGACTAAGATTATGAAATTCAGTGAAGCTGAAAAGGCACTCAAGGCAGGCAAGAAGATTAAGTTACCTAAGTGGGAGAAAGCCTACTGGTACATGAACCAGGACGGTGAACTCATCAACCATTTTGAGGAAGGTGAGGAACTTCCGACTATCGCACTCTTCCCCCGTGACATGATTTGGGTCACCCGTGATGACTGGGAAATCGTACATGAGGATGAGCCGAAGAATGTCAACGAACCTGCGGGTGAGATGAAGAAGCTGCGTAACTTCGGATGGGCGATTGCGGCTCTCAAGAAGGGCAAGAAGGTAGCCCGTAAGAACTGGAACGGCAAGGGTATGTTCCTCTTCCTGGCGCACAGCATGGATATTACCACGGACGCTGACCTCTCTTGTGTGAAAGACCTTGAAGGTGACCTGGTATCCCCGTCCATCGTTATGAAAACCGCTGATGACCGTTTCTGCGTTGGTTGGCTTGCAAGTCAGACAGATATGCTTGCGGATGATTGGTACGAAGTTCAGTAAAGATAAGGAGGACATTAGCAATGGCTAATATTTATGAAGCAATGAACGTGCGCCAGAAGTTGGCGAAAGCAAGACTGTACTTTCTGAATCAGAAGGTGCAGAAGTCGGGTAAGAATATGCACCTTGAGTTCAAGTATTTTGAGTTGGAGGACATTGTGCCGCCTGCAACCCGTATCTTCGCCCGTGTGGGTCTTACCACGGAAATTGATTTCACGGATGAGGGTGCTGTGATGAAGGTCTACAACGTGGACAACATTGAGGAAGCACCTATGCAGTTCCGTGTTCCGTACCGTGAGGTAAAGCCGATTGTGAGCAATGCAGGCAAGGAAGTCACCAACCCTATGCAGGCTCTTGGCTCTTCCATTACCTACCTGCGCCGTTACCTCTGGATGGCGGTTCTGGACATTACTGAACCCGATGACATTGACGCAAACCTTGGTTCTGATGACCAGGCAGATGAAGAAGAGATTCCTGCTCCGAACCCGGAAACGGCTAAGAAGGAGAAGAAAAAGAAGTCTGCTGCACCTGCTACTCCGAAGGAGCGTGAGGAAGCGAAGAAGGAAATGACTGGTACTGATGGACAGGCTGATGAGTTGCAGATTAAGGCACTCAAGGAAGCCTGCAAGACTCTGATGGACAAGGATTCCGACCAGGAAGAGTTTGTTCAGCAGATTGCCATGAAAACCAATGGCTTCACCAATGTCACCCGTGCAGCGTGTGAGCAGCTTATTCAGAACCTTGGTGAGATGATTGCCGCCTACGGTGAGTAAGGAGGGCTGAGTTATGGCTGACAATGTAAACCATCCCGCTCATTATGAAACCGGGAAGTTTGAGTGCATTGACGTTATGGTGGAAACCCAGGGAGTAGAAGCCACGCAGAAGTTCTGCGTGTGCAACGCTCTCAAGTATGTCTACAGGCACAAAAAGAAAAACGGCATGGAAGATTTGCAGAAAGCAATCTGGTATCTGAACAAAGCCGTTGAATTGGAGGAAGCGAAGAATGACAAAACGACAAATCATTAAGTGGTTGGAGTCGCAGAGCGAAAAAGCATTAGCCGAAGTAGAAACCCAGAGTGAAAAGGCTCTCAACACTTACTATGCAGAGAGGAATGAGAGAATCGGTCTGGAAGATACGGCAACCAGTATTGCCGCTCTCATGCAGCAGGCTTACAGTCTGACTGAATCCTTCAAAGAGAAGGTAAAAGCAGAATATCCGGGAGTTGATACCCTCTGTGGTTACTACGGTTCTATCTCTTACAAACTGGCAAATATGAGTTCTCAAGCTGAAATCCGTTCCTGTTTGCTTAAAGAGTTTGAGGACGGAAGAACGGAAATCAGAAAGGGTATCACAGATAACTACAGAAATGTGATTGCCAATGTAAGCAACATGAAGAATGCAAAACTGGCAATGGAATATCTCAAGAGCCTTGGGTTTGACTTGAGTGACCTGGTAAAAGCCGATGAAAACCCTGTGACCACGGCGTTGTCCGTGGAAGTGGATACACGATTTCTGTTCATAGGAGGTAAGAAAAATGAAGTGGAATGATGATAAGACCATCACTATCACCCCGCCGAAGCGTCCTAAGAAGATTACGGGTACACGCTTTGCGGCGATTATGGGGCTGAACAAGTGGACAACCCCGTTCAATGCCTGGTGTGCAATCACCAGAACCTACGAAGAGCCGTTTGAGGATACAATCTATACCGTTGCAGGTAAGACGATTGAGCCGAAGCAGGCTGAGTTTATGAAGAAGTCCTATTTTATGACCAACCTCATCACTCCTACGGATGTGTACGGGGCTGACTACTTCCAGAAAACCTGGGGTGACTTCTTCAAAGACAGTCCTATCTTCGGTGGTATGTGGGACTATCTTCTGGTTGACAAGGACGGCAGGCCTACTACGGTTCTTGAGATGAAAACCACGAAGAGGTCAGAGGACTGGGTTGAGGATGTCCCGGAGTACTACGCTTTGCAGGCTGCGCTCTATGCGTACCTTCTGGGTGTAGATGACGTGATTATGGTGTGTAGCTTCCTGGGTGATAAGGACTATGAGAACCCAGACGCATATCAGTGTAGCACTGAGAACACCATCGTTCGTCCGTTCAAGCTGTCTGAGCGTTATCCCGAACTGAAAAAGACCGTCAAGAAGGTTGAAAAGTGGTGGAAAACCCACGTTGAGGGCGGCGTTTCCCCGAAGTTCGATGAGAAAGCGGACGCAGACATTCTGAAAGTCCTGCGTGATAACAACCTGTCCCCGGACACTGACATTGCTGCTCTGGTTGCCGAAGCAGAGCAGTTGAAGAAACACATTGATGAGGTCAAAGGTACTGTAGCTGACGATGAGAAGAGGTATAAGACTATTACCGATATGCTCAAGAAGGAAGCTATCAGCCAGTTCAAGGAGGGCGATAAGACCGTTACTATCAGCGGTGCTTCCTTCGACTGGGTTACCTCTAAGACCATGAAAGACCCTGGCTACGATATGGCGAAAATGCAGGAGGACGGCATTGATATTGAGAAGTATCATGGCACACCCGAACCGCAGTACCGCTTTACTCCGAAAGCCAGAAAGGAGTCCGCATGATAAGATACCTCAGTCTTTTTAGCGGAATTGGAGCGTTTGAGAAAGCACTGGATAATCTGGGTATTCCCTATGAACTGCTTGCTTACTGCGAAGTGGATAAATACGCCAGTAAAGCCTATTCTCTTCTGCACCATGTTCCAGAAAGCATGAATCTGGGGGATATTACCAAAGTGGACGAAAAGGCTCTGCCGACTGATATTGACCTGCTTACATACGGTTTTCCTTGCCAGGACATTTCCATTGCAGGAAACAAGCGTGGGTTCGTCAATGAGGACGGTACTAAAACCCGAAGCGGATTGTTCTTTGACGCATTGCGTATCATCGAACATTGCAAACCAAAAGTGGCTATTGCTGAGAACGTAAAGAATCTTACCAGTAAGAGCATGAGTTCTATATTCACTATCGTACTGGAAAGCCTGGATAATGCAGGCTATAACTGCTACTGGCAGGTTCTCAACAGCGCAGACTACGGTGTGCCGCAAGGGAGAGAGAGAGTATTCATTGTTTCAATCCGTAAGGACGTGGATGACCACTCTTTCCGATTCCCTCCTGTTATTCCGCTTGAGATGTGCATGGGTGACCTCTTAGATGAGGAAGTCCCGGCAGAGTTCTATTTATCTGAGGAAAAAGACCCAGAGCGTCATAAGACATGACAGCAATCATCCCGGTCATATCGCAGACAGGGGGGGACGTGTCCAACCTTACTGTCAAGGGACTATAAAGACCCGAAGGTGGTGATTTGCCCATGAAGATAATTCAAGCAGCAGATTTGAACCACTACGGCAATGACCAGATGAACCGTATCTATTCGCCAGAAGGTCTTGCCCCTACACTGAAAACGGTTAGTGGGGGGGACGTGAGGTGAAAGTACTGACAAACGGTAGATACCGCAAACTGACTCCGAAAGAATATTTTCGGTTAATGGGTTTTTCAGACTCAGACTATGAACTGCTTGCAATGAATGGTATCTCCAAAACACAGATTTACAAGATGGCAGGAAACTCCATCGTGGTTACAGTTCTGGAACACCTGTTCAAGCAGATTTACACACCAGGTACTCAGAGCATTGATTCTCTCAAGAAGAAATCTCTGGATATATTAAACACCTTATAAGGAGGATACTTAAAATGGCAAAGATTGGACTGAGTGAGGGTTTCACACTTATTCCGAAGGGAACCCACGTTTTTAAGATTGTTGAGGTCAAGTACAAAGAGGACTTCGGCAAGATGGAGATTGTTATGCAGCTTGCTTCTGGTCAGAAGCATACTGAACGCTTCTCTCTGCTGAATGCAGACGGTGAGCCGAACCAGGGAGGTCTGAACGCTTTCAGTTATTTCGCAAAGACTGCACTGAATGACTACACTCTGACGGAGATTGACCATGAGGAACTTGTCGGTCACTATATCCGCTGTGAGGTAGACCATGAAGAGGTTGAGTCTAACAAGACTCCAGGCAAAATGCTCAAGTTCGTTCGCCTGGGTGATAAGGAGCCTGCGGATGGTTTTGACGAAGCGGAAGCCCCTGCCCCGAAGAAGGAAAGCAAGCCTGCGGCTACTGCCCCGGCTACTGCACCTGCTGAAAAGGCAAGCGGTAAGAAGTTCGACCTGGACAGCATTCTGGGTTAATTAAATGACCTGCGGAGAGGGAGAAGTGTAGCTTTGAACTCTCCAATGGTCTATATTCTATAAAGTTGAATGAAAGGATTGAAGATTATGAGCGAACGAGATAAGCGTGTCAAGGCGTTTGAGAAGCTGATGAGGGGGCGGGCTGTCCAGTACGGATGTGTTCTGTATGAAAACTCAGTTGATGGCAATGGGATTCTTTACGGCTCCTGCTTCTACGAAGTACCACGGGAACTATGAGGGCGGGCTGTTTGACCATAGCTTTACAGTAACCTCTTCTCTGCTTTCTCTGACAAAGAGGATGGGTCTGAACTGGAAGCGCAAGGCAAGCCCCTACATTGTGGGTATGCTCCATGACCTCTGTAAGTGTGATTCGTACATTCACAACCCAGACGGAACATACAGCTACAACCCCAACATTCTTTTTGCCGGGACATGGTGACAAGTCCGTGATTCTGGCACAGAAGATTGTTGACCTTACAGATGAGGAAATGGCTTGTATCCGTTGGCACATGGGAGCCTTTTTGATGACAAAGAGAACTGGGATAAGTACGGAAAGTCCATTGAGAAGTATCCGAACGTCCTGTGGACTCATACCGCTGACATGATGGCGGCACGAATTTTCAAGATTTAAGGAGGATATAGAAATGGGATTCACTTAGATTCTGACGATTATTTTCATCGTCTTAAAGTTACTGGGAGTTATTACCTGGGCATGGTGGGTATGTCTGCTCCCGGAAATCATCGCAGGCGTTCTTTACGTCATTGTGGTAGTAGCACAGTTGGTGGTAATTCATAAGGCTCATAAGAGTATCAAGAAACATTTCGATGAGTTCTAAGGAGGTGTAAGTCATGGTTGTAGCCATTGGAGTTGCCTGCTTTCTGGCAGGCTTGATTGTTGGTATCGGTGGTATTGCCGCTATTGCTATCAAGGCGGCAGGTGATGAGCAGAAAGCGCAGGAGGAAAAGTAACTATGACAGGCAAGGAATACCAGGCATTAGCCATTAGAACTTGCAGCATTCCCTACGATTGCAAGGCTGACCGTCTGTATCATGCAGTGTTCGGTCTGAACAGCGAAGCGGGAGAAGTTGCGGGTATCTTACAGAAGAAGTACCAGGGACATGAAGTGAACCTTGAACATATGGAAAAGGAACTGGGAGATTGTCTCTGGATGATTGCGGAAGCGTGTGACGCACTGGGTACGGACATTGATACGGTCATGCAGATGAACATTGACAAGCTGAAAGCCCGTTACCCGGAGGGCTTTACGGTGGAGAACTCCCTTCATCGTAAGGTAGGCGATATTTAATGAACTTCCACAATATCACGCACGATGATATGAACAACGGTGATGGGTTGAGGGTGGTTCTCTGGGTTGCAGGATGTGAACACCACTGCAAGAACTGCCAGAACCCTATCACCTGGGATTTTACAGACGGGGTCAAGTTCGACAAAGCAGCTTTCCATGAAATCTGTACTGAGTTGAGCAAGCCTTATATCAGCGGTCTTACCCTCTCTGGGGGTGACCCGCTGCACCCCGTCAATCGTTATCAGATTCTCTGGCTTGTGAAGAAGGTCAAGCAGTTCTTCCCGCACAAAACTATCTGGCTCTATACCGGGTACACCTGGGAAGAGGTAACGGCTGAGAACTTTTATGGCAGAGAGATTCTGGACTACATTGACGTTCTGGTGGACGGACGTTTTGAAGAAGCATTGAAGGACGTGGGCTATCACTGGGCAGGTTCCACCAACCAGAGAGTTATCAATGTTCCGCAGTCCTTAAAGGAAGGGAGGGTTATACTCCATGAAAGTAATTAAGAAGGACGGTACGATTGAGCAGTTTGACGGTCAGAAGATTGTCAATGCAGTCAGTAAGTCTGCCGCCCGTGCAATGATTGAATTGGACGATACACAGTACCATGAGATTGTATCTAAGGTCATGGCTATCGTCACTGAGCGTTTCCCGGAACAGGTTCACGTTGCAGATATGCACAACATTGTGGAGCAGGTTCTTGATGAGGTCAACCCGAAGATTGCAAAGTCTTACAGGGATTACCGAAACTTCAAGAAGGATTTCGTTCACATTATGGATGAGGTCTATCAAAAATCTCAGTCCATTCGTTTTCTGGGCGATAAGGAGAACGCAAACACGGACTCCACCCTGGTTGCCATGAAGCGTTGTCTGATTTTCAACGAACTGAATAAGAGACTGTACCGCAAGTTCTTATGACCAATGATGAGTTGCAGGCTTGCAAGGATGGATACATTTATATCCATGACCAGTCAGCCCGCCTTGACACTATGAACTGCTGCCTGTGCGACATTTCCTCTATTATGAGCGGCGGCTTTGAGATGGGCAACGTCTGGTACAATGAGCCGAAAACTCTTGATACCGCCTTTGACGTTCTGGGAGATATTATCCTGGCTACAGCTTCACAGCAGTACGGCGGCTTCACTGTCCCGGAGGTGGACAGGATTCTGGCTCCGTATGCAGAGAAGTCCTACAAGAAGTACTGCGCTGAGTACATGGAAATCCGCAATCAGCAGACCTTCACCCAGGACGTAAAGGACTGGGCTATGAGCAAGGTGCAGCGTGATTATGAGCAAGGCTTCCAGGGTATTGAGATGAAGCTGAACACTGTGGGTTCTTCCCGTGGTGATTATCCGTTCATTACTATGACCTTCGGACTGGCTACTGATGTGTTCGGCAAGATGGCAAGCAAGACCTTCCTCAAGGTTCACATGGAGGGCGAAGGAAAGCCGGGATTCAAAAAGCCCGTGCTGTTCCCCGAAACTGGTTTTCCTCTATGACGAAAACCTTCACGGTGAGGGCGGCTTCAATGGGGACGTGTTTGAAGCAGGCATTGACTGTAGCAGCAAGACCATGTATCCAGACTGGCTGTCCCTTACTGGTGACGGCTATGTGGCTGAGATGTACAAAAAGTACGGTAGAGTGATAAGCCCTATGGGTTGCCGTGCATTCCTCTCCCCGTGGTTTGAGCGTGGCGGCATGAAACCTGCGGACGCAGATGACAAGCCTGTATTTGTGGGACGCTTCAATATCGGTGCGGTTTCCCTGCAACTGCCTATGATTCTGGCAAAAGCCAGAGCCGAAAGCCGTGACTTCTATGAAGTCCTGGACTACTACCTGGAAATGATTAGAGGGGTTCACAAGCGTACCTATGAATATCTGGGTGAGATGAAAGCCAGTACCAACCCTATCATGTATTGTGAGGGTGGCGTGTATGGCGGTCACCTCAAGCCGTCTGAGAAAATCAAGCCCCTGCTAAAACCCATGACAGCTTCCTTCGGTATCACAGCACTGAATGAGTTGCAGCGGCTCTACAATGGCAAGTCCATTGCAGAGGACGGAGAGTTTGCCCTGGAAGTCATGCAGCATATCAACCAGAAGGTTACGGAGTTCAAGAATGAGGACGGTTGGTTGTATGCAATCTACGGAACCCCGGCTGAAAGCCTGTGTGGTTTGCAGATTGAGCAGTTCCGTAAGAAGTACGGCATTATCGAAAATGTATCTGACCGCCCGTATGTAAGCAATTCCTTCCACTGTCATGTGACAGAGGACTTGACCCCGATTGAGAAGCAAGACCTTGAGGGGCGGTTCTGGAATATGTTCAACGGTGGCAAGATTCAGTATGTCCGTTACCCGATTTCCTACAACCGGGAAGCAGTTAAAACCCTGGTTCGGAGAGCAATGCAGCTTGGTTTCTACGAAGGTGTGAACCTCTCTCTTGCCTACTGTGATGACTGCGGACACCAGGAACTTGAGATGGATGTTTGCCCGGTCTGCGGCAGCACCAACCTCACGAAGATTGACCGCATGAACGGTTACCTGTCCTACTCCAGTGTTCATGGCGATACCCGTCTGAATGCTGCGAAGATGGCAGAGATTGCCGAACGGAGGTCTATGTAATGGGGGGGGGACGAAACTTGCATGACATTGGACTGGAAAATCTCAGATTCGGGATTGTGGAACAGGCTGTAGATGATTATTTCAGTTTATTGGCAGGGTTTATCACCCCGACAACAAACTGCAATATCACAGAACTGGAACGGTTCTTTTATTCTGACTGGTTCAGTGTTTTTATGCAAGTTGGAACCAGATTACATTATAGAGAATCTGAAAAGAAAGGCGAAGAAAATGATTCTGAAATATACCGTATCAAAGCAGAAAGGCAGCAGCCGTTATTATGTGCATGAGGTAGGCAGTAAAGAGCCTATCCCCGGCACACTGGGGACTAAGAAGCAGGCTTTACATAGAGCAGCGAAGATGAATGGTCTGGACTATAAGGACTACATGAGAGTCCGCAGAAGGGATGGTGTGAGTTGTGATAAAGATTGATGAAGTCGAAACCTACGGATGGCAAGCGGCTATCCGTGGTATGAGAAACCCTAAAAATTCCTGGGACAAGAGCGATACAACTCAATGTTGTGGCTGCGATAAAGACTGCGCTTCAATCAATAACAAACTCTGTGTTGGGAATGCAGACTTGAAGTTGATGGAAACCCTGGGTGCTGCGGGAACTGACCACGGAAAGTACCTGCGTATGATTACCGTGACCGCAGACATTACCGCCCCCCGGTATTGGTGGAAAAGAGTACGATACCTACAAGGTAGGCACTGTAGCAAACTCCTGTTCCACCATGCACAAAATCCAGGCAAAAAGAGTTCGTTCTGAGCGATTTCAGCACGGAACACCTCTCCGCTACGAACCTCATTGTGTTCAGCATGGTCATTGACGCTATGAATAATGCCCGTCTGGATTTCTTGCAGAGGAAGGATAAGAAGGATTGGTGGCAGATGATTCAGATGTTACCGACCTGCTACAACCAGAAGAGAACCGTACAGCTTAACTACGCCGTTCTCAAGAATATGTACCATTCCGCCAGAATCACAAACTGGATGAGTGGCGTGAGTTCTGCAAGTGGGTGGAAACCCTGCCGTACAGTCAGTTAATCACAGGATAAGGAGAGTGTGGGAATGAAGGATTATTCCAAAATACCAGAGGAATTAAAGAATATGAATCAGTGGGTGTGTGCCTGGGATAACTCCAAAATTCCCATGAAAGCCTTTGAGAAGAAAGCCGCTTCCTCTACTGCCCCGGATACATGGAGTTCCTTTGAGCAGGCAGAGTGGGCAGTAGAGAACGGCTATTATGATAACCTGGGATTTGTGTTCGCAGACAACGGACTGGTGGGTATTGATATTGACGCAGGCTTTGAGGATGGTCTTATGACCCCTCTCTGCGCTGATATTATGACCGCCTGCAAGTCCTACACAGAGAAGTCCAGAAGCGGACGTGGCGTACATATCCTGCTGCGGGGTACACTTCCCTTCCACGGTAAGAACAACCTTGCAGGTGTTGAGATTTACAAAGCCCGCAGGTTCTTCATTATGACCGGAAAGCAGCTTATTTTTCCAACCATCATTGAGAACCAGGAAGCCATTGATTATGTGGTGGAGAAGTACTTCAAAGAGGTTGAAAAAGAGAACGGCGGGAAGTCTGCACTGGTACAGAAGATATACGCTCCGAAGTTCAATAAGCCAGAGGGCGGCAAGATTCCAGTTCGTCCCGATTACCCGCCGATTGCTTCCGGGGGTAGAAATCTGTCCCTTACTTCTCTGGCGGGAGCAATGCACAACACGGGCTACACCCCGGCACAGATTTATGCGGAACTGAAATTTGTCAACATGACTCAATGCAAGCCGCCGCTTGATGACCGGGAACTGCAAACCATTACAGAAAGCGTGACGAGGTACAGACGATGAGAAGAGAAACTGGAAATCCCTGCTTCGATTGCAGGTGTGGTTGGTATGACTCTGACCTTGGATGTACCTGTCCTTCATTTGAGAAGTGGTATCAATGTCCGTTAGAGCCAGAACCCGACTGGGAAGAAATAATGAAGGAGGAAAAAAGAACCGTGGATGACTACGATTATTGTTATGAATGCGGAGGATACGGTGATGACTACCATTTGGATGAGAACGGAGAGTGGGTAAGCAGTTGTCCTGGCTGTCCTCACAATACATTGGAAGGAGATTATGACGATGAATGGTGAGAAAGACACCTGTGCAACCTGTTCACACTTCATCGGTGGCGGTGACTGGAACCTGTGTTGCGATTTGAAATACGATTTATGTTATAGCTGCACTCCAAAGTGCAATGAATATGAAGAGAGAAAGGAGGAAAGCCGATGAAGTATATGAGTGTTATCACAAATTTCGGATGTCATTATAAATGTCCTTACTGTATCGTGAAAGAGAATAATCTTCACATTCCCAAAACAACGCTTGCAGGGTTGGACAGTCTGCGGGAAGCATTGAAAACAAACAGATGTAACATCATTTCAATATCTGGTGGCGGTGACCCGCTCCATGAATACGATAAGCACATTGAGTGGTATCGTAAGTTTTTTCGGTATCACGCAAAGTTACTGGGTAAACTTTGATGACCGTAAACAGTCTATTCCTGTAGAAATGCACACAAGCTACATGACGGACGAAACCTCTTTTTCCATTCTATGATTGCTATAGAGTTGTATACCATGCAAATACTCTTGAGCAGCTTTCACACATTCGCAGAACTGGAAATGAAATTGTTCGGGCGGTGTTTGTAGTGACGGCTGAATATACCATCAAAGATATTATGGATATTGCTCTTTTTGTAAAGAATAGCCCGGATATTGATGAGTTGAGTTTCCGTCAGTTGGTTGATGACAACTACGAAGAGAAGCACTACCTTGAAGAGTATCTTCGGATGGGACATAAGAAGCTGTGGTGGTATATTGAGCAGAATGACTACAACCTGTACTACGCTGAAAACCAGGTAAGTACCCGGTATCGTGACTTTGAGAAGGAGGTACAGGTATGAAGCAATGGGAATACGAACAGTTGCAATCCGAACTTACAAAGAAAATGCAGAACAACCCTTACGGGCGTACTGCAAATTTTAAACGTGAGGATGGATACAAAGAAGGGATTCTTGCAGCGAAGAGCATTCTTCACAATTTCTATAAATGGAAAGGAGGTACAGAAGAGTGAGTGATGAGTTATTTCAGTTGTCCAATGGCAGGTATATCACCTCTGAGGACATAAGCCGAAAGCTGTATTACATTAAAGACCACCACCCGGAAACCGCCTACCAGGATGATTCCACGGGGTACTCCTGGGATGAAGCGGGCATGGCTGACCTCTTCTCTGAGTGTTATCAGAATGACACCGTTACTGCCCAGAAGCAAAGTCCTGGTACACCTATGAAACTGGCAAGTGGCACAAGGATGTGGGTGCGCTTCTGGTTTCTGCAAAGATTAAGGAGTTTGTGCGACTCATGGCTCTGTACTGCGGAGAGATTACTGATGAGGAAAAGCGCAAGCAGTACATGGCTTTTGTAGGGAAGATGGGTGACCGCCGTTTCCGTGACCGTCTTATGAAGGACGCTGCGGACAGCATGAAGATTGCGGCGGCACAGTTTGACACTCACCCCTATCTGATTAACTGTCTGAACGGTACTTATGACCTGGAACACATGAAGTTCCGTGAGCATAGATGGGATGATTTCTTGACCATGCAGACCAATTTTGAATATACCTTGCAGGAAGTTACCTGCCCACGATGGGAACAGTTCATCAAGGAAGTTACCCAGAACGAAGCGGACAAGGCAGACTACTTGCAGAGGGCTTTAGGCTATTCAATCTTAGGCACAAGCAAGGAAGAATGTATGTTCATCCTCCACGGTAAGACCACCCGCAACGGTAAAAGTACCATGCTTGACGCTATTCAGCACTTGCTTGGTGACTACTCAACCGTGGCTCCTGTGGAACTTATCTGCCGTGGTGACCGCCAGAAGAACGCAGAAGCAGCGAACCCGGTACTGGCAAAGCTGAAAGGTAAGCGTATGGTTACCATGAGTGAATCAGATACCGCAGGCAAACTGGATGAAGCTACGATTAAGCAGTACACAGGTGGTGAGGACATTACCGCCCGTGAGTTGTATCAGTCAGCTATCACCTTCAAGCCGCAGTTTACTATGTGGCTGTCCTGTAATGACCTCCCTTCGGTAAAGGATAAGTCTTTGTTTGCGTCTGACCGTGTGCGTGTCATTGAGTTCAATCGTCACTTCACTGATGAAGAGCAGGACAAGGGACTCAAGGACTACTTTGAAACCCCAGAAGCAATGCGGGGTATCTTCACATGGTTGGTGGCAGGCTACTTCAAGTATATCCGCTTCGGGCTGAAAATGTCCCAGGGTATGCAGAAGGTCATCAAGCAGTATGAGAAGGACAATGACCTGGTACTGCAATTCTTGGAAGAGAAGTGTGAGCGTAACGCAGAAGGTAAAACCCGTGCGAAGTCCCTCTATGATAACTACAAAATGTGGTGCAAGGGCAATGGGTATTATGTGTGCAGCATGAAGAAATTCAATGCAGAACTGACCGCACACCCGGAATGGTATGCAGATAAGGCAGTTACCCAGGGCGTTTTATTCTATTATGGAGTAGCTTTAAGGCAAAATTAGGTGGGCATGGTAGGGTAAAATAAGATTTTACTATAAGTTTTCTTAGTACGCGCGTATCTATAAAAACTTACTGTAAAATTGAATTTGCCCTACCAACCTCATGCCCGACAGAAAGGAGACAGAAATGGAGTCTTATGTAGAAAGATGGAAGCGGGAGCAGGAAGAAGCAAAGCAGAAGGAGGTGCAGAAGGACAATGGCAGAAGAGCAGAAGAAACCCAGAGTAAGAGGAAAGGACAGAAAGCCCAGAAGAACAGAAGGGTATCAGAAGAGCAGTCCTAAGAATCTGGTGAAAGCCAGAGAGAACAGTCCTATCATGCAATCTCAGAAGGTAGAAATGCCAGAAGGGTACAATGCGAAGGTGACTGCCTTTATGATGGAGATTATGCCGAAGGAGCCACTGGATACACAGGACGCCAGAAATGGAAAGACGATTCTTGAATTATGTGCAGAAGTGTTCCGAATGGGATATGAAGGTGGGCAACCAGGCTGCGTATATGGCTATTGGTATCACGAAGGAACAGGCGTGGGAGTGGGAGAACGTAGTCAAGGGGAACCCTGCCCGCTCTGACTTCATCAAAAAAGTTCGCCAGTTCTGCGGCGTTTTTCGTGAGGGTCTTATGCAGGACGGCAAGGTGAACCCTGTCACGGGCATTTTCTGGCAGAAGAACTATGACGGCATGAAAGACCAGACAGAAATGGTACTCACCCCGAACAATCCTCTGGGAGAGCAGAAGGACATGAAAGCCCTTGAGCAGAAATACCTTGAGAGTGCCTATGACGGCTCAGAAGTCGCAGAAGGGACTTTTACAGAAATCGCAGAAAGCCCAGAAGGGGCAGAAGGGCAGAAAGACTAATTTCAAAAGTCGCAGAAGGGGCAGAATGGCGGCAACCCCTGCCCGCCTGCTGCCTGCCCTGCGGCAGACCGCCCGCCCAGGCTGCGAGGTTTCACCATGCTTTCAAGGCGTGGGACAGGGACAGACCGCCCGCCGCCCGTGGTGCTGTCTTGCTGCTGCGGTGCAGGCGTGGACGCTCTGCGCCTCTCTGCGCCCCTCTGCGGGCTTTCTGCCTGTTATGGTATAAATATAGCCCCGTAGGGCTTGCGCCCATCCTGGGCGGCTCTGCGGGGCTGTGAGGGCATACAGGCAAACAGACATAAAAGAACCCCGGCAGGCTGTGAACCTGTCCGGGGTTTCGTGCGTTATGACCAACGCAAGCGGGGGCGGCTGTGGTGCTTCCAGTAGTCTACAAGGCGTTGCACCTCTGCGGGGTCATACATAGGTATATTGTACAGTTGCAAGCCTGCCGGGGTCATGTAATAGCCTTGACCATAGCGGGGCAGGGTTTCGCACCCTGGAAGCCCTAAAATGTTGCGGCTGTCTTGCTTGCTGCGGGTTCTGAGTCCTACACGGCTATCAAAGTTTACTTTTATAGGGGTAGGAATAACAGCGGATAGCGGGCATTGTGTAGCGGCTATGATATGCACGTTTGCCGCCCTGCCTATTTGCGCAAGGCGTTGTATAAGCGGTTGCACTTGCTTTTTGTTTGTGGTCATCAAGTCCGCTAACTCATCAATAACCACATAGACCGCCCCGCCGCTGTAGTTCTTTTCATGGCGGGCTTGCATAGCCCTGTAGCGGCTTTCTGTGGTATTCATGGCATATTGTAACGCCTGCACCATGTCCCCCGGTTCACTGGCATATTTTAGCGTATGTGGTAGGAGATTATAGTCTACAAGTTCAACCCGTTTCGGGTCTATGAAAATGAATTGTACAGCGGCGGGGCTGTCTTTTAATGCCGTTGTGATAATGCCATTTATAACAACGCTTTTACCGCTGCCAGTTGCGCCCGCTACAAGTAAGTGCGGCTGTTTTAGCATATCGGCAAACAAATTGTAATAGCTGCCCTGTGGTGTTTCCCAGGTCTTTCTAAACACTCTTTTATACCTCCTTATATAAGAATACCCCGCACGGCGGCGGGGCTTCTTTTATGCTTCTTTCTGTGGTGCAGGTTTGAAAGCCTACATTTTCCAGACCCCCGGCAGAGCCGGGACGCTTGCGCCCTAACTGGCTATTTATACACGGCGCAACGTGTGTTAGTCCTCTTCTTCCTCTTCTTCAAACGCTCCATCTTCTTCCAGGTCATCAAGTACGGCGGCTATTGCCTGCCCTAACAGGTAGCAACGAATTGTAACATCCATAGCTTCCGCACCCTCTTTTAATACGTCCGTTCCATTCTGTCCGAACTCTTCCAGGGCTTCCGCTAATAAATCCCAGTTGTGCGCTAATGCTTCCTCAGCTTTCCAGGTGTTGCAATAGTAAGACCCGGAAGCGTTACCCGTGACGCTGTCACACGTCCAAAGGTCATCATTTAACTTTTCTTCCAGTCCGTCACGGTCACCCGCCCATTCTGTCAAGTCGATTTCCTGTTCTACATAGTCCCGAACGTCTGCGGTCACCTGCTCCAAATAATCATACATAATGTTTACCTCCTATTTGTTGTATGCTGCCCTGGCGGGCGGCTGTGGTTTCAAACTTGTTTATCAAGTTTTATCTTGATACAAGTATATCAAGATATATCTTTATTGTCAAGATATTTCTTGAAATTCTTTCAAACTTTTTCACCACGTCCCGCCGCTCTGCCTGTGGTGCAGGCTGTCCCCGTTATCCTGCGGACAGACCCCCGGCGGGGATATAGACCCCCGGCAGCCGGGGCGGGTGAGCCTGGAAAATCCCGCAAAAATAAAAAAAGATTCAAGATATAACTTGACAAGATAGAACTTTAATGCTATCCTTATATTGAACAGGAGGAAAACGTATGACTTCAAAAGAACTGATTAAGACTCTGATGACAGAGCATGATATAACGAATGCTGAGATGGCAAAGACCTTGGGCATTACGCAGGCGGCTCTCTGGGATAGACTGAATCCAAAGAAGAGCGATAACACTACAGTTGCAAAACTGGGTGATATGTTGAGCGTTATGGGATATAAAATCATGGTTGTTCCCGATGAAACACCTATCCCCGAAGGTGGATATGAGGTTGGTCAGACAGACATGGTAGGGTAAAATCGAATTTTTCACTAAGTTTTTATAGTAAGGACTCTACTAAGAAAACTTATACAGATTTTCTGATTTACCCTACCACGCTAAGAGAAAGGATGGTGAAACCATGTTCTATATTTTGTTCTGCTGCCTGTGGTTCCTGTGGTGGTGTATTAAATCCTTCTTCTGGCTTTGTGCATGGGTCACCTGGAATGTTGTAGTCAGACCTGTGGTATGGTGCTTGTGCCTGCCTTTTAAGTTAATAAGTAACTGCAAGTGAGTTGCGGTTTTGTCCAATGGGACTGTCTTAATTGACGGTTCCATTTTTTTTTGTTTACGGAGGTATGTATGGATTATAGTAAGATGAAAAGCAGTATTGACCGGGCTATCTTAAAGAGTCCGCTTGATGTTGCAGCCTATGATGATAAGTTCGCCCTGTGCCGTGACTATGAGGGTACAGAGTTCCGACTGGCTCACGAATGGAACCAGGCTTTGCAGGAGGAAATCAGAGCAGGACTGAAACTGGCAGTAGATACCAGAGATTTTAAGACGGCAGAGGGATTTGACAATCTGCTTTTTCGTTCCCTGCTGTTCTGTGCGCCCCATTATTTTGACGCATACTTGCAGGCGGTGGAATACGGTAAGCCGCTTGACAAGAAGTTCTACCTGCCCCGCCGTCATTACCTTAGACGATATGTAGAAGGGTACCAGGAAGTTCTTGAGGGGAAACTGGACTTTCTGTCCATTTCCATGCCGAAACGATGTGGTAAATCTCAGCTTGGTATCAACTTTACGAATATGCTTTCTGGAAAATTCCCAGACCGCTCTACGCTGATGGAGGGTACAGGTGATGACCTTGTTCAGTCTTTCTACAAAGGTTGCCTTGAGTACATTCAGCAGCCAAACGATTATCATTTTTATGATATTTTCCCGGAGAGCAAACTGGTACAGACCAATGCCGATACGAAGGTTATTAACCTTCTGCATAAGTCCCGATTCCCTACTGTCATGTGCCGTTCCATTGACGCACGGCAGGTAGGTCTTTCGGAAGCAACCAACCTTCTCTACCTGGATGACTGCGTAGAGGGACGTGAGGAAGCGAAGAATAGACAGCGGCTTGATGACAAGTGGGAGGTCATTTCGGGTGATATTATCGGACGTGCCATTGAGGGTACGCCTATCGTCATCTGCGGTACACGATATTCTCTATATGACCCTATCGGTCACTTGCAGGAGGAAATGCAAAAGCAGGGTAAGCGGTGCAAGATTATTGAAACCCCGGCTCTTGACCCAGTGACGGATGAGAGTAACTTTGAATACATTCGTGAGGGCAGGAAGGTTTTCACCACGCAGTACTTCCGTGACCAGAGAGAAATGCTTTCGGCAGAGCAGTTTGAGTCTGAGTTTCAGCAGCAGCCATTTGAAGCAAAGGGCATTCTTTTCCCGGAAGCGTCCTTGAACCGATACTTTGAACTCCCTGTAGACCGTGAGCCAGACAGTATCATTGCTGTCTGCGATACTGCGGACAAAGGTGCTGACTATTGCTCTATGCCGATTGCTGCGGTGTACGGGGATGAAGTCTATATTGTAGACGTAGTGTTCGATGACTCCCCGCCAGAGGTTACGAAGCCAGAGTGTGCAAAGGCTCTGATGGACAATCTTGTGGTGGCAGGAACCTTTGAGTCAAATAATGCAGGTACATATTTTGCCAGAGATGTACAGCAGATTTTGACTGACCGAAAGTATGTCTGCAATATCCGAACGAAGAGGACTATCAGCAATAAGCAAACCCGTATCGAGTTCGCTTCTGATAACATTATCAAGCACTTTTACTTCAAAGACCCGTCACTCTACGCACGGAACAGTCAGTATGCCATGTTTATGAAGCAGGTCACAACCTACACCCGGTCTGGTAAAGTGCCACATGATGACGCACCCGACTCTCTTTCTCTACTTGAGAATGAACTGCGTGGACTGGTTGGAGCGAAGGTTGAAGTGTTCAAAAGACCGTGTTAATTTACGCAAAAACTCTTCATACCTATTATCAAGAAATCTCTTGAAATAACCATTGAAGAGTGCTATAATTACAATAGAAATATTAGGATTGGAGGTGGCTTGCGTGTCTTTCGGTTTATACGGTAGACGCATGATAAAGTCTGATGAAACCGAAGTGACCGTTGAGAACGTGGTTGCGATTCTCAATAAGGCACTTCCTTATCACTGGGAGAATCGAAGTGAAATTCAATATCTGTGGTACTACTACAGAGGATTACAGCCGATTCTCAACCGTGAGAAACAGGTTCGTCCAGAGATTTGTAATAAAATCGTGGAGAACCGGGCGAATGAGATTGTGTCCTTCAAGTCTGGCTATTTGATGGGCGAACCTCTACAGTATGTTTCCCGTGGTAACGGTGATAATCTCTCGGACGCAATCAATCAGCTTAACGAATTTGTGTTTGCCGAAGAGAAGCCTGCAAAGGATAAGGAACTTGCTGACTGGTTCCATATCTGTGGTACGTCTTTCAGAATGGTTCTTCCAGATGAGGACGTAGGTGAGGACGATGACTCCCCGTTTGAAATCTACACGCTTGACCCACGAAACACCTTTGTGGTGTACAACAACGGTCTTGGGAACAAGCCGCTTCTGGGTGTCAAGTATGTGGTGGATGACAACGGAATAGTTCACTATAGTTGCTACTCTGACCATGAGTATTTTGAGATTGTAGAATCTCATATCATCAAGGCAGAGCCGCATATTCTGGGTGATATTCCTATCATTGAATATCCTCTGAACATTGCCCGCATTGGTGCGTTTGAGTTGGTTATCCCGCTCCTTGACGCAATCAACCTTACGGACAGTAACCGCCAGGATGGGGTTGAACAGTTCATCCAGGCACTTATGCTTTTCCATAACGTAGACATTTCGTCTGAGGATTATGAGAAGCTGAGAGAGGAAGGGGCTATTAAGTTCCGGGATATTGACCCTCAGTTGAAAGCCGAAGTATCTTATCTGACCAGTACTCTGAACCAGGGCGAAACGCAAACCCTGGTTGACCATATGTACCAGACTGTATTGACTATCTGTGGTATGCCGAACCGCAACGGTGGTACGTCTACCAGTGATACCGGGTCTGCGGTCATTATGAGAGATGGTTGGTCTGCTGCGGAAGCAAGAGCGAAGGACAGCGAATTGATGTTCAAGAAGAGTGAGAGGATTTTCCTCAAACTGATTCTGAATATCTGCAAAACTCTGAAAGGTATGGACTTGAAGGTTTGCAATATTGAAATTCGCTTTACCCGAAGAAATTATGAAAACATTCTGCAAAAAGCCCAGGTGCTTGACCTTATGTTGAAGAACAGTAAGATTCATCCACGGCTTGCTTTTGAGCATTGCGGACTGTTTGTTGATTCTGACCTGGCATACACATTAAGTGCGGAATATGCAGAGGAACAGGAAAAGAAAGCACAGGAGTTGCTTGAAAAGCAGAATACGGAAAAGGAGGATGAAACCGATGACCCCAACACTGACAAAGGAAATGGTGCAGCAGGTGGAAACACTGCTCAAGCACGGCAGCAGAGTGGAAGTGCTGATTGAGCAGGGCAAGGTTACGATTGTTGAAATCAAACGCAAGATGAGAATGAAAGAGTAACACCAGGACAGAGGTTCTGGTGAGTCCAATGGGACTGTGAGTGACGAACTCATAGTCCCTTTTTATTTTGCCTATGAATAATACATTTTCAGCTTATATAGCTGCGTTTGATGAACTCAACATTCTGACTTCCACCAGTTATTATTCCGCTTCTGGGAAGGACATGACCTCAAAGGTTGCTCAGATTGCGGATGACATTTTATCGCTGCTCATCCGGGCTTATCAGCAGGGCATTACTGCCACGGCAGATATGCTTGCCTACGACTTGACCGTAGACGTGGGTTCCATGGAGGAAGCCATTTATGAGGTGATAGACGGTAAAACCTTTGAGGACAGAATCGCTGACCATGTGATAGCCGGGGATTTGTCGGGCTTACAGACGTTAGTCGAATCTGAATATCACAGGGTATTTAATGCAGCGGAAGAGGATGGAGCCTATGAGTTCCAGTCTACAAGAGGACTGGGAGTCTCAAAGAAATGGGTGACCGTCCGGGATGAAGCCGTTCGGGATACTCACAAATACCTGGAAGGTGTAAGCGTGGCTCTGGACGAAGAGTTTTATACCTTTGATGGTGACCATGCTTCCAGACCGGGTGAGTTCACTAAGGCAGAGAACAATGTGAACTGCCGCTGTGTACTGAAACTCGAAACTGATACTTCGCAGGATTGACCTGCTTGTATGGTGAGGGAACACCTTAAAACGCACACTCAGACAAGAGGATAAAACAGAAGAACACGGTGAGGGAACACCTTAAAACGCAAGGAGGACTTTATTATGAGTTATTTAAGTGATTTGCTTGGAGATTCCTACAAGGAAGGTATGACTGAGGAAGAGATTTCTACTGCTTTACAGGCTGCGGGTGCAGGTCAGAACAATGACGCTGAAATCAATCGTCTGAAAGCACAGCTTTCTAAAGCCAATTCCGAAGCTGCTGACTACAAGAAGCAGTTAAGAGGTAAGCAGACTGCCGATGAAGCCGCTGCCGCTGAACAGAAAGCAACTATGGATAAGCTGACTCAGGAGAATACCGATTTGAAGCGTTCTATCGCTCTGGCAGACAAAAAGACCAAACTGGTAGCTATGGGCTACGATGAGAAACTTGCTGACAGTACTGCAATCGCAATGGTTGACGGCGATATGGACACGGTTATGAAGAACCAGGCTACGTTCAATGAGTCCCGTGAAAAGGCAATTCGTGCTGAACAGATGAAGAAAACTCCCAGACCTGCTGCGGGTTCTGATGGGACGGGCGGCATGGATTACGCTAAGAAAATCGAAGAAGCGCAGGCAAGCGGCGATTTGACCGCAGTTGCCTACTATACACGTCTGAAAGCGCAGGATGAAGCGAATCAGATGAAAGAGTAAAAATCGGAGGTAAAAGACAATGGCAGATACGTTTGCAACCAGTTTTGGCGTTCTGAATTATTCTGGAATGCTGTTTAACAAGGGTAACGTGCGTACCCCGCTTTCTTCCATCATCGGTAGCAAGGCGAAAACCACGAATCATGTAGAGAGTTCGTTACTGGACAGGAGTACACCTCTAACGGTAATGGCTCTCAGCCTGCAATCAGTGAGAGTGCTTCTCTGACTGCTCCGGACGCTGATACTGTAACCCGTTCTCAGAAAACGAACGTCACTCAGATTTTCCAGGAGTCCGTTGGTATCTCTTACGGTAAGCAGAGCAACATGGGTACTCTGAGCGGTATCAATGTCGCAGAGCAGCAGGCAAACCCGATGAGCGAACTGGACTTCCAGGTTGCCGCTAAGATTCAGAAGGTCAACCGTGATATTGAGTACACCTTTATCAACGGTGAGTATAACAAGGCTACTTCTGATACTGAGGTGAACAAGACCCGTGGTCTGGTGAATGCTATCACCACTAACACTATGGCAATGACTAAGAAGCCCCTGGGTCTGTGGGACATTGCCGACATGGTGAAGAAGATTTACGGTGCGAATGCTCCGACTGACGGTCTTGTACTGTGGTGTGACGCTGTGACTCTGTTCCAGGTCAATGCAGACGCTGTTCAGAATGGTCTGACAGTGGTTCCTGCTGCCCGTGAGATTAACGGTATTGCCCTTTCCAGTGTGGTAACCCCTATCGGTGTTGTTTACCTGTATCTGGGTGAGTGCCTGCCTGCGGGTACGGCAATGCTTCTGAACCTTGATGTTCTGGCTCCTGTTTATCAGCCTGTTCCGGGTAAGGGTAACTTCTTCCTGGAGCCGCTTGCTAAGACGGGTGCGGGTGAGAAGTATCAGCTTTTCGGTCAGATTGGTCTTGACCATGGTCCCGAATGGTATCACGGCAAGTTCACTGGTATTTCTACTACCTTTGAGAAGCCGACCTACAGCCGTTCTGTTTATGTGGCGAATGCCGCTGACATTGGCAAGACTACGGGCTAATGAAGAGTAAAAAGGAGGTGGACAACATGACCGATGAAGAGAAACTGACCATGCTTAAAAGCATGACAGAGGAAACGGATAACGAAGTGTTGTCCACTTACCTCACTTTAGCAAAAGGGGTAGTGCTTTCCCGTGCCTACCCTTATTCAGAGGAAGATACGGTTCCTGCAAAATATGACACGGTTCATGTTGAGATTGCCGCCTATATGCTGAACAAGCGTGGGGCAGAGGTGAAACAGCACACAGCGAAAACGGCGTTTCCCGTTCTTATGAAGATGGTGACATTCCCCTACCCTGCTGCGGCGAATCCTCCCTATGGCGGGGGTGATTCTATGAAGCTGATGAAGCGCAATCTCAAGCCCGTGCATTACTGCCTGTATAAAGGTAGGGAGCCACTTCTGGACGATGACGGGAATGAAACTGGTGAATACCAGGTGGGCTATGAAAGCCCCGTTGAACTGCAATGTAGTGTTTCACCTGCGACTGGATATGCCCAGGTGAATATGTTCGGTAACTTAGAGTCCTATGACAAGGTACTCATTACTGATGATACAAATTGCCCCATTGACGAAAACACCCTGCTCTTTGTGGATAAGGAGCCAGAGTTCGGAAATGACGGCAATCCTCTCTGTGACTATAGGGTACGGCGTGTTGCAAAGTCCCTTAACAGTATCTCTTATGCTATTAGCAAGGTGACCGTATCGTGAGCAAGCGTGTTATCAAAGTTACGTTATCTGAAAAGAGCATTGACAATGCCATTAAAGAACTCAAGAACTACAAGACGTGGTTGAAAGAGTGTACTGAAAAATTCATACAAGCCCTTGGTGAAGAGGGAGTCCAGGTGGCTACAGCGAAGTTCCAAACAGCCGTCTATGACGGTACGAATGATGTGAGCGTATCTGTAGAGAGCAGGGATACCAACAAAGTAGCCGTGGTAGCTGTAGGAAGTTCAGTCCTCTTTATTGAGTTTGGTACAGGTGTCAAGTACCCAGATAATCACCCGGAAGCAGGTAAGAACGGTTTCACCCGTGGTGGCTACGGTTATAAACTGGGACGGCTTGAAAAGGGATGGCGATACACTGGTGACCCTGGTTCTAACGGTGAAGTTATTACCACGGGAAAACACGCAGGTGAAGTTCATACCTACGGTAACCCTGCAAACATGAGTATGTACGAAACAGTCAGAGAGTTGGAAGAGAAATTTGCAGAGATAGCAAGGAGGTGTTACATGATTGACTGCGAAAACAGAAGTCTATACAAGGCTTGCAAAAATCTTGAGAGAGAAATTTCCTAAGATTGATATTGCCAGTGAATATGTGAAATCACCTTCTTCTTTTCCTCATGTGAGTATTACCCAGAGTGACTGCTATATCCCTACGGAGTGGCAGGACAGTAGCATGAAAGAGAATATGGTCATTGCCATGTTTGAAATCAATGTCTACTCCAATAAGGCAGAGGGTAAGAAAACAGAATGCAAGAAGATTATCAAAGAAATCAATGACGTATTGTACTCCATGAATTTTAGGCGCACGGCTATGACCCCGGTTCCGAACATGGAGGACGCAACAATCTATCGGATTACAGCCCGCTTCCGTGTGGCAACCGATGGAAAACACTTTTACAGGAGGTAAGTGAAATGGCTACAAGTACTTATATGACTTTCCTCATGCACAAGAAGGAAACGGCATGGGAGAAGCTGCTTGACATTACTGAGTTCCCCGACCTGGGCGGTGACCCGAACTGCTTGAAACCACCACTCTGTCTGACAAAATGCAGACCTATGTGAATGGCGTCCAGAGCAATGACGGTATGACCTTTAATGCCAACTATGACCACACTGAGTACAAGGCTCTGAAAACCCTTGAGGGTAAGAACGAGGAATACGCAGTATGGTTCGGCGGCACTGAGACTGCAAGTTCCCCGACTCCTACGGGTTCTGAGGGTAAGTTCAAGTTTGCAGGCGAACTGTCCGTCTACGTTACTGGCGGCGGCGTGAATGAGGTTCGTGGTATGGCGATTACGATTGCCCCGTCCACTCCTATCACTGAGGACGAAGAGTAAGATTACATTTAATTTTGAGAATTAAAGGAGAGTTGAGCAATGGCTAAACAGATTGTTTTTACCTATGAAGATAAGGAATACACGCTTGAGTTTACCAGGCGTACTGTCAAGCAGATGGAGGATGAGGGCTTTGTTGCACAGGACATTGACCGTAAGCCTATGACTCTGCTTCCTGCTCTTTTTTGCAGGTGCATTCAAGGCGCACCATCGTTTCGTGAAGCAGGATGTGATTGACAAGATTTATGCGGGTATGCCCCATAAGGACGAACTGATTGGTAAGTTGGCAGAGATGTACAATGACCCGATTGTGACTCTGATGGAGGAACCCGATGAGAAAGCGGTAAAAAACGTGAGTTGGGAAGCGAACTGGTAACGGGTTCGGACTCCCAGGCTGCAACGGGCGGCGGCAACCGCCGCTTGCCCGTTGTTTATCGTTACGGGGAAACTTTTGAAAAACTCTGCGGTTATTACATGAGTCTGGGTATGGGCTATCACGATTACTGGGATGGTGATTGCGAGATGGCAAGGTACTACAGGGATATGGATGAAAAGGTTAAAGAGCGGCAGAATGAAGCCCTCTGGCTACAAGGTCTGTATTTCTATGAAGCGTTGGTTGACGCTTCCCCGGTACTGAACGCTATGAGTAAAAAGCATAAGCCTATTCCTTACAGGCAGGCTCCGATTCCTCTTACCGAAGCACGTCATAGACAGCAGCAAGAGGAAGAGAATCACAAGAAGCTGAATGCAGGTAAGGAAGCCATGAAGCAGATAATGGCAGGGGTCAATTCAAAATTCAAACGGAAGGAGGAATAAATCATGGCAGTTGAGATTGAAGGTCTTGAGTTTCAAATTGAAGCGAAGTCTGAAAATGCCGATAAAGGTGTAGACGCTCTGATTAACAGCTTCAATAAGCTGAAAGCAGCAACCAAAGGCGGCGCAGGTCTGAACAATATCAGCAAGAAACTGGACGCAATTAGCAATGCAAAGCTGAGTATGTCCGGGATTGAGAAGATTGAAGATTTGACAAAAAGCCTTAATTCTCTGAGCAATGTCAAGATTTCCTCCACAATCTCTAAGAGAATAACTGAAATCGGTGCTTCTCTGGATAGTCTGGATTGGTCTGGTGTGGAAAAGGTTGAAGCACTCAGCACTGCTCTACAGAATATGCAGGGTATTCAGATTCCGAATATGAGAAATATCACTGGGAACCAGACGGCTACGCCTACTGGGACTGCGGCTCCTGCTGACCCTGCGGGTGCAACGAATGCAGGTGCGGCGGCTACAGCGGCAACCTCTGGTATTACTCAGTGTACTTCCCAGATTACTGCTGCCGCTACGCAGACCAGGGGATTCCTGGGTGTTCTGCAAGGTGTAGGTGGTGTGTTCTCAAGAGCATTTTCTGCTGTAGGTGGTGTTGCTCTAAAAGCATTTCAAGCTACCTTGAAGGGGGTAAGCGCTGCGGCAAAATCAGCAGTGAATGCCTGTAAGAAACTGGGAAGCACTATCGGTTCCAAACTGAGTAGCAAGGTGAAGCAAACAACTTCGGGCATGGGTCAGTTGTTCTCTTCCTTAAAGCGTATTGCAATGTACCGTGCAATTCGATTCCTCTTTGCACAGCTTACTGCTGCAATGAAGGAAGGTATTCAGAATTTGTATATGTACAGTTCCCTCATGGGCGGTACGTTCAAGGGAAGTATGGACAGTCTGGCAACCAGTTTCCAGTACCTCAAGAACAGCATGAGTGCTATGGTGGCTCCGCTCATCAATATGATTGCTCCTGCGGTGGACGCTCTGATTGATAAGTTTGCAGCACTGCTGAATATCGTCAATCAGTTTTTCGCCCGTCTGTCTGGTGCAACCACCTTCACGAAAGCGAAGAAAGCGGCGGCTTCCTATGGCGATTCTATCTCTGGTGCGGGTAAGTCTGCGAAGAAAGCAGCAAAGGATATTAAGGACGCTACGGTTGGCATTGATGAATTGAACATTATCAGTCAGAAGGATTCCAGTGGAAGCGGTTCTGGCAGTAAGAACTACGGTGATATGTTTGAAACCGTGCCGATTGACAGTAGCATTTCTGAATTTACTGACAAGCTGAAAGCAGCACTGGACGCAGGTGACTGGAAAACCCTGGGTACTTTACTGGGTGAAAAGTTCAATGAGATTGTGGATAGCATTGATTGGTCTGGTATCGGTCACAAGATTGGATACGGGCTGAACGGTGCGATTCAAACAGCATACTGGTTCCTAAAGACAGCAGACTTCAAGAACCTGGGTAACCATATAGCAGAACTGCTGAATGGTGCAATGGAGGAAATTGACTTCACATACTTGGGCAGACTTCTGGTTCGTGGTGTTACGGTAGCCCTTGATTTTATGATTGGCTTGCTTGGCGGTTTGAATTGGAGCCTTGTGGGAAAGAGCATTGGCGATTTCTTGAAGGGTGCATTCAATGAAGCCCAGGAGTGGATTGCAAGCTATAACTGGAACAAGATGGGCAAAGACCTGTGGAAGAATCTCAAGGCTTGTATTAAGGGCATTGACTTTGCAGGTGTGGCACAGAGTTTCTTTAAGTTACTGGGTTCTGCTCTGGCGGCTGCGGTTAGCTTTATCGCAGGTTTCGTGCAGGGTATCTGGGAGGACATTACTGGGTATTTCCAGGAATATCTCACCAATGATGACGGCACGAAGAAGTGCGGTCTTGACTGGGTAGCGGGTCTGCTTGAGGGTATCTGGGACGGCATTAAGAATATCGGAAAGTGGATTAAGGAGAACGTATTTGACCCGTTCATTGACGGATTCAAAGAGTGCTTTGGTATTCACTCTCCTTCTACAGTAATGAAGGAGATGGGCGGTTATGTTGTCGAAGGTTTCTTACAGGGACTCAATAAGTTCAGTGAGATTGCAGGCAAGGTTAAGGAATGGGCAGGCAAGGTCATTGAGTGGTTCACGAAGGGTGAGGACGGAAAGGGTA
>VOFC01000027.1_pt1:0-47500 | contig 51755 bp, 53 predicted proteins | sample 5384161 | NCBI WGS metagenome assembly VOFC01 (sample SAMN12384722, study PRJNA508395) | human gut metagenome | isolation source: healthy gut B | host: Homo sapiens | reverse complement strand
TCCGGGTCATCAAAGCGCATCATCACGCCAAAGCCGAAGCAGAAATTCGGGTAGTCCGTTCCGTAATACGCGTCGAACACGCGCTCCTTCACCGCTGCCGCCGCGTCATCTGGTTTCCCGCTGAACCAGCGCGGCGCGGCGTTCAGACCGGCGGCGAACTGCGCACAGAACTCGTTTGCGATATTCTCGTAGTCCGTCTCCGTACCAGGAACGTGCAGGTCATATAGTTCTTTCATCACCGCGTCCTGCGCATAGCCGAACAGGAGCTGCGCCGCGTGTGTCGTACTGCTTTTATAATAGGTAGTCTCGCCGTTTCGCGTCAGCCGCAGCACATTGCCGCCCGGATGCTCGTACTCTGCATCCGGTTTCATTGCTCCCCAGGGCGGAATGAACGCGATCGCATCTTTCCCATAAGAAATCTCCGCAACGACCCCGTTGCGGCAATCGTCCCAGTCCTGCTCCGCCGCCGCATACCACGGCTCGTCGCCGTACATCGACGGTTCACTCAGCGCATATACAGGCGAATTGCCATAGCCCTGCTCGTCTGCACCGCGTGGGCAGTCGTATTCATCCACGCGCCCGCCGTCCCGCTCGTCCGTCACGCGGATGTGATAAGTGCCTGTTTCCTCCGTGCTGCCGAAGATCGTCTCGCAGCATTGCAGGATCGCCTCCCGCGCCTGCGGGTCGTTTTGCTTGGTATTCTCCTCTTTTTCCTGCGCGCAGCCGCTGAGAGAGAGCAGCGCCAGCACCGTCAGCGCGGAGAGCAGAATACGGCTCGTTGTCTTTTTCATTTCTTTTCCTCCATGATCAAATCGGTTCAAGGGGGATGCTTTATTTTTTAAGACGCAACGCGCGGCGATTTTGTTCCCGTTTTTCATATTTTATATAGTATGCAGCCGGCAAAAAAGAGGACGACTTAGCCTCGCCGTCCTCTTCTCCCGATTTTCACTTGTCAGTTTTTTTTTTGCGGTGCTATACTATATGTTATATGATCAAAAACCATATAGCATGCTGCGATCAATGTCCGCGAGCGAGTGCGCGCCGCACATGCGCATCGTGTCGGCAAGCTCGGCTTTGAGCTTCTGGACGTAGAGCTGCACGCCCTCCTCCCCGCCGCCATAGACGGTGGTAACAAACGGGCGGCCGATGAGCACCGCGTCCGCACCGAGCGCCAGCGCCTTGAACATGTCCATGCCGCTGCGGATCGCGCCGTCGACAAAAATCGTCATCTTGCCGCCGACGGCATCGACGATGTCCGGCAGCACCTCCGCCGTCGCGGGGCAATGGTCAAGCACACGGCCGCCGTGGTTTGAAACGACGATGCCGCTCACGCCCGCTTCCAGCGCCTTTTCCGCGCCGCGGGCGGTCATAATGCCCTTCAAAATGAACGGACGCTGCGCCCAGGAGACGATCTGCTTTAACTCCTCGACGCTCTTGCTGCCGGCCGGCGGCGTCAAGCCCTGCAAAAACGGCAGACCCGCCGCGTCGATGTCCATCGCGATGGCGAAGGGCTCGGATTCCTGCACGAGCGCGAATTTTTCGCGGATCGTGTCCATATCCCACGGCTTGATGGTCGGCACGCCGCAGCCGCCATTGCCCTTGAGCGCCGCAGCCGCACCCTCGACGACCTTCGGGTCGGTACCGTCGCCAGTGAAAGCGAGAATGCCCGCGTTTGCGCACGCGCGCACAAGGATATCATTGTATGTAAGATCGTCGTATTTGTCCCCGTAGTGAAGACGCATCGCGCCCACCGGCGCGGCGAACGCCGGAATCTCAAACGTCCGGCCAAAGAGCGTGAATGAGGTGTCCACCTGTGAATTTTCGCAGATGGTGTCCATGTTGACGCAGATCTCACGCCACTTTTCTGCGTTGCGGATAAAGCCCGTGCCCTCGCCCTTGGCGCCGGGGCCGGGCATCGTGTTGCGGCAAACCTTGCCGTTGCAGTCATTGCACGCCTTGCAGTAAGGGCCGATGCAGGTCCTTGCGTTTTCCAGCACTTGCTGATAAGTCATGTTGGTTCCCCCTTCGGAAATGAGTTTGCTTGCCAATATCGTGTCGATCCGACGCGATATCGCCTATATTTTATCCCGTCCTGCCGAAAAAGCAAGACCCAAAGGAGCTATTTATGAATACCGTTCACACACTGAGAGAATATGTCGATGCGCTGCGCGACGCGGGCATTCTGGTCGAAAGCACCGTGAGCGACGAGCTCGCCGCGCGTGAGATCCACTGCCTCACCTACGATACGCGCGCACTGAGCGAGGACGCGCTTTTCATCTGCAAGGGCGCACACTTCAAGGAAGAGTACCTGTGCGACGCACTCTCGCGCGGCGCGATCGCCTACGTCGCCGAGAAAAAGCACAATGTGGACGCGCCCTGTCTTCTTGTCAACGACATTCGCTATTCCCTCGTCGTGCTCGGTCAGCTCTTTTATAACCATGTGACGGACAAGCTCACGAGCGTCGGCATCACGGGCACAAAGGGCAAGAGCACCACAGCCTACTACGTGCGCTACATCTTAAATGACTGGCTGCGCGCGCAGTCGATGCCCGAGTGCGCCATTCTCTCCTCTATCGACAACTACGACGGCAAGAGCACCGAGGAGTCCCACATCACCACGCCCGAGGTGCTTGAGCTCTACCAGCACTTTGAAAACGCCTATGAATGCGGCATTTCGCATCTTGTGATGGAGGCCTCGTCCCAGGCGCTCAAATACGGCCGCGTGCGCGGTATCACGTACGACGTCGCTGCATTTTTGAACATCGGCAGCGACCACATCAGCCCCATCGAGCACCCGGACTTCGAGGATTACTTCAACTCCAAGCTCAAAATTTTCGACTCCTGCCGCTTCGGCTGCGTCAATACCGACGCCAAGTACTCGGATCGCGTCATCGAATACGCCAAGGACCGCTGCAACCTCATCACGTTTGGCTCACACGAAAGCGACACTGTCTCCTGCCAGCATGTGGAAAAGCGCAGCGACGGGCTCTACTTCACGGTTTCCTCGCTCAAGTACAACGGTGAATTTTCCATCACGATGCCCGGCCTTTTCAACATCTCCAACGCCCTCGCTGCTATGGCCATCTGTATGGTGCTCGACGTGCCGGAGGAGTATGTGCGCTCGGGCCTTCGCAAGGCGCGCGCCGCGGGCCGCATGCAGATCTACGAGAGCCGCGACAAGAACGTCACCGTCATCGTCGACTACGCGCACAACCGCATGAGCTTTGACGCGCTCTACCGCTCGACGAAGATCGAATACCCCGGCCGCCAGATGATCTCCGTCTTCGGCTGCCCCGGCTCCCACGCGCTCCAGCGCAGAAAAGACCTCGGCGAGCTGAGCGGGCAGAACTGTGACTTCGTCTTCATCACCGAGGAGGACTCCGGCGAGGAGCCGTTCGCGCAGATCGCCGCCGACATTGAAAAGCACGTGGCCTGCCCGCACCTTGTACTGGAAGATCGCAGCGAGTGCATCCGCCGCGCGATTTTGGACGGCAAGGACGCGCGCGTCATCCTGCTGACCGGTAAGGGCGAGGAGACAACGATGAAGCGCGGCAGCGTCTTCGTCCCCTACCCGAGCGACGTCGAGCTCACACTCAAATACCTCGCCGAATACGACAAGGTCCATCCCGCCGCGCCGGCGAGCAGCGCCAAAAAGGCAAAAAAGGACTTTTTGCCCATCATCCTCGGCAGCGACGAAAACGCCTACGGCACGGCGCGTCTCTTCCAGGAGGCCTATCACGTCACACCGCTGCTGCTGTGCACGCAGCAGCTCGTGCCCACGCGCAGCTCACACCTGTTTCTCTGCCGCATTATCCCCGATTTTGAGCGCGAGGAGGTCTTCCCGACGCGCTGCTCGGCGTGCTGAAGCAGTGCGCACAGGACTATGAAAAGCTGCTCGTCATCCCCTGCTCGGACTATTACACGGGTCTTCTCTGCCGCCACTACGACCATTTCGAGGGGCTCATCGCCAACCGCTTCATCTCGGATGAGCTGCTTGAAACGTTCGACACGAAAGACAAGTTCTACGCGCTCTGCGAGCAGTACGGCATGGACTATCCCAAGACCGTCGTCGCCTCTCCCGAGGAGCGCGAGAGCGTCGTCGACCGCCTTCCGTTCGACTTTCCCATCGTCGTCAAGCCCGAGAATTCCAATGCACTCGACTATCTCCGCTGCCACTTTGAGGGGCAGAAAAAGGTCTTCTTCTTCGACACGCGCGAGCAGTACCTCACGATGGTCCACAGCATGAACCAGTCGGACTATCGCGGCAAGCTCATTTTGCAGGAGTTTATTCCCGGCGGCGACGACGCCATGCGCGTGCTCAACAGCTATTCGGACCTTGACGGCCATGTGCGCGCGATGTGCCTCGGCCAGCCGGTGCTCGAATACTACGACCCCAAGTCTGTCGGCAACTATGCCGCCATCATCTCGCGCGGCGATCAGGCGTTGTACGACAAAATGCAGGAGTTTCTCGAAAAGCTCGGCTACGTCGGTTTTTCGAACATCGACATGAAGTACGATTCCCGCACGGGCCGCTACGTGCTCTTCGAGATCAACCCGCGCCTTGGCCGCAGCAGCTATTTCTGCCGTGCCGCGGGGCTGAACATGATGAAGCTCCTGACGAACGATGTCGTCTACGGCAAGCGCGAGGACTGCGTCTACAACCACACCGTCGCCCTCTGGCAGAACGTGCCGACCGGCATTCTGCGCCGCTATGTCAAGGATCGGGAGCTCTCCGACGAGCTCAAGCAGTTCAAGGGCACGCACACGCTCTTCTGCAAGGGCGATCTGCCGCTCTCTCGCCTCTATCGCCTGCTGCGCTACTACGCCGCGCAATACCACAACTTCCGCGACTACTACTTCGATAAAAAGTGACTCCTATCAAAAGAAAAAGGAACGGCTCGTGCCGTTCCTTTTTCTTACCAGAATTTTTTCTTTTTGCACACCCACAGGCTCAGCACCACCACGGCGACACTCACAAGAATGATCGCGGGGTAGCCGTATTTCCAGTGCAGCTCCGGCATGCCGGAAAAGTTCATACCGTACCAGCCGACAAGCAGTGTCAGCGGCAGGAAGATCGTCGTCACGATGGTCAGGATCTGCATGATGCGATTCTGCCGGATGTCGATCTCCGACTGAAACAGCGACTGGATCTGCGTGCAGTATTCACGCAGCAGCTGCGATTCCTCGCGCAGGCGGATGACGCGCTCTTCAAATAATCGGAACAGTCCGCACTCCTCATCCGAAAAGTAGCCGTTCTCATTTTCCCGCAGCTCGCACGCCACGTCGTCGAGCTGGGAGTAGTAGCGGTACCAGGCCATCGTCTCCTTGCGCAGCTCGCTCATCGGGGTGCTGAATTCCTCCAGCTCGCCCGCGAGCACGCGTTCTTCCAGCGCCGTCGCGCGGTCTTCGATCTCCTCGAGGCGGTGCAGGTCCCTGGCGATCAGCAGCTCGAAGAAGTCGTAGAGAAATCGTCCGACGCTGTTTTCTATCAGGCGTTTTTCCTTGACGATGTGCTTCAAATAAGGCTCGGCCATCTCTCCGTCGTCCACCAGCACCACGCGGTCCTTCGTCACGAGATAGCCGCAGCAAAGGCGCGTGCCGTCCCTGCGGCTGCGCGGCAGTGCGAGCGTTCCGCTCAGACAGTTGGAGCGCACCTCCGCCTTGCAGACGTGCGCGTCCCGCGCGCTCGGCGTGTGATGCAATACCGCTTCGAGCCCCGGCAGCGCCGTTTCGTGCGCCAACTCGTCCGAATTCAGCAGCACCACCGCCGCGCCGCTCTCCGGCGCGCGGTCCAGCGGCGTCAGCGTCTTGCCGATCGCATACCATTTCATACCCGTTCCCCCAATGCGCTTCTTTCTCTCCCCCATTGTAGCAGAATATGAAAAAAGTACAACGCCCCGCCAGAACTTTTTCCCGCAGCGCAATATTTTATGATAAAATTTGTAAAAGCGTGAACTTTTTTGTTATCTTTTGCGTCTATATGGTTGGAAGATGGAACACCCCACACACAAAAGGAGGAAATTTGGATGAAACGAAAATCTCTTCGCACGCTTGTTTGCGCGCTCCTCGCGTCTCTTGCGCTCACAACCTTTGCCTTTGCCGACAACGGGCCGAAGCCCCAACTCATCGTGCGCGTCAAAGACGCGCCGCAGGAGCCCTACTATCTCGACCTGCTCGCCAAGGGTGATTGGGACGCGGAAGATGGAAACCGTATCGACGGCATCGACTGGAACTACGACGGCAAAGAGGATACGCTCGACCCCGACCTCTTAGCACTTCTGCGCGACAATGTTCCCGCAGGCTGGCACGCCTGCGTGGCGCAGGGCACGACCGGCGCACCGATGTGGGGCGAGCTGTACGCGGAAGGGACGGACGCCTCTGGCAATGCACTGCACTGGTTCGGCTACGTCGGTGTGCCGAGCACCTACCGCATCATCCTCGTCACCGAATCCGGCAAGGTCTGGGTCTCCGATATACTCAATCGCCGCGTTCTGCAATCGTCCGTCACGGTCAACTGGTCGGACGATACGTCGGCGGTCACCGTTTCCGTTCCCTCAACCATCCCCGGCTACTTGCTGCAATTTGTCGCAACGCTCGTGCCGACGCTTCTCATCGAGGGCGCGCTGCTGCTTCTGTTCCGCTATTCGTGGAAGAAAAACTGGGAAGCGTTTTTACTTGTCAACGTTCTGACACAGGGCTTTTTAGCCGTTGCATCTGTATATGTCACCGCACACAACGGCGTGAGCGCTTGGTATCTCTTTTTCTTCCTGCTTCCGGCGGAACTCATCATTTTGCTTGTCGAGCTGTATCTCTACGCCGGCTGCGGCCTTCTCACCGGCCACAGCAAGGGCCGCGCCGCGGCCTATGCGATCACCGCCAATCTGGCTTCCACTGTTCTCGGCTATTATCTGGCCGTGCCTGTCTGGCGGCTCGTTGTCTCGATCTTATGATTCTGTTCACATAACGCCAAGGAGGAATTCGCATGACCGACCAAGTTTTTCCCGATTTGCCGCAAACTCCCCCGCCTGAACCGCCCGCCGATGCTCCCGCGCAGAAGGAACCGGCCGAGGCCCTCACGCCCGCGCAGGAGATGGCCGACGCGCTCTCCGCGCCCGAAGTAGAGACGCCCGATGTGAGCGATTCGCCCTTCTGCCGCGCGATGGACTTGATCGCTGGCGGCCTCGCCGTCACCGGCGTGACGCTGAATTTCTGGAACCTCGACGTGCTGCTGCCGCTGGTCGGCACGCTCTGCCTGCTCGTCGGCTTCCGCGCCCTGCGGCGGGTCAACGGCTTCCTGCGCGCGGGCTATGTCTGCGCCTGCCTGCACATGCTGCTCCTTTTTGTTGAGCTTGGGCAGGATGCCGTGATCTACCGTGCGGACACCGGCCTGGCGGCATTTTTCACCGTCGTTGCCGCCGCCGTGCGGCTCGTGCTGCTCTTCTGTCTCTGGCAGGGCCTGCTCGATATGCAGCGCGACGCAGGCATAACGCCGCCTGCCGCCCCCGCCGCGGGCGCTCTATTGCTCTGGTACATTCTGCTCTATGTCGCAGCGGCATTGTTTGCCTCGCTTTCCCTGTTGCTCGGCGCTTACCTCGTCTGGTATTTCTACCTGGTCGTCCGCCTCAAAAAGCTCGCGAAGTCGATGGCCGCGCAGGGCTGCGCCATCAAGCCGATCAAGGAGCACTTCTCAAATCACAAGCTCGTCGGCTCGCTGCTCACCGTCCTCGCTGTCGTCATTGCCTGTGGCTTCCTGTTTTTCGGCTCCTACCGCATGGACTGGACGCCCAAAGAGACCGGCACCGACGCACAGGTGATCGAAGCCCATGAAAGGCTCCTCGCCCTCGGCTATCCCGAATCCGAGCTCAACGACCTCTCCGACGAGGACCTTCTCACCTGTCTCCGCGCCGAGCGCGTGGTCATCAAAGAGTGCACAGGCAGCGCTTATATCAACTACTCCAATAAGCCGCAGACGAATGACGCCTTCCACCTGACCATCGTTGCCGTCCAACGGCCCTTTGACCGGCTGTTCGTCGCCTGTCATTTTCGCTGGGACGATGGCGTGCGCTTTTACGGCACAGAGAGCCTTGCGTTCGAGCCACACCACGACAACAGCCGCTGGTTTGCCGAAGATTTCTCCGGTCAGGTGCTCTATGACGGTCCGGACGGCGCGACCTACACCGCCCCCTACATCGATCCTGGCACCGATCAGGTCAACCTTGGCAGCTGGTACGAGAACTGCTTCCGGCAGATCTACTGCGCCGACGCCTCTTTCCCGAACGATGGCACGAACCAGCGCGGCTACGTCGCCTGCGCCCTCTCCAACAACATCGACGAGTTCACCAAATTCGAGGGACTATTCTATTATGTCCACCAGAACGGCCGCTTCCAGTACCCCGTGAAGACCGCGCGCGATTATCAGGACTTCAACGTCAACAGGCCCCTCCTCTACAACGCACCGTTCGAGCGCGTGCAGGATTATTTTGTCCTCTTCCAAAACGAGGACGGCGTTTTGAATATTCACTGATCATTTCAGTAACAATTCCGTGGTTCACGGAGGAATGCCGCAGTCTCTGCGGCACGCAGTCAAAGGGGGCAATTCTCTTTCACAAAAGAGAATAGCCCCTTTGGAACCCCAAGAGAAAGGCTTAGATTGGCAGTCTCAGGTTTGCGCAAGTCTTTTGCCTCCGGAATGGAAATGCCTGCGCGCAGCGTAGCCGCGTTTAGAGTTGCTATACGACTTGCCTCTGCTTCTACTACCCGCTGTTGCGCAGCCGTTGGCGGCTTTGCCGCCTTACGGATGCGGTACACCCTTGCGGGTGCCGCTCTGCCCATCTTGTAGAAGTGCAAACTAATTTCCGTCTACCGAGGCACTGCTCAATGCGGCGAGCGCAGCAAAGCCGCATTCCGCAGGCAGTCTGCCGCCGAGCAAACGTCACTCGCGCCTCACGACAGTAAGGCGCGGTTGAGATTGGTATCGATTCGCAGAAGATTCATGGCGAAGCCATGTACACCGCACCCGATTCCGCAGGCTGCGCAGTTCTTCGAGCTACAAACCTGCAATGTGCGGGGTCGAGGGGGAAGGCCCCTCGTCCCTTTCTCTTGGGGGGTGTAAGGGGGGATGTTCTCTTTCCGAGGAAAGAGAACATCCCCCTGTCGCATCCCCACGGTGTGGGGCCCCCTCGCACCTCCTACGGTGCGACAATATGAACCATCGCCGTGTACGTCTGGTACCCCGACCCAAGGCTCGCGTAATACTGCACCGTCACGTCGGCGCTCTTGCCGTCGTCCGCGATCACGGCGTCCAGGACGTCTGCCTTTTCGTCCACGCTGACCCAGCCGCGGCGATAGCGCGGCAGCGTGAGCCCCTGCGCGCCTGTGATCTCCGCGATGCGGGATGTGCCGTCCGACTGCTGTTCCAGCCGGTAGCTCACGCCGACCGTCGCCAGAAATGTCTCGTTCCCCTCGATCCCGACAGGGGCGAAGTACGTGCGCTCCGCGCCGTCGCCCTCCGTCCAGTCGGTGAGCGAGGTCTGCTACGCGCTGCCCTCGCGCGTGACCGTCACCTTACGCTCGCCGCTCTTGCCGGAGACCGTCGCAATGATCGACACGCCGTCGGGCGCAAAGGCGAGGCCGCTGATCTCCTCGCCGCTCGCGAGTTCGAGCGCGGCGAGCTTCGTCCCGTTGAGCGCGTAGACGTCGGACCAGTAGGAGTAGACCGCGGTGGAAAGGTCATTCCTTGCCAGATAAGGTTGTTGCCGGGGAAGGTCTTGAGCAGCGTGCCGGCCACGAAATTGAACACCACGTAGAGGTCGTTTTTCTCCCCCAGGCTACCGAATGCCACAAAGTAGTTGCCTGCGGTCCCAATGTCCTCAAACCCTTTGAGCGACGGGTACTGTTCGGCAAAGTCCCAGCTTTTTCTGTCGATATAGATCGTTGTGTCATCCATTGCCACTCTGATCGTTTTCGGCGATACGCAGTACCAGCGCTGCACCTCGCTCGTCAAAATGAGCTCGCCGTCCTGTTGGGCAATGAGAAATTCGCTCTGGTCGATCAGCTCATTGACGCGCGCTGCGAATGCCTGCTGCGATTCGCCCCAATCGCCGTTCTGCGTTCCGTCCCAGTTCAGATAAATGCTCGTGTTGTTGTTTTCCACGATGTTCAGTTTGCCGCCGTCAAAGGTGTGAAGGCCGTAGTAGTAGTCACAATAGCTGATCGCGTCTTGATTTTTGCCCTCGAACAAGCTGTATTGCAGCAGCATGTCGCGTCCGTTTTCGCGGCAGAGGAAGTAGACGTCGCCCTCCCACATGCGGTCGCGCATCAGCTCCTCGCCGTTGTCGTCGACGACGCACAGCTCATAGCCGCCGAACGCTTTCTCGCAGATGATCTGCTCTGCCCTGCCGTCGTTGTCGAGGTCGGCGGACGCCAGCGCCCTGCTTCCGTCGCTCTCCGACGGCTCTGTGCAGCGGATGACCGTGCCGTCGCCGTAGGAATGCAGCTCGGCGTTCAGCGTGGAGAACAGCAGCTCGCTCTTGTCTAAAAGCCTGTTGACCTCGTCCGCGAATTTCCGCGCCTCGGCGGGCCATGAATCGGTAGAATCGGAATTTACGCTGAAGCTCACCGAATTCTCCGCCAGCGTGGTCGTCTCGCTTCCGCTGAGCAGAAAGAGCCTATAGGAATACGACGCCTCGCCCTGATAGATCGTCGGCTCGTAGCGCAATAGCGCCGTCTTGACGCTGTCGCGATAGAGGAAATAGCTGCTCCAGCCCACGTGCGCCAGCCCCAGCTCCGCGCTCCAGAGCTCTTCGCCGCTCTGATCGCTCACCCGCAGCCGGTACGGCTCCTGCGTGGAAGTGCCGGTATAGGAGATCACTTCCTCGATCCCGTCGCCATTCAGGTCAGCGCGGGTCAGCTCGGTCGCGCCGCCGTTCAGGCGGACGATCCAGCGGTAGGGATGTGCCCCGCTGTAGGGAAGTCCCCCGCTGCGATAGCCCATCACGAGGTAAAGGCTGCCGTCCTTCTGCTGTAATAGCAGCCACTGGTCCATCGCTGCAAGCTCATCCTGACGCGCGATCTCCGGTATCGTGGCTGTTGCATTGTCGTCATCGGCCGTTTTCGTACCGCGCCAAGCGTGAGCATTTTTCGCGGCGCAGCTTCGCGGCGCTCGTGCCGTCCCAATCTTCGCCGCTTCCGCTGCGGAACAGCCAGTCGAAGTTGCTCACGGTCAGGTCGATCTCCTCCCACTCCGAAAAGCGGTAGCTGTATCCTCTCGCCGCCGTCACTGTACCGCACAGAATACCGGTCATGTCCGTGCCAAGTGCGGAGGAAAGCCACAGCTCGGGCGTGGACTTCGTATTGGCAAAGGTCTCCTCATAGCTGGTTTCCCAGGCGGAATCCTCGAAAACGGCCTCGCCGAGCGTATACACCCCCGTTGTCATCCCATAGAGTGCATACGACAGCCGGTCTGCCATGTCGATCGGACTTGCCGAATCGCCCTTTAGCACATAGTTTTCCCATTCCGCCTGATTCTCGACGTCCGCATCAAAAGTATCGCCGTCGATGATCAGATAATGGCCCACTACGCTGCCGACAGCATGCACCGTGCCGTCGTCCATCGTGAGAAGGAACCACACCGGCAAGCCGGCGTAAACCGTCTCCGGTTTTTCGATATATGTGCCGCGGCTGCTGTTGATCAGTTCGACTGCCTGTGCCATTTCTTCCGTATCGAGTTTTTATACTGCCGCGCCTCCCCTTCCGCCGGAACGTAGAGCTCGATTGACGCAACGTCCGCCGCATTCAGCTTCTGCGCCCAGACAAGGCTGCCGCGCTCCGACCTCGGATTCGTCAAAAAGCACACGGCCACGATCACGACCGCGAGCACCGCCGCGGCGGCGACCCAAAACGCGGGCTTTTTGTAGTGCAGCGCACTCTTCACACGCGTTTTGATGTTTCCCTCGCCGAACGCCAGCGGGCAGGCCGCGACAGCTCTTCCTCAGCGCGGCGCAGGATAATAGCGCCTGCGAATAGTCTGCGCGTGCCGCGCCATCCAGCCCCCTTGACGACTTTTTCATCGCACGCAAGCTCGATGTCGCGGCAGAAGAGGATGTAGGCGACCCACACCAGCGGGTTGAACCAGTGCAGCGCGAGCACGAGGTAGCCGAGCACTTTCCACCAGTGGTCGCGGCGGGCAAGGTGCGCGCGCTCGTGCGCGATGACGTGTGCCGCCGTTCCCTCGTCCATGTGCATGGGGAGATAAATGTTCGGCTTCACCACGCCGAAGACGAACGGCGAATCGACAAATTCGCTCTCGTAGATGTTATCTCGCAGCAAAATCGCCGTTGCGAGCTTTCTTTTCAGCTTTCCCGCGCTCACGAGCGCGTGGACGAGCAGCGCCGCCATGCCGGCGAGCCAGAGGACGCTGTAGATGTTGAAGTCCACCTGCGCCTGCTGGCGGCTCACACCGACGGGGACCTCCGCCGCCGAAGGCAGCGTCGGATTCGTGACGATGTCAAGCGTCGCCTGCTCGTAGAGCACCGGCTCGCGCGTTTCGGTCACGATCTCGCTCGGGATGGTCTCGGCGCTCGGGATGAGCGAGAGCGCGCTTTCAATCGAAAACAGGCAGACAAGCCGCAGTGCGACCACACCCCAGAGAAGCGGCATGACCCACTTCGGCGCTTTTTTGAGGACGACCCGCAGCACGAGCACCGCCAGAATGAGCCAGCTTGCGCTGATGCTGAGGTTCACGAGCTTCAAAAAGACGTCATCCATGATGATTCTCCTTTCGGTAAAGGTCGATCATTTTCTGCACCTCGTCAAGCTCTTTGTCGCTCACGTGGCTCGACTTTGTAAACGCGGCGACGAACGCGGGCAGCGAGCCGTCGAAGCGCTTGTCGAGCAGCTCATCGATCTCGGCGGTCTGCGCCTCGTCCTGTGAGATGAGCGACGTGACGACAGTATTCTCGTTTTTCAGCACCCCGCGCTCAGAGAGCCGTTTGATGACCGTGTAGGTCGTCGTCGGTTTCCAGCCCAGGTGCTCGGCGCAGAGCGCGACCAATTCACGGCTCTTGACCGGCTCGTGTGCCCACAGAATTTGGCAAAAGCGGTATTCGCTTTCAAAAATTTTCGGCGTTTCCATCTTGTTCCCTCTCTAATCCGTTAGAGTTTATATGTACACTAACAGATTAGAGCATTTCTGTCAAGCCCTTTTGCGCTCAATTTTGGGCAAATCTCACTTGACAAGGTTCTCCACGCTCCTTATAATAATTCATATCGCACAAAAAGCTCCGCGCAGGAGCTTTTTTTATGTTTGGAGAAAGAGAGTGTCATCCCATGTCAAAAAAAGCCAATCCCGCGGCGCTGCTGCCGATCTTAGTGTTCCTTGTCTTATATCTGGGCCTCGGCCTGATCTTTGAGTACGTGCTCAAAATCCCGATGGGATTTTATTCCATCCCCATCGTCGTCATCTTCCTCATCGCGCTGCTCGTGGCCTGCTGCCAGAACCGCGCGCTGTCGTTCGACGAAAAGCTCACGCTGATGGGCTGCGGTGTGGGCGATAGGAACATCATCACGATGCTGCTCATCTTCCTCGCCGCCGGTATGTTCGTCGGCGTGGTGGGCCGCTCGAGTGCGGAAAGCGTTGCGTACTTCATGCTCTCGATCATTCCGTCGAAATTTGCTGTCGCGGTGCTGTTCGTCGTGAGCTGCTTTGTCTCCACCGCGATGGGCACGAGCGTCGGCACCATCACACTCATTGTCCCCATCGCCATTCCCATCGCCGCGGCAAGCGGCTATTCCCTGCCGCTGTGCATCGCGTCCGTCATGGGTGGTGCGATGTTCGGCGACAACCTGAGCTTCATTTCCGACACCACCATCGCCGCCTGCAACGGGCAGGGCTGCGCGATGAAGGACAAATTCCGCGAGAATTTCCACATCGCCTTCCCCGCCGCGCTCGCGTCGCTCGCACTCATCCTCGTGCTGACGCTGAATGCGGACGTGCACCCCGCGCCCATCCCTGCCTACAATCTCATTCAGATCATCCCCTATGTGCTCGTGCTCATCGGCGGCATCATCGGTATCAACGTCTTTGTCGTGCTGCTCATCGGCATCGTCTCCGGCGCGGTCATCGCGCTTGCGACCGGCGCAACGGGGCAAGTTGGTATCCTCGCGGTCAAGGCGCTGCTCGAGAACATGGGCAGCGGCGCCGCCGGCATGTTTGAAACGTCGATGGTCGCCATCCTCGTCTCCGCCATCTGCGCGCTGATCCGCGAATACGGCGGCTTTGAGGCGCTGCTGGGCTGGATCAGAAAGGCGTTCCGCGGCAAGCGCGGCGGCCAGATCGGCATGGGCCTTCTCGTCGGCGCGATGGACATCGCCACCGCGAACAACACCGTCGCCATCGTTATGGCAAACCCCATCGCCAAGGAAATGAGCGAGGAATACGGCATCACGCCCGCGCAAGGCGGCATCGATCCTTGACACGTTCTCCTGCATCTTCCAGGGCATCATCCCCTACGGCGCGCAGATGCTCGTCGCGATCTCCGCGGCGCACGAGCTGGGCTACGCCATCTCGGCGTTCGACATCATCCCAAACCTCTTCTACCCCTATCTTCTGGCGGTGAGCTCATTCTTCTTCATTGCGATCGACAGCAAAAAGAAGGCGTGACTGATGGTTGACCATAATCTTCTTCAGCGCAAAAAGCTCTTTCTTTTCGACCTCGACGGCACGCTGTACTTGGGCGACCGGCTCTTTGAAGGCGTCCGCGAGCTGCTCTCCGCCATCCGCGCACGCGGCGGGCAGTACCGCTTTCTAACGAACAACTCATCGCGCAGCGTAGCGGCCTACGTCAAAAAGCTCACGCGCCTCGGCGTCGCGACGGAGGCGGCCGATTTTCTCACCTCGGTCGACGCGCTGATTCACTATCTCCGCGAGCACGGCGGAGATGACCGACGCTATTACGTCTGCGGTACGGAGTCGATGAAATCGCAGCTCCGCGCGGCGGGCTTTACCGTCGCAGAACGGCGTGAGGACGCGAACGCGCTCCTGATGGGCTTCGACACCGAGCTGACATTTCAAAAGCTGGAGGACGCCTGCATCCTGCTCGGACAAGGCATCCCCTACCTTGCGACCAATCCCGACTGGGTCTGCCCCACGGCCTACGGCTTTGTGCCCGACTGCGGGAGCGTGTGCGAAATGCTCTGGCGCGCGACCTCCCGCCGCCCCATCGTCATCGGCAAGCCCGAACCGCTGATGCCGCAGCTCGCAATGCTCGAGGCGGGCGTTTCCGCGCAGGAAACACTGCTCGTGGGCGACCGCATCTACACGGATATCGCCAGCGGCGCGAACGCGGGCATCGACACGCTGCTCGTCCTCTCTGGCGAGACGAAGGAAGAAGACCTCCCCACCGCTGACCCGCAGCCGACGTTCGTTCTGCCGGACGTCGCCGCACTGCTGAACATCTTAGAATCTTAAAAAGGAAGACCTATGGCAAACATCATCGAAATCCACGATTTTTCCGATCCCGCGCTTGACGTCTACGCGCGCCTGACCGAAAACCAACTGCTCAATCGCGCGGACCCCGACAACGCGCTCTTCGTCGCGGAAAGTCCGCTCGTCATCGGCCGCGCACTGGATGCGGGCTGTGAGCCGGTGTCGTTTCTGATGGAGCGGCAGCATACGCAGGGCAAGGGGCGCGAAATTCTCGCCCGCTGCTGTCAAGATATTCCGGTTTACACCGCTGATGAATCCGTGCTGACACAGCTCACCGGCTTTCACCTGACGCGCGGCATGCTCTGCGCCATGCGGCGGCCGAAGCTCCAAAGCGTCGAGGACGTCTGCCGCGATGCGCGGCGCGTCGTCGTGCTCGAAAACGTGATGAACCCGACGAACATCGGCGCGATCTTCCGCTCCGCCGCCGCGCTCGGCATGGACGCCGTGCTGCTCACGACCGCGGGCAGCGATCCGCTTTATCGCCGCGCCTCGCGCGTCAGCATGGGAAATGTGTTCCTCATCCCGTGGACCTACCTGCCCGAAAGCGGCGACTGGACGCAGCTGTTGCGCGGTCTCGGCTTCCGCACAGTCGCGATGGCACTGCGCAACGACTCCGTACGGCTCGACGATCCGCGCCTTGCCGCCGAAGAAAAGCTTGCCATCGTCATGGGCACGGAGGGTGACGGGCTCGCGTCCTCGACCATCGCGAGCTGCGACTACACGGTCAGGATCCCGATGTACCATGGCGTCGACTCGCTCAATGTCGCCGCAGCGAGCGCCGTGGCGTTCTATGAGCTGGGCCTTCCCCCGCTGAACGAAAAGGAGGACTGACATGCTGAACAATACCGGCTTCGACCTCTGGGCCGACGGCTATGACAAGAGCGTCGGCCTCTCCGACGAGAACGACCGCTACCCCTTTGCGGGCTACCGCGCCATGATGAACGCGCTCTATCAGCGCGTGCTCGCGCAGAGCGGGCGTAATGTGCTGGACATTGGCTTCGGCACGGGCATACTGACCTCGCGGCTCTACGAGCAGGGCTGCCGCATCTATGGGCAGGACTTTTCCGCGCGCATGATCGAACTGGCGCAGGCCAAAATGCCGGACGCGCAGCTCTATCAGGGCGATTTTTCCAAAGGCCTTGTGCCCGAGCTTTGCGCACAGCAGTACGACGCCATCGTCGCGACCTACTCGCTCCACCACCTGACGGACACGCAGAAAATCGACTTTCTTCGCGCGCTTCTGCCGCTTTTGAAGCAGGACGGCTGTCTTTTCATCGGCGACGTCGCCTTCCGCACGCGCGAAGAGCTCGAAGCGTGTCGAACTGCGGCAGGCGAGGATTGGGACTCAGATGAAATTTACTTCGTCTACGGCGAACTCCGTCCCCACTTCCCCACGCTGACGTTTGAATCCTTCTCCCACTGCACCGCGCTCCTGACGCTGCGAAAATAATTTCCCCTGGAAATATGATAAAAAAGCCTCTGTATGGTCAACCCATACAGAGGCTTTTCTGTGAAGCATTATTCCTTTTCAGTCGTTCAAATGGTCGAGGATCGCCGCGATCAGCTGCTCCTTGCCCGTGCCCTTTTCGGCAGAGAACGGAATGACGAGCTCATCGTCGCGCAAACTCAGCGTCTCGCGAATTTGGGCAAGATTCGGCTCGATCTCGCGCGCTTTGAGCTTGTCGAGCTTGTTTGCCACGATCACGACGGGACAGCCCGTCTGCACGAAGTAGTCGTGCATCGTCACGTCGTCCGCCGTCGGCTTGTGCCGCGCGTCGACGATCTGCACACCGAGGTGAATGAGCCCCGCAGACTGGAAGTAGCTCTCCATCAGCTTGCCCCAGCGGTCGCGCTCGGTCTTGGAGACCTTGGCGTAGCCGTAGCCCGGCAGGTCGACGAGGTAGAGCTTGCCGTCGATCTTGAAGTAGTTGATCTGCGAGGTCTTGCCCGGGGACGCACCCACGCGGGCAAAGTTCTTGCGGTTGACGAGCCGGTTGATGACGGACGATTTGCCGACGTTCGACCGCCCCGCAAACGCGAGCTGCGGCATCCCGTCGCGCACGAACTGCTTTTCCGACGCCGCCGAGAGGATGAATTCGACCTTGTTGAAGTTGATCGCCATGGTTTTCGTTTCCTTTCAGCTCATTTCGCCCGCACGCAGCGCGCTGTGCGCGCTCTCCTGCACGGGAGGAAGATAGCTCTCGTGCGCGGCAGCGGTGCATTTTTCGGGCAGCACCAGCGCTTCGGCAAAGACGGCGTCCACCGTCTCGACCGGCACAAAGCGCAGCTTTTCGCGCACCAGCGGGTCGATCTCGTCGAGGTCCTTTTCATTCTCCTTCGGGAGAATGACCGTATGTACGCCCGCGCGCAGCGCGCCCATCGTCTTCTCGCGCAGTCCCCCGATGGCGAGCACACGGCCGCGCAGCGTGATCTCGCCCGTCATGGCGACATCGCGGTGTACCGCCTGCCCCGTCAGCGCGGAGAGCACCGCTGTCGCGATGGCGATACCGGCGCTGGGTCCGTCCTTGGGGATGGCCCCCTCAGGGAAGTGGATATGGATGTCCTTCGTCTTGTAAAAGTCCGGCGCGATGCCGAGCTCCTGCGCCCGCTGGCGCAGGCACGAGAGCGCCGCGCGGCAGCTCTCCTGCATCACGTCGCCCAGGTTGCCCGTGAGCTCGAGCTTGCCGCTGCCATCCATCACGCCGACCTCGACGGGCAGAATTTCGCCGCCCACCTCGGTCCACGCAAGGCCGTTCACCACGCCGACAAGGTCCTTTTCGGGAATCTTCTCCTGTGCAGCACGCGGCGCACCGAGGAAGTCCTTGATGTTCTTCTCTGTCACGGTGACTCGCTTTACATCGCTTGTGGCAAGCTGCATTGCCGCCTTGCGGCAGATCTTGCCGAGCTGACGCTCAAGCGAGCGCACGCCGCTCTCGCGCGTGTAGAGCGCGATGGCCGCGCGGATGGCGCTCTCGTCCACGCGCAGGCTCGAGGCCGTCAGCCCGTGGGCCTGACGCTCCTTGGGCAGCAGGTGCCGCTGCGCGATCTGCACCTTCTCCTCGTCCGTGTAGCTGGGGATTTCAATGATCTCCATGCGGTCGAGCAGCGGGCGCGGAATGGTGTCGAGCGTGTTGGCCGTCATGATGAACATCACGCGGCTCAGATCGACGGGAATTTCAAGATAGTGGTCGCGGAAGGCGTAGTTCTGCTCGCTGTCGAGCACCTCGAGAAGTGCGGTCGCGGGGTCGCCGCGCCCGTCGCTGCCCATCTTGTCGACCTCGTCGAGCACGAGCAGCGGATTCATCGAGCCGCTGCGGGAGATGGCCTCGATGATGCGGCCGGGCATCGCGCCGATGTAGGTCTTGCGGTGGCCGCGGATATCCGCCTCGTCACGCACGCCGCCGAGCGACAGCCGCGCGACCTTGCGGTTCATCGCCTTGGCGACCGACAGCGCGATCGACGTCTTGCCGACGCCCGGAGGGCCGACGAGACATAAAATCTGCCCCTTCGCCTCGGGGTTGAGCTGGCGCACGGCGATGAACTCTAAAATGCGCTCCTTGACCTTCTGCAAGCCGTAGTGGTCGCGGTCAAGAATCTTGCGCGCGGCGTCTACGCTGGCGCGCTCCTTCGTCTCCTCGCCCCAGGGCATTTCCATGCAGGTGTCGAGATAGTTGCGCAGCACACTCGCCTCGGCGCTGCCGAACGGCTGCTTGGCAAGCTTGTCCACATCTTTCAGCAGCTTGCGCTCCACTTCTTCGCTCAGGTGCGCCTTGCTGATCTTCTCGCGGTACTCGTCGAGTTCTTCGTCCTCCCCGCCCTCACCGATCTCGTTCTGTAAGACCTTGATCTGCTCGCGCAGGACAAAATCCTTCTGGATCTTGCCGACGCGGGAGCGAACTTGCTTTCAATGTCCTGCTCCATGGCGGTAACTTCGATCTCGCGGCGCAGAATCTCGTTCATGCGCTGCAATCTCGGCAGCGGGCGCAGCTCGTCGAGGATATCCTGTTTGTCCTGATAGCGCAGGTTGAGCTGCTGGGCGATAAAGTCAGCGAGATAGCCGGGATCGTTTGTTGAGAGAATAGCGGCATAGACGTCGTCCGGCAGCTTCTGTGCAAGCTCGGCATATTCCGTCACGCTGGCGTAGGTCTGGCGCAGCATCGCTTCCGTCCGCTTGCTATGGCACGAGGTGGCCGGCTCGTCGATGAGCTCCACCTGCGCCTGCAAAAACGGCTCGCGCTGCCAGAGCCGCTTGAGGCGGGCGCGGCACGCGCCCTCCATCATCACGCGCAGCACACGGTCAGACACGCGCAAGATCTGCGTCACGCGCGCGACCGTGCCGATCTCGTACAGGTCTTTTTCCTCCGGCTGCTCCACGCCGATCTCACGCTGGGTGACGAGAAAAATCTCCTCCCCGTTTTCCATGGCGCGCTCAAGCGCGTGCACGGAGATCGGACGCTCGAGGTCAAAGCTCGTGTTCATGCGCGGGAACACATTGAGCCCGCGCATGGCAATGACCGGAAGATTTTTTGTTACAGGTTCCATGGGGTTTCTCCTTATGAAGCGGAGTCTGCCGGCAGCGACGGCTGCGGCGCCTCCCCTTCTTTCTCTGTGCGGTGGGAAATTTTCGGCTGTTCCGTCCCCTCCACGCAGCCCGGCGTGATAGTCACGCGGTCGATCGTGCGGTCGGACGGGATGTCGTACATCACGTTCATCAGCAGGCCCTCCATTACCGCGCGCAGGCCGCGCGCGCCGATCTTGCGCTCGATGGCCTTGTCGGCAATCGCTTCGAGCGCCTTGGGCTCGAACGTGAGCTCAGCGTCGTCGTAAGAAAACAGCTTTTGATACTGCTTGACGAGCGCGTTTTTCGGCTGGGTCAGGATCTTGACAAGGTCGTCGCGCGTCAGCGCGTCGAGCGCCGTGATGACCGGCAGTCTGCCGACCAGCTCGGGGATGATGCCGAACTTCAAGATATCGTGCGGCTGCACCTCGCGTAAAATCTTGCTTTCATCCACGTCGTTTTTGCTCTTGAGCTCCGCGCCGAAGCCCATCGACTTGCGGTCGAGACGGCTCTCGATGATCTTCTCAATGCCCTCGAACGCACCGCCGCAGATGAAGAGAATGTTGTGCGTGTCGATCTGGATGAACTCCTGATGCGGGTGCTTGCGGCCGCCCTGCGGCGGGACGTTGGCAACCGTGCCCTCGACGATTTTCAGCAATGCCTGCTGCACGCCCTCGCCGGAGACGTCACGCGTGATGGAGGTGTTCTCGCTCTTGCGGGCGATCTTGTCGATCTCGTCGACATAGATGATGCCGCGCTCGGCGAGCTCCACGTCGTAATCCGCCGCCTGAAGCAAGCGGAGCAGAATGTTTTCCACATCGTCGCCGACGTAGCCCGCCTCGGTGAGCGTGGTCGCGTCCGCGATGGCGAACGGCACCTTGAGAATGCGGGCGAGCGTCTGGGCAAAGAGCGTCTTGCCGCTGCCGGTGGGGCCGAGGAGCAGGATGTTGCTCTTTTGCAGCTCCACCTCGTCGTCGCCGCCGAAGAAGATGCGTTTATAGTGGTTGTAGACGGACACGGACAGCGCAACCTTGGCCGCCTCCTGCCCGATGATATACTGGTCGAGCACCTCGCGAATTTCGCGCGGCGTGGGGATGGAGTCGGGCGCTTCCAGCTCGTCGTGCGGCTCATAGCCGTCCTCCAGCACGTCCATGCACAGGCGGACGCACTCATCGCAGATGCGCACGCCGGGACCCTGGATCATGCGATGCACTTCATGCTCGCTCTTGCCGCAGAACGAGCAGCGAAGCTCTTTTTTCCTATCTTCACTCATAAGTCAAACTGTCCTTATCTCTTGTAAATGACCTTGTCCACAAGGCCGTAGGCCTGCGCCTCATCCGCCGTCATCCAGTGGTCGCGCTCGGAGTCGAGCTTGACCTGCTCGGGCGTCTTGCCGGTGTTCTCGGCCAGGATCTTATTCAAGCGCTGCTTGATGCGCAGGAAGTGCTCCACGTCGCTCTCCATATCCGTGACCTTGCCCTGCGTACCGGCGGAGGGCTGGTGGATCATAATATCCGCGTTCGGCAGCGCAATGCGCTTGCCCTTGGCGCCGGACGAGAGCAGGAACGCGCCCATGCTGGCGGCGAGGCCGACGCAGATGGTGGACACGTCGCACTTGATATACTGCATGGTGTCGTAGATCGCCATGCCGGCCGTCACAGAGCCGCCGGGGGAGTTGATATAGAGCTGGATGTCCTTGTCGGGGTCCTTGGCTTCGAGGAATAAAAGCTGCGAAACGATCAGGCTCGCGGTCGCATCGTTGACCTCTTCGCCGAGGAAAATGATGCGGTCTTCCAGAAGGCGGGAGAAAATATCGTAAGAGCGCTCGCCGCGGTTGGTCTGTTCAATGACGTAAGGGACTAAACTCATCTTGGTAACCTCCTTGTTCATACCCTGTTCAAAAAAATGGTATGTACACAATCAACCACAAATGGCAGGCATTTGTGGTTGATCGTCGTTTCTATCTATTATGGCCGCTTTTGCCGATTATTCAGCCTTTTCTTCTTCCTTCTTGGCAGTCTTCTTATGGCAGCGGTCTTCTTGGCGGGCTTTTCCTCGCCTTCAGCGGCTTCGCCCTCGGCTTCCTTCTTGGGAGCCTTCTTCTTTTCGATCTTCGCGCTGTCCACGACGACGCTGATGGCCTTGTCGCGGATGAGCTGGGCGCGGACGCTCATGGGATCGAGATACTTCTTCAGCTCGTTCACGTCCATGCTGTACTTCTCAGCAAGGTCGTTGTACTGCTTTTCGACCTCCTCGTCGGTGGCCTCGAGCTTCTCTTCCTTGATGATGGCGTTCACGGCGAGGTCCATGCGCACCTGACGGGTCGCGGGCTCCTTGCCCTCCTCCAGGAACTTGGCTTCATCCATGTTGGTCATCTTGCAGTACTGGTCATAGGGGATGCCCTGAGACTGTAAGCGCTGCTTGAACTCCTCGAGGAAGCGGGCGCACTGCTCATCGATGAGCGCGTCGGGGATGTCGCACTCGATGTTCGCGGCGACCTTCTCCATCAGCTCGTTCTCGACGGCATACTTGGCAGACTGCTCGCGCTGCTCGGTGATCTCGCGCTTGATGCTGTCCTTGAGCTCCTTGAGCGTGTCGTACTCGGACACGTCCTTGGCGAAGTCGTCATCAAGCTTGGGAAGCTCCTTGCACTTGATCTCCTTGGCCTTGACGTGGAAGACGACCTTCTTGCCGGCGAGGTCCTTGTGATAATCCTCGGGGAAGGTGATGTCGAGATCCTTCTCTTCGCCGGCCTTCATGCCGATGACCTGATCCTCAAAGCCGGGGACGAAGCTGCCGGAGCCGAGCTCGAGCTCGTAATTCTCGCCCTTACCGCCCTCGAACGCTTCGCCGTTGTCGAAGCCCTCGAAGTCGATGACGGCGATGTCGCCCTTCTTGGCCTTGCGGTCGACGGAGACGAGGCGGGCGTTGCGCTCGGCCATCTCATTGAGGCGCTCCTTGACATCGTCGGCGCTGACCTTGATCTCTTCCTTCTCAGCCGTCAGGCCCTTGTACTCGCCGAGCTTGACCTCGGGATACACGGCAACGGTCGCCTTGAAGGTGAAGCCATTCTCGTCGATCTTGTCGTCCACGATCTCGATCTCGGGATAGCCGACAACATCGAGGCCGCTCTGGCCGATGGCCTGCGTATATGCCTCGGGCAGGGCGATGTCAACGGCATCGCTGTAGAAAACGCCCGCGCCGTAGAGCTTTTCGATCATCTTGCGGGGGGCCTTGCCGGGGCGGAAGCCGGGAATGCTGAGCTTATTGCGAGCCTTGGCGTAGGCCTTGGCAACGGCGGCTTCAAATTCCTCCGCGCCGACCTCGACGGTCACCGCGACTCTGCTCTTTTCCAGCTTTTCAACATTTTTGACAGTCATGATTTCTTTTTCCTCCGTTTAACATCAGATAATGATGCTTTTGCAAAGTGGAATTATACCATAGCTTCCTCAAAATTTCCACCCTTTTTTGCATCAATTTATGTCTTAATTGCAAATTTTTACAGGCTGAAAGGCGACATAATCCGCCGCGATCAGCGCATATTCGGTTTTTTCGCGCATCCCCTCGAACGCGCGGCGGTGCGTGTAGCCGTGCAGATGCCCGTAATAGCAGCGCTCGACCTCGTATTTGTCGAGAAGCTCGAGCATCTCGGGACACTTGTAGCCCTGATAGATGGGCGGATAGTGCAGAAAGCAGTAGATGGGCTTCCCCTCCGCCGCCTTGAGCGACGCTTCAAGCCGCAGCGCCTCGCGCGCGAGCATCTTGCCCGTGTGCGTGCCCGCGGCGTCCTCTTCATAAAACCAGCCGCGCGTGCCGCAGATGGCGTGGTCGCCGTAGAAAAAGGCGTTGTTGTAGAGGATATCGAGCGTTGTGATGTCGTGCTCGGCAAAAAACTTTTTCATCTTCGACGCCGTGCCCCACCAGTAGTCGTGATTGCCCTTTAAGAGGATCTTCCTCCCCGGCAGCGCGTCAATAAACTGAAAATCCGGCAGCGACTGCTCGAGCGACATCCCCCACGAGATATCCCCCGCGATGACGATGACGTCGTCATCGTTGAGCTTCGAGAAATTTTCCCGAATGCGCTCGACATAGTTTGCCCACTTGGGGCCGAACACGTCCATGGGCTTGTTCGTGCCGAGCGATAAGTGCAGGTCGCCGATCGCGTATAATGCCATCGCGTGCCTCCCTTCCAAAGTCAGATCAAAATGCGTTTTCGATGTAGGCGATGCGCGTTTTGCCCGCGCTATGGCGCACATCGGTGTAGACCTCCGCCACGTCGAAGCGGGCGGGCACATCCAGCTCGCGCTCGCTCAAGTACAAAAGCGCCGCGGCGCGCAGCTTTTCCTGCTTTTTCACCGTGACGTACTCGCGCGGCGCACCGTACTGCAAATTTGTGCGCAGCTTCACCTCGACGAACAGCAGCACGCCGTCCTTCTCGGCGATGAGGTCGATCTCGCCGAAGCGGCAGCGCCACTCTCGTTCCACGATGCGGCAGCCGCGCTCGCTCAGATACTTTTCGACCAGCGCCTCGCCCCAGTCGCCGTCCTGCTTCGTGCTCATCGCCGCGCCTCCCACTTTTTGAGGAACGTCATGCGGTGCACGGGGCTCGGGCCGTACTGATCGAGCATTTCGTAGTGGAGCTTTGTACCGTAGCCCTTGTGCCTGGCGAACTGATACTCGGGGTACTGAGGATCCAGCACCTCGACCACGTAGCGGTCACGGCTGACCTTTGCCAGCACGCTCGCCGCAGCGATGGATAGGCTCACGCCGTCCCCGCCGACGATGGTCTCGTGCGGCGTGGTGATCTTTGCCGACGCGCCGTGGTCGCGGTTGCCGTCGATGAGCGCATAGTCCGCTGGGATTTGCAGCGCATCGATGGCAGCTGCATCGCCTTCATGCGTGCGCTCAAAATATCCGTTGCGTCGATCTCCTTCTCGTCGACGGACGCGATGGCGTAGGCGACGGCTTTTTCACAGATGACGGGAAACAGCGCCTCGCGCTTTTTCTCCGTCAGCTTTTTGGAGTCATTCAGCCCCTCGATCTCACAGCCCTCCGGCAGGATGACGGCGGCGGCGTACACAGGGCCCATCAGCGGCCCCGCACCCGCCTCGTCCACGCCGCAGACGGATGAAAAGCCCGCGGAGCGGGCTTTGTCCTCGTAGTGTAGGTTGACGCTCATGTGCGCTCGCCCTCCGGCGGGAATTCGAGCGTAAAGCGGCCGAGCTTGCCGCCGCGGAACTCGTCGAGCAGGATACGGCTCATGCGCTCGGTGTCGACCTCGCCGCCGGAGATCAGAAAGCCGCGCTTGCGCCCCGCCTTTTCGAGCAGTGCATAGCCGTCGTCCTCTTCCGAAACGGTGAGCTTGTAGCGCTCCTCGATCGCCTTGGGATAATTCTTGCCGAGGTAGTCCATCAGGCGCATGGCAAGCTCCTCGATGTCAACAACCTCGTCGCGGATCGCGCCGGTGAAGGCTAAACGCACGCCGACGCTGCTGTCCTCAAATTTCGGCCACAGGATGCCTGGCGTATCAAGGAGCTCGAGCGTCTTGTCGACCGGCACCCACTGCTTCGTGCGCGTGACGCCGGGGCGGTCCTCCGCCTTGGCGCTCTTGCGGCCGGAGACCTTGTTGATAAACGTCGACTTGCCAACGTTCGGGATGCCGAGTACCATCACGCGCAGCACGCGGCCGATCTGGCCCTTGGCCTCGTAAGAGGCGATCTTATCGTGCAGCAGCGTGCGCACGGCGGAAGAAAACTGCTTCACGCCCCCGCCCTGCTTCGCGTCCGTTTCGATGACGGCGCAGCCGAGCGAGCGGAAATACGCCGCCCATTTTTTCGTCATTTCCGGGTCTGCCTGATCGACGCGGTTCAAAACGATCAAACGGGGCTTGCCCGCCGTCAGTTCGTCCACATCGGGGTTGCGGCTGCTCATCGGGATGCGCGCGTCCAGAATTTCGCACACGGCGTCCACGTTGCCGAGCTCCGCCGTGATCATGCGGCGGGTCTTGGTCATGTGCCCCGGGAACCAGCTCAGAGAATCCAACTGCATTTGCTCGTCCCCCTTTACTGCAAAAGGCCGATGCGGCCAAACTCGCGCTGCTCGGTCAGATAGTCGCGTCCCGGGAAGACGAGGAACACCGCCTTGCCGATCAGAAGGCGCGTGTCCACCGTGCCGAGCGAGGAATCGCGGCTGTCGTTCGAATGGTTACGGTTGTCACCCATGAGGAAGACTTCGCCCTCCGGCACGGTAAGCGGGAACACGGTGCCCTCTTCGCGATAGGTGTAGTCGTTGATGTAGTCCTCGTCCAGAAGCTCGCCGTCCACATAGACCTGACCCAAGTTAAAGTCGATGTCCACGGTCTGGCCCGCGGTGGCGATGACGCGCTTGACGATGGGCTTCGAGTCAAAGGTCTCCTTGCGCGCGATGACGATATCGCCGACCTGATAGTCGCCGCAGAGCAGCGAGTTGACGACGAGAAGCCGGTCGCCGTCCTGCAGCGTCGGGATCATTGACGGGCCGGAAACGCCCATCAGCCGCACAAGAAACGTAAACACCAGCACAACGACCAGCAGCGCCGAGACGAGAGACGAGACCGTCTCATACACGTCGCGTCCGGGGATCTTTTCCACGATCTCCTCCTGCGGCTGCTCGCTGATCTCCAATTTCTGATCAAATTCGTCCATTTTGGTCTCCTAAACCCAGCGCCGCGCAGCGGCGGACTAACAGTCTCCCACTGCGGCAAAATGCGCCTGATTTTCTAATGTATTATTGTAGCACGCTTTTTGAAAAAGGCAACAAAAAAAGCATGGCGGAAACGCCATGCTTTTTTGTTCTCAAAGAATCTGCCTTACAGCTTCTCGCGGATCTTGGCAGCCTTACCGACGCGGCCGCGCAGGTAATACAGCTTGGCGCGGCGAACATAACCGCTGCGCACGGTCTCGACCTTCTCGATGAGGGGGGAGTGGATGGGGAACACCTTCTCGACGCCGACGCCGTAGGCAAGACGACGAACGGTGAAGGTCTCCTCAAGACCGCCGTGCTTCTTCGCGATGACGATGCCCTCGAAGACCTGGATACGCTCGCGGGAGCCTTCCTTGATCTTGACATGAACGCGGACGGTATCGCCGACGTTGATGACGGGCATTTCCTTTTTCAGCTGCTGGGATTCGAGCTCTTTGATGAGATCCATGGATATTTTCCTCCTATTTATAGGCGTTCTTGACCGCTTTTCTTCGGCGCTGTCGGGACTCTTTCACCCGCGCACGGCAGAGGACCGCCCTTTTCAAGCTATGGTAGCATATCACATCCCCAACGGGAATGCAAGCATTATTTGCAAAAACACGGCAGAAATCAGCGGAAAACGTTCATTTCCGCGTCGTAGACCTCTTTTCGGCGCACGCGAACAAAGTCCGGCGCGATCTCTGGCAGGTGCCGCGCGACCGCCGCGCCGATCAGCGCGGGGTTGAGGCCCGGGTCCTGCGCGGCGACGACCGCATCGGCGAGAATCACGCCCTCCCCCTCCGTCAGCGTGAGCGAGCGGATGAGCGGCGCAATGTTGAGCTCGGTCATGCCCTTGTGCTTCGTGCGCTTTTCGACAAAGATCTCCTCCTGCGTAAAAAACTCGCGGATGCGCTCGCACGCACCCTCGGGCACGCCGTTGTCGTATTCCATTTCGAGCTGCGCGCGCAGGTTGACCATCTCGCGCACGGGGCGCGTCACGCTATAGCAGTCCAGCACGCGAAGGCCCGCGGGCATGCCGGTGTTCAGCGCCTCGGCCACGCCCTCGCCCGTGCTGTCTTCCACGCTTTCAAAGTCGAGGATCTCGCAGTCGCTCGACTGCCCCACGGGCAGCGGCAGCACGATGGACAGAATGGGGTGCGGGTGGAAGCCGTTGGAGTGCTTGATAGAAAGGCCCGCGCGCGGGAACACGCGCTGGAACGTGCGCATCACGTCAAGATGCGAAATGTAGGACGCCTGATGCTCCTTGACAAAAACCAGCCGCAATTTAGACATCGCATTTCCCTCCCACCAGGCAGTTTGCGCCGCAGGCGTTGCAGTGCGTGCGGCAATCCGGCGTCGTCACGCCCTCATAGCTCAGCGCGTGCTCGCGCTTCAAATACCCCGGTGCAACGCCGCAGGAGATCATGCTCCACGGCAGAATTTCATCCTCGCTGCGGCGGCGGTTGGCGTAAAAGTGCGGGTCAAGACCGCACTCCTCAAAGGCCTCCATCCAGCGGTTCAGATCAAAATAGTCCTCCCACGCGCTGAGCGTTTCGCCCTTGCGCCACGCGGTCTCGATGACCTTGCCGAGCCGGCGGTCGCCGCAGGAGATGACCGCCTCCATAAAGCTCGTGGGCGAGGGGTGCCAGTTGTACGTGACGGACTTGGTGTTCATCGCCTCGCGCAGGAGCTTGACGCGGCGCTCGTACTCCTCAATGGGGATCTGCGGCTCCCACTGGAACGCCGTGTGCGGCTTGGGCACGAACCACGAGGTCGAGACCGTGATGCGCACGCCGCGCGTCTTGTTGAGTGCGCTTTCGCGCCAGGCGTGCATGACATGGGCCGCGACCTCGGCAATGCCGAGCACGTCCTCGTCCGTCTCGGTCGGAAGGCCGAGCATGAAGTAGAGCTTGACCGCGCTGTATCCGCCCGCAAACGCGCGGCGGCAGGATTCGAGCAGATCTTCCTCCGTCAGATTCTTGTTGATGGCGTCGCGCAGGCGCTGCGTGCCGGCCTCGGGCGCAAACGTGAGGCCGGTCTTTCTGCCCTTTTGCAACCGCTCCATCAGCGCCATGGAGAAGTTGTCCGCGCGCAGCGACGGCAGCGCGAGCGTCACATGCCGCTGGGCGCAGAAGTCCTCTAAGTCGTCGCACAGCTCGACAAGGTGCGGATAGTCGGACGTGGAGAGCGACGAGAGCGTCATATCCTGATAGCCCGAGTCCTCGACAGCTTCAACGGCGTAGCCGCGCAGCAGCTCCTCCGAGCGGTTGCGCACGGGACGGTAGACATACCCCGCCTGACAGAAGCGGCAGCCGCGGATGCAGCCGCGAAACAGTTCGAGCGACACACGGTCCTGCACGATCTCGGTCGAGGGAACGATGGTCTTGGTCGGATAGTAGGCCTTGTCCATGTCCCGCATGATGCGCTTTAGGACGACCTTGGGCGCACCCTCGTTTGCCGTGATGGACTTGACCGTGCCGTCGTCGTTGTAGGCAACGTCGTAAAGGCTCGGCACATAGACGCCCGGGATCTGTGCGGCGCACACGAGAAACTCGTGCTTGCTCCAGCCCTCTCGCCGCGCCTGACGGTGCAGCTCGATGAGCTCGACATCCATCTCCTCGCCCTCGCCAATAAGAGCAAGATCGATAAAATCCGCGATGGGTTCGCAGTTGTACATCGCCGTGCCGCCCGCGACAACGAGCGGTGTGAGCGCCGTGCGTTCGCTCGCGTGCAGCGGCACGCCTGCTAAGTCCAGCATGTCGACCATCGCGGGGAACGCCATCTCATAGCCAATGGAAAAGGCGATGATGTCAAAATCCTTGATCGGGTCAAACGATTCGAGCGCGTAGAGCGGGATGTTCGCATTTCGCATCTCCTGCTCCATGTCGCCCCAGGGGGCGAAGCAGCGCTCGCACCACACGCCCTCAATATTGTTCATCACACCGTACAGAATGCGCATGCCGAGGTTCGACATGCCGATCTCATACGTGTCGGGAAAGCAGAAGGCGACGCGCGTGTCGACCTTGCTCTTGTCCTTCATGATCGCGTTGAATTCCCCGCCGACATAGCGTGCGGGCTTCTGCACGCGGGGCAAAATGCGTTCCAATCTCTTATCCACAAAAGTTCTCCTCTGAAAGTAAGCAAAAATAAAAAGCCGAAAATGGGCACAAACATCCATTTTCGGCTATTCTACACTTTTATTGCGCGACGCGCAAGTCTCAGTTCTTTGAGCGCGCTTAAAAGCAGTGCCAGTGCGGCAAAAATAACGAGCGCGCCGCCGCGCGTCTGCACATAGAGATACACTGCCCCGCCCAGCAGCGCGAGTGAACAGAGAACGCCCGCAAGCGCCGCGACCGCGTCGCCCACGAGCGGGCCAAACAACGCCGAGACCGCAAGATTCAGCGCGTGCGAGCCGTCGAGCGGCGGGATGGGCAGCAGGTTGAACGCGCAGAGCAGAATGTGCGCGCCAGCGAAGACGAAGCCCTCCACCCACACATAGTGCAGCGAAAACCACGCCGTCAGAACGCCGCAGACGAGGTTCATGCCGCAGCCCGCGAGCGTGACGACAAGCTCACGCCCGTAAGAGAGCCTTTGCGCTCCGCGCGCGTGCAGCACCGCGCCAAACGCGCTGAGACGCAGCCCATCGATGGGCACGTGGAATGCCCGCAGCGCCAGAAGATGCCCGCACTCGTGCAGCGCGGCGGCCAGCAAAATCGAGAGCACGATCGTCAGCGGGCTCACGATGGCCGCGAGCAGAATGAGCAGCCAGAAGCTCCACGAAACGTGGAGCCCGCGTTCAGGGAACCACATAGTAAACGGGGTTCAGATACTCTTCCCCGTCGTGCACCTCAAAGTGGAGGTGCGAGCCCGTGGCGTTGCCGGTCGAGCCAACTTTAGCGATCGCATCGCCCTTTTTGACACTCTGTCCCGCGCTCGCGGTGATGGCGCTACAATGGGCGTAGAGCGTTGAAAATCCGCCCTCGTGGTTGACCGTCACATAGTTGCCGAGGATATTGCTCTCCCCCACCGTGCCGACGGTGCCGTCGGCAAAGCAGGCGACAGAGGCGCCCTCCTCGCCCGCGATGTCCATGCCGTAATGGAAGCACTCACCCGCGCCGTTCGGGTCGTCGCGCCAGCCGAACGGCGATGTCACCGTGCCGGACAGCGGCGTCGTGTACGAAAAGCCTAAAATGCGCTGCTCGCCCACGGCGAGTGCGGGCAGCTCCCGCGCGCTCGTGAGGTCGGAGACGTCCTGCTCCGAGACCGTCATGCCGATCAGATTGCCCGAGACCTCCTGCGCCTTGCTCTCGCCGCCAAACACCGCGACATAGGCCTCCGACAGCGAATCGCCCCAGTCCTGCTCGCCGGATGCCGCACGCCCGACCGCGGAAAACGCCGAGACGAAGTCCGCGTCGCGCACCAGCCACTGCCCCAGCGTCCCGCGCAGCGCGCTCAGATTCCCCGGCATCAGCAGCTTGAGGCCAATGAGCGCCACAAACAGCGCCCCGCAGACGATGAGCTGCACCCAAAGCCGCGGCACTCCCATCTCCTTGCCGCGAGACACGCGCGATGTGCGCGTTCGCGGCGCAACGCGCTTCCCGCTCCCGCTGTATGTTGTCCACTGCCGCCGCTTCTTCATGCCGCCCGCCTCCCGTCCATTTCTGCCATAGCCTATGTGGACGAGGAGAAAAAAATACCTCCGCCATGTAGCGGAGGTACTTGAGGCCATTTTATTCTTCCATTTTATATGCCGCGTAGACGTTTCTTCTTGTAAAGTCAGTTGCCTTGCCAAACATGGCGTCCGGCAGTTTTGTGACGGCGTCCTCGGCCTTGGCGCTCGCGTCGATGAGACCGTTTTCGCGGCAGTAGGACATTGCGCCGTCGTAAGGGGCCGGCCTTGCCGGTCTTTCGCAGCTGGGCGACACGGCGGGAGAGGGCCTCGTCGCGCGGCGCGAGCAGCATCGCGAGCTCGCCGACGGTCATTTTATCGTCGAGACGCAGCTTGTTGTCCGTGAAGACGATGGCTCGCGTCTTTGCAAGCGCGACGAGCTTTTCAAACAGCGGATCGTCGCGCCCGACATCCGTAAACGGGCTCTCCTCCATCAGCTCGCCCACGCTGACAACGCGGTAGCCGTACTCCTTAAGAAGCGCGAGCTGCTTGCCCAGCGCGAAACGCGACCGGCGTGCGCTTGGCCATGTTGTAGCCGTCCTTCTGGAAAATGATCTGCCCGCAGAAAAAGTCCGGGTCTTTTTCCAGCGCCTTGCGCATCGGCTCGACCATCGCGTGGATCTCCGCCTGAAGCGCCGCCTCAGGGTCCTCATGCGTCGAGGGCAGCCAGCCCGCGCCATCGAACGACGCGGCCATATACTGGTACCCCATGCGCTCGTAGACGTCGTAGCTCGTGAAGCCGCCCGCCATCTTGTCGACATAGTGCGGCGGGCGCGCGAGCGTGAGCGTATAGCCGTAGCGCTCACGCATCAGCGTGTCGAGGCGCGTGAGGTCCGCGACCGCGGCGTCAAAGCCAGGCAGGTACTCGCGCGCGCCGTAGACAAACGGCTTTTTTGCCGAAGATGATGTGGCGGTAGCCGTGGTTTGTGATCTGATGGCCCTCGTCGAGCATGCGGCGGATCAGGCGGTCGTTGTGCACGGCTCCGCCCTTGTCGTCGCAGTGGATATCGGGGTAGTGGTCGAATTTGACGCCGCCCCACGCCGCGCTGCCGAGCTTGCCCGCCTCGTCGGGGTAGTTCTCGCTCGTGTCGCCGATGACGTCGAAGCTGCCCTTTGCGCCGTACTGCGCGAGCGTGTCGAGCAGCACATCCGTCAGCGTTTTGCCTTCAAAGCGGTCGGGCGATACGGGAAGGCCCATCGGGCCGTCGTCGAACGTCATCGCGCAGATACGCTCGCCCGTCTTCGCGCGCTCGATGCGGCGCGTGTAGCCGACGTAGTGCTTTTCCGCGGGCGTGATGATCTTCTTGACGATCTTCTTTCCCTTTTTGCCGAGTTTAACGATCCATGACATGCCATCCATCCTCCCTGGTGGTAAAGTCCTGCAAGACGCATTTTACTGTAAAGAGCATTCCATTTACTCGTCTTTTTACGCCTGCGTTTGTCTTCTCTCTTTTGGTCTTCTGGCTTCTCGCTACGCACATTGCGCGGCCACGGCGGCCTTCGACCTGCTTCGCGCCCCGCAGGAGCGCTGCCTTGACGGCGGAAAGCGACAGCTCGTCCGCTTCCAGCACCGTCACGCCGCCGCCGACCTCTTCTGGCACATGTGCGTCGCTGCCCGCAGTGACGGGCTTTTTCCATTTTTGCGCCAGCTCGCGCGCCATGGCGTTGGCGCTTTTGTTCTTGCGGTCGGCACGGCTGTTCCAGATCTCGACGCCGTCAAGCCGGCTCATCACATCGTCGAGCCGGTTCGCGTCTGTGCTGTGCTCAAAGGGATGCGCAATGACCGCCAGCCCGCCCTGTGCGTGAATGGCCGTGACCGACTCGGAAAACTTCCTCGTTTCGATGGGTTCTCTCACAAAGAGACCCAGCAGATGCCCGCGCTCGGTCGAAACCTCGGTCGCGGGGATGACGAGAAAATCGTCGAATTCCGGAACCTCGTCCAGCACGCGGTCGTGGTCGCAGATGGCGACACCGTTCAGCCCGCGCTCGCGCGCAAGCGCAACGATCTCGCTCAGGCTCATGCAGCCGTCGAACGACCGCTCGGAATGAATGTGCAGATCGAGCCGCAGCTCCATGATCCTCTCCCCCTTCTCAGCGCTCAAACAGGCTCTTTTTAAGGTATGCGCGCATGACCTTGCCATCGCCCTTGGCGCTCAAGGCCTCTTTCGCCGTGAAGAAATCGCCGAGACCGCGCAGGCCCTCCTTGACGCGGCCCGCCTTCAGATAGCTCAGTGCAGCGACCGTGTCGTTGAGGAAAAAGCGCATTTTTACACCCGTCCGGTAGTCCTTCGCCGTGTAGGTGACTTGCCCGCCCTGCGCGGCCTGCGCGTAGTGCACGACGATGGGACTCTGCGCTGCCTCCGTCATCGGGAAACTGCCCCACACGCGGGGGTTGACCTCTAAAATGCAGTCGCCCTTAAATTCAACCATCGCAAGGCCTGTAAAGTGAAACGACTTGAGCAGTTTGTACGCCTCGTCGATCATTTTTTCATCATAAAAGCTCTCGCAGCAGGTCGACGGCCCACCTGTGATCGGATACTCGCGCACGCGGCGGTGGCACAGCGCGCCGAGCAGCTCGCTCTCGCGGCCGAGCAGCAGGCTCACGCCCGCGCCCGCGCCCGTGATCTTCTGCTGCACGATGGGGCTCGGGTCGTAGCGCTGCATCTTTTCCATGATGGCGTCGAATTCCGCCTCGTTGTTCGCCACGGCGTAGCGGTCGGCAGCCTTGAGGCCGAACTTTTCTCCGCAGTGCGGCTTGACGACGACGGGATAGCTCTCCGGCATGCCGTCGTACTCGCGCGGCACAGGAATGCCAAGCTCCAGCGCGCGCTGATGCACGCTCTCCTTGTCGTTGAGCGCGTCGAGCGTCTCCTTCGGCGCGATGAGGAAGTTCGCCAGCGCGGCAAACTCCTCCCGACGGGCGGCGACGGTGTTGAGCGTCACCGCGCCGACGCAAAATAGCACCGGATGCTCATACTCTTTGAGTACGCTCAGCAGCTTTTCGGCGTAATCCGCATCCGCGCACGCGCCGTCGATCCAGCGGAAATCATCGCAGGACTTCGACACCGACACTGCGGGTGCGCTCTTGACGTCCGCCCTTGTCTGCGTCACGACCACGCGGTAGCCCGCGCGGTGCAGCGCACGCACCGCCGCGATGGACGAGCGGTATTTTCCGTCCGTCACAAGCGCTGTTTTCATCTTATCATCACCGCCGTTTTTCTTTTGATCTGCCTGCCATGATACCAAACTCCCCCGCAAATTGCAAGAGCGCGCGATCCATCGCCTGTATTTCATAAAATACAGTTTATCATTGAAAAAAGCGATGAAACGCCTTGCTTTTTTCGTCCTCTCATATTATTCTTTTCAAAGTAGAACGACATTCCGGAGGAAACCCGTCTTATGAACGATATCAGCCTCAAGCAGCTTGAAATTTTTGTCGCCGTTGTGGAATACGGCGGCTTCACCCGCGCGGCGGAGGAGCTGTTCTTCAACCAGTCCACCGTGAGCGCGCACATTTCGCTTTTGGAGCAGGCGCTCGGCAAGGAGCTGTTCGTGCGCTCCAACCGCCGCCATGTTCGCTTGACGAAGGAGGGCGAACAGGTCTACCCCATCGCAAGGCGCATTCTGAATGACTGCGCCGCGCTGCGCACGCTGTTTTCCGACGCTGACAGCACTCCCGTGGTCGCGCTCGGCGCGTCCACCGTGCCGGGGCAATATCTGGTGCCGGGCTACCTCGCTGCGTTTTTGAAGCGCGAGCCGGAGTTCCGCTACTCTCTACGCCGCGGCGACAGCGAGCAGGTGCACCGGATGCTCAAATCCGGTCAGATCGCCGTCGGCTTTGTCGGCGCGGTCAGCGAGCCGGAAAATGTGGACTACTTCCCCCTCTACGACGACAGGCTCGTGCTCGCCGCGCCGAACAACGAGCACTACCGCGCGTTCAGAGAGCGCGGCGTCTACGGCCGCGAGCTGCTGCTCGAAGAGCCGTTCGTCTCGCGCGAAGAGGGCTCCGGCACGGACACGAGCCTGCAAAACTATCTGCGCACGCTCGGCCTCTCCCACGATATGCTGCATGTCGTGGCGCGCGTGGACGATCCCGAGGCCATCAAGCAGATGGTCTCCGGCGGCGTGGGCGTTGCCGTGCTCTCGGCGCTCGCCGTGGAGCAGGAGGTCCAAAACGGCACGCTGCTCGCCTTCGAGATGGACAAAAGCGCGCTCAAGCGCACGATCTATCTCATCACGCTCAAATCGCAGCAGCTCTCCCGCATGGAGCAAAAGCTCGTCGACTTTTTGAAAAGCCCGCACCGCAGGAAGCGCGCCGAAGCGCAGAACTAAGTCAAAAAAAGGCACGGCAAAAGCCGTGCCTTTCATTTTGTCTTTTACTTCTTCAAAAAGCCGAACAGGCCGTGCTTTTCATACGGCTTGCTCGTCATGGAGACGAAGTCGTAGCCGGTCTTGGTGATGGCCTCGCGCAGCTTCGCCTCTCGTCGATGGGCTCTTCGCTGATGATGTCCGCTTCGCCCTTGGAGTGGGAGGCGGAGACTTTCTTCACGGAGAACGCGTTGCGGATGGCGTCGTTGATGTGCGATTCGCACATGCCGCACATCATGCCGTCGATCTTCACTTTGGTTTCGTACATGTTAAGATCATTTCCTTTCATACGGCGCAGGAGACGCGGGTGGATAAGTCCCGCGTCTCCTGTGCTATTTAATGCTGCTTACTGTGACAAGTGCCGTGCATAGCGCAGTGTGCACAGTTACAGCCACAGGAGTTTCTTCCCCTCTTTCTCTGCCGGATAAGATAGGTGGAGATAGCAATGATTATGGCAAGCAGGATAGCAGAGACGATAATCGTCGACAGGTTTGCGGTAACCCAGTTCAACATGGAAATCACTCCTTTCGCAGGGTATCGGTGTTAAGGGATCAGTGCTTGTCGCTCAGCTTGGTAGCTTCCTTATAGGGCTTGAAGAGCATGTAGATCATACCGGCGAGGACAACGATGGCCGCGATCAGTCCGATGACGTTCAGGCTGCCGGTGAAGGCGTTGCCGAACTGGTTGATCATCAGGGCGATGAGGTAAGCAAAGCCGCACTGATAGCCGATGGCGAACCATGTCCACTTCGCGTTGTTCATCTCGCGCTTGATGGCGCCGATGGCCGCGAAGCACGGAGCGCACAGCAGGTTGAACACCAGGAAGGAATAACCGGTGATGCCGGTGAAGGCCGCCGCGATGTTCTGGTACACGTTCAGGTCACCGCCGCCGTAGAGGATGCCCAGCGTACCGACGATGTTCTCCTTGGCGACAAGGCCGGTGATGGAGGCGACAGTCGCCTGCCAGTTGCCCCAGCCGAGCGGGATGAAGATCCAGGCGATCAGGTTGCCGATCTTGGCAAGGATAGAGGAGTCGATCTGGTCCTCAGAGAGCATCTGGAACGTGCCGTCGACCCAGCCAAAGTAGGTGGTGAACCACACGAAGATAGTGGAAAGCAGGATGATGGTACCGGCCTTCTTGATGAAGGACCAGCCGCGCTCCCACATGCTGCGCAGCACGTTGCCGAGGGTCGGCCAGTGGTAGGCGGGCAGCTCCATAACGAAGGGAGCGGGATCGCCGGAGAACATCTTGGTCTTCTTCAGCATGATACCGGAGATGATGATGGCAGCCATACCGACGAAGTAGGCGGAGGTGGAGACCCAGGCACTGCCGCCGAAGAGGGCGCCGGCGATCATGCCGATGAACGGAACCTTGGCGCCGCAGGGGATGAACGTGGTGGTCATGATCGTCATACGGCGGTCACGCTCGTTTTCGATGGTACGGGAGGCCATGACGCCCGGAACGCCGCAGCCCACACCGATGAGCATGGGGATGAAGGACTTACCGGAAAGGCCGAACTTGCGGAAGATACGGTCGAGCACGAAGGCGATACGGGCCATGTAGCCGCAGGCCTCGAGGAAGGCGAGCATCAGGAACAGCACGAGCATCTGCGGCACGAAGCCGAGCACCGCGCCGACACCGGCGACGATACCGTCGAGGATCAGGCCGTTGAGCCAGTCAGCCGTACCGGCAGCGTCAAGCGCATCGCCGATCAGAACGGGGACACCCGGGACCCAAACGCCGTAGTCAGCCGGGTCGGGCTCGTCAAAGCCGTTCTCTTCGAAGTAGCTGACAGCGTCCACATAGGTCATGCCGACGGTGGAATCTTCGTCCGCATCATCGGGGATGGCGTCATAGTAGGCGGTCATTTCGTTGATGGCGAGGGTCTCTTCGTCTTCCACGTCAACGGTTGCCGTGTCTTCGGTGGGCTGGAAGTCCTTGAGCTCTTCGAGCGCCGTGTCGGCGTCGAAGCTCTTCGTCTTCCATGTCGAGGCCGACGAACTCGTCAGCCGCTTCGGTCGCGGCGGTGTAATCGTCGCTCGCGTCGCCGTAGGCGGCGGAGCCAATGCCCAGCAGGTGCCAGCCATCGCCGAACACGCCGTCGTTTGCCCAGTCGGTCGCGGCCGAGCCAACGGTAACCATGGAAATGTAGTAAACGAGGAACATGACGGCTGCGAAGATCGGAAGACCCAGCCAGCGGTTGGTGACGACCTTATCGATCTTATCGGAGGTGGAGAGCTTTTCCGTGCTCTTTTTCTTGTAGCAGCCCTTGATGAGCTGTGCGATGTAGATGTAGCGCTCGTTGGTGATGATGCTCTCGGCGTCGTCGTCGAGCTCGGTCTCCGCCGCCTTGATGTCCTCTTCGATGTGGTTCATCGTCTCGGTGGGGATGCTGAGCTTTTCAAGCACCTTGTCGTCGCGCTCAAAGATCTTGATCGCGTACCAGCGCTGCTGCTCTTCCGGCATGGAGTGCACGGCCGCCTCTTCGATGTGGGCGATGGCGTGCTCGACAGGGCCGGAGAAGGTGTGCATCGGGACGGTCTTGGTGCCCTTGGCGGCGCGGATGGCAGCCTCGGCAGCGTCCATGACGCCGTCGCCCTTGAGTGCGGAGATCTCGATGATCTCGCAGCCAAGCTCACGGGAGAGCTCCTTGACGTTGATCTCATCACCGTTCTTGCGGACGATATCCATCATGTTGATGGCGATGACCACGGGGATGCCGAGCTCGGTGAGCTGAGTGGTTAGATACAGGTTACGCTCGAGGTTCGTGCCGTCGATGATGTTCAGGATCGCGTCGGGACGCTCGGCGATGAGGTAGTTACGGGCGACGACTTCCTCCAGCGTGTAGGGGGACAGGGAGTAAATACCGGGAAGGTCCATGATGACCACGTCATCGTGCTTCTTGAGCTTACCTTCCTTCTTCTCCACGGTGACGCCGGGCCAGTTGCCGACGAACTGGTTGGAGCCCGTCAGCGCGTTGAACAATGTCGTTTTACCGCAGTTGGGGTTGCCCGCGAGGGCAATTTTGATCTGCTTTTCCATGTTTCTTACTGCTCCTTCTCGTTAAGTTTCCTTAACTTATGTAGAAATAAATTATTCAACTTCGATCATTTCGGTGTCCGCCTTACGCAGCGACAGCTCGTAGCCGCGCACGGTGACCTCCATCGGGTCGCCCAGGGGCGCGACCTTGCGCACGAACACCTCAGTGCCCTTGGTGATGCCCATATCCATGATACGGCGCTTGACGGGGCCCTCGCCATGGAGCTTGACGACTTTGACGGTCTCGCCGATCTTGACTTCACGCAGTGTTTTCATAATCTCTCTCCTTTTATTTGAAAAATTGCTCAAACCATGATTTTTCTTGCCATTTCTTCACTGATGGCAACGCGGGCTTCCTTGACCTTGACGATCACGTTCCCGCCGAGCGACGACACGATGCTCACCGTGCCCCCGGCCACAAAGCCGAGATCTTCGAGATGCTTTTTGACTTCAGCACTCCCGCCGACTTTGAGGATAGTATTTTCTTCTCCGGCATTCGCCAGTGTAAGCGGCATCATTTTTATCCCTCCGCATGCTGTTGGTCTGGCACTTTTCTCATCGCGGCGATCCGCAATTCGCCATCTCAAAGTTAGTGTCGTTTAACTTTCGCCCGTTAGTTTAATCTCTCTAACCTATTTTGTCAAGAGGTTTTGTGAACATTTTTTAATGCTTGCATTTTTTGTTAGAGCATGTTAATCTGTGATTGACCTTTAACAATGAAGTTGGTGAAACCGCACATGAAAATCCAAAAGGCATCTGAAGATTATCTCGAATCCATGCTGATGATGAAAGAACAGCACGGCTATATCCGCTCGGTCGATGTGGCCGACCATCTGGGCGTGACCAAGCCCAGCGTCACCTATGCGACCAAGCGTCTGCGCGAAAACGGATATATCGAGATGGACCGCGACGGCCTCATCACGCTGACAGACCGCGGCATGGCGATCGCAGCGAAGATGCTCGACCGCCACCACACGCTCACAAAATTTCTCATCGCCCTCGGCGTGGACGAAAAGACCGCTGAGGAGGATGCGTGCAAGATCGAGCACGACATCAGCCAGCAGACATACGACGCGATCTGCGAGCACGCAAGGCAGCACCTTTAAATGCAGGATCAACGGCCCCGTACCGAAAAGGTGCGGGGCCGTTTTCTTATATTTATAATATAATTTTGTCGATATCTTCCCTTTTTCTCCCGCCGCGCGGGCCGCTATGATCCACTGGGTGGAAACGTGGACGGGCTCGCAGGTCTCCTATGAATACGCGGGCGACGCCCCCACCGGCGAGCTGCCGTTCTACACGATCACCGCTCTGCCGGACGGTTACACGCTGGACGAAGATATGAGCTACGAGGACTCCGGCTTCCGTCAGCTCTGCTATCGGAGCGGCGACGACCTCATCCTTTTCAGCTATATCTACATGCAGGACGATTCGTTCAGCTATTACGACATGGGCGAAGACACCGAAATCTCCGAGATCACCGTCAACGGCTGCAAGGGCAAGTTCTTCCTTGCGAGCGATGAGTCGCTGTGGAGCACGCTCGAGTGGATCGACGAGGAGAGCAATCTCCACTTCTCGCTCGACGCCAGCGGCGATGAAGCCGTCCTGCGCGCTCTGGCCGAGAGCGTGGCGGTCACGGAGAAGACCGTCGATCTTTCCGACGACGATGAAGACGAGAATATTCTCACCTTTGATGACATAGAGGGGGAAAAGCTCCCCGACGAGGAGGCGAAACCGTGAACGACTATCTTGTGTGGGTGGATACCTCCACTAAAATCGCCTCGTTCCATGAGGTCGAGGCAAGCGACCTGCTGCACTTTGAGCAGTACGAAAACTTTATGAACTACCTTGCCTCCCTTACCGCGCAGGGATACCGCTTCCAGTGAGCGTGACCGTATTTCAAATTGAGAGAGAAATAAAAAGCGAGAGAACAAGAGAGGAGAACCGCCATGATGGAAAATAACCCGACGCCAAGCCCCGAGCCCGTCCCCGAAGCCTCCCCCATTGCCGTTCCCGTCCCCGCAGAAAGCGCTGTCACTCCCCCGCCCGCGCCGCCGGTCATCCCCCTGCGCGAGAGGCCAAACGCGCCGCTGCTGCACAAGGGGTTCCAGAACCTCTTCCGCCTCGGCATCGCCAATATCGTCATCAATCTTTTGAACAACACCTTTAAGCTCGGCGACAAGATCCCGTCGCTCGGCATCGTGCTGAGTGCGATGTCGTTTGCGGTCAGCGTTCTCGCGTTCGTTGTGCTCTGGAAGCTGAGCGCGGCCGTCCCCCGCTTCCGCAAGGCCGTGTACTTTAATCTTCTGCCGCTGATCGCGCTGCCGTTCGTTGCGCTTCTCGATGCGCCAAGCGTACAGGAGTGGATAACGGCATCGGACGTCTCCGCGATTCTGGTCGTTCTGATCATTCTGCTGGGATTGATCTTCCTGTTTGCCACACTTGCGGCGTACCACCAGCTCACCGCCTGCGCCGAAGCGTTTGACGGCGCAGACGACGCGATGGCGGCAAAATGGCGTTCACTCTGCACCTGGCAGGTCGTGATCATCGGCTGCTTCGGTGCATTCCTTACCCTGCTCCTGCTTTTGGGTCTGTCATCTGCTTCCTTCTTCTACTTCTACAACGGCGGCATGATCGTCCTGCTCCTGTTCATTCTCGCCATTGCCATCGCTCTGGGCGTGGTCGAGATCATAGAGCTCGTGTACCTCAACCGCAGCGCCAAGCTGTACGAGTAAACGTCAACCATCACAAAACGGAAAGGAGTATGTTATGTCTACCATCAACAAGACTTTTCTGCGCGTCCTGCTTGCCATCGCCTGCTGCATCGCGCTCGCGTTCAGTCTGCTGCCGCAGGCCGAGGCCGCAATGCGCGCCGACGTCGTCACTGCCAAGGTGACGCTCAACGGGCAGGTCATCGACAACAAAAACGCCAAGTATCCCCTGCTGTCCTACAGCAACATCACCTACTTTCCCATGACCTATCACTTAAGCCGCTTCATGGGCGTGGAAACCGACTGGAACGGCACGGCCAAGTCGCTCAATATCTATGCCGGCGGCGCGCAGAGCGCTTACGTTGCCGAACCCGGCAAGGCGCCGAAGGGCAGCGTCTCCGTCACGCTGCCAAGCTACCGGATCAGCGTCAACGGCGCGCTGATCGACAACAAGGAGGCGACCTATCCGATCTTCAATTACAACGGCGTAACGTACTTCCCGCTGACGTTCCGCTATGCGTACGAGTCCTTTGGTTGGGGCTACCAGTGGGACGCAGAGAACGGACTGCGCATCGACACGACCTCTGCCCCCGCCCATGTGCCGACCGAACCGAACACCGGAAACGCCGCGCTCGATAAGGCGCTCACGATCCTCAACAGCAAATACGCCACGGGCGGCAAATACCACGGCATGCTTGAAGGCGGCGGCAAGAAGACGAGCTTCGACGCCGCGCTCGACGTCAGCAGCACACCGGATGTCACCACCGTGAAATTTACTGCCGAGCCGTTTCCGTTCTTTGATAACGGTGTCAGTTATTTTGCAAATTACTATGCTGTCAAGGGCGGTTTTGCAAGCGATGAACAGATTAGCATCTCCGGCAACAGCCCGGAACTAGGTGATGTTGGCTATCCGATTTATGCCGAGGTGGCTGTATGGGCGGAGAATAGCTACATCGGCAAATGCTTCCTTGACTGCCAGTTCACAGGTGCGCGCAGCAAGCATATCACGGACGCAAAGCGTGTGCCTCGTCGGGTAGCACGGAAACATGGGAGCTGACAGTCACGTTTGCAAGCGATGGTTTTACCGGCTACACCGCGAGTGTAAGCGTCGATACAGCAAAGAGCGCCGTAACGCAGATCGTGATCCGCACGACGAACCACACCCTGACGATGACGCCCGCGTAACGGGGTTCCCCTCCCCGAAGCGGCGCAAAAAAGAAGGACTTCACGCAATGCGTGAAGTCCTTCTTTTTATCTCTTTTCAGTTTGCGAGGTACTTCTCACGTTCGCCTTCCGGCACGAGCGCGCCGCCCGTCGCCCAGACGATGTGCGCGGCATTCTCCCAGTGCGCGCCAAGGCCGCTGCTTTCGAGATAATCCGTCATCTTGGACAGCTCCACCGCACCGGCAAAGCCCGCGCAGGCGGACGGCTCGACAAAAAGTCCCTCCGTCTCATGCAGAGCGTGGAGGTCGTTGAACAGATGCTCGTCCGACACCGTGAAACCGCCGCTAACGATCGCCTTGACCGTCTCCCCCACGAAGCCCGAGGGGCGGCTGACGGCGAGGCCGTCCGCCGCGGTGCGGCCCGTCAGGCCGATATCCTGCACGCAGATTGCATTCTGTAAGCCACTGGCGAGGCCGAGCAGCATGCACGGCGCTTCCACCGGCTCAGCGAAGTAGACGTGTGCCGCGTCGCCGAACTCCTGCTTCAAGCCAAAGCAGATACCGCCCGGCGCGCCGCCGACGCCGCAGGGAATGTAAACGAGCAGCGGGTGCTCCTCGTCGACCGCAATGTTCTGCTCGGCGAGCTGCGCCTTGAGCCGCCGCGCAGCCACAGCGTAGCCAAGGAAGAGGTCGACAGAGTTTTCATCATCGATAAAATAGCTTCTCGGGTCCTCCGCTGCGCGCTCGCGGCCCTTTTGCACGGCGCAGGAATAGTCCGCGCCGTATTCGAGCACCGTTACGCCCTTTGCGCGCAGCAGGTCCTTTTTCCACTGCCGCGCGTCCGCGCTCATGTGGACCGTGACCCTGTAGCCGAGCGCCGCGCCCATGATGCCGATGCTCAGCCCCAGATTGCCCGTCGAACCAACGTGCAGCTCATACTGCGAGAAAAAGTCGCGGAACGCGCGCGTGGCAAACACGCTGTAGTCGTCGCGCGTTTCGACCAGCCGGTTCGCAAGCGCTAAGTCCTCCGTGTGCTTGAGCACCGCGTAGCAACCACCGCGCGCCTTAACGCTGCCCGCGACGGGCAGGTCGCTGTCGCGCTTCAAGAAGAGCTTACCTGCGAGCTGCGCACCTTCATTTTCGTTGAGCCATGCGCGCATATGCTCGATCTCCGTCAGCGGCGATTCGATGAGGCCGCGATCAGCCGCGGTCTCGGGAAATACCTTCTTGATGAACGGAGCGAAGCGCTCCAGCCGCGCCTCGGCATCGTCGACGTCCGTGCGTGTGAGCGGCAGCGCAGCGAGTGCGGCGTCCGCGTTCCCGACATTCGGGTTCATCCAGGCGCTCTCGTGGCGCAGCTGCAATTCCCTGACAAATTCCTTACTGTTGAGCATTATTTCCACTCCTGTTCTTCCGTAATGTACTGCTGGGTGCCGCGGTAGATGCGCACCGTGCGCTCGCGGTAGAGCTCCATGACCGCCCGCGCCAGAAGCTCAGGGTCATGACGGGCGTAGCCTCCCTGCGCCGAGAGCAGCGGGTATTCCGCCAGCGCGATTCCCAGCGCCGCAATGCGCTCGCGGTCGATGCGCAGCAGCTCCGCGTCCTCTTCACTGTATCGCGCGGCGAGCTCATGCGGGATGGGCGCGTTATTGGCAAGGCAGAGGTCGACGATCCCCTCCCGCCCATGACGCTGCAGGGCTTCCAAATGGTCGGCAGCGGTGTAACCCTCGGTCTCGCCGTCCTGCGTCATGATGTTGCAGATGTAAAACTTCTGCGCGTGGGACGCGCGGATGGCGTCGGCCACGCCGTCGACAAGCAAATTCGGGATCACGCTCGTATAAAGGCTTCCCGGGCCGAGCAGGATGAGGTCGGCCTCCGAAATAGCGTGGAGCGCGTCGGGCAGCGCCTTCGGGCGCTCCGGCACGAGCGAAACATGGTGGATGCGGCAGTCCTGCTGCTTTTTCGCGTTGAAAATGTGCGATTCGCCCACAACGCGCGCGCCGTTTTCAAAAACAGCTTCCAGCTGCACGTCCGCGTTTGTCACCGGCAGCACGCGGCCGGAGATCGCCAATACCTGTCCCATCATGGCGACGGCCTCTTCAAAGCTCCCCGCCATGCCGTTGAGCGCCGCGAGCAGCAAATTGCCGAACGACTGCCCCTTGAGCTGTCCCTCGGGAAAGCGATAGCCGAGAAGCTGCTCCATCACAGGCTCGGTGTTCGCGAGCGCCTGCATACATTGCCGCACGTCGCCCGGCGGCAGAATACCCATTTCACGGCGCAGCACGCCGCTCCCGCCGCCGTCGTCCGCCACCGTGACGATGGCCGTTAAGCGGTCTGTATATTTTTTCAATCCCCGCAGCATCGTCGACAGGCCCGTGCCGCCGCCGATGGCGGCGATCTTCGGCCCCGCGGCGCAGCGGGAGGACGCACTACTCTCATATATCATAGGGATTTCCCCTTCAAGCGCATATTTTTCTATGATAAAGGTAGTATAGCAGGCTTTCAAGCAAAATGGAAGTGGTCAAGCGATACAAGTTTTTTCATCTTTTGCGCTCAACATGATAATGTTATACAAAGTCCGTATTCTTCTGTCGATTTTTACTGATTCGATGTTTTCACCGCATTGTTGCTTTTATCGCCGCACTGTGGTAGGATACGACAGTAACAATGTCAAAGGAGCACTTTCATGGAACAGCTCACAGCCGCCCAACAGGCGGCGGAATTGAACAAGAAGAATCTTTTTGCCACCTATAATCACATTGAAGCGGAATTTGTCGAGCCCGACCACGCGATCTTCAAGCTCGAGATCCGCCCCGAGAGCAAGAATCCCTACGGTATCGTGCACGGCGGCGCGATCTACACGATGGCCGACAACGCCACGGGCTACGCCGCCCACACGGATGGTCGATCCTACGTGACGCAGGGCAGCTCGATGCATTTTCTCCGCAACCAGTCGGAGGGCGTCGTGCGCGCGGACGCCAAAGTCCGCCACCGCGGCAGAACGACCTGCCTTGTCAACGTGGACATTTTAGGCGAGGGCGGCAAGCTCCTCGCCACGGGCGAGTTCACCTATTTCTGCATCGACCCCGATATCATGGCACAGAAGGCCGCGCAGCACCGCTGAGGAGGGTTTGACCATGGCATGTGCACTGCTTTACAATTTTAAGGACGCCGCACGGCTGCAAAAGGTCCGCTTCGCGCTCTTCAAGTTCGGTGTGAGCGGGCGCGTCGTCGCGCCGGAGGAGCTTTCGCAGCCGATCGGCTATCTCTGCGATCTTGAGGGCTTCTCCCCTGTCGAGGAAACCGTCGAGGGCGGCTTTTCCGACGAGATGCTCGTGCTCTGCGGTCTTTCCGGTCCGCAGCTCGACGCGCTGCTCTCGTCTCTTCGCCGCAGCCGCGTGGTCGTCGCGCTCAAGGCCGTCGTCACCGAGGACAATGCCGCGTGGAGTTCGCTCCAGCTGCACGACGAGCTCCGTCAGGAACACGAGGCGATGAAGGGCACGCGCCCCAAGGATGCCGAAAAACGCTCCGCGCACCGCAAATAACCCTTGCAACCGCGCAGAGCAGGCGGTATAATAATAGGGCTTCGAATCGAAGCCCTATTCAAGTATCAATAGTATCTGGGTATAGCGAAGTTGGTATCGCGCTTGGTTTGGGTGTGCCGTGGCGGTATCCGGGGCAGGACAAGGCGAAACGCCGCAAAGCCTTGCGGCACGGGCGATAGCGGGTTTTCCTCCGGTTGCCGAAAACGGCACAAAAGCGGCTTTGACCACATAAATGACCACAGACAGAAAAATCTTTATTTTTACCCCTCGCCGTGGTATAATGGCAGAAATTGAATATCCGGGTGTAGCTCAACTGGTAGGGCGCGACATTTGGGATGTCGAGGTTGGGTGTTCAAGTCACCTCACTCGGACCAAAATCCCTCTGAAATCATTGATTTCAGAGGGATTTTTCTTATTCTTTGTCTATTGCGGCGCAATAGGTGAAAATATTGTGAGAATCCTAATTGAGTTTTCCGTATTGACACTACAGTGAATATTAAGGATAAGGAATTATCTGAACAAATTGCTATGTGCTTAGAGCAGAGTGCCTCTGCCCGCAGAATATTTGAAAAGTGGGAATTTGAGAAAGATTATAAATACTCAGTGCTTTTCACTACTCCAAATTTTGATGATCTACAGTCAAAAAACAGAGTCGTTAGATAAATATAATGAGAATGACAGTGAAGAATCCAGAAGCCAGAATGGCTTTTCAAGCCCTCTTTGTCTGAAAAGTGACAACCTCATCTTTTTAAAGTTTAGCCTGTATTACAGTGCAGTAGAAACAACTACCGGAAATGAGTCACTTGTAAAATATCCCATTTTGGTTATCTTCCATTGTAATGAGAAAATTATAGAGTTCCGATTTGACACTTTGCGTAGAATATTTGTCCCCGAACGTCAAGAGCAAAGTTTCTATTCTGATCTAATTGATAAACTAATTCAATTCTGGAAGACCTCTTTTTGGAACAGAACTGGAGCCTCTTAATCTTGAATTTCTTCAAAAACATCATCCGGACGCTACCTTGATGGCAAAATATATGATGCTTCCAAGCGGTGGAAATGCTCAGCTTGATGTTGGAAAGAATGAAAATTATATTCTCCCCATCATCGGCGAACTGAAGGAGATTCTCAACGATCATCGAAACGATTTGGATAAGTGCCCCGCTTTAAAGGAATCTTTAGAACAATTCATGTTTGAAAACGATGAACTCTCTGAATGTACATGGATTGAAATTATGTGGGA
>VOFC01002132.1_pt1 | contig 51807 bp, 48 predicted proteins | sample 5384161 | NCBI WGS metagenome assembly VOFC01 (sample SAMN12384722, study PRJNA508395) | human gut metagenome | isolation source: healthy gut B | host: Homo sapiens | reverse complement strand
CTGGCCCGCCGCGGTCTCTGGTGGGACCGTCGCCGGGGCACGGGCCGCCGGGCCGCGCGTGAGCTCGCCGGCCATGCCCGGCGATACGCCAGAGCACAACACTCATGGTTTCAGATAACGCAAAAAGACGCCCTCAGGGCGTCTTTTTGCGTTATCTGGCCCGTCCATTCGGACATCTGTTTTCAGCGCCCGGAGAGGCACGGCAAGAGCCTGGGGACGGTCTTCGCCGGGCCGTCGCCGATGCCCGGGACCGGTGTTCTTTTTGCCCGCCCCGGAAGGAAGCGCGTCTGGGGAGGATGGGGGACGGGGGAAGGAGGCCCCAGGGGCGCGAGCAAAGGGCCTCCTTCCCCCGGAAAACGCTTCCGCCTAAGCCTGTTCCCCGGCCTCGTTCTGGCGGGCGGCCTTGAGCTGGCCACAGGCGGCCTTGATGTCCTGTCCCTTGCTCTTGCGGATGATGGCCGTGATGTTGCGGTCCCAGAGGTACTGCTCGAAGGCCAGCACACGTTCCGGCGAGGGGGCCTTGTAGGGATCGCCTTCGGAGGGGTTGTAGACGATGAGGTTGAGTTTGCCCTTGACGTCGCTGACCACACGGGCCAGCTGCCGGGCCTGTTCCAGGCCGTCGTTGACGCCGCCCAGCAGCAGGTATTCGAAGGTGATGCGCTCGCGGGTCTTGAGCGGATAGGACTTGAGGGCCTGGAGCAGGTCTTCGAGGGGCCAGCGGGCGGCCTTGGGCATGATGCGGGCGCGCAGCTCCTGGGTGGGGGCGTGCAGGGACACGGCCAGATAGGCCAGGCCGCTTTCGCCCAGTTCGCGCAGGCCCTTCTCGATGCCGCAGGTGGAGACCGTGATGCGGCGGGGCGAGAAGTTCAGGCCCTTGTCGTTGTTGAGGCTCTCCAGGGCGCGCATGACGTTCTTGAGGTTGAGCAGGGGCTCGCCCATGCCCATGAAGACCAGGTTGCGCAGCACGGGCCAGTCGGGACGGGTATCGCCCAGATGCTCGCGGGCCACCAGGATCTGGCCCAGGATCTCGCCCATGCTCATGTTGCGTTCGAAGCCCATGGTGCCGGTGCTGCAGAAGGTGCAGGCCATGGCGCAGCCCACCTGCGAGGAGAGGCACTGGGTCCAGCGGCGCACGCCTTCGCGGGAGTCGCTGGGGATGAGCACGGTCTCCACTTCGGCGCCGTCCTGGAGGCGGAGCAGGAACTTGGTGGTATCGTCGCTGCTCTGTTCCACGGTGACGATCTCGGGCCAGCGGATCTCGGCGCACTGGGCCAGACGTTCCCGGCAGGCTTTGGAGACATTGGTCATGGCGTCGAAATCGCGGGCCATCTTCTGCCAGATCCATTGCCAGACCTGGACGGCCCGGAACTTGGGCTCGCCCAGCTCGTTCTGCATCCAGTCGGTGAGTTCGGGCAGGGTATAGTCGAGGAGGTTGATCATGGTCTTCGGGGATGCCACGGCAGGGCTCGGCCGTGGGTTGGAGGAACAGGCAGGGCGGCGGGACGACGGGGCCCCGTGCCCGGCGCGGCCGCCTGCCGGAGACATGCCGGCGCGGGAATACGAGAGGGAGAGGGAGACGGCAGGGCGCCGTGCTTCCTCTCCCTGGATGGTCTTGCCGGGGCGGCCCGTTTGCGGGCGGGCGCCGCAGGACGCGGGAGCGCGTCTAGCCCACGGACTTGCGGGCGTACTCGCACACGAAGTGCAGGGCCGAGGCGCGGTCCGTGACTTCGCCCGCGATCTGGGCCTGGAGCAGGGCATCGCGGATGACGCCCACCAGCGGGCCGGGGGCCAGCCTGGTCTCGCTCATGATCTCGTTGCCGTTGAGCAGGGGCTCCAGCATCTGTTCGGGGGTCTCGGCACGCTCCAGGTACTTCATGTTGTGGTTGAAGTAGGTGTAGCTGCCGTCGCGGGCCTGGATGTCGGCACGGGACATGGCGATGAGGCGCGGGTACTCGTCCAGGGCCTTGAAACGGCGGATGCCGCGGTCCGTGAGCATGAAGTGGAAGCGCATGTGGTAGCGCACCAGATGGCAGAGCAGGTCGATGTCCTCGGGGCTGAAGTGCAGGCGGCGCAGGATCTTGCGGGTGACCTTGGCGCCCACGCGGTGGTGCTGGTAGAAGGTCCACTGGCCGTCGAAGTATTCGCCGGTGAAGAGCTTGCCCACATCATGGAAGAGCATGGCCATGGTGCCCAGCCAGTCATAGTGGAAGCCTTCCTCGGGGTAGTGGCGCATGCACTCCAGGGTATGGTCGAAGACCGTCTCCTCGGTGTCCTCGTCATCGTTGCGGCGCTGGCGGATGCAGGCCAGGGCCGCCACTTCGGGGATGAGGCCCTGGAGGATGTGGGCATCGAACATGAGCTTCACGAAGCGGTACATGGACTCGGCGGCCACCTTGCGCCATTCGTCCATGATGTCGGCGGCGGGCACGTAGTCCAGCACGCGGGTGGACGAGCGCACGATGGCCAGCCAGGTGTTGGGCTCGATGGGGATGTCGAAGTTGGCGGCGAAGCGCAGGGCGCGGATGGCCAGCAGGTAGTTGTGGCGCAGGGTCTCGTCCGGCAGGCCGGTGAGCTGGATGAGGCCGCCCTTGACGTCCATGAAGCCGTCATAGACATCGCCGGTGGGGGCCGGGCTGCCGAAGCCGGTCATGCGCAGCTGCAGGCGCTCCTGGGGATCCATCATGCTGGCCATGGTGGGGGTGATGCGCAGCAGGGAAAGCTCGGGATGGCTGGCATCCTCCACTTCCAGGGCATAGAAACGGAAAAGCACGCCGTCTTTTTCCATCTGGGCGATGGCACGCTGGTCCGGCTCGACGCGGGCTTCGGGGAAGAGCTTGAGAAGCGTCTCGAGGTCGGGCTCACAGGCGATGTCCACAGCCAGCTGTTTGCTGTGCTTCAAAAGATGTTCCTGCACGGGCGCATTGATGACATGGGCGTCATAGCCGTTGCGCAGCAGGGTTTTGCAGATGGTGATGGCGTCTTTCAGCGCTTTTTCCATGAAAACTCCTCAAGCGGCAGAGCCGCATCCAGGGAAGACCCCGGCATACATGCGTTGTGAAGGCCTGCCCGCAGTGCAGGCCGCTGATTTCAGTATCGGCGGCAACGGGGGCAAAGTCAAGCAACCGTGCGCTCCGGGCACGCTGCCTTCCGGGCCGGAAAGGACGGGAACCGATGCCCGGGCCTGCGGGAAGCCATGCCCGGATACCCGGCAGGGCTCCCCGGGCACACCCCAGCTGTTTCGGGAAGGCTTGCGGGGCCGGACGAACGTTCACGGGGCCCGCATCAGGCGGGCTTCCTTCATGGCGGGACATGCGCATGGGGAGCTGCGGCTGTCGCCGGGCCGGGCGCTGCCGTACCGCTTTTGCCGGTGATGTCCGGCAGCCTCGCGTGCCTGGATGCAGCCATAATCCGTGATGCCGCCGGGGGCTGCCGGGACGGCGGCCTTGCGTGCGCGGCAGGCCGGGCAACAAAAAAGGCCCCGTGCGGACACGGGGCCTCTGGAGTGCGGGATCGCGGACCTAGTCGCCGAAGTGACCGGTCTCGCGCTTCACGCCCAGGGCGATCTTCCAGAGCAGGGAGAGCACCAGGGCGCCCACGGCGTACACGCCCAGGGCCACGATGATCTCACGGCCGGTGGGAGCGTATTCGGTGACGGTCTCGAACATGTTGGGGGTGAAACCGCCGATGAGCAGGCCGAGGCCCTTGTCGATCCAGGAGGCGGCCACCAGCATCACCAGGGCCAGGGGCAGCAGGGGACCGGTGCGCCACTGCGGCGGGATCAGGATGATCAGGGAAGCGGCGGCCATGACCACAGCGGCCCACATCCAGTTGGTCACCCAGGAAACGTGGCCTTCATGGCCGGCGAACAGGAAGACCAGGGGATGCTGATGACCGGGGATGCCACTGTAGAACGCGGTGAAGACTTCCAGCAGGTAGAAGAACACGTTGATGCACATGGCATAGGTGATGATGGTGGTCAGGGTCTTGACGGCGTCGCGGCCGGGATCGAAGCCGGTGAGGCGGCGCACGATGAAGATCAGCAGCAGCAGGATGGCGGGACCGGAGCAGAACGCCGAGGACAGGAAGCGGGCGGCCATGATGGCGGTGAGCCAGTAATGGCGGCCGGGGATGCCGGCGTAGAGGAAGGCGGTGACGGTGTGGATGGAGAAGGCCCACAGGATCGAGAGGTAGATCAGGGGCTTGATCCACTTGGGCGGCTCCACGTCATGGCGTTCGGCTTCCAGGGTGACCCAGCCGATGATGGCGTTGAGGGTCAGGTAGCCGATGAGCACGATCATGTCATAGAACATGACCGAATTGGGCGTGGGATGCAGCAGCACGTTCATCATGCGCTGGGGCTGGCCCAGGTCCACCACGATGAAGAGGGCGCACATGACCACGGCCGAGATGGCCATGAACTCACCGAAGATGATCATGCGCTTGAACTTCTTGTAGTGGTGGAAGTAGGCGGGCAGCACCAGCATGACGGCGGAGGCGGCCACGCCCACGAGATAGGTGAACTGCGAGATGTAGAGGCCCCACGAGACATCGCGGCTCATGCCGGTGATGGAGAGGCCTTCCTGCAGCTGCTGCAGGTAGACCAGGCCGCAACCGGCGATGACTGCGAGCAGGAAGAGCAGCCACAGATAGTAGGTCTTGGGACCGGTAAGCAATTTTTCAAGCATGGCCTGTTCTCCCTAGATGAGGTAGTAAACGCCGGGCTGGGTGCCCAGATTGGGCTTGCGGCGAATGCTGTAGTTGGAGGCGAGGGCCTTGCACACATCGGACTTGGGATCGTTGAGATCGCCGAAGAGGATGCGGCCGCCGGCAGCTTCCACGCAGGCGGGCATCTGGCCCACGGCCAGGCGCTCGGCGCAGAAGGTGCATTTTTCCACCACACCGATCATGCGGGTGGGGTAGGCGGGGTTCGGCACGGGATCGCTCAGGTACTTGCGGGGATCCACGAAGTTGAAGGAGCGGGCGCCGAAGGGACAGCCGGCCATGCAGAAACGGCAGCCGATGCAGCGATGGTAGTCCATGGCGATGATGCCGTCTTCCATCTGGTAGGTGGCCTGGGTGGGGCACACGCGCACGCACGGCGGGTTGGTGCAGTGGTTGCACAGCAGGGGATAGCTGGCATCCTTCACACGGGAGGTCAGGTGTTCGTTCAGGTCGTCGGGGAAGGCGTGGTCGAACTTTTCGAGCCACATCCACTTGATGTCCTGATGGCCTTCCATGGTGGGCACGTTGTGGGCCTTGTGGCAGGCTTCGATGATGGGGGCGTATTCCCTGGCGCTCTTGAAGGCGCGGGTGTCGATGACCATGGCCCAGCGCTTGGCCTTGAGGGCCTTGGCGTTGGGTTCATAGGAGCCGATGCGCGCACCGGCCTGGGCAGAACCGGCCATGGTCGCCAGGCCGCTGCTCAGGGCAAAGACCGAAAGGCCCGCCACCTTCAGAAAGGATCTTCTGCTTTTGTTCATTACTTGTTCCCCTTGGGAAGAATGTGGCAGGTCCAGCAGTAGGGATCGACGCTGTTGGACACGTGGCACTTGTCGCAGAACTCTTCGTAGTTGCTGTGGCACTTCAGGCAGGTGTTCTGCAGGCTGATGGTCCACTTTTTGCCGGTGGACGACACATAGGTGCGGTTCTCATAGCGCAGGGCCTGATCGCGCCATTCGTTGAGCAGGTACATATGCTCGGCGCGCATGTACTCGACGGGTTCCATGCATTCCTTTTCGTTCTGGGGCAGGACGATGGCGGGACGCTTGTAGTCCTTGGTGCCGCCGAAGTTGGCCCAGAAGGGGGTGGAGAACAGGACCGCGAAAACGAGGATCCCGAGAATGACAGCTTTGGCGTTGTACATGTTGTTATTCCTCCTCGGCCTCGGCGGTCACATTGGGCAGGTCTTCCTGGCGCAGGTCCATGGTGCGCTTGCATTCGCCCTTCATGACCAGGGCATTGGCCACCAGCTCGTGCACGCCGCTCACGGTCACGCCGGGGGCCCAGTAGTCGGCCAGGGGCGGCAGGGTGGCGCGGTCGATGGCGCAGACGCAGGCCATGTGGTTGACGCCGTACTTTTCCTGCACATAGCGCAGGGCGTTGCCGCGAGGCATACCGGAACGCATGCGCAGTTCCATGATCTCTTCGGTGTTCAGACCGGAACCGGCGCCGCAGCAGAAGGTCTGCTCGCGGATGGTGTTCTCGGGCATTTCCACGAAGTTGTTGCACACGGCCTTGAGCACGTAACGGGGCTCTTCCAGCAGACCCATGCCGCGGGCGGGGTTACAGGAGTCGTGGAAGGTGGTGATGATGTGGTCGTTACGGCTGGGGTCCAGGTTCAGCTTGTTGTGCTTGATGAGGTCGGCCGTGAACTCGGTGATGTGCACCATCTTGGTGGCGGCCGCGTTGGTGAACTTGGTGCCGGTGATGGGGGAGGTGGGCACATCCATCATGCAGGACGGGGCCGGGCCGTTGTAGGTGGCCATGTACTGGTTGATGACGCGCCACATGTGGCCGCATTCGCCCCCCAGGATCCACTTGGAGCCCAGGCGTTCGGCTTCGGCGTACATCTTGGCGTTGAGCTTCTTGGCCATGTTGAAGGAGGTGAACGAACCGAAGTTGCCGCCTTCAGAGGCATAGGTGGAGAAGGTGTAGTCCAGATCCAGCTCGTGGAACAGCATCAGGTAGCCCATGAAGGTGTAGATGCCGGGGTCCGCGAACACGTCGCCGGAAGGCGTGATGAACAGGATCTCGTGGCCCTTTTCGTTGAAGGGGGTCTTGGGGCGGATGCCGGTGATGGTCTCGCAGTCATCGGCCAGCATGTCCACGATCTCCACGAAGGAGTGGGGCTGGATGCCCAGGTGGTTGCCCGTGAAGGAGCAGTTTTTCACCGGGTCCATGATCCAGTGGATGCCCAGGCCCACTTCGTGCAGCAGTTCGCGCACGATGGCCGTGATCTCGGCGGTGTCGATGCCGTAGGGGCAGAACAGGGAGCAGCGGCGGCATTCGGTGCACTGGTAGGCGTAGTAGAAGAGTTCCTTCACCACGTCCTTGTCCCAGCCGCGGGCGCCGGCGCGCTTGCCGAGGATCTTGCCCAGCTTGGTGTAGTCGCGGCGGTACAGGGGAGCGCAGCAGCTCGGCACGCAGCACGGGCATGTTCTTGGGGTCGTTGGTGCCCAGGAAGAAGTGGCACTTGTCGGCGCAGGCGCCGCAGCGCACACAGATGTCCATGAACAGCTTGAGGGAGCGGTGCTTCTGCAGGCGGTCCTCGAAGGCGTCACAAAGGATCTGTTCCCAGTTTTCGGGCAGGTTCCAGTCTTCGGCTGCCGGATCCCAATCATGGGGATTGGGCATGTGCAGCAGCTCCATGGTTTCCTTCTTGGCCGGATAGCAGAAGCTGCCCGGCGCGAACTTGGGCTTGATGTCCAGCCAGGGTTCCGAGGGGAACTCGGGACGGCTGGCGATGAGTTCTTGTGGCGTAGGTAATTTAGCCATGATGTCAGCTCCTTACTCGGCGGCCTTGGAAGAGGGCTGCTTTTCCAGCGGCAGGCCGGCTTCGGCCATGGCATCGCGGTAAACGTCCTCATATTCGGCATAGGTGAAGTACTGCTTGGGCGGGTTCCAGGGGTTCACGTGGCGCACTTCGCGGGTATTGGTGGGAAGGTTGCGCGTGGGGCTGAAGAACACGCCGGGCATGTGCATGAGCTTGGAGAAGGGGAAGTACAGCAGCAGCACGCTGACGAAGGTCAGATGCATGAAGAAGAGCGGGCTGATGCCGTCGGGGGCCACGGGCGAGAAGTGCACCAGACCCATGATGAAGACCTTGACCTGGGCGATGTCGGTCTTGTCGAAGTAGCGCATGCAGATGCCGCTCAGAACGATGCCCAGGATGAGGAGCAGGGGGGAAGTAGTCGTTCATCAGGGAGATGTAGCGCAGGCGCTGGTTGAACAGGCGGCGGGCCAGCAGGAAGAGCACGGCCACCAGCAGCAGGCCGCCGGTCCAGTAGAAGCGCGGGCTGCCGATCTGCATGATGCCGTCGATGCTTTCCATGAAGGTCAGCCAGCCGGGCACCGGATCCATGAAGAAACGGAAGTGGCGGATGAAGACCAGCAGGAAGCAGTAATGGAACAGCAGGGCAAAGAACCACAACCACTTGGAAGAGTAGTAGATGGTGCGGGGGCCCTTGTTCACAGGGTCGAATTCACGCACGTCGGCCGCGGTGTTGCGGAACAGCGAACGGAAGAAGCAGACTTCCAGGAACATGCGGACCACCACACCGAACTTGGTGTTGGGGCAGTCCCACTTTTCCTGTTTGATGAAGTCCAGCGACTTTTCCTGACCCCCGGTCGTGGGGATGCTGAAAGGCACGGGCGATTTGGCCCAGTAAACCATGCGCCAGATGACGCCCAGGAAGAAGGTGACTACCGCCACATAGGGCAAAACCACGCCGAACAGGTACGACAGACCAACGGCCGAACCTGCCCAGGCAATGGCCCCGATGAGCGCCACCACCAGCAATGATGCGAACATTCCCTACCTCGCTTCGAAGAGTGTTAGCCTTTGCCCGAAACCGGGCTGCCATCCACCGATTGCGCCCAGCGCACCAGCTGGGCATGTTGGTTGCGTATTTCGGCGATGCGCGTTTCCGCCAGGGTCTCGCGCGCGGCCGAATACAAATCGAAGGCCAGCAGCGTGACGCTGTCCAGCCGGGATTCCGCGTCCAGATATTCCGCCAGGTCTTCTTTTTCCTGGCAGAGGGGGAGGATGTGTTCACGCAGCAGGGGCTTCATGAGGAAGAAGACCCCCAGGCCCTGGCTGGGCGTGTACTGCTGCACGGCACGCAGGCGCACGAAGCGGTCCAGGGCGTGCTTGATCTTTTGCGGCGTCACATGTTCGCCGGCGATCACGTCATAGATGAGGCCGGCGGCTTCCTTGGTCATATCCCCCACCGGATTGGTGAAAGGATCGTTCTTGGTGCGCAAAAAGCCAGTCGTTTGCAGGGGATAGGTCGAATAGACCGCGTTGATCCAGCCCTCCACGATGACGGCGCGCTGTTCACGGAAAATTTTTTGTGCGTTCATGGCAGTCGTTTGGCAAAAGGGTAAACGGGCTTTCCTATAAAGTGCCCGGCTGTTCTCGTCAAGCTTTCATCGTCCGGCGGCGACAGCTAGGGGCAGGGCGCCGGGCCGCCGCATTGCCCGGCCACCTGCGGTTCCAGGGGCAGAGCGGCGTCCGGGAACGCCTGGCCGCCGGCCGGTGAAAATTCGATGACCGGTTCCTGCGCGCGGGCAGGGGCGGCGGGCCGGGCCTGTTTTTTGAGCATGGCCGGCAGGCCGCGATACTCGAAAAAGGGGACCGTGCGGGAGCCGGCATTGAAAATATGGGCCCGGTTGCGCTGCAGGCGCAGACGCAGGCCCCATTGCCCCGGATGCAGGAATGCCCAGGGGCCCGGTTCCTCCACGTTCTGGCAGGCGGCCACGGCCTCCCTGAGGGACTTGCCTTCTTCCAGCAGGAGCAGCATGCGCTCCACGCGGGCCACGTCGGTGTCGTTCTCCGCCACCGGGCAGAAGGCCACGTCCACGCTGCCCGACAGGATGTCGATGCCTTCGCGGCAGGCCGAGCAGGACGGCGAGAAGAACATGCGCACCGTGGCCTGTCCGGGGTTCTCGCTGATGCTCCAGACCTCGCCCTGCGTGCGCATCACCTGGCCCGCGTTGACCACGAACAGCAGCAGCCAGGCATACAGCAGCAGCGGACGCTCTGGCGGGCGTTTGTCGGCCCGGTACAGCGCCCGCCCGAAAAGCCAGTAGGCCAGGGCAAAAAAACAGGCCACCACCAGGCAGCTGACGCAGGGAGAGGTCAGCGCCATGAGCAGCAGCAGAAAAATATCGCCCAGCAGGATCAGTCCCGCCAGCAGATGCCCTGCCGGGACAGCCCCCAGCAGCGCCAGGAAGACCAGGGCGCCGAAGGCGGCCGTACCGATCCACCACATGGAGAGACCGCCGATGACGAGGTCCTGGTACAGGGAGCAGCCTGCAGTGACGCAAAAGGCCACTTCGTTGCCCAATGCCGTCCAGATGCAGAAGAGCATGCCCAGAAGGGCGGCCGCCAGTGCGCCGCCAGGGATCCCGTAGGCCTGTTTCATGGCTCTCCTTGGTAAGGGGACTACGTCCGGCAGATGCAGACGCACACTTTGTATACTCCATAATCCCGGCTAGGTAAAGGCATCTTGTCCCGCCTGCCTGAAGTTGTGCTGTGCAATGCGCCATCGGGGGGATAAAAAGACTTGCAGGGCTCTCTTGCCGGGAAAAAAGACAAGGACATACAGGGTACACTACTGCAAGAAAGAGATAAAAAAGCAAAAAAATTTTGCCATTACGATGAAAAAAGGCCATCCATACAAGAAGGCTGCTCTGCGAAACGCAGAAAAACATCATGGAACAGGCATCGTTTTTTCCTGTTCATGCCTGTCATGGAATGGCTGTCCTGCAAAGAGAACATTGTGATTCTGTGCACGATACCCCCAATATGGAAAGGGCGGCCATGCACGAAAAAAGAAGGGGCGCCCCCAAGGGGGCGCCCGCTATCAGGATTTCGCTGGGAAAACCCGGCGATGCTTACATGGTGGAACCGGAAGCAGCGCGCTGCATCTTGATTTCGACCTTTTCGGTCAGGCCGCCATAGTATTCGCGCAGGATGGCGAGCACTTCTTCACGACCGAAATGATCCGGCACTTCAGCGCCTTCGGACAGCATCTTGCGCAGCTTGGTACCGGACAGGATGACGCGGTCTTCCCTTGCTGTGGGGGGCAGGTACGCATGGAGGCCATGCCGTCGCACTTCTTGCAGTAGAAGGTCCAGTCGTCTTCATGGGTTCGCAGAGCAGGCGCTTGCCTTCTTCGGCGGGCATGGGGATCTTGTCGAAGATTTCCTGGGCTTCGAACATGCCGTAGAAGTCGCCCACACCGGCGTGGTCGCGGCCCACCAGCTGGCGGTTGATGCCGTAGTTCTGGCGGAAGGTGGCGTGCAGCAGGGCTTCACGGGGACCGGCGTAGCGCATGTCCAGAGGATAGCCGGCCTGGATCACATGCTCGGGCACGAAGTACTTCTGCACCAGGGTGTCGATGCATTTCACGCGGACTTCGGCCGGGATGTCACCGGGTTTCAGGGCGCCCACCAGGGAGTGGATCACGACGCCGTCGCACACTTCCACGCCCAGCTTGGCCAGGTATTCGTGGGAGCGGTGATGGGGTTACGCAGCTGCAGGGCGGCCACGTTCTTCCAGCCGCGTTCGTCCATCTTGGCACGCAGCTGGGCGGGGGTCATGTACACGCCGGGGAACTTTTCGGGGAATTCGCCCTGGGACAGGACTTTCACGGGGCCGCCGATGTTGTATTCCTTCTGGCCCAGGACCATCTTCACGCCGGGATGGTCGGTGGGGGCCACTTCCCAGAACTTTTCGGAGTCGGGGCCGCAGCCCTTGAACACCAGTTCGCATTCCCACTTCTTGTCGGCTTCGGTCATTTCATAGATGTCTTCCACCTTCATGGTGGCCATGATCTGACCCTTGCGGACCAGGGCGACTTCTTCGCCGACCTTCAGGGCCTTGGCGTCGTCGGCGGACACGTCCAGGGTCACCGGCACGGGCCAGAAGGTGCCGTCGGAGAGCAGCATCTTTTCGCACACGCTCTTCCAGTCGGCCTTGTTCATGAAGCCGTTCAGGGGAGAGAAGCCGCCGATGCCCATCATGATCAGGTCGCCCTTGGCGCGAGAGGAGATCTCAATCTGCTTCAGGCCGGCAGCCTTTTTCAGTTCTTCTTCCAACGCCGCGCCTTCCAGAAGACAACACACCAGGCCCTTGCCGCCATGAGGGGGTACCAGTTTGGACATTGAGAAATCCTCCATTTGATTTGTTGCTATACCGTTGCGCAAATGGCGCATCCGTAACGTCTCTTTGTGAATTGCATCTTGTGAATAATCTAACAAAAAGTCAACCACCTTTCGGGATTTTTACACGGAAACGACACGAAAAAGACGTGGCGGGAAACGGCTATCACATTGATTTACAACACAAAGAGTGCGGAAAATTTTTTATTGTGAAAATTGACGCGCACTCGGGCCCCATGCCGGTCCGGCCGCAAGAGCCCGGCACGGTCATGGCCGGGGCTCCCTGCCGGAGTTTGGGCGGAACATAGCACGGCCGGCGGGGCATGAAAAGGGGGCCTGCGGGCCTGCTGCCCTGTCCTTTGCCCAGCCGTGCGGAAAACAAGGACAAATTCTTCGTGCCCTGTCCGGTGGCCTGGGGCCCGGTCCCGCCGGCCGGATAAAAAAAGGCCCGGCACCTTGTGGTGCCGGGCCGGGGATGCCGCGGACTGGATCAGGTCAAGCTAGCGGGCCACGGCCTCGCCCTGCACGGGACGGCCTTCATGACGGCCGGTCAGGGTGCGCAGGAAGCCCACGATGAGGGCGCGGTCCTTCTGGGGCACGTCCAGACCGGAGCAGTAGACGCCCATGATGCGCACGGCCTCGTCCAGCGTGGTCACGGTGCCGTCGTGCAGGTAGGGATGGGTCAGCTCCACGTTGCGCAGGTTGGGCACCTTGAAGCGGTGCATGTCCTCTTCCCCTGCCGCTGGCATTGAAGCGGCCCTTGTCCGAGCCCAGGGGCTTGCCGCCGCGGTCGGCGAAGTAATCCTTCTTGAGATCCAGATATTCATAGGACTGGCCGCCCATGCTCTTGCCCACATGGCAGGAGGCGCAGCGGTAGGCCTTGAAGCGCTCGTAGCCTTCCGCTTCGGCGGCGGTCAGGGCGCTCTTGTCGCCGCGCAGCCAGCGGTCGAAACGGCTGTCGGGCGAGATGAGGGTCTTTTCGTATTCGGCGATGGCGTCCGTGATGTTCCTGCCGGACCAGCCGTCAGGATAGACGGCGCGGAACTTGGCGGTCAGTGCGGCATCGGCGGCCAGACGGGCCACGATCTCGTCCCAGTCCCTGCTGCCCATCTCGATGGGGTTCAGCGGCGGGCCGCCGGCCTGCTCCTGCAGGTCGGCCGCGCGGCCGTCCCAGAACTGCACGAAGTTGAACACGGCATTGAAGGTGGTGGGCGCGTTCACATCGCCCAGCTGCTTGCGGATGCCTTCGGAGAAGCGGCCGTTGTCCGTGCCGGCCTTGTCCATGGCATGGCAGGTGGCGCAGGCCACGGTGCTGTCGGCGGACAGGCGGGCATCGTTGAACAGGGCCTTGCCCAGGGCCACCTTGGCCTCGTCCACGGGCAGGCGGCGGGGGATGGGCTGGATGGGCTCGTTGGCATGTTCGGGGGCGGCATCCGTGGCGTAGTGGGCTTTGCGGCTCTCGGCCACCCAGGTCAGGATGTCCTTCTTGTCCTGATCGGAAAGGCGGCTGCCCCAGTGCACCACGGCGAACTTGGCGGGCGGCATGGTGTCATTGAGGATGACCCATTCCATCTTGGCCAGCACGGTCTCGCCCACGGGGCGGTCCTTGCGCTGCACCAGCTCCTGGTTGAGGTCCAGGGCACGGATGCCGTCCCTGTAATCCTTTTCGATGATGCCGCGGATGCCGGGGACCTTGGCGTAGAACGGCAGGTCATAGCCGCGGGAATGGCAGGCCATGCACTTGTCCTGCACGATGCCCGAGACACTGGCGAACTTGTGCTGCACATCGTCCAGCCCCTGCGCCGTGGCGGGGGCACAGGCCAGCAGCACGAGGGCTGCGGAAGCCAGCAGTTTTTCCTTCATATCGTCCTCCTTGGGGGGCGATGCCGGGACGGCATCACGGGTTTTGCCGGGATAGCAGGAGCTTTTTTTCACAAGTGGTGCATAATGTCAACAGTAATTTTTACTATTATCAAGATAACATATTATTTTTTGTATATTTTTATGGACGATATCAGGACTGCCCATTCTATTGCATAATGGTTTCAATGGGATAGCATATGCTGTTCCGTCCCGGAGCAGGCGGGAGGCAGCGGGGCGAGGCGCCCGCGCGGAGCGGCGGTCATGGGGCACAAAAAAAGCAGGGCGCCTCCCGTGGGGGAGACGCCCTGCCGTGTGCCTGTATGCGGCATCCGTGCCTAGAAGGGCACTTCGTCCATGTTGGAAGCCTCGGAGGGAAGGCGGGGCCCAGGTCATCGTCGCGCTGCTGGGGCGCGGGGCGGCGCGGAGCCCTGGCGCTGGCCGCCGGTGTTGCCGCCGCGGGGAGCGCGGGCGGCCGGAGCGGGCGCGCCGTAATCGTCCTCATAGCCGCCCATGTCGGAACGGGGGCCGTCGCTGCGGCGGTCCAGGAACTGGACGCGCTGGGCCTTGATCTCGGTGGTGTAGCGGTCCTGGCCGTTCTGGTCCTGCCACTTGCGGGTCTGCAGGCTGCCTTCCACATAGACAAGGCTGCCCTTGGCCAGGAAGTTGGCGCAGTTCTCGGCCTGGCGCTGGAACACGGACACACGGTGCCATTCGGTGCGTTCCACCTTGTTGCCGTCGCGGTCCACATAGGATTCGTCGGTGGCCACGTTGAGGGTGGCCACAGGGGAACCGCTCTGGGTATAGCGCAGTTCGGGGTCGCGGCCAAGGCGACCGATGAGCATGACTTTGTTCAGCATAGATTCTGTTCCTCGAACGGTTGTTCGTTGTGCCGTCTCAGCGCAGGCCGAAAAGGCGCCGGAAGAGGGACGGCTTTTTGCGTTTGGGGCCGGAGCCTGCGGCAAGCAGGCTGTCTTCCATTTCGGTCAGGGCGTCCTCCAGGGCCTCGCTGGCGCGGTGGGCGGCCCGGGGATCATTGGCGCGCAGGGCCGCGTCCAGGGCGCCGCGCTGCGCAAGGGCATCGGCCAGGGCCCGTTTGAAAGGGGCCTGCTGCCCGGGCCAGCGGTCCTCGGCCATGCCCCGTTCCAGACGGTCCAGCAGGTCGCGGACACCGGCCGTGCCCACACCGGCATGGCCGAAGGCCAGCAGGCTGAGCCCGGGCCAGCATTTTTCCAGCAGGCCGGGGTTCCAGGTGACGTCCACGGTGGTGATGCGGGCCACGGGCGCGGTCAGCGGGGGCCGGATGGCGGATCGCGTGAGCGTGGCCTCCAGCGTGTCCAGCAGGGCGGCCAGGGCCTGGAGGCCCGCGGCGGCGTCCTCGGCCTGCCAGCTGCCCAGGGCGTCCTCGCAGCGGCGCGTCAGGTCGCACAGGGGGCGCAGGCTGTCCAGCGTCAGGGGCGCGAGGTCGTCCACGTTGCGCATGGCCAGGCGGCTCAGGCATCGTGCCAGCTCCAGCAGGCAGGGCTCGGCCGGGGCCCCGGGCACGGCCAGCCAGGCCGCCACGTCCTCGCCATAGGGGCCGGCGGCCTTGCGGGCCAGGGCCAGCAGGGCGGGCCAGCGCCGGGCCGTGAGGCCCCGGGGCTGTCGGCGGCTTCCTGGCGGATCGAAGTGCCTTGCCCATGACGGCCTAGCCCTTTTCCGAATCCACTCGGTCTGGACGCGCATGATGACGTCCTGGATGACGGGCAGCTGGTCCTCGGGGCAGACCCCGATGAGGGGGGCGTCCGCGTCCATGTTCTCGTTGTAGCTGAAGTAGACGGCGTAGATGACGCCCGTGGGGCCGCTGTAGTGCAGGGGCACCTCGCGCTTCATGCGCGACATGATGAACAGCTCCATGCCGTCGCGCACCACCACGGAATGGGCGTCCGAGGCGCGGATCTTCTTGTCCACTTCGGGGGTGAAGTAGTACTTGGCCCGCTCGGGCGCGCGGAACAGATGCAGGGCCTTCTTGAGGATCTGGTGTTCCACCTCGCTGCGGGTGAGCATGTGGCGGATGACCATCAGGGGCGTGCCCGCTTCCACGAACATGCCCTCCAGCTGGTTGTGGATCCTGCTGATGATGCCCTTTTCAGGGGAGCAGATGGGTTTGGGGTTGCGTTCGCGTTCCAGGGTGGCCAGGCGGGTGCCGGGCTTTTCCTTCCACTGTCCCTGGGGACCGAGGACCTCGTCGCCTTCCTTGATGTCGGCGAAGGTCACCACGCCGGTGTGGGGCGTGCGGATGACGATCTCGCGGTAGGGGGAGGCTTTTATCTCGTCCAGCAATGCGGAAATGTTGATCATGTGGTTTTCCCGCTTTTTCGTTTGTCGTGGGTGGGGCCGCACCGCTGGGGGCGGCGAAAGGCGGGGCGGCAAGTCCGCCCCGCCGTCTGCTTAACGGTAATACAGGTTGCGGCCGCCCATGGTGAGCAGGGCCTGCTTGAGGTTGGCACGGATCTGGCGGCGGTCCCAGATGCCCTGGATATGGCCGCGGGACAGGGCCCGGTAGGAGCGGTGGTACTTGGGCGGGATGTCCATGCCCGTGGTCTCCTTGATGACGCCGGGACCGGCAAAGCCGATGTTGGAGGAGCGCACCGCGAACTGGTAGGGCGCGCAGCCCAGGAAACTGGCCACGGGCCCGGCGAAGGAGTTGGTATCGTACAGCACCAGGTACAGGCCGCCGGACTCGATGTAGCGGCGCACGGCCACGGTGCAGCGGGGCATCTGGATGACGCCGTGGGTGCCTTCCTGGATGCGGATGCCGGCGGTGCCGTGCACATAGGCCAGGAAGGGATAGCGCTTTTTGGCGGCCAGGGCGGCGGCCTCCACGAACTTGTAGCCTTCGGCGGCACCGAAGGAACCGCCGCGGAAGGTGCCCATGAGCATGGCCACCACCAGCTTGGTGCCGTCGATGCGGGCCTCGAAGGTCATGCAGCCGCTGCGGCAGCCGGTCTTTTCCTGGGCGGCCTTGATGCGTTCGTCGAAGTTGGGGAAGTTCAGCGGGTTGCCGGCTTCGATCTCGCGGTTGAACTCAAAGACCGAGCCCTTGTCGAAGACGTTCTGCACATACCATTCGGGCTCCATGGGGAAGTGGTAGCCGCAATGGCTGCACACGCCCGCGAACTCGGCGAACAGGTCGGGGCCCCAGAGGTCCAGGCAGCCGTACGAGGCGCTGTTGGGGCAGGTGATGGCGCGGTCGATCTTGTAGCGCGGCGAGAGGTAGTTCCACTTGCTCACGCGGTTGTCTTCCACCCAGTTGGAGAGGGTGGTCAGCTCCTTGGCCGTGGCCTTTTTTTCCGCCGGGCCGGCGATGCGCTTCCAGGGGCTGAGGAGGCGGCCCTTGAACACGTCCCATTCGCTGCCCAGCTCTTCCATGATGTTGTGCAGCTTGCGCTGGTGACGGCGCACGAAGTCGTACTTGAAGTGCATCCAGGGCTTGGTCACCCAGTCGCGCAGGGCGGCGGCGTTCTTGGACAGGAAGGGGCGGTTGTCGATGGCGGCCGCGCGCGAAAGGCGCAGGAACTTCTGCTGGCGGCGTTCGCGCATGCGGTTCTTGGCCGCGCCGGACATGCCCCAGCGCACATACATCTCGTCCAGGTTGGCTTCGGGGTTGCGCAGGCGCGCCAGGGCCAGGCCGCGGATCATGGGCGGCTTGGTGTTGGTGATGACCACTTCGTCGGTGGCGCGCAGCACTTCCTGCCGCAGGGAGCGGAAAAAGTCGAAGTGGTACGGGCGGGCGCCCAGGGCGGGTTCCTGCACCACGCTGTCGATATAGCCGAAGGAGAGGTTGTCCTGCGCGGTGATGTGCAGGTTCTGGGCGCAATGCTCGATGAGCTCGGGCGCGGCGCGCTGGCCGGCCTTGAGGCGGCCTTCGATGGCGGCCGCGCCTTCGGGCGAGATGACCGAGTAGTAGCCGTGGGAGAGCATGAGGCGCTTGTCGGCCAGGCCGATGGCCTCGGCACCGCCGGAACCGCCCTCGGAGATGATGGAGATGACGGGCACGCGCAGACCGGCCATGGTGTAGATGTTGCGGGCGATCTGCTGGGCCGCGCCGGGATAGTCCTCGATGGGGTAGGAGCCGGGCGTGAAGATGTAGCAGTGGATGGGAATGCCTTCGGTCTCGGCCACGCGCATGTACTGCAGGGCCTTGGCATTGCCCCAGGGCTTCACGGAGCCGCCGTTGCGGAACTCGGCGCCGTGGCCCTTTTCCTGCCCGATGACCATGACGGACTGGGTGTGCATCTTCTTGCCGCGGCGGCGGGTGATGACCGCCCGGGCGATGAGCATGCTGGGGTCGAGGCTGTGTTCGTCCTGCCCGCCCACTTCGGTGAAGTTGTCGTAGACGTTCTCCAGGATGTCGCGCAGGCAGATGCGCTGGGGATGGCGCACGATGCGCACGCGGTCCATGGGCGTGATGAGCTTTTCCAGGCGTTTTTCCACGAAGACGAAAAAGGTCTTCCAGGGAGACGATCTCGGTATGGGGGTCCTCGACCTCGCCGTTGCGGACGCGGGCGGTGAACTCGGCCAGCTTCTCGTCCAGCAGGCGGATGCTGTCCTCGTGTTTGCCGGCGAAGATGTCGCGCGTATACGAGAGCCTGTCGTTCAGGCTTTGGATGCGTTTTTCGATAGTGTTGTCCATAATCTCTTGCGCCGTTTGACGTTGATGGAAGGGGACCGCCGGGGCGGCCCGTCCGCTAGAAGCGCAGGGTGCGGGCGGTGTTGGCCCGCAGGAAGGCCACGTTGGACTTGAGGGCCTCACCGGCGTTGTTCCTGCCTTCCAGGTGCAGGTTGTCCAGGAAGGAGACGCCGCGTTCCCGGGCCTCGGCCAGATCCTTGCCCCAGATGATGGCCAGGGCCAGGTTGGGGTCGAATTCGGTGGGGATCTCGTAAGGCGTGTCGGTGGGCACGTGGGTCAGCACGGTGAGCCAGGGCTCTTCCTTCCAGGAGAAACGCTCGATGCGCCCCACCCAGGGGGTGAAGCCGTGTTCGGGGTCTTCGGCGATGAGGCGGTATTCGATGCCCACGCCGTCGAAGGTCACGTCGTCCTGGGTGTAGCCCAGAGGCTCGCCCAGGCCGATGCGGATCTGTCCGGCGATGAGGTCCACGGGGCCCTCGTGGTTGCGGATGCTGGAGATGCGGGCCGAGACGCCGTTCTCCACCTGGATGCGGGTGTTCACTTCCATGAGGAAAGGCTCGCCCCGGCGGGTGACGATCCATTCCCAGGTGCCCACGTTGTCATAGCCCACCTTGCGGGCCATGGTCAGGGAATAGTGGACGATGTCCTGCAGGACCTTGGCGGCATCGAAGCTGTAGTCCATCTGGGCGGGCACGAAGCCGGGGGCCACTTCCACGCGCTTCTGCAGGCCGGTGGACTGGATGGAGCAGTTGCGGGTGCCGAAGTGCACGGGGTTCTTGCCGCTGCGGTCGGACACGATCTGCACTTCCAGGTGGTTGAAGTCCGTGATGCGCTGCTCGATGAGCACGCCCTCGTCCTTGAACTGGCGCAGGGCGTAGTTGCGGATGCGGCGGTACACGGAGCGGAAGTTGTCGATGTCGTACACTTCCTCGATGCCCATGCCGCCACCGCCGGCCGATGCCTTGACCAGCACCAGCGGACGCTGGATGCCCTGCTTCACCTGGAACTCGAACACGCTGCGGGCGATGCGCTCGGCTTCCATCTCGTCATAGATGGGGCGGTCGGAACCGGGCACGGTGGGCACGTCCAGGCTGCGGGCCAGGCGCTTGGTGTTGATCTTGTCGCCCAGCTCGCGGATGATCTTCCACGAGGGACCGATGAAGATCATCTTGCGGTCGCGCTTGGTCACGCGGCGGGCAAAGCGGAAGTCCTCGGCAAAGAAACCGTAGCCGGGATGCACGGCCGTGCAGCCGGCCTGGTCGGCCACGGACATCAGCTCGTTGGCGTCATGGTAGGAAGAAACCCGGAACAGGCTGCGTTCGCCGCCGTTCTCGCGGGCGTAGCGCACATGGCCCGAAGCGGCGTCTTCGGCGGTAAAGATGGCGGTAAAGGCCACACCCAGCTTGCGGCAGGCCCGCATGATGCGTATGGCGATCTCGCCGCGGTTGGCGACGAGAACCTTATGGTGTTGCAAAGAGTCTTTCTGGCTGGTCTCCAAGGCGGTCTCCTGAGGGCGTGCTGTGCCGCTCTTGTGGAATGGGCGCCAGCACGCTATAAAGCGGTTCGCTTTTGCGACTGAAAAACAAGAGCTACTACAGCATATCGGCTTGGTCTTCAATATCTGAGGGGGTCAATTCTATGCAAAACTGGAAAGAAGTCCAGCTTGCGGTGGCGGCGCTGCGCCGGCGTCTGGGGGCCGCGCTGCCCTCACGGCCCGATGCGGCCATCATCCTGGGCACCGGCCTTTCGGGACTGGTGGAGCGCATGGAGGACACGCGCAGCGTCCCCTATGCCGACCTGCCGGGCTTCCCGGTGTCCACGGTGGCCTCCCATGCCGGGGCCTTCGTGCTGGGGCGTCTGGGCGGCCGCACGGTGCTGGTGCAGCAGGGCCGCTGCCATCTGTACGAAGGTTTCGGGCCGGACAAGGTCTGCATGGGCGTGCGGGTCATGGCCGGGCTGGGGGCGGACACGCTGATCCTCACCAATGCCGCGGGCGCCCTGGATCCGCAGTTCGACGCGGGCGGGCTCATGTGCATCAGCGACCAGATCAACTTCACCGGCGCCTCCCCCCTGAGCGGGCCCAACCATGAGGCCTGGGGCGAGCGCTTCCCCGACATGAGCGCCATCTATGACGCCGGCCTGCGCGACCTTGCCTGTGCGTGCGCGCTCGAACTGGGCATCCGCCTGGAGCGCGGCGTCTACATCGGTGTGCGCGGCCCGCAGATGGAAAGCCCCGCCGAGACCCGCATGTTCCGCCGGTGGGGCGCCGATGCCGTGGGCATGAGCTCCGTGCTGGAGGTCATCGCCGCCCGCCATCTGGGCATGCGCGTGCTGGGCATCTCCTGCCTCACCAACAAGAACCTGCCCGACTGCATGCGGCCCGCGCCGCTGGAAGAAGTCATCGCCGTGGCCGGCCGGGCCGGGAAGGACCTGGGCCGCCTTGTGGAAGCGGTGGTGACAAAGTTGTAAAAATTGCGTAAACCATGCGCCCCGGCAATGTTCCGGGGCGATTTTTTACCAGAGCGAGACAGAACTATGCAGCAGAATGACAAACTTCGTAACGTGGCCATCATCGCCCACGTTGACCACGGCAAAACGACCCTGGTGGACGCCCTTTTCCGTCAGAGCGGCGTGTTTCGAGCAGACCAGCAGGTCGATGACCGCGTCATGGACAGCATGGATCTGGAACGCGAACGCGGCATCACCATCGCGGCCAAGAACTGCGCCGTGCACTGGAACGGCGTGAAGATCAACATCATCGACACCCCCGGTCACGCCGATTTCGGCGGTGAGGTGGAACGTTCGCTCTCCATGGCCAGCGGCGCCATCCTGCTGGTGGACGCCTCCGAAGGCCCGCTGCCCCAGACCCGCTTCGTACTGCGCAAGACCCTGGAGGCCGGTCTGCCCGTGGTCGTGGTCATCAACAAGATCGACCGCAAGGACGCCCGTCCCCAGGAAGTGCTCAACGAGGTCTACGACCTGTTCATCGACCTGGACGCCAGCGACGAGCAGCTGGAATTCCCCGTGCTCTACGCCATCGGCCGCGCCGGTGTGGCCATGCGCAACATCGATGACGAGCAGAAGGACCTGACCCCCCTGTTCGAGACCATCCTCGAAAAGATCCCCGGTCCTTCCTACGATCCCGAACAGCCTTTCCAGATGCTGGTGGCCGACCTGGACTACTCCGACTATCTGGGCCGTCTGGCGGTGGGCCGCATCATGCACGGCAGCATCTACGCCAACGAGAGCCTGGCCTGCATCGGCGAGGACGGTCAGGCCCGTCCCCTGCGCGCCTCCAAGATCCAGGTCTATGAAGGCCTGCAGCTGGCCGAGGTGGACAAGGCCCAGCCCGGCGACATCGTGGTGGTGGCCGGCATCGAGGACGTGACCATCGGCGACACCATCTGCACCCGCGAGAACCCCCGCGCCCTGCCGCGCATCCGCGTGGACGAGCCCACGGTGGCCATGCGCTTCGGCATCAACACCTCTCCCCTGGCCGGCCGTGAAGGCAAGCTGGTGCAGAGCCGCATGATCCGTGACCGCCTGGAGCGCGAATGCCTGCGCAACGTGGCCGTGCGCGTGGAAGACACCGCCGACAAGGACGCCTTCCTGGTCAAGGGCCGCGGCGAGTTCCAGATGGCCATCCTCATCGAGACCATGCGCCGCGAAGGTTTCGAGCTTTCCGTGGGCCGTCCCGAGGTCATCCTCAAGAAGGACGAGAACGGCAAGACCCTGGAGCCCATCGAGCACCTGTACGTGGACTGCGACGAGGTCTTCATGGGCGTGGTCACCGACAAGCTCAACCAGCGCAAGGGCCGCATGCTCAACTGCACCAACAACGGCACCGGCCGCGTGCGTCTGGAGTTCTCCGTGCCTTCCCGCGGCCTCATCGGCTACCGCGACGAGTTCCTCACCGATACCAAGGGCACCGGCATCATGAACTCCTACCTGGAAGGCTATGAAGAATGGCGCGGCGACTTCCCCACCCGCTATTCCGGTTCCATCGTGGCCGACCGTCCCGGCAATGCCGTGGCCTACGCCCTGTTCAAGCTGGAGCCCCGCGGCACCCTGTTCGTGGAGCCCGGCGATCCGGTCTACGAGGGCATGATCGTGGGCGAGCACAACCGTGACAACGACATCGACGTCAACGCCACCAAGGAAAAGAAGCTCACCAACCTGCGCGCCGCCGGCAAGGACGAGAACGTCATCCTCACCCCCGTGAAGAAGATGACCCTGGAACACGCCCTGCACTTCGTGCGTGAGGACGAGCTGGTGGAAGTGACCCCGCTCTCCCTGCGCCTGCGCAAGGTGGAACTCTCCGCCCAGAAGCGCTACCAGATGGCCGGGGCCAAGAAGAAAGGCTAGATCTCCTTTCCCGGAAGCATGAAGGGCCGGCAGACTGCATGTCTGCCGGCCCTTTTCGTATGGGCGTCAGTCTGAGGAGCGCCTGAGAGGCGCGAACCACAGGACCGCCCGCCATGCCGGAGGGCCGGATCTTTCAGGCGCACAGGCCCGGAAGGGACAGGCAGGATCCCTGCTGTCCCGGTCTTTGCAAGACGGCAGGTCGCACATGACCATGCCCTGCCGGAAGGGGGACGGTCTGGTCTGGGTGGTGCGCTGCCTGAAGGAGGGGGCGGGCAGCGGGCAAAAATGGCGGGGTTACGGCCGGATGTAGGCGAAGCCCCTGTTCTGCAGCTCCACGATCTCCACCAGGCCGGCGGGCACCACTTCGCAACCGGGCCAGAGGTCGGCCGCGGTCATCTTGTTGGCATCCAGGGCGTTCTTGCACAGACGCAGCTTGAGGCCGCGGGCCATGAGCTCTTCGGCGGTCTTCTGCAGTTCGGCCTGGGCAGGCACGAACAGCTTGACGGCCGGGCCGTTGGCCACCAGCACCAGCTCGAATTCCTTGCCGGGCAGGCCGTTCATATAGTTGAGGGCATTGACGAAGGCAAAGGCCAGCAGGGCGGGATCATTGGCGTCCACATGGAGGCAGAGATCATATGACATGAGACAGGCTCCTGAAAAAAAGGATCTAACGGACTCATGGTAACAGAGGGGATTTGTCTTGCCAAGCTGTCCCTCTGCGGCTATGGGATTATTATGCGCCGAACAGATATCCTTTTTTCTTTCTTGCTCATGGCCTGCCTGCTGCTGGGCGGCTGCGGCCTGTTGTTCGGCGATGCCGCCGGAGAACTGCGCGATGACGGCGGGACCAAGATGCCCGCCGGACAGGGCGAACGCATCCCCTACAAACTGTCCATCGAGGTGGACGGCGAGCGTCGTGCCACGGCGGATGAAAAACGTGCCGCGGCCGCGGATCCCGACGAGGAGTCCGAGGGCGTGCCCCTGGACGGCAGCCCGGCGGACAGCGGCGAGGCCGGGCAGGAAGCGCCGCAGGCAGGCGCTCCCGGGAACGGGGGCACGGGAACCAGGCCCCCTGCCTCCGGGAACTCGGGCCTGTCGGACAAGATGCGGGCCCTGAGCCAGCTGGAGCAGCTGCGTTCCGATCCGCCGGACAGCCTGCTGGGCCTGGAACGCCGGGCCCGGGGCGATGTGGAGACGGCGGTCAAACTGCTGCATTCCCAGGGCTATTATGACGGTACGGCGACCTTCCGTATGGACAGCACGACCAAACCGGTCACGGTGCGCCTGCACCTGACGCCGGGCCCCCGCTATGTGCTGGGCCGGGCCTCGGTGCGCTATGAGCCTGCGCCCGTGGTGCCCGCAGCCCTCAAGCACGGCAAGCGGCGGGCGCCGTACAGCGGCCTGGGGGCCCTGTGGGGCGACGAGGCCCGCGAAGCGACCCCGCCCCCGCGTTTTCCCGATACCCTGCGCGGGGTCACTCCCGGTGAAGCCGTGACGGCCGACCAGATGCTGGAAGCCGTGGAAAAACTGCCCGAACGTCTGCGCCGCCGGGGCTATCCCCTGGCCCAGGTGAGCAGCCAGCGCTACTTCCTCGACCGCGCGGCCCGTACGCTCAATGCCGAGATCGTGGTGGATACCGGTCCTCCGGCCCTGCTGGGCGGGATCGTGGTGGAAGGCAACAAGGACGTGAGCGCCACCTACATCCGCGAGCGCGCCCCCTGGAAGGCCGGGACGGAGCCCTGGGACGAGAGCCGGGTGCAGGACTATGTGGACGAGCTCCGCGGCCTGGGCCTGTTCAGCATGGTGCGCCAGCGCACCATCAAGGACGTGCCGCCGCCGCGCAAGGACGGCATGGTGGTCCTGCCCGTGCGCCTGGTGGTGCGCGAGGGGCCGCCGCGCTCGGTCAGCGCCGCTGCCCGCTATGAGACCGATTCCGGCATCGGTGTGGAAGGGGAGTGGGAACATCGCAATTTCTTCGGCAACGGGGAAAAGCTGGTGGTCTCCCTGCCCATCACGCCCGAAAAGCAGGGCCTGCGCGCTTCATTCGAAAAAACCGGCCTTCCTGGACCGCGACCAGAAGCTGGTGGGCGAAGCCTCCCTGCTGCAGGAGTTCACCGATGCCTACGACCGGCGCGGCCTGCGCGTGGGCGCCGGTATCGAGCGCCGCCTGAGCCCGTACTGGTGGGTGGGGGTGGGGGCCTCTTCCGACAGCGGCACCCTCAGCGATGACGGCCACACCAACGAGCCTTACAGTTTCGCGGGCCCGCACCTGCGCATCGTGCGCGACAGCCGCAACAACAAAGATCAACCCCAAGCGCGGCTCGGTGCTGGAGATCAACTCCAAGCCCATCTTCGGCTATTATGACGGCTTTTTCACGGCCCTGGGCACGGAAGTGGAAGGCATGTTCTACTACGCGCCCTTCCGCAAGGGCCCGCGCAAGGGGGTCATCGACGACAAGCTCGTGCTGGCGGCCCGCGTGCGCGGCGGCAGCATGGCCGGGGCGGAGATGAACAACCTGCCCAGCACGCTGCGCTATTACGCCGGTGGTGCCGGCTCGGTGCGCGGCTATTCCTACCAGGCCATCGGGCCCCGCAACCACAAGGACGACCCCAGCGGCGGCCGCTCGTACCAGATCGTCAATCTGGAGGCCCGCTACAAGATCACCGACGAGATAGGCATCGTGCCCTTCCTGGACGGCGGCATGGTCTACGAGGACGCCCTGCCGCGGATCTTCGGGGACATGCGCTGGGGCGCGGGCCTGGGCCTGCGCTATTACACGCCCATCGGTCCGGTACGCCTGGACGTGGCCACGCCCCTCAATCCCGTGGACGGCGATCCCCCCCTGCAACTCTATATCAGCATAGGACAGAGCTTCTGATGCCCAGCGTACCCGGAACTCCCCCTGTTGTCCCTGACGGCCGGCCGTCGGGCCCTGCTCCCTCGGAAGGCGCGGCGCCCGCGCGCAGGAGCGTTTTCCGGCGCCGTGTCCTGCCGTGCCTGCTGCTGCTCGTGCTCCTGCCGCTGCTGGCCGGGGCCGGGGCGGTCTTCTGGCTGCGCACGCCCGCTGGGCAGGACTGGCTGCGGCAGGAGGCCGGCGCGCTGCTGGCCCCGCCCCTGGCCGAGCAGGGGCTTTCCCTGGAGCTGACCCGTCTGGAGGGGGCCCTGCCGCTGGAAGTGGAATGCGCCCTGCGCCTGCGTGATGCCCGCGGCCTCTGGCTGGACGTGCCCCGGGCGCGCGTGGATGCGGGCCTGTCCCTCTTTCCGCCCTGCGTCTCCCTCGACCTGCGCCTGGAGCGTCCCTCCCTGTATCGTCTGCCCCAGCTGCCCCCTTCGCCCGGCGAACCTTCCCTGCCGCTGGCTGAGACGCTGGCCGGGGTGGAGGCAGGCCTGCGGAGCGCGCTGGAAAGCATGGCCGCCCTGCCGGGCTGGCTGCCTTCCCTGCATGTGCGTGAGGTGGCGCTGGAGGGCCTGTGGCTGGGACAGGCCGTGCTGGACGCCAGTCCGGCCGTCCCGGCGGCGGAAGACGGCGGGGCAGGGGATACCGGAAAGGGCCCGGCTGCCAGGGGCCACGAGGGACCCGCCGAGGCTCCGGCAAAAGCGGACAGCGCGCCTGCGGACGCGAAAACGCCTCCGGCGCCCCCCTGCCTCACCTGTTCCTGCGCAGGACGCGACGACGCCCGGTGCCGCTCCGGCGCCGCTCCCGCCCGTGGCTGTGGCTGCCGCGGAAAGCGCCCTCCGCGCCGGTGAGGGGCTGGGCGTCTCGCTCGTCCTGACGGCCGATGCCGATTTTTCCCTGAGCGGGACCACGGCCCGGGCCGGTCTCCAGGCCTCGTGGCAGCTGGCTCCCGCGACGGCAGCCGGTGCCCCGACCGCCGGGCCGGCGGCGCCTTCCATTGCTGCCCCGGCTCCTGCGCGTGACGCGGCAGCGACCGGGAAAGCTCCGGCGACGGCTCCGGCGCAAGAGGCCGGGACGGCCCCGTCACAGGCAAACGGTGCGGGCACGGCCCCCCTCCTGCCGGAAGCGGCAGGCAGCTGGCTGCCCGCGCCGCTGGCCCTGCTCCTGACGCCCTGGCAGGCCTCCACCCTGCGGGTGGAGCTGGCCCTGCGGCCCGGTGAGCGGCCCGTGCTGGCCCTGGAGGATCTTCAGGCGGACGCCGGGGCCTTGCGACTGCGCGGCACGGGCACGCTGGAGCTCGTGACCGCCGCGGACGTGCTGGCCTCGCCGCTGGCCCTGGACTGTTCGCTGTCCGTGGCTTCCGCCGCCGGTGCGGCGGCCCTGCTGCCCCAGGCACGCGCCCTGCTGGCGCCCTTGGGCGATGCCCTGCGTCTGGACATCGGCGTGAAGGGCAGCCCCGCTGCGCCCGAACCCCGGCTGGAGCTGGCCTGCGCCGCGCTGGACCTGGGCGGGCATGTCATCAACGATCTTTCCCTGCTGGCAGGCGGAGAGGCCCTGCCGTGGCCGCGGCTGGCTTCCAAAGGCAGGGTGGAGCTGCCGCTCTCCCTGCAGATGCGTACCGGGCAGGACCACATCTCCACGAAACTGCGCCTGCTGGCCGGGCACGACGGTACGGCCTGGCTGCTGGGCCTGCCGCAGCTGGAGCTGCACGGCGCCGGTGCCCGTCTGGGCGGTGCCCTGCTGGCCCTGCTGCCCGATGCCCCGCAGGCGGAGCCTCTCCCGGCGTCTCCCGCTCCGGCGGATGCGCAGGCCGCGCAGGCTCCGGCCCCTGCGGACGGTGACGCCGCCGGGGCCTGGCCCCTGCGGCCGCTGCGGGAGGGGCCGCCGTGCCGCCTCAGCCGGACCCTGCCGCTTCCGCTGTGTCTCCGCCGCGGGCGCTGCGTCTCCCGCCCGGGCCATCGTGGGCAGCGATTTCGTCCCGGCGCGGCTGCTGGCACGTCTGTTCCCCGATCCCGGGGCCCGGCCGCGCCTGTGGGCCGCGCTGGACGGTGAACTGTCGGACTGGGAGGCTCTGGGCCGGGTGCTGGACTACTGGTCGCCTGGCCTGCGCCTGGAAAAAAGGGACAGTCCGGCCCGCCTGAGCCTGCGTGCCGGGGGGATGCCCCCGGCGCAGGACGCTCCCGGGGACGTGCCGCCGTCCGCGGGCACCGGCCCGGTCGATCCGGCTGTCCTGGGCGGACGGGACTGGCGACAGTGGCTCAGCCTGGATGCCGGTGTGGACCTTGTCCGTCTGCATGACAGGAGCGGGGAGCGGCTGCTGCTGCGCGAGCTGCGCCAGCACCTGCGCATCGACGATATTTTCGGCCAGGGCCGGCTGGAGCAGCGCCTGGACGTGCGGCAGCTCCATGTGGCCGGTTTGCGCTTGGAAGGGGTGCTGGTGGGCCTGAAAGGCGAGCTGGCGACCCCGCTGGAAGCGGAACTGGCCTGCGCCGGTGACGTGCGGGCCAGGGTCCGCCTCCGCTGGCAGGGCGACAGGCTGGACATCCCCGTGTGCGACCTGCATCTCAGGCAGGGCGTGGGCCTGCGCCTGCAGGCGGGGACGGCCCTTGTGCTGGACAGGGAGGGCCTTTCCCTGCGCGGTCTGGATGCCCGCATCGCTCCCGCGGGCCGCGTCCGGGCCTCAGCGGCCCTGAAGCCCGCGGGCATGGACGTGCGCCTGACGCTGGACAGCATGGATCTGGCCCCGTGGCGGGCGGTCGTGCCGGGCCTGCCTTCCGCCGCCCTGGCCTTTCAGAGCCGCCTGCACGGCAGTCCTGCGGCCCCTGCCGGGACCTTCCGGCTGGACGTGCGGCGTCTCGAGGTCCCGCAAAGTTCCCTGCCGCCCCTGGATCTGGCCCTGACGGGCACACTGGGCGGCAGCAACGGCAAAGGACGCCTGGACACGCGCCTGGAACTGCCGCCGTCCACACGGCAGGCCCTGGGGGCGGAGCAGGCCGGTCTGGAAGTCCGCCTGCCCCTGCATTTTTCCGCCAACGGCCTGCCCCTGCCGGACATGGCGGCCCCGCTTTGCCGGGCGCCTGGACTGGCAGGGCGAGCTGGCCCCGCTCTGGCGTCTGGTGCCCGTGGCCGACCGCCGCGTGACCGGGCGGCTGGACATGCATCTGGCCCTGGCCGGCAGCCTTGCCGTGCCCACGGCCAGGGGACGACTGGAGATCTCGGGCGGGCGCTATGAGGACCTGGCCCTGGGCATCCTGCTGACGGACATCAAGGCCACGGTGTCTGCGGGCAGCGGCAAGGGCCTGAAGCTGGAGCCCGTGCACCTGGAGGCCTCCATGAGCGACGGACGCGGCGGTCTGGTGACGGCCGCGGGCAGCCTGCATCCCGAAGGCGGCAGGCTGGCCCTGGATGCCGCCATGAAGCGCCTGCGCCCCCTGCGGCGCACGGACATCCAGGCGACCCTGTCGGGCACGGCCTCGGTCAAGGGCACGCTCATGGCGCCCCAGGTGGCGGCGGACATCACCATCGACGAGGCCCTGGTCAACCTCAACCGCCTCACCGGCAGCAGCGTGACCACCCTGCCCGTGGAAGGCACCAGCGAGGCCCCGGAACCCGCGCCGGAAAAGAAGGAAGGGCGCGGCTCCCTGGACGTGAGCGTCCGGGCGCCGGGGCATATCGCGGTCAACGGCCACGGGCTGGAGAGCGAATGGCAGGCCGGCCTGCGCGTGCGCGGGGCCCTCAACGATCCGCTGGTCATCGGCAGCGTGCGCTCGGTGCGGGGGCAGTTCGACCTGCTCTCCAAGATCTTCACCCTGCGGCCCAGCACCATTTCCTTCAACGGCGGGCCTGTGTCCAATCCTCTTCTGGATGTGACCCTGCGGTACGAGGTGCCGGACATCACGGCCGACGTGCGCGTCAGCGGCTCCGTGCGGCGCATGAAGCTGGACCTGACCAGCACGCCGTCCCTGCCGCAGGAAGAGATCATCTCGCGGGTCATGTTCGGTCGCGGCTCCAGCGAGCTGGGCCGTTTCGAAAGCCTGCGCCTGGCCGCCGCCGTGGCGCGTCTGGCCGGTTTCGGTTCCGGCGGGCTGGGCGTCCTGGATCTGGGCCGTGCCGTGCTGGGCGTGGACGTGCTGCGCGTCAATTCCTCCACGGACAAGGAAAGTGGCGATGAGGAAAGCAGCCTGGAAGTGGGCAAGTTCATCGGCGAGAAGATCTATCTTGGCGTGGAGCAGGGCCTGGAGCCGGACAGCACCGCCGTCATCATGGAACTGGAACTGACCCCGCACAGCAAGGCGGGCATCCGCACGGAGCAGGACAACACCAGCGCCGGCATCCAGTGGAAGATGAATTACTGATGCGGCAGCGTGGGGCAGCCCGCCGCCCCTGGGCGCGGGCTGCGGTACGGCCGCGCAAAAAAGGAAACGCCGGGGCATGCCCGGCGTTTTTGGCATCGTCCGGGAGAATGACGATGCCGTCTCTCTGGGGAAGGAGATCTCTATGCGGCTGCCGCGCGGCGGCCGTGGAGGACGTAATACAGCGCCACCGCGCCGAGGACCACGAAGGCCAGGGTCTGGTACATGCCGTCATAGCCCGCGCTGGGGACCATGAAGCCGAACAGGTAGGGCCCCAGGCCGATGCCCAGATCGAAGAAGATGAAAAAGGTCGTGGTGGCCTGGGCAAAGCGGGACCTGGACACCAGCGAGAGCGAGACCGCCTGCCCGGCGGACTGGAAATTGCCGAAACCCACGCCCAGGACCAGCCCGGCGGCCAGCAGCATCCAGCCGCTGCTGGCGTGGGCCATCATGGTCAGGGAAAGGGCCGTCAGCAGCAGGGCGGGATAGAAGATGATGTTCTCGCCGCGCAGGTCGAACAGGCGGCCGGTCAGGGGCCGTGTCACCAGGGCGGCCAGGGCGTAGAGCAGGAAGAAAAGGCTGGCCGCGCCGGTCAGGCCGCGTTCCGCCGCGTAGGAGGTCATGAAGGCCTGGATGCAGCCGTAGCTCAGGCAGGTGATGAGCGCCACCAGCGAAAAGCGCACCACGCGCGGGTCGATGTAGCTGTTGAGCTCCAGGAAGGGGCGGTGGCGGTGATGCATCTCCGGCAGGTGGTGCAGGCCGAAAAAAGATGCCGATGCAGGCCAGACCGATGCCCAGGCAGGTCTGCGCCAGAGCGGTATAGCTGAAATAGTGGGAGATGAGGATGCCCAGAAAGGGGCCCAGGGCCAGGGCAAAGGCCGTGCTCATGCTGAACAGGCTGATGCCCAGCCCGTGATGCTGGTGGGGCACCACATAGGCCACGATGGTGCCGGTGGCCGTGCCCATGATGCCCACGCCCAGGCCCATGCACAGGCGCTGCACGAAGAGCAGGGCCAGGCTGGGGACCCAGAAGAAGGCCGCGATGCTGGCCGAATAGAGCAGCAGGCCGGCGAAAAGGATGATGCGGAAACCGAACAGGGAGAGCAGGTTGCCGGTGAGGAAACGGCCGATCAGGCAGCCGATGACCATGATGCCCGCGGTGAGCCCGGCGCTGCTGAGGCTGGCGCCGTATGTGGCCTGCGCATAGGCCGTGCTGGTGACGAACATCAGGTAATAGGCCGTCATGACCAGCAGGTTGATGCAGGCGACCACATTGAAATTGCGGTTGAAGATGGAGCGCAGGGCTTCGGCGGTGCTGGCGGTGCTGCGCTCCCGCGTCCGCGGACGGGATCTGTGTTGGCTGGGCATAGGACATCCTGGGCGAAATATCGCCATACCGTTGCGTGTGCAACGATATACGTCCGGCAGCTTTCCCTTGTCAAGCGGAAAACCCACCCCGCGGGGGGGCGCGCTTTTGCGCTTGCCAGGCGCTGCAAGGCTGACTATGACAAAACGATGTATCCTACCTGCATCATTTTCCTGGAGCTGCTGTGGAACTGACCTATAAGTGGATCGCGCTGGCCAACCGGCATTACCTCATGTACCTGAACAAGCGCCTTGCCTCGTACGGCCTCAGCGGCAGCCAGTATCTTTTCATCCTGAACATCTGCCGCCAGCCGGGCCTGACCCAGGACAAGCTGCCGGACATCATCCACATCAACAAGAGCAACGTCACCCGTGCCCTGGCCCATCTGGAGAAGCGCGGCTTCATCCGGCGCGAGGTCAACCCGCAGGACAAGCGCACGGCCGCCGTCTTCCCGACGCAGAAGGCCCTGGACGTGTACCCGCACGTGATGGAGATCATCCGGGGCTGGGATGCCTCGGTGACCAGCCCCCCCTGACGGAGGACGAGAAGCACACCCTGCAGGGCCTGCTCAAGCGCGTGGTGGCCTCGGCCCACGAGTACCGCAGCAGCGAAGGCTAGGCCCTGCCGGTCCCCGGGGCAAGGCCCCACCTTCCCCCAGGCGCGCTCCGGCGGGAGGCTGGCGCCCTGCCGCAGGCAGTCCGGGCACTTGGGGAACAGTACCGGCAAATACAGGGAGCGGCGCGGACCCAGGCCCCCGCCGCCCGTGTCAGGAATCGTCACCGTGCCGTGGGCGGGACGCTCCGCCCTAATAGCTGATGCGCTCGATGAGCTTGCGGCGGGGCGTGAGCGAGATGTGGTAATACTGGTTCTGCGGCACGTTGATGTAGGGGATGTCCTCCTCGCGCTGGCGCAGGAACAGGGAGAGGATGACCCGGTTGATGGCCTGGTGGCCCACCAGCATCACGGGCAGCTCCCCGGCCAGGAACAGGGCCCGCTGCAGGCCGCGCCGCACGCGCTCGCGCAGCATGGCATAGCTTTCACCGTGCGGATAGGCGTAGTGGTACTTGTCCGCGTTGCGGCCCGCCGTCACCTCGGGCATGGTCTCGCGGATCTCGCTGTAGCACATGCCCTCGCAGTCCCCTGCCCAGATCTCGTCGAATTCCTTGAAGGCCATCACATGGGTATCGTACCGCCCGCGCAGCAGGGGCGCCGCCGTCTCGTGCGAGCGCATGCGCGTGGAGGTGAACACCCAGTCCAGTTTCTGGTCGCGCAGGTGCAGGGCCAGGGCCTCGGCCTGCATCCGTCCCCTGGCCGTCAGGGGCGGATCGCCGCCGATGCGTCCCTGCACGTTGTATTCCGTCTGTCCGTGCCGGGCCAGATACAGGCTCTGCACCCACCAGCTGACCACGATCTCGCGGATGGCCGGATAATAGGGCGAGCCTTCGCAGGGCCGCTCCGCCAGGATGCGGCCGGCCATGGTGTCCACGCACAGCCAGTACTGTTCCCTGCCCACGGGTTCGTAGATGGCTTCGTAATAGCCGATGCGGCCCACGAAGCTCGCCAGGGCCTCGTCCTCGGTATAGCCCGCGTATTCCGGCAGTCTGGTCTTGTTGCGGATGCAGGCATTGAGCAGGACGGGATCTTCGTTGACGCATTCCAGGAAGAGCACGGGATGGTCCGTGAGGCTGCGCTCGATGAAGGCCCGCCGTGTCCGGCTGACATTGGTGGCATCCAGGATGGCCACGTCCCCTTCCCGGTTCAGCCATTCCCTGGCCCGGGCCAGGTTCCGCTGGCAGATCTCCTCGCGTATCCTGCGGCCTTCGGCATTGTCCGGGGAATAGAACTCCGGCAGGGTGGACTCCGCCCCCAGCAGCTGGCGGCGGACGTCGCCGTTGTTGAAGATGGCCGAACGGAAGCCGTCGGCCGCCAGGCCGCCGCAGATGCGCCGGGCCAGACGGGACTTGCCGCGTGCGGGCAGGCCCACCATGACGAGATAGAGCTTGTGCATGTGACTCCTGTGGGGCGTTGGTCCGTCCGGGTGGCCGGCCCCGCCGCGCGGACGGGCACGGGGCGGGCCGTCATGCCGGTTCAGCGAGTCGCGGGGGCCGCCGTGGGGGCCGCAAGCTGCTCCAGGGCCTTTTGCAGCGGCTTGCCGGGGTGTTTGCCGCACCAGTCCAGCAGGGCATCGCTTTGGGCCGCCAGGCTCCCCAGTTCCAGGGGGCGATAGGGCCGGTTTTCCCTGAAGGCCTGATGACCGTCCCACCAGAGGACCAGGGGCAGCCAGTTTTCGCCCTGCTGGCGGAAGCTGCGGCAGGGCAGGGAGAGCGTTTGCCGCGACAGCTTTTCCCGCACCATCTGCCAGCGTTCCACCAGGCGGGCCGTGGGGGCCGCGGCGCAGGCATCACGCAGGCGTATGAGGCTGGAGGTCCACTGCCCGCCCTGCTGCCAGAGCCGGAAGGGAAGGTCTTCTTTGCCGCTGCGGGCCGCCACATAGCCGTCCAGCCATTCCAGCGGCACGTCCAGGCGCAGGCCGCCCCCGGGTTTGTTCCTGTCCACCGCCTGTTCGGCCAGCGGACGGCAGATCAGGGCCCCCACGCGCAGATCGCCGTCGTCAGGACGGCTGCCCAGGCGCAGCATCTGGCCGGGCTCTGCCTCCTGTACCGTGATGGTCAGGGGGGACGACATCTCTTTTGGGGGCTGCGCCGCGCCGGCGGCAGGGGGGCACAGCAGCATCACCAGCAGGCAAGCCGCGCACAGCGGGCTGAAGGGCATGTTTCGCATAGATTTTCTCCTGCCGGAGGATAGCATCGCCTGCCGGGGGATTGGAAGCAGGTTTGTGACGGGGAAGGGCGTTTGGGGGGGTAAAACGGCCCCTTCTCCACGCTCCCCCCGCAGGAACCTTGCTGGGGGCCGGTGCGCAGACCAGAGCAGGTTTTTTTTTGAAAGGGTGGGGAGCGCGAGGAGGCGGAGGGATTTTGGTTCACAAACGTCCCTCCGCCTCCTTGCAAAAAAAAAGCTGTGGCAGCCTAGGCCGTGACGGTCAGGCGCAGGAAGCGCTTCTTGCCCAGCTTGATGACGTATTCACCGGCAGCCAGGGGCGACAGGGCGTCGTCACAGCGCTGGCCGTCCACGGACAGGGCGCCTTCCTTGATGAGGCGCTTGGCTTCGCCGCGGCTCTTGACCAGACCGGCGGCTTCCAGGAAGGCGGGCGGGGTGCTGTCGTCGCCCTGGGCGCAGGTGTGGCAGGGGGCGTCGTCCGGCACGCCGCCGCTGGCGAAGACGGCATTGAAGCCCTGGCGGGCCTCGTCGGCGTCCTTTTCGCTGTGGTAGCGGCTGACCATCTCGTGGGCCAGCATCTCCTTGGCGGACCATCTCGCGGGCCACGTCTTCCCGGCGATGTCTTCCAGGGACTTGGAGGACAGCAATTCGTAATAACGCCACATGAGATCGTCGGAGATGGCCATGACCTTGCCGAAGATCTCGGACGGGGCTTCGTCGATGCCGATATAGTTGCCGTAGGACTTGGACATCTTGCGCACGCCGTCCAGGCCTTCCAGCAGGGGCATGGTCAGGATGCACTGGCTTTCCATGCCGTAGTGGGCCTGGAGGTTGCGGCCCACCAGCAGGTTGAACTTCTGGTCGGTACCGCCCATTTCCACATCGGCCTTGAGGGCCACGGAGTCATAGCCCTGGCAGAGGGGATAGATGAATTCGTGGATGGAGATGGGGCGCTGCTCGCGGAAGCGCTTTTCAAAGTCGTCGCGCTCCATCATGCGGGCCACGGTGTAGCTGGAGGCCAGGCGGATGAAGTCCGAGGCGTCCATCTTGCCCAGCCAGTGGGAATTGAATTCCACGATGGTCTTTTCGGGATCGAGGATCTTGAAGACCTGCTTCTTGTAGGTCTCGGCATTGGCGATGACCTGTTCCTCGGTCAGGGGAGGACGGGTCTCGGAGCGGCCGGAGGGGTCGCCGATGCGGCCGGTGAAGTCACCGATCAGGAAGATGATCTGGTGGCCCAGTTCCTGAAAGTGGCGCATCTTGTGCATGACCACGGTGTGGCCCAGATGCAGGTCGGGGAGCGGTGGGGTCAAAGCCCACCTTCACGCGCAGGGGCGTGCCGCGTTCCAGTTTCTTGCGCAGTTCCTTCTCGTCAATCAGCTCCGCCACGCCGCGCTTGATCACGGCCATCTGGCGATCAATATCCATCATCGAACTAGTCCTTGCGTGGAGTTGGCCCGTCACGGGCGTTATCCCGGCAGGATAGCCTCGGCAAAGCGGGGGTGTCAATGTTCCGCAGGAGGAAAGGACGAAAAAGGAAGCCGCGGCGCAGGGCCGGAAGGGCAGGCATGCGCGGTCCCGTGCGGACGGCAGGGAGCAGCGGGAGAGCGCGGCGTGGCGTGATCGGGCGCCCGCCCGCTCCGGCCCTGTGGCGGGTGGGGCCCGTGCGGCGGGATGAATGAGGCAACAGGGGACAGCGGGCCGCCGTGGGCGGGGGAGCGATCCTCCGGCGGGGCAGGACGGGGGAGCGGCGGAAACGCGGAGGGCCGCCGGGCCGGATGCCGTCCCGAAGGGGAAACGAAGGGGCCGCCCGCATGCCGGGTGCGCCGGGCCGCGGCCACGGAAAAGGCGCCGGCGGTTGCCCGCCGGCGCCTGACGTTGCCCGCCTGGAAAGGCCAGACCGGGAACTAGCCTTCCTGCTTGACCTTGGACTTGGTCATGGCAAGGCCAACGCCTTCAAACAGCTCGAAGATGGCGAAGCCATACCAGAGCGTGTAGATGACGTAGAAGATCAGCATGCCGCTCATGAGCCAGATGTGGTCCGACACCTTCACGGGCTCCACGCTGTAGAAGTTGTTGCCGGGTTCCACGGCGCGGCGCAGGACCTGGTCAACCACCTGGGCCTCGGCGATGAGGCGCTGCTTCTGCAGTTCCTTGATGGAGGGGCTCAGCACATACCACCAGGCCGCGGCGGCCTGAGGGGGCGTGGGTGCCGTCGTAACGGGCGGTCACGGTGGCGGCGTCGTTGTGGTACAGGCTGTCGGCGTCGGTGGTGGCGGCGTTCAGCATGGCGGCCAGGTTGCCTTCGTAGGTGACCCTGGCGCCGTCGGCGCTGGCGGTCATGCCGGCCTTGGTCAGCACCTGCACGGCGGTCTCGGCCAGATCGGCCTTTTTCATGGTCACGGTGACCTTGACGTTGGTCTTTTCCACGGTCTTCACATGCTCACGCACGCTGGGGATGAAGTAGGAAGAGCCCTTGGAAAGTTCGTTGAACACGTTGTCGGCGTACTGCAGGCCGGTCAGGTGGTTGCCCTTTTCGTCGCGCATGACGGGGGTGAGCAGCACAGAACAGGACCAGGAACGAGATCAGCAGGATGGAACCCCGGATAAAGGGGCCTTTTTCATGAATAAGCATAATTAGGCCTCCCCTCTGAGCTTGCCGAGATTAAGGAAGAACTTGCTGAACACCCAGAGGCCGAAGAAAGCGACGACCACCCAGAAGATCACGTTGCCCACGTCCTCGATGACGTTCACCACGGACATGGACCAGTCGAGGTATTCCATTTCGACCAGCTTCTTGGGCAGGGTGGCGGCGCGGTTGATGAAACCGGAGATGATGGACACGGCATAGAAACCGCGGATGTGCACGCCCTTGACGACCTTGGTGGTCAGGGCGCCCACCTGGATGCCCAGCAGGGAGCCCAGCAGCATGCCCACGGCCAGGGTGTAGAACACATAGCCGTAGATGGCGTACTGGCCCACGGAAGCCAGACCGGCGGTGAAGATGATCTGCAGGATGTCGGTACCCACGGTGGTCATGGAGGACACGCCGAAGATGTACACGAACATGGGGAAGGTCACGAAACCGCCGCCCACACCCATGATGGCGGCCAGCATGCCCACGACCACGCCGCCGGCGGCGACGATCCAGCCGGAGATGCGGCGGCCGCCGGGCACCAGGTCTTCGTCAAAGGTGATCATGGGCGGCACGGTCAGGCTCTGCAGCTTGACGGAAAGGCCGGTCATGCCGGCGGTGCCGCCGTGGGCGTCGCCGCTGTCGGCCTGGGTGCCGCGGGTGGCTTTCAGGAAGTCGAACAGGGCATAGAAGCCCAGGAAGCCCAGCAGCACGGCATAGATGGTGCTGATGAACATTTCGGACAGCAGCGGGTCGGCATTGTACAGGCCCTTGTTGATGGCGCCGCCCACGAAGGTACCGGCACCGGAGCCCACCAGGAACGCGATGGCCAGCTTGACGGACACGTTGCCCAGCTTTTTGTGGACCGTGGTGCCCATGATGGCCTTGGCGAAGATGTGGAACAGGTCCGTACCGACGGCCAGGATGCCCTTGACGCCCGCGGCCATCAGGGCCGGGGTGATGATGAAGCCGCCACCGGCGCCGATGCAGCCGGTGATGAGGCCGGCCGCCAGGCCGACGGCGATGGAGGCCAGGAAAATGGTGGTGGTGTAGAAGGCCGGCGCATACGCGCTTTTGCCGCCCAGCATCTCGTGGGCTTCATAGGCTTCGGCACCGCACACAAGCAGGATGGGCGCGGCCAGGGCCAGCAGGAACAGCATCTTTTTGCGGTTCTTGATGATGGACGTGGAGACTTCCAGGTCCCATTTGGCATACGCCTGCGAGCTGCTTAACAGAAATTGATACAGTGATCTGCCAAAACTCATAACTCCTCCCGGTATGTTTGCCGGGAAAACAGCAAAAAACATGCCATTTGTGCAAAAAATCTCAATCGCAAGCTAACATACTGTAACCAAAAGGAATACCCGAAAAACAGACAGCCTGCTCTCCCGGGGGGAAGCAGGCTGTCGCATGTCAGTTTTTTTTACAGTTGCAAAAAAAAGCTACTTTTTGTTCAAACCTTCGCTCTGTCCGAAGATGACCAGTTCCAGCCAGTCCAGCGCAAAGTCCAGCGTGGCTTCATCGGATTCCATGACGGCCTTCTGGCGTTCCTCGCTGACCTCCACGCGACGGAAGATGCCCATTTTCTGGATGAGCTCGCGGAACTTGTCCAGCTGGTAGAGGCAGAGGATGGCCATGGTGGCCATGCGCGGTTCCAGCGGCTTTTCCGTGGCCTTGACCATGGCCATCAGGCGCATGTAGCGGTCATTGGCGGCATTGTACGCGTCCAGTTCCTGGCTGGCCAGCCAGGTCTGGGCCGTCCACTCCTTGCCTTCGTCGAAGCCGTGGCAGTGGGGCTCGCGCACCAGGAAGAAGCGTTCGTCCACGCCCTCGTGGCCCATCTTGGTGCCGCGGCCCAGGGGGTAGAAGCGGCAGGCGCCGGGGCGGTTCTCGTACACGGAGCAGCCGCCGGGCGTCACGAAGGGACAGGGCTCGCCGGGGCCTTCCAGCATGCGCAGCAGGGGCAGGGGGAAGCCCGTGTCGGGGAAGGTGCGCATGCGGGTGAAGTCGTTGAGGAAGGCCTCGCTGGGCATATCGTTCATATGGCGGCGCAGGCGCAGCACGTCATAGGGGGTCAGGGGCAGGGTCAGTTCCGCACAGCAGCGGTTGAAGCAGGGAACTTCGGGATGGCAGGCAAAGCAGAAGGTCTGGCCCGGTTCCAGCTCGGGCAGGTTTTCCATGAATTCGCGGCTGGCGTCTTTTTCCATGATGCGTTCTCTTGTTGGAGGGTTGTGGGAGCCGGGCAGCGCTTGGGAAAAATTTCCCTAATGTGGTGTTGCCCTGCTTGCTTGTATCCTCTTCCGGGGTTTGCTGCAAACTTTTTCGTTCCCCGGAGGGCGGGCTGCGGTGCGGCGGACGGGCAGCCGGGTGAACTCCCTGCCGTAGCGGAACCGGCGTTTTTCCCTGCCCGGCTCCGTGGAAGGGCATGCCTCCTTGGGGTGCGGAAGGGGCAGGTGCGCGGCGAGAGACCACCGGATCCTTCATGTATGGGGGAGAGGCGCGCTCAGGGCATGGTGGAACGCCGGGACTGCGGGGACCCGTGCGGGAGGCCTGGGGCCTGGCGTCCTCAGTCGCGGCGGCCCGGACGCCAGGAGCCGTCGCGCTGGATGCGGGGCCGGGGCAGGCGGTGCTGGCCTTCGGGACGCAGGTAGTGCTTGTTGCAGAAGTCGTCGTAGCCCTTGCGTGCGGGATTGCCCTGCCATTGCCGCTGGGCCGGACGGGCGGAGGGCCTGGCGGCGGACGAGGGCTGCCGGGCGGGGCCGGTGGTGGCGGCCACATTGGTGACGGCGGAGGGCAGGGGGCCGCTGCCTGCGGAAACCCGGGCGGCGAAGGCGGGAGCGAGGCCCAAAAGGCAGAGGACGGTCAGCAGACGGAGGATCTGGCGATACATGACGGGACCTCATGGAGGCGGACAGAAGGGGAGAGAAAACAGCCATCTTGAGGGCTGGCCCTGCGCCCGGGCATCCGGCTTTTGGCAAGGGTTCCGGAGAGGGCCGGGCAGGACGAGACGGCCATGCCCTTTAGCCGAATAACAAAAAAGCGACCTTCTCCCGCAGGAGATGCCGCTGCCTATCCTTCCCAATATCCCCCAGCCCCGAATGGCGGGTTTGGGGGAGGGAGGGGCGTGGGGGAGGGAGCCCCTTTTTGCCGCCAGCAAGCGACCGAAGGCGGACCGCAAGGGCCGTGCCCGTTGCGACGAAGGAAGCTACGGGCATCGGAGATAAGGGGGCCCTCCCCCACAGACATTCTTTCTGTCAGGCCCTGCTAGATGACCTTGTTCAGGGCGTATTCGATGATGCCCTCGGCCCCGGCTTCGCGCAGGCGGGGGATGAGGTCGCGCACCACGTCGATGTTGACCACGGTCTCCACCGAGAGCCAGGCCTCGTCGCGCAGGGGCGAGACCGTGGGCGAGTTCAGGGAGGGCAGCATCTCGAGGATGGCGTCCAGGTTGGAGGCCGGGGCGTTCATCTTGATGGCCACCAGGCTTTCGGCGCGCAGGGCGCCCTGCAGGAGCAGGGTCAGCTGGTCGATCTTGGCGCGCTTGCGCGGGTCGGCCCAGGCGTCCTTGTTGGCGATGATGACCGGGTAGGAGCACATCACCTCGTCGATGATGCGCAGGCCGTGGGCCCGGATGGTGGTGCCGGTCTCGGTCACTTCCACGATACCGTCGGCCAGGCCTTCCACCACCTTGGCTTCCGTGGCGCCCCAGGAATAGAAGACGTCCACGTCCACGCCCACGCGCTTGAAGTAGTTGCGGGTCAGGCCTTCCAGCTCGGTGGCGATGCGCTTGCCGGCCAGGTCCTGAGGGCACTGGTAGGGGGAATCGCCGGCCACGGCCAGCACCCAGCGGCAAGGGCGGTTGGACGTCTTGGAGTAGACCAGATCCGCCACATGCACCACCTTGTCCTCATGACCGCCTTCGGTGAGCCAGTCCAGGCCGGTGATGCCCACATCCAGGATGCCCGCGGCGATGTAGCCGCCGATCTCCTGCACGCGGCACAGGGAGGCCGAGATCTCGGGGTCGTTGATGTCCGGGAAATAGTTGCGCGTATGCTTGCGGATCTTCCAGCCGGCGCGCTCGAAAAGGTTGATGGTGGCGTCTTCCAGCGAGCCCTTGGGCACGCCCAGTTTGAGGATTGCCTGCGATTCTTCGCTCATCGTGTCTACTCCGGCAGGCGAAAGGCCTGCTGCTGTGTTGTTTGGGCCATGCGCCGCATGGCTCCTTCCCAGAGACGGGCCCGGGGGCCCGAAGAAAGCGTTGTCCTGTCCCGGCTATTGGGCGCCGTAGACCTTCCGGGGATCGAAGACCACGGGGGAGCATTCGCGCACCACGCCGTTGTCCCATTCCCGGTAGAAGCACGAACGGCGTCCCGTGTGGCAGGCCGCGCCGCCGATCTGCTCGATCTTGAGCAGCACGGTGTCGCTGTCGCAGTCCAGGCGGATGGAAAGCACTTTCTGCACGTTCCCGGACGTGCCGCCCTTGTGCCAGAGCTCCTTGCGGCTGCGGCTCCAGTAATGGGCCTCGCCGGTTTCCAGGGTACGTTTCCAGGCTTCTTCATTCATATAGGCCAGCATGAGCACTTCGCCCGTGGCCGCGTCCTGCGCGATGGCGGGGACCAGTCCCTTGGAGAAATCGGGACCGAAATCCGGCTGTAGTTGCGCCATGGCTCCCTCCGAATCAAAAAAACATGCTCCGGCGTCCCTGCCCGCACGGCGGGCACGCCGGTGAGGCCTTTCAGGCTAGCCGCATTCTTGCCCGGACGCAAGCGGCGCCCGTATCCGGCGGCCTTTTTTCACAGCCTGTCCGCCGCCGGTGACGGACAGACGACAGCCCGGTGACAAGACCCGTGCATCCTTCCCCGGCGGAGGGTCCCGCGGCAGGGGAAGGGCCGGACGCTCCCCCGCGCCCGGCGGAAAGGCCGCGTCCGCGTGCCTGCCCGTCCCTCCGGCCGTGCCGGTCTGTCTTCGCGGGCCGCGCCAGTGTCCGCCGCGTGCCCTCTCCGGCGGCGCCTTGCGCATGGGCGCGGCTTGTGGCAGGCTAATGCGTTTCCGACATCAGAACAACCAATCCGCATCGGCGGCAAACGGGGCAGCCCCCCGCCGCGATGCGTCAGAGCGAGCTACCATGTCCGACATCACCGATTCCACCTGCCCCGCCTCCGCCGGAGAGGCCGCGCAGGAACAGGCCGCCCCTGCGGCCGAACTTTCCACCCCCGGCGCTTCCCTTGAGAATTTTTCCGTGGCCGAGCCCGAGAACGCCCTGCCGCGCGCCACGCTGGAGACCCTGCCCGAAGCCATCGCCGCCGCCTGCGGCCGTGCGGGCTGGACGTCCCTCATGCCCGTGCAGTCCCTGGCCCTGCCCTATCTGCTGGAAGGCCGCGACATCATGGTGCAGTCCCGTACCGGCAGCGGCAAGACGGGCTGTTACCTGCTGCCCCTGGTGCCGCGTCTGGATCCCGCGCTGCATGCCGTCCAGGCCCTGATCCTGGTGCCCACCCGCGAGCTGGCCGTGCAGGTGGAGCACGAGGCGCGCACCCTGTTCGAAGGCACGGGCATCCGTCCCGTGGCCGTCTATGGCGGCGTGGGCTACAAAAAGCAGATGGACGCCCTGCGTGACGGGGCCCAGCTGGTGGTGGGCACGCCCGGCCGCGTGCTGGACCATCTGCTGCGCCGCACCCTCTCGCTGGACGATCTGGATGCCCTGGTCTTCGACGAGGCCGACCGCATGCTGTCCATCGGCTTCTACCCCGACATGAAGGAAGTGCAGCGCTACCTGCCGCGCCACCGCATCCACACCAGCATGTTCTCGGCCACCTATCCGCCGCATGTGCTCAAGCTGGCCGGGGAATTCCTGACCGAGCCCTCCATGCTCTCCCTGTCGCAGAAGGAAGTGCATGTGGCCGAAGTGCAGCACCTGTTCTGCCAGAGCCGCCCCATGGACAAGGACCGCGTGCTGGTGCGCCTGCTGGAGACCGAGAACCCGGCCTCGGCCATCATCTTCTGCAACACCAAGGCCAACGTCCACTATATCACCGGCGTGCTGCAGGGCTTCGGCTACAATGCCGACGAGCTGTCGGCCGACCTTTCCCAGGCCCGCCGCGAGGCCGTGCTGGACAAGATCCGCCAGGGCAGCCTGCAATATCTGGTGGCCACGGACGTGGCCGCGCGCGGCATCGACATCCCGGCCCTGTCCCACGTCTTTCTGTATGAGCCCCCGGAAGATCACGAGAGCTACATCCACCGTGCCGGACGCACGGGCCGCGCCGGGGCCGCCGGTACGGTCATCTCGCTGGTGGACATCATGCAGCGCATGGAGCTGGAACGCATCGCCCGCCATTACCGGATAGCCCTGCGCGAGATCCCCGCGCCCACGGACGCGGATGTGGCCGTGGTGGCCGGCGCGCGCGTGACCACCCTGCTGGAGGGCCGTTTCCGCAAGCTGACCGGTCTGGAGAAGATGCGCGTGGCCCGCTATGCGCCGCTGGTGCGCGAGCTGGCCGGCCAGGCCGAGGACGACGAGGACGGTCTGCTGCTGGCCATGCTGGTGGATGCCGCCTATCAGGAGAGCCTGGGCCATGTGCAGCAGCTGCCCGAAGGCCGCAACGAGTCCTCCCGCCGTGGTGACGGCGAGGGCCGGGGCCGCAAGCGTTCCTCCCGCCGTCGCCGTGACCGCGGGGACAGGGCCGACGAAGCCGCCGCCCCCGGGGCCCATGCTCCTGCGGAGGCCGCAGCGGCGGCCGCGCCCGCGACGGATGCCGGGGACGCTCCCGCTCCCGCCGAAGGGGAGGGCACGGCCAGGCGCCGCCGCCGTCGCCGTCGCCGCAAGCCCGCGGCTGAAGGCCAGGCGGAGGCATGAGCCCCCTGACGGCCGTCCGTGCCGATGCGGTACAGGAGGCCCTGGACAATTTCCCCGTCCTGCTCCTCGACCTGGATGCGGGACGGGCCCTGCACATCCTCGGCATCGGCCGTCTGCAGTTCCGGCGCCGTGCCCGGCTGCTGGCGGAGTGGCGCGGCCTGTGCATGGCCCTGTGGCGTCTGGCCCTGCAGCGTTCCTTCCCCGACCATGCCGAGGCCATGTTCCGGCAGTTCCGGGAGAGCTTCGGGCAGAGCCACACGGACAGGACATCGGCCCTGGCGCTGGAGCGTGCCCCGGCCTACTGGGAGGTGCTGTCCGGGAGGGGCGACGCGGACTTCAGGCCCGTGTCCCGCTTCCTGGCCGCTGTCTTTTTCGAGGACGAGGCCCGCGCACAGGCCATGGCCCTGCGTCTGATGCTGCATGTGCGGCAGACCTATCAATCCATTTTCGAGCGTCTCATCTGAGCAACTGGATCATCATGGATACTTCCCCTTCCGCCTCTCCCGCGCCACGGCCGTCACCATCGGCAATTTCGACGGCGTGCACCAGGGCCATCAGGTCCTCATCCGCCGTGCGCTGACCTACAGCCAGCAGTTCGGCCTGGATTGTGTGGTCATCACCTTCTGGCCGCATCCGCGCGTGCTTTTCGGCAAGCCGCACCAGCCCCTGACCAGCCGGGCCGCCCGGCTGCGCCTGCTGCAGGGCCTGGGCGATCTGCGTGTGCTGGAGCTGCCCTTCACCCGCGAGCTGGCCGCGCTGTCGCCCGAGGAATTCGTCCGGCAGCATCTGCTGCCCCTGCGGCTGAAACATCTTGTCATCGGCCATGACTTCACGCTGGGACGCGGTCGCAGCGGCCAGCCAGGTGCTGCGCGCCTGGGCGCGAAGTACGGCTTTGACGTGGACCAGCTGCCTCCGGTGGAAGTGGGCGGGCATGTGGTCAGCTCCACCTGCCTGCGCGAGCTCATCGGCAAGGGCGACGTGGCCACGGCCGCCAGCCTGCTGGGCCATGCCTACGGCTGCGAGGGCCTGGTGGTGCACGGCGAGGGCCGCGGCACCGGCCTGGGGTTCCCCACGGCCAACATCGCCATCCCGGACACCATGCTGCCCGCGCCGGGCGTCTACGCCACCCGCGTGGTGGTGCCGCATCTAGGCAGGACCCTGCAGGCCGTGACCAACATCGGCCGCAAGCCCACCTTCGGGGACCACGGCCTGAGCATCGAGAGCTTCCTGCTGGATACGGACCTGAACCTCTACGGCAATGAGCTGCGCCTGGACTTCGTGGCCCGCCTGCGCGACGAGAAGCGCTTCGCATCCGCCGATGCCCTGGTGGCCCAGATCCGCACCGACGTGGCCCGGGCCCGCGATTTGCTGACCATGTATTTTTAGAACAGACGGCGATGGCATATCGCCTTTGAGACGACGGGATTGCCCTTGCGGGGCGGTATCCCCATGCCAGTGAGACCGGCGTGTGACGAGAGATCGTCATGCGCCGTTTTTTGTCGAAGGAAGGGATCATTGGTCTTTTTTTTCACGAACTATCGGCGGGCTGATAGATTGAGAATTTTTTCCCAGCTAGATTCCAGGGCAGATGTTCCGTTTTGTCATGAAAAAAGGAGTCTGCCATGCCTGAGCAAACCTCTGCCGGTTCCGGTTCGTTTTTGCAGTACCTGGCCGGGAACCTGCGCCGCAACGGACGCAGCCCCGTGCGTGTCTACACGGGCTTCGTCATCGCCTGGGCGCTCTTCTTCCTCTTCTGGACAGTGCTGCCGCCCTTCCCGGGCCTGACCCACAACGGCATGGCCGTGCTGGGCATCGTGCTCTGGGCCAGCGTCATGTGGGTCAGCGAGGCCATGCCCACGGGCATCACCGGCATCTCCATCCCCACCCTGCTGCTCATCACCCAGGCCATCCCCTGGCAGGGCGGCAAACCGCCCATGTCCATCATTTTCGCCGGGTTCACCAATCACGTCATCTGGCTGTGCCTGTTCGCCTTCCTGGTGGGGGCCGTCATGCAGCTGGTGGGCCTGGACAGGCGCATCGCCCTGGGCATCCTGGCCCGGCTCAAGGCCTCCAGCGTGGGCCGTGTCATCTGGGGCATGTTCTTCGTGAATATCGTGCTGGGCTTCCTGGTGCCCGCGGCCAACGCCCGCGCCGCCACCCTGCTGCCCGTGGTGCAGGGCATCTGCCGCCTGCTCGGCGACACGCCGGAAGAACGCGCCGCCAAAAAGGCCATCGTCATCCAGTCCCTGGTCTACGGCTCCATGATCTGCGGCATGTTCATCATGACCGCCCACCTGCCCAACATGATCATGGTGGGCATCTTCGACAAGGCGGGCTTCAGCAACCTCAACTATCTCAACTGGATGCTGCTGCAGGCCCCCTATCTGGGCATGTTCGCCCTGACGCAGGCCTGGATCCGCTGGCACTTCGGCACGCGCAAGGTGCACATCGCCGGCGGGGTGGAGGCCCTGCAGAAGAAATACGACGACCTCGGCCCCATGACCATGCCCGAAAAGGTGCTGCTGGGCATCTTTGCCCTGGCGGGCATCATGTTCATGACCGGCAAGGGCAGCTTCATCGCCGAGCTGCACCACCAGCCCCTGGGCGTCATCGGCCTGCTGGGCATGCTGGTGCTCTTCGCGCCCGGCCTCATGCCCTGTTCCTGGAAGTCCGTGCAGGAAAAGACCATCTGGGGCACCTTCCTGCTGCTGGGCGGCGCCATGACCATGACCACGGCCATGACCCAGTCCGGCCTGGCCCAGTGGCTGGCCGACCACATCCACGCCTGGGTGGTGGGCATGAGCTGGTGGCAGGCCATCCTGACCATGATGGTGGGCACGCACATCATCCGCCTGGGCATGCTCTCCAACGTGGCGGCCGTGGCCATGCTGGCGCCGGTGGTCTTTGCCATGGCGCCCAAGCTGGGCCTGCATCCCGTGGCCTTCACCATGCTGGTCTGCGACACGGACACCTTTGCCTACATCCTGCCCACCCAGATCACCGCGGCCGTCATCGCGCACGGGACGGACACCTTCTCCTCCACGGACTACGCCCGCGCCGGCTGGGTCTCCGTCTGTATCGCCATCGCCTATGGCCTGCTGGTCATGGCTCCCTGGTACGCCCTGTGGGGCATGCCCGTCTGGGATGCCAGTGCCCCCTGGCCCTTCTAGCTTTCCGCCGACCTGCCGGGGCGGTGTGGCCCCGGCGCCAACAGCTTTTTACAGGAGAACATCATGGCCAACATCCCCGCGGCGCACATGCGCCAGTTCACCCCTGAAAACCTGGACGATGTCGAGACCGTCGTCGTCGAGACCGACCTGCTCATCATCGGCGGCGGCAATGCCGGCTGCTTCGTGGCCACGGAGGCCGCCCTGGTGGACCCCGGCGTCCGCGTCACCATCATGGAAAAGGCCGAGATCATGCGCTCCGGCGCCTGCTCCGCCGGCATGGACGCCATCAATACCTACATCCCCGAAGGCAAGACCCCCGAAGACCTGGTGCGCTGGAGCCGTGCCCAGGTGGGCGGCGGCCCCCTGCGTGAGGACCTGGCCCTCTCCAATGCCCGCGAGCTCAACGAGTCCGTGGACGATCTGGAGCGCTGGGGCCTGCCCATCCTGCGTGACGAGCAGGGCCGCATCCGCTACCGCGGCAAGTGGGACATCTCCATCCACGGCGAGCAGCTCAAGCCCATCATGGCCGAGAAGGCCCTGGAGAGCGGCGCGGACGTCTACAACCGCGTGACGGCCACGGCCCTCATCATGCACGAAGGCCGCTGCACCGGCGCCATGGGCTTTGGCGTGCGTGACGGCAAGTTCTACATTTTCCGCGCCAAGGCCACGGTGGTCAGCACCGGCGGGGCCGGTACCCTGTACAAGTCCTACACGGCCGACAGCACCGACAGCGGCGCGCAGATCTGGATGTGCCCCTACTGCGTGGGCACGGGCTACGCCATCGGCTTCCGCCAGGGCGCCGAGCTCACCAGCCTGGAACAGCGCTGGGTGGCCACGCGCACCAAGGACTTCTGCGGCCCGGTGGACACCATCTCCGTGGGCTACGGCGCGCCCATCATCAACGCGCACGGCGAGCGCGTCATGAGCCGCTATGAGCATCTGGGCGGGGACGCCGCGCCGCGCTACATCCGCGCCAACGCGCCCATGGAGGAATGGCTGGCCGGTCGCGGGCCCTGCTATTGCGACACCACCCACCTGAGCCCCGAAACGGCCAAGGCCATGATGGAGGACTATCTCAACGAGCGGCCTTCCTTCGTGCTCTTCCTGGCCAGCCGCGGCCAGGACGTCACCCGGAACCCATCGAGATCTACGGCTCCGACCCCTACATCCTGGGCGGCCATACCGGCGGCGGCTTCTGGGTGGACATGCAGCGCATGACCACCATCCCCGGCCTGTTCGCCGCGGGCGAGACCGCCGGCGGCAACCCCAACAAGTTCGTGGGCGGCTGCTGCGCCGAAGGCAAGCTGGCGGCCCGCGGGGCCATTGCCTACATGAAGGATCTGGAGCTGCCGCCGCTGGACATGGCGGCCGTGGAGCGGGAAAAGGCCCGCGTCTACGCGCCCCTGCTGGCCCGGGACGAGGACGGCGTGCGCCCCGTGGAGATGAAGGAGCGCCTGCAGCGCCTGATGGACGAATACGCCGGCGGCGTGTCGCAGTTCTACCGCACCAACGAGGAACGTCTGGACTACGCCCTGAAGCACATCGCTAGGCTGCAGTCCCAGTTCGGCTACCTGCGTGCCCGCGACCTGCATGAGCTCATGCAGGCCCACGAGACCATGGACAGGGTCGATGTGGCCGAGGCCGTGGTCCATCACCTCAAGGCCCGCAAGGAGACCCGCTGGGCCGGCTGGCAGACCCGTTCCGACTACCCGGAACGCGACGATGCCCGTTTCGACTGTTTCATCGAATCCCGGCGCGATCCCGCCACGGGCAAGGTGGAGACCTTCACCCGCCCGTACGAGCAGCTGATCCCCGGTGACCGTTATACCGCGTAAGCAAGGAGCCAACCATGCCCCCGAGAATAGATCTGAACAAGTGCAACGGCTGCGGCGGCAAGTCCGAGACCGCCTGCGAGATGGTCTGCCCCGGCGACCTCATGATGCTGGACCCCGGGACGGGCAAGGCCCGCTGCCGGGCCACCGGCGAATGCTGGGACTGCATGTCCTGCATCAAGGTCTGTCCCACCGGTGCCCTGCAGACGCGCATGCCCTACCAGCTGGGCTACTACAAGGCCAGCCTGCGCCCCATCATGGGCAAGGACTGCATCACCTGGAAATGCCGTGATATTGACGGGAATGAATATACATATAAGTATGTCAACCGGATACGTCACTAGAACACGACACGGCTAAGGCCGGGTCCGGGAACGCGCTGCCGGTGCGCCGCAAGTCTGGTTTGCGGCGCACCGGTTCCGGCGTCTGTACGGCAGACAGGGAACGCCTCTTCACGGGCCTGGTGCACGGGAGGAGGCATGCGCAGTTTCTGGCATCTGGAAAAAGGGGATTTCTTCGACGGCATAGAAGAGTGCAAGGAACACTTCCTGCACAGTGCCCAGCGCATCGAACTGAAGAAGAGCGACATCGTTTTTTTTGAAGGCGACGCGGGCGGGGCCTGCTTTTATGTGGCGTCGGGGCTGCTGCGCATCTTCTGCGTGACCGAGGCCGGCAAGGAGTCCACCTTTTTCCTGCGCACCGCGGGCGAGATCTTCGGCCTGTCGGAGGTCCTGCAGGATCTGCCCCGCAAGGTCAGTGCCCAGGCCCTGGCCGCTTCCGTCATCTTCCGCCTGGACAGGCAGGCCTTCGACGGTCTGCTGTCCCGCAATTATGCCCTGGCACGACGGGTCATCACCGTCATGGGCAGCCGCCTGCGCTATCTGGGCGACAGCCTCAGCGCCCAGACCTGCGATGTCCGCCACAGGCTGTGCCGCCTGCTGCTCGCGCTGGCACACGAGAGCCTGCGCGACCCGGCCGCCTGGGAACGGCCGCTGGCCCTGCCGGTCAGCCTTTCCCAGGGCCAGATGGCGGCCATGGTCTGTTCCACGCAGCCCACGGTCAGCGAGACCCTGCACCAGTTGCAGGACGAGGGCCTTATCGACATCCGCGGCCGCTGCATCGCCATCAGAAGGCCCCAGGCCCTGCTGGCGGCCCTGGAAGCCCCCGGGGATCGCGCTTGAGTCCGGCCGCGCTCCGGCATAAGGTGTCCGCCGGAGGAAACACCATGCTGGCAGACCTGCATACCCACACCAGCACGTCCCACGGGCACCACAGCGCCGCCGGGATGTATGAGGCAGCGGCGGCGGCCGGGCTGGACCTTTTCGGCCTGAGCGAGCACTCCCCCCTGCCGGAGGAATACGCCTGCAAGCTGTATGTGCCGGCCTTTCCCGGCAATTTCCGGGACTTCGTCCGGGACGTGCAGGCCCTGCGGCAGCGGGAGCTGGAGCGGGAAGACCGGCCGCTGCCCCTGCTGGGCGTGGAGCTGGACTGGCTTCACGGCTACCCCAGGCACATGGGCCGCTTCTTGTCCTGCTGGCCGTTCAGCTATGTGATCGGTTCCCTGCATTATGTGGGGCTCTTCCCGGTGGCGCGTCCCCATACCTGGACCGACGGCCGGGAGGCCGCCTATGCCCGCTACCGGGAATATTATGAAGAGATGGCCCGCATGGCGGCCAGCGGGCTGGTGAACGTGGCCTCGCACCCCGACTTCATCAAGCGGGCCTCCTATGGCCTGTTCCATGAATGGCTGCGCGAAAAGGGCAGCCTGGACGTGGTGGCCCGCGCCGTGCAGGCCATGACCGATAACGGCGTCATCATGGAAGTCTCGTCGGCCGGGCTGCGCCAGCCCTTTGCCGAGCCTTATCCCTGCCCGGCCATCATGGGCCTGGCCGCCGACTTCGGTGCGGACATCCGCCTGGCGTCCGATGCCCACGACAGGGCCGATGTGGGCGCCGGGCTCGCCGACGTGGCCCGTTACGCGCGTTCCTTCGGCTTCCGTTGCGACACCCTGCCCCTGCGGCCGGACGATATCGCCGCCCGGCCCGCCGCGCTGGCGCAGGCCCTGGACTATCTGGACGGGCCCCTGCCGCGCCTGCGTTTTGCGCTGTAGTGCCGGGAACGGGCCTTTCCTCCCGTTCCCCGGACGGTCCCGCGCCCGGGATGCATACGGCCGGGGCGTCCGCCACGCCAGCACGGCTCCGGCTGCTGCCGGAGCTGTTTTTGCATGGTGCCCGGCATGGCATGTTGCCGGGGATGCGGTCTCCCCATCCCGACAGGGACCGGGCCGCCGTTGCCGCAGGCCTGGCCTGGGGCCCGGCCCAGGAAGGGAGTGCTTCCCGGGCCGTTTTTCATGGCCGCCGTCAGCTGTGGGGCAGCAGGCGGTGCAGCAGCCAGCTCAGGAACGGTGCCAGCAGCAGGACGGTATACAGCCGCACCAGATGGAAGGCCAGGACGGCGGGGGCGTTGGTGCCCAGGTCGGAGGCCATGCCCACCACGGCCTGCAGACCGCCGGGACTGGTGGCCAGGATGGCACTGCCCGCGTCCAGTCCGGCCGAGCGGCAGAGGAACCAGGCCCCCAGGGCCCCGGCCACGATGAGCAGGGCCGTGGAGCCGAACATCAGGGGCGCCATGGCGCGGACCTCCAGCAGGGTGTCACCGGTTATCATGTTGCCGACCATGACGCCCATGGCGATCTGGGCACCCAGCTGGAACAGGCGCGGCGCATCGGCCTCCACATGACCCAGCAGCTTGACGGCCAGGACGGCCACCACGGCGCCCAGCATGGCGCCGCCGGGGATGTGCAGGAAGAAGAACAGCAGGCCGCCCGCGATGCCGCAGGCGATGAGGAGCAGGAAGGTGGTCATGGGTCCTCCGTAGGTTGCGGGGCAGTGGCCCATGATGCGGCAACGGGGGCAGGCGGTCAAGGTTGCGCAGGCAACGATTTTTTGGGGGGGAGGGGACGACCGGGAGCGCATGACGTGCGGCCCGGGAGTGGCGGCGGGGCGGGACGCCGGAGCAGGCGGCCCGCAACGCGTACAGGGGATCGCCCAAGAAAGTGGCCGGCAGCGTCGTTTATATGGTGGCCAGCCCCCGCGTGCGGGGAAGCGCCTACCATCTGCTACAACGCTTCCACCTGCT
>VOFC01006441.1_pt1 | contig 51903 bp, 66 predicted proteins | sample 5384161 | NCBI WGS metagenome assembly VOFC01 (sample SAMN12384722, study PRJNA508395) | human gut metagenome | isolation source: healthy gut B | host: Homo sapiens | reverse complement strand
TGGAATGGCATTGACTTTTCCGTGTTCTTTCAGGGGAGTGGGGGAAACAAGACTGGTACCCATCCAGTGATGCATTTGCCCTTTTGGGGACCGTATAGTTCACCAGCACCAAGTTTCATTCCGAAGGATTTTTTGGCAGACGTATGGAGCGTAGACAATCCTGATGCTTATTTCCCCCGCCCCAGAGGATATATCGCATGGACTGATGGCCGTTCCTTGTCATCGGTTAATAACAGATACTTGCAAAGTCTTGCCTATTGCCGACTGAAAAACCTGACTGTGGGATATACGCTACCTGTTAAATGGTTATCAAAGATACATGTGCAGAAAGCCCGTCTCTATTTCAGTGGTGAGAATCTGCTCACATTAGACAGGCTGGATACGGATTATATTGATCCGGAAGCGGCTGCTGCCGGAACAAATTGGAAAACAGGTAAGACTAATGCACTCTCTTATCCGTTCTCAAAGACCTATTCTTTTTTTGGTATTGATATTACATTCTGATAATAACTAATATATCTATATATGAAAACCAAGTTTAGTATCATATTTATGTGGTTGTTTACCATTCTTTTTATATCGTGTGATAAACTGGACCTTTATCCTGAAGACAGTTTGTCTCCAACCACCTATTTCAAGAATGAAAACGAACTTCAACTGTATAGTAATCAGTTTTACTATAATATACTGCCTACGGCAGCAGATATTTATAAAGATAATGCAGATGTATTGATTGTTTCTCCGTTGGATGATGAGGTAACTGGGCAACGGATCATTCCATCGACGGGTGGAGGATGGAATTGGGAGGCATTGAGAAGTCTTAATTTCTTGTTAGAGAATTCTCATAATTGTGAAGATCAAGATGTACGTAATAAGTACGATGCAATCACCCGTTTTTTCAGGGCTTATTTTTACTTTAAGAAAGTACAGCGATTTGGAGATGTCCCCTGGTATGATAAAGTACTGGATTCGTCTGATGATGAACTGTTGTATAAACCCCGGGATTCCAGAGAGTTTGTGATGCAGAAAATCATTGAAGATTTGGATTTTGCTATTACTACTTTATCCAAAGATAAAGAACTTTACAGAGTCAGTAAATGGGCTGCATTGGCATTGAAGTCAAGAGTTTGTCTGTTTGAAGGCACTTTCCGCAAGTATCATGGGATAGCAGACTACGAAAAATATTTGGATGCGTGCATTACTGCTTCCGATGACTTTATGAAGAATAGTGGATATAGCTTGTATAAAACAGGCAGTACTCCTTATCAGACTCTTTTTTCTTCCTTGAATGCCATTCAGCAGGAAATTGTTTTGGCTAGAGACTATAATGGGACACTGAATATCCGCCACGACGTGCAAGGTTTTTGAAAATACAGCTTCGAAAGGCAGACCCGGATTATCGAAAAAAGATTGTAAATATGTATTTGAATAAGAACGGTTCCCGTTTTACGGACATGCAAGGATATGCCACTAAGGTATTTTTTGATGAATGTCAGAACAGGGATCCTCGTTTGGCACAGACCATCCGTACTCCCGGATATATACGTCCGGGAGAAACGAAACAGTCGGGGCCTAATTTCTCTTCGGCAATGACTGGGTATCATTTAATTAAATATTCGGGTGCCACTAAATATGATGTTGGTGACACGTCTGAAAATGATTTTCCTATTTTCAGGACGGCGGAGGTTTTTTTGAATTATGTGGAAGCCAAAGCGGAAAGGGGAACGCTGGAACAGAATGATATTGACAGGACGATTAAATTAATAAGGGATAGGGTAGGAATGCCGAACCTGAATATGAGTGACGCTAATACAGGCCCCGATCCTTATCTGCTGAATGTCTATCCTAATGTCTCTGAAACGAATAAAGGAGTCATACTGGAAATCCGTCGTGAAAGAGTCATAGAATTGTTAATGGAAGGCTTCCGTTATTATGATTTGATGCGTTGGAAAGCGGGAAGTTGTATGGATGATGAGTTTCTGGGAATGTATTTCCCCGGTCCGGGCAATTATGACCTGAATCATGACGGAACCATTGATGTCTGTTTGTATAAAGGAGCAAAACCAAGTGGAGTAAATGCATTGGAGTTTCTGGAGATTGGGGTTACGGTGGACTTGACGGAAGGGGAGTCTGGAAATGTGATTTGCTACAAAGACGTTCCTCGCCAGTGGAATGAAGAACGGGATTATCTATATCCGATTCCCAGACAGGATCGTATTTTGACAAATGGAGTCCTGACACAGAACCCGGGATGGAATGATGGTTTAAACCTTTAATTTGATTGAGCATGAAAGAATATAGAATAATGATATTGTTGGTTTCTACACTTTTTACAATAGCTATGAGTTGTTCCAGTCAACTGGACAATGAAGATTTTAGCGATATGATAGGAAAGGGACAGAATTATACTCCTCCTCCTGTTCCGGTTGAAGAACCGACATTGAAGGACAAAGAAGGCTGGAAAATTGATTCCATTGATGGAAAGAGCTTTATATGGTATTCTTATAATAAAAGTGCTTTTAATGCCCGGCAACAAGTAAATGTGCTTGAAATCGACCTGTCGAGTCCTGACTACGAATTAGAGTTTGTTTCGGCTCCTCAACTGGATTCTTTGTCAAGTGTTGCTCTGAAACATGATGCGGTAGCCGGAATTAATGGTACGTATGAACTTGAAGCCTCTTTCGTAAAAGTCAATGGCTCAATAATTTCACCGATCACTCTTCCCGAAGGGCATTTAAGATATTGGAAACATGAAGGGGCCATAGCTTATGACGGCTATAAAAGGTTGAAATTGGATATGGAACAAAGGAATCATATTCCTATAATTCAATGCCTAACATATTCTCGGGAGCACCGGTATTAATAGATGATTATCAACCGGTGGGTGAAACATTTATTGGAGATATAACCGGAATCAACCTGAATTCCCTGGATGGAGAGGATTACCGAAGACATCAGGGAGTACGTCATCCCCGTACCGCTGTGGCTTTGACAGAACAGAATAAACTTTTGTTGGTAACAGTGGACGGTCGTGCGGATTTGGCGGCAGGAATGACTGCCAAAGAGCTTACCTCCTTTATAAACCAGTATTTTAAACCACAGCATGCCTTGAACGTAGACGGAGGAGGGTCTACAACGATGTATATACGCGACAGTAATCTTTCAGCCACAGATGTAGTCAACTATCCGTGTGATAATAAAAAGTTCGATCATTACGGACAACGCAGTGTCAGGACTTTCATCTTGGTAAAGAAGCATAGCAACGGGCAGTTGTTTGACTCTGGTGACGGTTCGGAGGATAATCCTTATATTATAAAAACGGCGAGACATATGCAGGATATGCATAAGGTCAATTATTCTAAAGGAATGGTTTATTTCAGAATGGAGGCCGATGTGAATATGTCAGGGATTGATTGGCAGGCTTTGAATGTGAGTGAGCCTTATGACAGACTCGTCCATTTTGACGGAAACGGGCATGTTATAAAAGGCTTGAAATCGCAAGGTAACTATGCCAGCTTGTTCGGGGTGTTATGTGGAGTCTGCAAGAATTTGGGAATTGTGGATGCAGATATTGTGGCACAAAATGGAGGCGGAATATTAGCCGGCTATGTAGGGATAAAAATCCCGACTTCGGATGTACTTACCGGAAGTGTAGAAAATTGTTATACGAGCGGAAAGGTATCGGGATTTGATATAATTGGCGGTATTTCCGGTAATATCGGTAAACCGAGCGGATCTGTGTATTCGTCCATTAAGAATTGTTATTCTACTGCCACAGTTACAGCGAAGAATGAAACAGGAAATTCACGTGCCGGGGGAATAGTAGGTATTGTCTGGGCTGGTGGTATATTGGAGAATTGCTATGCGGCAGGTGAAGTTATTTCAATGAATTCCGGAGCAGCAGGTATCGGAGCTTATTTTGATACTGCACCTAAAAGATGCGTTGCTTTGAATAAATTAGTGGAAAACAAGAAAAATGGTGTAAATTTGGGGCGTATTGCCGCCTTCATGGGAGCAGCTAATATGACGGTTGTTGATTGTTGGGCAACAGACGATATGAAGATTTTGAATGCCGGAGTACCTAAAACCGAATTTTCCGGTGAATTAGTCGGTGTGAAGCAACCCCACGATGGGGAAACTAAGTCGAAGGAGTTCTTATCGAATATGCAGAACTACCTTGATGCAGGATGGGGAAACTCATGGTATTACAAGGTAAATGCGAAAGGATATCCTATTCTGTTATGGCAATATAATCGGGAAGATTATAATACGGATATTACTGGTCATTAAGACTAATATATATTATACTTAACACATTTATTCGTTAGTTTATGAAGAAAAACTTGTTAATCGTCGTTATCCTGGCTGTGTGCTCCATTGGAATAGTAAAAGGGCAGACAGTAGCGGATTCATTGGCAATTGTATCTGCTTGTTGGAAGATAGAAAATCCTCAAAAAGGAATTGTATATAAGTATGCTTCTATCCCTCAATTATATCAAGGTCCCCAATCTATCAGCCTGATAGAAATTGATCCTGTTGCAGGTTTGAAAGTCGGTGTTGCCGTTTCGGATAAAATGAAAGAAACAAGTAAGATTGCTTCTGAATATAACGCCATTGCAGCCATTAATGGCTCCTATTTTGACATGAAACGGGGAAACTCGGTCTGTTTCCTGAAGACGGATCGCCAAGTTATTGATACAACGCTGCAGAGTGAGTTTAAACAGCGTGTCACAGGAGCCATTAGTGTGCGCAAAAGGGGAATGAAATTAATTCCTTGGAACAAACAGATAGAAAAAGAATTATAAAGGCAAAGCAGGTACGATACTAGCTTCCGGTCCGTTAATGTTGAAAGACGGACAGGTTTGTGATTGGAACTCGTGTGAACCGAATTTTATCCGACGAAGCACCCTCGTAGTGCTGTTGCTACTACTAAGGATGGAAAAGTCCTGTTGATAACGGTAGACGGGCGTTTTCCTGAACAAGCAGGAGGAGTGAATATTCCGGAATTGGCACATCTGATCCGGGTTTTTAGGAGGTGAGGATGCATTAAATTTGGATGGAGGTGGATCTACTACTCTTTGGTTGTCCGGTGCATCGGATAATGGAGTCGTTAATTATCCTTGTGACAATGGGTGGTTTGACCATGCCGGAGAACGGAAAGTTCTAATATTCTTTATATAACGCATCAATAACGTTTCCATTATTCTTCATTGTATTTAAGGTCTTTCAGTGCATAGATTAAGACTTTTCAGTGCAGAAACTAGTGACTTTTTATGCAGTCGGGTGGTCGTCCTGTTGTAACGGGACAATGGGCACTTTATAAAAAGACGAATGTCACTTTATAAGGTGATATTTGTCATTCTATAAGGTGACTATCTATCTCCGAAAGAATGAAAATCACTAAAGATACAAAATTAATCAGTGAAAAGCAATAGTAGGGTAAGAAATTTATCTGTATTGCAAACAGGCTTAGAATTCAAATCCGAATCTAGCTCCTACTCCATGTAACTCCCATGTATCATTCCAACTGTTATGATAATAATGCCCTCCATAGCTGTAACTATAATCCGTTGTGGCGTCATAATCTTGGAAGTTATACATCAAAGCTAAATTCAAGGCCTTTTTCCCTTTTAAAGAAAAACGTACTCCTACTCCTATTGAAGCATACGCTCCTTCTATGTCTCCTACAGCATATCCGGCTTTTACGTCGGCGAACGGAGTCACTTTTTTGTTGATGAAGTTAGCTCTGAAGTTAGCATAGATGGGGGCTGCATAAAGATCTGCATCGGTGTAGTAGTTGAAAGCAACGCCACCACCTACAAAGAAATAATTGTTGAATTGATAACCATGTGTGGCTGATAATTCAATTTTAGAGGCATTGTAGTCGCTCACATCGCCAATATATGCAAAGTCTACGAAACCCTTATAGCCTTTTAATGTATTTCTTGCGGCTTTGCGGTCGTTGGTATCCTTTACGATAATCTCTTGTGTACCGCTCTTCTTTTGTGATTTTAGTCACATCACTCATCTGACAGATGATGAGGCTGCCATCACCTGTTTTGATTTTTAAAGAGACATTGGGCACTTGTTCAATGATTACTCCTTTAATAATGCTGCCATTCTTTAAATACACTACTTCTGTGTAATTCTGTGCTGCGACATACGTACTGATACTTAATAATAAGGTCAGTACTAATAGTAGTTTTCTCATACTTGTATTTTTTATTGTTTATAGTTTCTTGAGTGCGCTATAGATAGAGCCTGCCCAATAGTTGCGCAATCCGAAACCACGTGCCTTGCCGTCGGTAATCCATTCTTCAATGATTTCCTTTGTTTCGGTATTGAAGAATACGACTTCATACGTTCCTCTATTGTTTGATTTGTCCAGGAACTGTGCGATAAACACCATACCTACTCGGGTGTTTTCTGGATAGGCAATGCGTTGATGGCTGCTTTGATTTGCTCTTTACTAAGAGTATATTCTCTTTTAGCAGTCATTAGCTCGGTCAGGTCGATGTTTTCGTTCACCTGATTAACGGCATCCAGTGAAATCTCTGTCACTTCTTTTTTCAATTGTTTTCCTACGTTATACTTCTTAGCTTCTGTGATGAACAGTTCATTGATACGTCTGAAAGCATCTTTGAATTGTGCCGGTGATTCATCTGCACCGAAAATTTTTACTTGGGAGTAGTCTACCCCATAGAACTTAATAGACTGAATGTCTTTCAATGCACTCTTGCCTTGTCCGAAACAGAACAGGCTCGTGCTCAAGAATAAGAATAGAATAAGTTTTTTTCATATACGTTAATGTTAAAGTGATATAGTTGGTTACTAACTTCCAAAAGTAGAAAATAATTATCGTAAATCAATGAATTTGATCGTTTTTCGACTCATTGGTGGCATTTGTATCTTGGCAATGTACTCTGCCGACTCGAAATTGATGGTCGGTGCCACTCTTACTTTGGAACGGAATAGATCCTTGATCTCTTTGGCAAAGGCTTCGCTACGGTTCTCGCTTCCGATACGAATCAGAATCTCATCCGTTCCCAATTCATTGGTATAAACTTCAATGATATAGTTTTTTACCGAAGGTATATTATCCAGAATGTCGAATAATGCAGGCGGATACAACGTCGTTCCTTTGTATTTAATCATTTGTCCTTTCCGGCCGAGGATAGAGCTTAGTCGGATGGTGTTTCGTCCGCAGGCGCAGGGTTCGGTGTGGTGGTAACAAATATCACCTGTTTTGAAACGGAGCAACGGCATACCTTTGACTCCGAGCGTCGTGATCGTCACTTCCCCTGCTTCTCCCTCTTCCACAGGACGATTGTTATCATCCAGAAACTCTACAATGATAAGTTCCGGTTGCAAATGCCCTCCGTGGAATTCATTACACTCGGTGAAAGAAGATTGCATTTCGGTGGAGGCATAAGTGGAATACAATTGCAGGGCAGGCCATTTATCGTGTATCTTCTGTCCGAGCGTATTCAACTGGAATTCTGATTGCGCAATGCTTCTCCGATACAGATGCACTTCTGCATGGAACAGGTATTATGGTTGATATGATTCTTTTCGGCAAACTCTATCAGTTTGATAAGGAAAGAGGGGACTACCATTCCACAAGTCGGATGTATCCGTCGAATTGTGTCCCATTGCAGTTCCGGGATGCCGTTGCCTACGGATCACTCCCATACCCAGTTCGCGGGCTCCCATATAATATGCCAAGCCTGCCATGAAACGGCGGTCGATGGTAGTCATCAATTGAAGAATATCTTGCTTGGTGCATCCGGTGGTGGTGAAAGATAAGTATTCGTTGTAAGAAAGACGGTCCAGGTCTTCAGAGGTGAGAACGAAAGTGACCGGATCTCCCAATGTGCCCGAAGTCGTCACATAGTCGATAATTTCCTCTTTGTCTACGCAGATGAAATCATCGTTATGGAGTTGCAGGTCCGTCTTGGTAGTGACGGGGATCTGTTGCAAGTCTTCAATCGTCTTTATTTGATTGATATCAATGTGATGTTCGGCAAACATCTGTTGATAGAACTTGGAATGTGCTTGCAGGTAGGCTAACACTTTGGCTAACTGTTCTTCCTGATAGCTTTTGATATCTTCCGGTGAGCGGAACTGAATTTCAGGATTCTTTTCCATCTTTGGATTGTTTTTGAATTTTCTGTTGGATACGTTCTTTCTCTTGCAACTTGGGAATGGATTTCTTCAATGCCTGTTGCCAGTATGCAATGGCCTGTTTAGATTGCTGCATGGCCTCGTAGTAATCTCCTATTACTTCATATACATAGTATAGGGAAGGATTGGAGGCTTGGTATGTTTTTAAAACAGATTCCTCTATCTGTTCCTTTTTTCTGATTTTCTTCAATAAAAGCGGAGTCAGTTTCTTATACGTGAGAAGATGCTGGAACTCCGGTGTGTCGATGAATTTATCTTCCGGAATGGTCAGGTCGGAACTGTATATTTCGTGTTGCCAATCAATCGTGTCTTTGAATATCTTATTCAGGTCATAGGCTACGTATTTCCCACATTGCCAGGGAGAGGTCGATACCCACATCAGCCGTTTCTCCGGTTGGAAGATGACGGAATGATGGGCAATAAACTGATTGATGGCCATTTCGTTGGCCAGTCCCAGGTCTGTGTTTTGCAGGCCTTTGTGGTCACGCAGGATAGAGGCGGCTTTGGAGACATCGATCGGAAGATCCTCATTAATGAGTTCCGTTAATCGTGCAAAACGGTATGGGCTGTCGGAAGTGCGGATATTTTCCATGTTTCGTTCGTCCTTGCTGAATTCTTCCGATTGGTAATGGTTGGTGCAGATGAGCCGATTGGCTTCTTTTCCGGTGAAAAGCACAGTTTTCTCCGGAGATTTCTCGATAATCGCGGCTTTGCCATCTTTGGCAGAACCTATCAATATGGATTCGGAGACGAATGTTTCCCGTTTTTTGGCGATGGCAAAGGCTTCATCAATAGTGGCTGCATATTGCAGAATCTCTCTGGTCAGGATGGAAATGGGGGTGGCGGAACCTGTGGGGACAGCAGATTTGGCAGCATTAATTGTCACGGTAAGACCTGTCTCGTTCATGCCGGATAACACTCCTATCATACCGGGCCATCCGACGGAAGCAAACCTGTATCCTTGCTCCGGTACATAAAAAGCCACCTGCTTGTTCTCTGCGAAGGCATCTCCTACATAGAAATCGAAGTTACGTCCGATCAGCAGGGATGAATCTGCACTTTGTGTTCCCCAAGTGGCGAACGAACTGCATCCCACTAACATATAATCTTGCATGGCATGTCCCAGGTCGTGTGCCGAATGGTAATTCAACTGGCGTTCGTAAGGAGTGCCGATGAAGTCGTATTCATGCGTACATGATAGCGAGATTCCGTAGATCTCGTCGCGGTATTCTTCGAGGACGTTCTCACCCAGATTACGGTTGAATAATACAATGAAGAACCGGAGGAATTTCAGATAACTGTCTGAAGGAACAATCTCACGAATCTGATCCACGAACACTTTCTCTTGATAGTGGAGCAGGTCGGAAGACAGTTGCCCGATAGCTTCTCCTCTCTGGAAAGCATCCCCTTTCACAAATAATTCCCATAAGCCGCTGTCGCTGTGCCGGAGAAAGTTATCTCCATAATACCGGAGGTGGAGACTGTCTATATCAATCACTTTGTCTGTGGTCATGCTTTGCTCATGTTTGGGCGTTTGCATATCTGCAGAAAAGTAGAGATAGCTGATTCCGGCTATCAATAGAACGATGAGCGACAGGAAAAGGAAGCCCGTGTATTGGAGTGTCTTTTTGACTATTCTATGCATTTCCTACTTTTTTAGCCAGATATTCTTGTCCTACAAACTCCGCACAAGTCAGCATGGCAGTTAGTGTTACCCCTAATGCACCATGCACATTCAGGTTTTGACCGGTGAGAAAGAGATTTCCCAAGCGGCTTCTTGTAGATACGAAACCAATTTGCGGACATTTATAATCTTTGATGATCCCATACGCGGAACCATCCACTGTTCCTGTATAGTCCCGATAGCTTAATGGAGTAGTGGCATACATCTCTTCTATGTTTTCTGAAAGATCAATGCCATGTCCCCGGATGAAGCGGAGAATCTGTTTTGCTTTCTCCTTTTTTGAAGGATTGATAGTCTTCTCCCCGATGTTCGGGAGTCGTGTCCTTCCAGGCGGACAGTTCATCTATATACATCGGTGTCAGGATGGAAATGACACTGGCATATTGACTGTCCTCGGAAGACGCTTGCATGGAAATCATACAGTTGGTGGTCCGTCCCGGATAGAGCAGTTTATCATACCACACTTTATTGTTCGCATGCAGATACAGGTTGCGGTTCTGATAGGGAGTGCTTTTTTTCTTCATTACCAGGTAGAGCGTAAAAATGCCGTAGGTATTTTCCAGCGAACGGATGCGGGAAATATAGGCATTCTTGATGCTACGGTTTTTATCCAGTATCTCCAATGTCCGTTGGGGATGCATATTGGAGATGACGAAGTCGCTTTCCAGTCGCTCTTCTCCATTGATGATAACCCCTTGTACCTTTTCGTTTTCAACGATGATGCGGGTGGCTTCACTGTTATTGAGCACGGTCCCTCCGTTTGCCCGGATTACATTGATTAGCTCCAGACTGACTTGCATACTTCCGTCTACAAAACGGTAGGCGCCTTCAATATAGGAGTGATTAATCATGGCATGCTGGTAGAAAGTGGAGACATCTTTCAAACCTCCGTAGAGTAAAGCTGAACCTGCCAGTACATTTCGTAAGGCGGGGTCCGGAGTGATATCCGCAATCAGATGGGCGGCAGAGGTACAAAAAGTATTTCATACCCTCCAAAGCGAGTGTGCCTTGTTTCAGGTGGTCTACGCTAATCAGGTTTCCGACAGCTTGAAGCTGTTCGGCATAGCATTTCAAGTTTTCTTTTTCATGCGGGAAGGAACGGCAGATGGTTTCAATAAACTGCGGGTACCCCATTGCATAATCGTATGTTTTTCCTTTATAGTAGATCGTATCAAAAGCAGCATCGTCCAAGCGTTTTATTTTCAGCTTGTCCATGATACCGAAATAGCGGAAATACTGGTTCATCACTTGACCCTCATCCAGGCTTCCTACATAATGAATACCCGTATCTAACAGATGCCCTTTTCGTTGGTAAGTCTGGAAGCATCCGCCGAATTGCGCATTTTTTTCTACCACGCATACGTTGAATCCTTCTTTGCTGAGAATTGCACCGCATTCCAGTCCGCCAAGGCCGCTTCCGATGATGATAATATCATATTTGCTCATGCGAGTTCGGTTTTCTAAATATGTAAATGGTGTTTGATGTATATTTGTCATTAGGAATGATTTCGACAGCCATTCCACAGGTGACTGCTATTTCCCGTAATTGGGTTTCAGTGGTGAAATACAGTTCTCCGGTTGTCCGGTTGAAGTTGAAGATACGGGTGGATAGTAATTCCGTGAACCGGGTTAACCGGTGCTTGGAAGCGTTGGCTGAATTTCCGTCGCGTATGATAATCATTCCTTGTGAACGCAAGCGACCGGCACATTTCAACAATAGGGTTTGTTGATGTTCGTAGCTCATATAGTGAAGCATGTCGTTCAGGATAAAGACATCACTTTCCGGCAGGGGGATATTCCAATGCATTGCCATGCTTGAACTGGAGATGCTCGTTGCGTAACCATCCGTGCTGCGCCAGCGCTATCTTGTCTTCATCGTAATCGATTCCCAGAATTTCCCGGTCCTCGGAAAGCAGAGACAGCATATAGCATAACGGGCCGAAGCCGCAACCGATGTCTGTGATTTGCCCTTGGACGGGAATCAACCGGTTGAATAGCCGGTAATTCTTTTCCATCTTTACTTTAATACGGATATACCATTCTACGACGGGACCTTTATAGATATAGTTCTGGATAAGAGCTTCGTAGAACGCCGGATTGTCCGTCGTGTTCTGTTCACGGCAGATACGGGCATAAACCTCTTTCATGTAAGCGGATATGCGTTTGGTACGCTCCTGATAAGTACTTCCGAAAGACAGATCGTCTAGTGGTATACGGGGAAGTATTTCTGTATAGATGATTCCTTTCCGGATATTGAAAGGCTGTGCTTTGGCAATGATTTTGTTATTACCGTAAAGCAGGATCGGCAGAATATCCAGTTTCAATGCTTCTGCCAGATAGAATGCTCCTTTGTGGAAACGTTTCATCTTTCCGTTATAGGTACGTGTGCCTTCCGGGAAAATGGCGATGGGTAGCCCTCCTTCACTTTTTTCCGCATCCGTTCCATATATTGCTCGTATCCTTCGCCTATATAATAGAAGTCGACATAACGAATGATGGCTCCGAAGAAAGGAGAGTGCCATACCCAATGGTTGGTTACCATCAGGATTTTAGATGAAAGAGACAGCAATACCAGAATGTCGATGAACGACTGGTGGTTGGCAATGATAATTGCCGGATGCCGGAAGCGTTCGTTGGCTTTGTTGATATGTTCTTTTTTGACGGCGGTGGCCAGTAGCAAAATTCCTTTGCAGGTGATTTGTATCAAGCGGCACACCAAACGCTGCTTGCTGCTTTTGCGCACAGGCACCGGATAAAGCAGGATAATCAATATACGGAGGACGATGCAGCCGATAAAGAAAAGCAGGAAAAGTATCACCGTACGCATCAAACCGATAACGGTATACGGCGGTAATCCTTTGGAAGCAGGGCCTGAAATGAAGAAACGGAAAATCAGAGGCTGAATGGTATAGGCCACCAGTACTACTGCTATCATACCCAGAATGGAAATCAGGGAAATGGATTGCAAAGCCGGATGTCTGGCAAATACAAGCGCTCCCATTCCGACTACTGTGGTGAAAGCGGAGAAGAAGATAGCCGTTTTATGGGAATTCAACACCTTCTGACCTGTACGGTATTTGTTCTGCAGTCCGTCCATGATGAAGATACTGAAGTCATCGCCGATGCCGAATGTGAAAGTGGAAAGAATGATATTGATAATATTGAACTCAATCCCCAGAATCGCCATCAATCCCAAGATGATTACCCAGCTGATTAGCATCGGGAGAAAGCTCATCAGGGTAAGTTCGATACGTCCGTAGGAGAACCATAGTGCAAAGAATATGAGGAAAGAAGAGATGTACAGAATCAGGTAAAAGTCGTCATTGATGGCCGATACCCATTTGTTGGCAAAATAGGAACGGTCGAAGATGACTACATTCGGGTCTTTATTAAAGTTCTGGTACACAGCTTCCTTATTCGGTTCGCTGATCCGTATCTGGCTGATAAGCATGGTGATGGAATCGGCAGAGGTTTGCCATTCATTCAATAGCTTGCCGGATAAATCGTCTCCTTGCGCGGTGTAATGATATTCACCGAAAGGCTGGTTCATCCATTGATAAAAAGGTTCGAAGCTTCCCGGGCGGAAACGATATTCGGCGGCAACTGTTTCCAACTGTTCACGGACTTGTTGCTGTTTTCATCCGTCCAGTAATCTTTCCATTTCTTCAGGCGTTTTTGCTGCTCTTGCGGAGAGATCAGAAACTGTGAGGCGGAGGCATACTCTTTGATGAGTCCCTGCTCTTTCAGTGCCGATAACTTCTGATTGGTTGTTGCATAAGTTTCGGTAGCCTGATTCATGTCTTTTCCCACACTGACAAAAAGCACGGTCTTTTCGTCGTTGTCGAAGAGTTGCAGTAATTTTTTCTTCTGATTGTTGGAGATGGCGGGGCTCATAGTTGAGACTCATCATATCGTTGTTGAAGCCCACCTTTTTTGCGAAGTAAACAAACAGATCACTGTAATGAGGAGGATGCCGCCTACCAGCCATTTATTCTTTTCGTAAGAATAAGCGTTTATTTTCTCGATGATGCGTAGTATGCGTCCCTGTTTGACGTCTGCCTGTCCTTTCAGAAAATGCGGCAGGTAGATCAGACAGAAAAGAGTCGTGCCTATCAATGCCAGAGAGGCAAACAATCCGAAGTCGCGTAACAGATCGGAACTGGTGAATATCAATCCCAGAAATGCGCCGATGGTGGTGAAACTACCTACCGTAAGCGGATAGGCTATCTCTTTAATAAGTTGTTGAACGGTGGAAACATGGTTCTGGTGTGCCAGCATGTGAATGGAATAGCTTAGTGCAATACCCATCACTGCCGAACCGGCTCCCACTGCAATGGCGGAGATACTTCCTTTGATAAAGAAAATGAGAAACAGGGCGAATAATCCTCCGAACAGTACCGGAGTAATAATCAACGGTATCGATCTCTTTCGTTTAAAAACGAGTGAGATAAATACAATGATGATAAGCAGTGCCAGAGAGGAAGTCAGGATGGTATCTTTCTTAATCTGACGGGCGTTGTAGACTCCCACGGAGGGACCGCCGAAATATTCAGCTCGAATAGTAGGAGATTCTCCCTGTACGTGCTTGAGCTCTTCTTCGAGTATCTTTATCAGTTCGTCGTTCTTTCCGGTGCTGCCTGTACTGAATACCGGGGTAATGAACATAAGTAAGGTGGAACCGTCTTTGGAGAAGATATGTTCGTCATAAATCTCGTAGTTGGCTTCCAACTGGAAATCTTGCAAATGTTTCAGGGTTTCGCTTCCCAGTCCGAGCGGGTCCCGAGAATATAGCTTCTTAATGCAATTCCGGCAGGAGAGAGGAGATTGGTATAATTCTTTTGCATGACAGCCTGTATCCCTTTATCCGTCAGTAAGGAATCGAAGCGTTGATAGTCCGTATCTGTCAGGAAAAGCGGAAGATGTTCATAAACGAAGTCTGTGGCTCCTTGGATGAGGCTTTGGTCTACCTGTGCGAAGATTTCTTTAATCAGCTTATCTCCGGCTTTGTCGGTCAGCGTCTGCTGCAGTTGGTCGGCAGCTTCTATCAGGAGTCGGGTTCTACGCGGTGGCAGGTATCTGCCGAGGATAACATAATGATAATCTTATCCTTAATCTTGAGATTGTCGAACACTTTGATTGTGTTCTGGGAATCTTTAGTGTCGGGGAAAAATTGTGTGATGTTCTCTTCGAACCTTACTTGCAGGGCAAAGAATCCCATTAACAGGACACAACTGATGAGTGACAAATAGAACAGAATCTTGTGCCTCTCGAAATAATCATATAGTCCGATAAAAAACTGGGTCATATCTTTTTTTTCCTACACGCCGTGAGCAGAATGAACGCGATGGTTCCTGCCAGTATGCTGCAACCGACTGCAAAGATAACACTTCCTATCAAATATTGCTCTATGACCGATTTTACATTTTCAAAGGATAGTTCGTTTAATTGCAGGTTGATGGGTTTTCCCAGCACCTTGCATCCGGTTACATAGCTTCCGTACAGCAAAAATGGAATCATCGGAGGGATACTGATATTGGCTGCAACGATAGCGATGACCTTATTGAGTCTGAGCAGATGCGCCAGAAATAAGGTGATTAGCATTTGATATCCCCATACCGGAACGATACCCATGAATACGCCGAGTGTGATGGCAGCCGTGATCCGCAGATTAGATTCGGGGGAGTGGGTGACATGATCCGAGAAAAAAACTGCTTGCAGTTCTTCCAGGTCAGTTTACGGAAGAAGTTCCGGGGATGATCCAAAGGAAAGTGACGAGCACCAGTACTGTGTTCAGGATACTGATACGGTGAAATCGCGGAACGGTCGGAGATGAGAAACTCGCTCTTCCTGAGGGGGATAATAGACGTGTACCGGAATGTTTTTAACGGCAATGCCTCCCCATGCTGCAAAGACGAGGGCTTCCAGTTCAAATTCATATTTAGCGGTGTAATACCACTTGTCCACATTCATTCGTTGGATGGGGGTACAGGCGGTAGCCGGATTGAGTATCTTGCAGTTTGATACCTGTTTCGAGGGTAAACCAGAAGTTGGAAAACTTATTGGCAAATGTATTCTTTCCCGGCATGTTGTCCGAGGCGAGGTTACGGGCACCTACCAATAATGTGTCCGGTTCTTTTCTATGGCTTCGATCAATGCAGGGATATCCGAAGCGAAATGCTGTCCGTCAGAATCATTGGTGATAGCATACCGGAATCCTTGCTTTTTGGCAAAGGATAGTCCATGTCTCAAAGCTACTCCTTTTCCTTGATTGACAGGGTGGGTGATGGTATGTAAGTTAGATTCCCGGCTAAGTATTTCGGCAGTTTCATCTGTAGAACCGTCGTTGACAACAAGGATATCGGGGGCGTAGAAACGTACACTTTCTATGACGTCCGCCAGTGTCTTTCCATTGTTGTAACTTGGGATGATAACGATGATCCCTAATTGTTTCAACTTCTCGTGCCAATAGGCTGTACTTATTTGTTCCTTCATACTGTCGGGGTAAGTGCAGCTTTTAGTTTGATGAAACATTCGCTCTTTACGGTATTTTCCTCTACAGTGCTCTCTTTCACAGTACTCTTTTTTACAGCTTCCTTCTTTATAGTCCCTTCCGCTTGCAACTGAAGTGTACCTTCTTCTGTCTCTTTAAAAGTCAGTGCCACCGAAATGTGCGGTGTTTCTATAGGATTGATAGCCGAAAGAAACTTGCAGGAAGACACTTGTGTTACTTGCAATTTTTGCTGGCGAATGTCTTCTACACATTCCTTGATAAGTTGTAACAGGCAAACTCCCGGAACTACCGGATGTCCGGGGAAATGTCCCCTGATAAACAGGATGCCCGGGATTCAACTTTACCTGGATAGTCCAGATCGTTGAGTCCGATGATTCGGAGGAAAGGATGGTATAGAAGTTATCAAGTAGCATATATTAAATCTCTTTAGATAGTTTGTCCAGACGGATCGTTAACCGAATCCACGGATGTTTGATTTTTATTTGTGCGGGATCGCCCGGAGTATTGCCAATGATGTAGACCACTGACTTTCCAAAGCCTTTTCCACTGGTTCTTTTTTCAGTAGCACTGTCTTTAGTCGTTTTTCACACGAATATCTTTCCCACTTAAGAACAGACGTCTGAAATCCATCTCCAGAAGTTTCAGCACCTTTTCCTTTTTCATGGGTTCAATGCAACTGTTGACAGTAAACTGATCGTTGCGAAGAGAAAATCGAAAAGGCTTAGTCCGAAGTAGGTAGACGCTACGATCCGGATTTCGTTATCAGGCATACGGCGTACTATTAGCATACCGCTCATGTGATGTTTCATGAAATCCAGTTGGATATTGTATTTTTGCGAGCTTTCTCCTTGTGTTAGTTCGATAGCGGGGAGCACAGTACTTCCTTCCCCTCTCATCCGTGGAGAGCAGGAAGTCTGGATCTGTATCCATAAGAACAGCAGAACCATCAGACTAACGAATCGCAAACTTCGTCTCATTCTTCAGGGAGTTGAACTTTTTATTATAGAATTCGTATTCTGTATAGTTTGTGGCTGTTTCGGACAGACGGAGTTTGTGTACCGACATATCTTTCTTGTCCAGATAGATTTCTATACCGGCAATATAGGCTTGTACCGCTTTGTTGGTCGGTTTTATTTTAACCAGATAGTATCGTGCGTCTTCAAAATACTCCAGCAGGTAGTTGGACGACATTTTAGACAGGTCGCCTATCATACACGCGGTCAGCATATCCTGCATCTGTGCCATCATCTTGTTGGAACTCAGATTCATGATACTCTTCTTTCCGTCTGAGACGATTTTGAGTTTGTTGCCGTTGATGACGATGAGATAATCCATCGGACGGAAATACTCCATACAGATTTTATGGGTCTTCTGGTAGTAGAACTTCCCTTTGGAAGTAACCTTCTCATCGAATACATCGAGATATTTCACTTGGGTGAAATCGCTTTCGATGGACTCTACGGTTTGCGCCTCCTTTGCCAGCCGGCTCTCAAACTCTGTCTTTTGCGCCATCTTTTTCATGCCCTGGGCATGGGTAGAGGCTATTGACAAGAAGAAAAGCGATAAATATATTAATAAAGTTCTCATACCTTTTTTTATTTTATGCCAATAGTTTGTCCGGACGGACAACGGTATATCCTTGTTCTTTCAGCAAATCCAAGATTTGTTTCACTAGCTGGTCGCTGTCCGGCATCCGGTCGTGCAACAGAATAATGGCTCCCGGTTCAAGACGTTTCCGAATCCTGGCAAGGACTTTATCCGGTGCTTGTTGTGTATCCAGTGTACGGATGCTCCATCCTATAGGGGTATATCCTAACTGTCGAACGGCTTTCGCAATCGTTGGATTAGTGACACCGAACGGCGGACGAAACAAACTAACCGGCTGCGAAGTTACTCGTTCTAGTTCACACTGACAAGTTTGCAAGTCTTTTTTCATCTTGGAGAGCCCGTATAGCGGGAATAAACCGGAATGGGTATGCGAATGATTTCCAATCAGATGACCTTCTGCCACCATTTTTTGCAGGATTGCTTCATTCCCTTTTACCTTATGACCGATACAGAAGAAACAGGCGGTTACCTGATATTCTTTTAGTACCTGAAGAACTTTGGGAGTCTGTAGGGAGTCGGGGCCGTCATCAAAAAGTCAGGGCGACAATCTTTTCCGCAGTATGCTTTTTGCAAAATGACCGGAGGTAAATTCCCGATTGAATGCTATAAGAGGCATAAACGAGAAAAGACAGGAGCAAGAGCAAGACAAAGAAGGAGGCAAACGATTATCATACGCTTTTCCGGATTAGAATCAATGAATGATTGATGGAGTGGTGATGATTGTAAATCAATATATGGGTCGAGGTAGTGCAGTTGACCGATTCGTTCACTGCTTTCCATACCGCATACGATGTTGCGGTAGGATATTCACCACATTCATTCTTAAAACTAAGATGAACACTTTCCGGGAAAATGGTTTGTTTCAAGCTCTTCATAAATAGAGTTGCCATTGTCAACAGTTTGCTCGTGAGAGAGTCATCTTGATTGTGTGGCTTCTTGTTTTTCCCGGTAACCAACCACTGAATATCCTGACATTCTAAACCATTTCGTTGCAAAAAAACGGATGATTCGGGAGCTGATTTCTTCTGTAGTCTGTTTCCCTATGAAAGTTTCGATTCCCTGTATTTCAGCCAACGGATGCTCTCCGGCTTCCCGACTTAACAGAAAGAATTGAGCACCTTCTCCGGCTGCTATCCCTTTCAGCATTCCCAGCCGTTGCTGAATCGTGTAACAGGTTTCTGTCATTTCATCGATGGCTCCCACAAGTATATTCTCGCTTCCTTCTTCTATTTTCATCATAGCGTCCAATAAAGCACTTTCAAAACTAAGTCCACGGTGGACATAAGTCATGTTGTAGGCATGTATTTGATGAATCAGAGCTATTTGTGCACCGATTGTATTGAATGTCGACTGGATAAAAGGAGTAGGATTCAGCATCCGCTCTTTATTATCCAATAAGTTGTTCAGGAATTTTTCCGTATCTGTCAAGCAGCCCAATCCTGTTGCTGTGATGATTCCTTGTATCTTTTCAGGAGATAGTTCACCCATACATTCCAATCCGCAGGCCACCCCCATTTTTACGATACGGCTCATGCGTCTGCGCAAGGTCGCATTGGTGATAATATCCTTATAATCGGGTTCGCAAGCCTGAAGATAAGGGCGATTATTTCCTGGTGAATGATCCTTTGGCGGATGAATGGAAGCGATGCGTTGAATATAAACTGGCTGCATAGGCTTAAATACTTAAAGGTGCGTTCATGCTGGAAAATTCGTTGCGGAAAAGAGGAGCGATGAATCGTTTCCTCCGAAACCGAAAAAGAGTTGGATAACACATGTCGGATGGGGATTCCTTTCTTGAAGAGAGGTTTCCGGTATCAGTCCTGTTTCCGGCATCGCATCCGTAAAGTTCAGGTTGGGATAAATCAGACCTTTATCTATTGAAAGAACGGAGTAAACAGCTTCAATTCCTTCGGAAGCTCCTAAGGTATGTCCGATAAAAGCTTTTACCGAACTAAATGGCGGAACGTGTTCTCCAAAGATTCTTCGGAGCGCCATGCCTTCTGACGCATCATTGCCGGGAGTACCTGTTCCATGTACATTGATATAATCGATTTCTTTGGGAGAAATGCCACTGGAGGCGATAGCTTCACTCATTGACAGAAAGGCACCGTCCCCTTCAGGAGAACTTCCTGTTTGATGATAAGCCTCATTCGTATTGGCGTAAACCGCTAAGTTCGCAATAAGGAGTTCTTTGGAGTGAACTTTCCGATTGAAGCACTAAGTAACCGGCACCTTCTCCCAGATTTAATCCGGTACGTGAGCGGTCAAAAGGACGGCAATGTGTTTTGTCCAAAATCATCAGGGAGTTGAATCCATTGAGCGTAAATCGACAAAGTGCATCTGTACCTCCTACGATAGCGGCATCCAGTAGCCCGTGTTTAATCATTCTTGCTCCCAGCATGATGGCATTGGCTGCTGACGAACAGGCTGTACTGATGGTGGTTATAAAATCATTGATACCTAAATACGAAGCAATCAATTCTGTGCTGGCTCCGCAGTCGTGTGAAATTACTTCCCGTAACCGTCCCTGTCCCGGGTTCTTCTTGAAAGATTCATAGAAGTGCTCGCTCAAATCCATGCCGCCAACGGAAGTGGCGGAAATAAAACCGATACGTAATGATGGTGAGTCCCGCATCTTTCATTGCTTCTTCGGCTGCTATCATTCCCAACAAGGCTGTACGTGATACAGTGCGTTGCGGCGGTAAAGAGATCAGTTTCTTTAGTTCCTCATTGCTACGTTTCACTTCGGATACGGGCACATCGAGTGCTGTCGGGAAAAGAGTTACTTTTCCGATGCCATGCTTTCTTTGTCTCAACGCTTCTATATTTTCGGAAACTCCGATACCGATGCCCGAAACAACTCCCAACCCGGTGACGTATATCTTCATCGGTTAAGCTTTTTGCGATTAGCAATGATGTAGTCTGCCAGTGTACGTACCGAGTAGAAGATTTGTTTTCCTTCACTGGGGTTCTCTATCTTTATACCGTATTCGCGTTCCAGAATCAGGATGATTTCGAGCGCGTCGATCGAATCGAGGCCGAGTCCTTCGTCTCCGAACAGGGGCGCTTCGTCGTCGATATCTTCCGGAGTGATTTCTTCAAGGTTTAACTCTTCGATTAGTTTCCTTTCACTTCGTCCATCAGTTCTTTTGGGTTTGATCTAAATTATCCATAAATCGTTGATATATTATTAAGTTGTTTAAATTCTGCTTGATAATGTCCGTCCAGTAGTTCGCACCAGCCTATGATACAGGTGCGTAACTTACCTTTCGCCATTACAATCCTTGCATAATCTTCTAATGAGGCAGCATCGGATTGCCGACGGACAAAGAATGTATTCTCTCCCTGAATCTTGTGCCGGATACAGATTTCTCCCAATACTACATTGGGGAGAGTGTATACAAACACGGCAGGACTGGCTGCTTTGTCCCCTTCTTTACTGATGATTGCCTGATGTTTGCAGTCCGTATCCAGAGAGGAAGAAGCATTGGCAAGAATGATTCCAATCTCTTTCGGACGGTAGTTTGTATCTTTCAGTAAATATTCGGCAGCTACATATCCCAGCTTACAGAGGTTGTCCATCTTATAGAACTTCATATTGTTTTTCTCCCAGATGCTTGTATGCTTCCCGGATGAATGGTGCAAAGTCTGTTTCCGAAGAGCTGAATACAGTTGTTCCTTTTACTTTCTACTGCTCCCGGTCTGATTGTGACCGTGTTGCCCGATTCCACCACTGCTTTGCAAACTGACGGAGCACTCGCTTTGTCGGTTGCCTGCGAGTTTGCTCTCTGTTTCAGATGAGCATCGGGGAGGATAATACCAGTGCGGCATTACAGCCTCCGAAACCGGAAGCGGTTTTGATGCAGCATTTCATCGGCATCGGCTGATGAGTGGCATAGACAGTGATAGGCATGGGAACACCGAGTGTTTCATACCCTAAAGTTCCGTAGTATCTTCCTTCTTTTAGTTGCTCTATACAAAGAATGCTTTCGATAATCCCGGAAGCTCCTAATGTATGACCGAAATAGGGGCTTAAGGCTATTCACCGGAACTGTAGCTAATCCCGCCAGATGTATGGCTTTGGATTCCATTTCATCATTGTAAACCGTAGCTGTTCCGTGTGCATTGATAAAGCTAATGTCTTCGGGGAGTGCTCCGGCTTCTTCCATTGCCTGATTAATGGCTAGAGCTAAACCGTCCCCTGTTCGGGAAGGACCGGATATATGGTTGGCGTCATTGCTGATTGCTCCTCCGGAGAGAATAATATGATTCGCGTTTCCTTGAGTTTCTAAAGAACAGCTCCACAGGCTTCGCCCAGACTTAATCCATCCGTTGTATATCGTATGGTCGGCAGGGGTGTGCGCTGACAGATCGAAACGATAGAAAGCCGCTGGTAATGAAATGGGAAAGAATATCCCCACCTGCCACAATCACTCGTTTGTAACGTCCTGATTCTATCCATCTCTTAGCGACGATTAGTGCCGAGACTCCTGATATACAGGCATTGGAGATGACCTCTACCTGATTTGTCGCTCCAAAGAAATCTCCGATTCGCTCCGCCATTTTCCAAAGAAAAACCGGACTGTCAGCAGGTAATTCACTCAATAAATCAACATTTCCTTTAGTGGTAGATAACAACAAGGCACAATCCGGCTCCCGCAAGTCGGCTCCCCGATTGAGAAATAACCTCTTGGATAGCCAGTATGAATAATTGCTCCATTCGGGTATAATCCGTAATCTGCATCAGCTTCGCCCGTTTTTCCAATTCCACAGAATCAATCATTCCCGCCAATAGGGGATGATCGGAAATTCAAAGCCGGCTTCTTGCATACGGATTCCGCTTCCGGTAGTTATGGATGGCCTCCAGGTTTTCCGGGATGCCGAAGCCTAACGAGCTGATCAGCGTATGGGCTGTGATGTATATATTTAAAGGATGTTCCATTTCTTTTTCCATTCCAGATAAAACGGAGGATTCATAAGCTCCAATTCTTTATTCAGGTTCAGGAACACTTGTATGGTGCTTCCGGTAGCTACTATACTCTGGTCGGTAGCCCGGTAGATAACGTATTCAAATTTTTATCTTGGCTGCCTCACAGGCAATATAGCGCGTCTCGACAATCGCTTCTTCACCAAAAGATAGTGATTGTTTGAACTGACAGGTTAAATCCACGATAGGAACCATGTATCCTCCCGGTAAATACTCATATAATCCAAACCATACTGTTTGCCAAAAAGCTTCTCTTCCATCTTCAAAATAACGTACATACTCTCCATGCCATACAATCTGCATGGAGTCTATTTCGCTGAACCGCACTCTGAAGGTAGTCCGGTTAGTCAAAGCTGCAACCTGTTGATTCGTTTTCCGTTTCATTCTTTTTTTATAAATATTTTCATCCTGCATTCAGCTATCAGCTTGTCTTCCACTTTCACTTGTGCAGAAATCAATGTAATGTCGAATACCTCCTGTACAACGGTAATCTCCGTAAATAGTTTCATCCGTTCTTTGGCAAATCGTAGATTTTAAGTTTGTCTACCGAGCCGATAAACCCTAACGGTACTTTTTCACCCTGCCGGGTATAAAGAAATCCGATACGTGCCGCTGCCGATTGAGCGATGTGTTCGATAATTCCTGCCTCTTGCAGTTTTCCGGTTTCGCAGAAAATATTATCAGCAGTAACAGTCAGTCCGGAATAAGAATGATTCTCTTCGATACCAAAGAAACTGTCCACCATCACGATGGGCGGACGCTGTGGAATCAAATTGAGTATTCCTTCTCCTTGTATGATAACTTCCCTGTTGTTCATTTCAATCTGCATTGTACGATGCTGTGCCCCATTCTAAATGGTCATCTATCTTTTTCAACTTCCAATCCCGCTGCTTTGATGCACCGTTCCATATCATCCGAATGATACATTTTGCTGTTACCATTTGCCATGGCTGTGAAATAAAGACTGATTTGTGTCAGGCAATAAGCGGCTGTGTCAAACTTTTGCCGGTTCCAGAAAGTTTCCATGATATAGAGGCGGCTCTCCCGGCTCATAGAGCGGGCTGCACGGGTCAGTATGCTGGTTACTTCTTCTTCCGAGAAACAATCAAGGAACTGGCTCATCCAGATAGCATCGAACCCTGTCGGGAAAGGAACTTCGGGATCGAGCAGATTGGCGCCATACCCGTGGATACGCATTGCTCCGGGCAGTTCTTTAGTTTGTTGACGCATCATCTCCAATTGTTGCGGAAGATCCATAATAGTTACTTCCACTGCGTCGTCATAGCTTACGCATTTGGTTGCCCATCGACCGGTATTACCTCCCACATCCAGTAAAGTCTTGGGATGACGGGCGAAAACAATCGCCAAAGCTTCGTCAAACGAGCAATCCGAGTAATAATGATCGAAACCGAACCAGCTCTTTTTTGTACCTGTGAGGGCAGACTTGACAGCCCTTCATAGATGGTACTCCATTCGCCGAATACTTTCAGACCTTCCGGACGCCCTTCAGTCAGTGCTTCTTCGAGATGGAACATTCCCAGATAGTTGACATCATGGTTGAAATCCATATTCACCCGTACCATTTTGTCGTTGAGCAGGAACCAGCCGGCTTTGGCAAGGCGGTAACGGTTTTCGTGCTGCAATACGGTACCGATGGTTAATGAGGCTTCCAACAAAACTTGTGTCGCATAAGAAGACAACCCACAAAGCCTTGCTGATTTCTTCTTGTGTCATGCCAGCGCGTTCGTCGGCCAGTAACTGAAAAATACCGAATTTGAGCATAAGGCGTGATACCTGAAACACGATGGGCCCGAAAGCTATTTCTTGTGCCAGGCGTTGTGCCTCTACCGCGGTCAACGGTTCCCTTATCATATTGATTCTGTTGCATCTTTATTTTTTGTTATATCTTTCTATTTCAATCCTTTGAGGGCGAACCGTCACTCGTGGTTTTCCAGAATGAGTAATAGTTGAACCATTGTTCCGGATGGCGTTTCAATATTTGGTCCAAAGCGGCCGTATATTGTTCGAGCAGAGCGATCTCTGCTTTCTTTTCTTTTGGTTCGTATGACTGGTTCCGTCCTTATAAAATGAAAACGGTAGGTTCTGCCCGGCTCTCTCATGGCAAAGTAGAATACCACCGGAACTTTCATTCGCGAACCAAGCAGGAAAGGACCGGCAGGGAAAGGAGCTTTCTGTCCCAAGAGTGTTCCTGTCAGCAGTTTCTCTTTATTCAGATAACGGTCGCCCTGGAAGCATACATATTCTTTCTTGTTTAACGCCTCGGTAATACGGAAAACGTGTGTCAGGTTATCTTCGTTGACGGGGATAATCTTAAAATCCTTGTCCTGACCATTTTTCTCCAATATCTCTTTGATTCTACGATGTTCGGCATCATACATCACGATATTGATTTTCTTTCCGTAATCGTCGAAGAAAGGAACGCCTATTTCCCAGTTTCCCACATGGGCGCCAATCATAATTACTCCCTGTTCGCTGTTCAGCAATTGCAGGAATTCCGGATACCGTTCGAACTCAAACCGGTATTGATCGACTTTTCCGTTGCCAATAGCTACTTTTGTCAATCAGGATTTGCCCCTAACCGGTAATAGTTGCGTAGCAACATACCCAAAGAGCGTATTCGGTTGTATTTCAGAATGTGGCGGGCATAAAACCAGGTGCTTTTAGTGGCTTTCGGAGCAAACGGTACGAAGTACAATACTACCAGACTTAGAAATATATAAGCGGCAGTAATGCCCAGATACTTAATCAGATAAATGAAGAATAAGTATCCGAACGTTCCTCCCCGGGTTTTGCCTTTCCACGTCGACATATTTACTTTGCTTCCTGCATACGGGTGATAACGAGATCGTAGAAGTCCTGGAAGGTTTTGATACCCGCAAAAATCTTGTCCGGTTACGTTGAAACCGAAGTTCTTTTCTACCAATACTACCATATCGACCAAATCCAGGCTGTCCAGTTCAAGAGTTTCCATTAACGGGGCATCCGGTTGGATGACCTCGATGTCTACTTCAAACTCTTCTGCCAAGGTTATTCTTATTTTCTCGATAATTTCTTCGTTTGTCATATATCTGTTTTCTTTAGTAAATTATGGATTGATTTTGCGTATGATTAGCGTGGAATTGGTTCCTCGAATCCGAATGAGTTGGAAAGGAACGTATCAAATTCCAGGTTTACCCGTTGGGTAGGTATATTTAATTGTGCAGAGGCCTCGTCCGGTTCTTCGAAGTTGAGGTTAGGAGCAATGAATCCGTTGTTCATCATCAAGGTGGAGTAGATCACTTCACTGGCACCCGCCATCCACATTTCATGTCCTGTCATAGACTTTGTGGAGGTCACATACGGGTGATGCCCTTCAAATACTTCCGCAATGGCTTTCGCTTCGTTCAAGTCACCTACCGGAGTTGAAGTGGCGTGTGCATTGATATAACTTGATCTGTTCGAGTGCAATCCCTGCATCTTTGATAGCCATTTGAAGAGAACGTTTCGGACCGTCCACATTAGGCACGGAGATGTGATCTCCATTGGATGAAAAACCGTAACCGATGACTTCCGCCAGGATGGGTGCACCTCTTTTTACGGCCGATTCATAGCTTTCGAGTACCAGACTGGCGGCTCCTCCACTGGGGATGAGGCCGTCGCGTCGTTTGTCGAAAGGTTTTGAGGCTTTTTCTGGCTCCGCTTCCTGCGTAGAGAATGCGCTCAGTCCGTCGAAACTGCCTACGGCATAAGGATTGACTTCTTGTGCGCCACCGCAAAGAATACAATCCTGTAATCCCGATTTTATAAGCAGGTAACCCATACCAATAGCGTGAGAACCGCTTGCACAGGCTCCGGCAATAGTGAAGTTGACCCCTCTTAGTTTGAAAATAACTGACAGGTTCATTGTCACGGTGGAATTCATCGACTGGAAAATAGAACCGGAACCTACCAGTGCAGTGTTCTTCTTTTCACGGATGATGTCCACTGCGTTAATAACAGGAGCGGCGCTACTATCATTGCCATACAAGATACCCACTTCATTGGCTTCGAGAAAATCCTCATTAATACCGGCATTACGGAAAGCTTCTAATGTAGCGAGATAAGCATATTCTCCCTGCTCCGGTAGACAGAGACGTTTACGGCGGTCCAACAACTTCTTCAAGTCGGGACGTTCCAATATCCCCGTTAATGCAGAAAAAATAGCCCAATTCTTTCCGTACTGGGTCTATGCCAATTCCCGATTTTCCGTTATATAGTGAGTCTTTTACTTCATCCAGATTCTTGCCGATGCAAGAATAAATCCCCATTCCCGTGATAACCACTCTTTTTCATTATTTTGTCTATTCTATGCTTTTATTTTAAGTATATAGTCCTCCGTTGATGGAAATCACTTCTCCTGTGATGTAGGATGAGGCTGGAGATGCCAGGAAACCGACCAGGTCGGCAACCTCTTCCGGAGTGCCGAAACGTCCCGCGGGAATATGTTTCTTCCATTCGTTCTCATCAATTCCTTCCGTCATATCCGTACGGATGAATCCCGGAGCTACTGCATTGACTGTTACTTTCTTCTTGGCTACCTCCTGTGCCAGTGCCTTCGTTGCAGCTATTACGCCACCTTTGGCAGCGGAATAGTTGGCTTGTCCTGCCATTCCCTGTATGCCCGACAAAGACACGATGTTGATAATACGTCCGTATCGCTTGACCAGCATATTTTTCAGCAATGGCTGTGTCACGTAGAAGAAACCGTTCAGACTGATATCGAGCACTTTGCTCCATTCTTCGCCTGTCATCCAGAGCATCAGATTATCTTTGCGGATACCGGCATTGTTTATCAGTACCTCGATATATTCGTCAGGGTGTTGGGAAGCCCAGTTGCCCAAAGCAAGGGTGATAGCGGCAGGGTCGGTCACATCGAACTTCATCAACTCGCCATTACTTCCTTTTTCCTGTACTAACTGCAACGTTTTCTCCGCTTCTGCGTCGTTATTCTGATAATTTATCAGTATAAAGTAGCCCATCTCCGCCAGCTTGCAGCTGACGGAACGACCGATACCACGGCTTCCTCCGGTTACTAATGCATATTTCATATTATTTATTTTCTTTTTTTTGAGATAGCTTATCATCATTTCTATCTCTTTATATTTAGGGTGTGTCATTGGTAAATACAGGGAAGAAACTGCGTATTTCTTCATAAACCTGCCTGCTTTTGGAACTTAGGCGATCCTGTATTTTCAGGTAGTCGATAGCTTGTGCCATTCCCATAAACTGGATAGCCATCACCTGATAAGAATTCTCAATGACTGTTTTTGCTAATAGAGCCGAGTTGGTTCCCATGCTGACAATATCCTGATTATCATTGTTGTTGGGGATACTGTGTACATACATCGGATTTGATAATGTCTGACATTCCGCTGTGGTGGAGGTTGCAGTGAATTGTGAAGCCTGTAAACCATAGTTCAATCCAAGCACTCCCAAATTTACAAACGGAGGCAGGATGCCATTGATACGGTCGTGGAACAGATAGTTAATCTGTCTTTCGCAAAGCATAGTCAGCTTGGTCACGGCAATTTTCAACTTGTCCATTTCGAAAGAAATGTAATCTCCGTGGAAGTTGCCGCCATGATAAATATTTTGTGTATCCGGATCGACAATCGGATTGTCACAGGCGGAATTTATTTCGTTTATTAATACTTCTTCCGCATTCTCCAGTTCATCGTAAATAGGACCGAGTATTTGCGGAACACATCGCAAGGAATAATAGGGCTGTACTTTGTGTTCGAAGATTTTCTCTTTATGCACCTGGTTGTATAGCTCGTTCTCTCTTTGAAGCACGCATTTACTGCCTGCCACCCATTCTCTCATCATAGCAGCTATCTCTTGTTGACCTTTATGATGCTTGGCCTCGTTTAATGACTGTGCCATAAAATCATCATAAGAGGCGGCAATCTCATTCATCATTACAGAGGCAGCCACCGACCAACGGAGTAGTTTTTTTGCATAAATCAGATTGACAATACCGATGCCTGTCATTACAGAAGTACCGTTTGTAACGGATAAACCTTCACGAATACGCATGGAAAAAGGTTTCAGACCGTTTTCCTGAAGCACCGTAGCTGCGTTACACAATTTACCCTGATAAAAAACTTCCCCTTCCCCTATTAACGTCAGGGCGATATGGGCCAGTTGTACGAGATCGCCGCTGGCACCTACACTTCCGTGTTCGGGTATGAACGGATAAATTCCGCGGTTGATAAATTCACAGAGGAGAGAAACCAGTTCCAGATGCACTCCTGACTTCCCTTGTAGAAAAGTGTACAAACGGGCAATCATAGCTGCTTTTACATACAGTTCGGGAAGCGGTTTGCCGGCACCTGTAGAGTGGCTCCGGATGATGTTGTATTGAAGGTCGATCAGTGACTGGTCTTCGATTCTGTATTGAGCCATCGGACCGAATCCGGTATTGATACCATAAATAATCTTGTCGCTGGAGAAAGATTGCAGAAAATCGAAGCTTTCCTCTACTTTTCGAATACATTCTTCAGAGAGTTCCAGCTTCTCATTATCAAACAATACTTTATGAAGGGTATCTAAATTTATACTTTTGTCAGCTATCATTTTCTGTACTAGATATTTTATGCCTTAATAATAAGGTGCAAAAATAGGCAATTTCTATTATATAGCGGACATGAATCAGGATAAAACTTTTTCTGGGGAATTGGTTTTGCTTGTTTTTGTTTCTCATTCGTGGGAGATTTGTTCCCCGGTGCCGCTCGATGCCTTCATTGGTGCCGGAGGGTGTCTTCATCGGTGGGGAGAAAAATCAATCTATGCTTTTTGCAAATCCCGTCCTTCATACTTGCAGATCGCTTCTATCCATTCCTTGGTCAGTGGCATGGACTCATGTCTTTCAAGATCGAAAGTAACCATGATGGACTTGCAAAACACATTTCACCTCATTGGTTTTCGTATCAATGACTTGTTGAACCAGATGAAAGCTTTTGGTACCTATCTTAGAGACGGCGGTTTGTACAGCGATGTGGTCCGATGCGAAAATTTGCTTGACAAAATTCGCTTCGATATGAACAACGACAATGCCAATCTTTTTCCCAATCTACTCCCGGGCATACCGAACCGAAGTATTCAGTCTTTCCCAAGTCGTAAAAGGAGAAGTAAACTGTGTTGTTGACGTGACCAAATTTGTCTACATCATTGAATCGCAATTGGATAGGTAATGTGTGATGAAATACGATTTCTTCCATTGTTTTCTCTTAAACGTTTTAAATTCGACACAAAAATAGCACTTTTGCTTTCTTGCTTGAAATTGGGGCAAAGATAGATATTTCTGATGATTCTGTTCTCGGAGACGGGGGAGAAATTAGTTAATAATCGTTTAAACTGGAGTTTTGGAACGTTTATTCTGACTTCTGATATGTGGAAACAATCAGAAGGATGGAAAGGAACTTTTAAATACGGATTATTCTTAACTTATTATCTTGTGGAATATGTCCACATTTCTGTGGAATTTTTGCACAGGATCGTGCTTGAAACTTAATCTGGTTATTAATGCTTTTTTTCTTTATTGCAAATTGTTTATGTATTTGAAAATTAGTGATATAATCTCTTTTGTTAAACTTGATAAGTCTCGTTGTATCAGTCTTTTGTTATGCTTTTTGGCACATAAATTGCCCAATATTGATGGTAATCTATCCTAATAACTATTCTAATTTTTAGAACAATAATGGAAGTAATAATGAAAAACAAATGGCTATTATGCATTCTTTTTAATGCTGTTTCTGCCTTTCGGATTATTCGCGCAGGTTGCTCCTCCTCTTGAAAAACAGAAGACAGAAACACAGGAAGCCCCGGAAAATAACAATGAAGTTACGACAAACAGCGATACTACTACCGACGGGGATGCTGGAAAGACAATCAAAGGAGTGATTAACGACGAACAGGGAGAGACAATCATTGGTGCTTCCGTCATTATCAAAGGTGAAGACACCGGAACTACCAGTGATATGGATGGTAGGTTTACTCGAAGCTCCGGAAGGAGCGATTTTAGTGATCTCTTATATCGGCTATCATACGCAGGAAGTGAAAGTCAGAAAGAGATCTCTTCTTCGTGTTGTGTTGAAAGAAGACAATCAGTTATTGGATGAAGTGGTAGTGGTAGGATACGGAACCGTCAAAAGAGTGACCTTACGGGTGCTGTGTCCGGTGTATCCAACAGACAATACAAAAAATCAACCTGTACAACGGGTTGAAAATATACCCAGGGTCGTACTCCCGGTGTAGAAGTCACTGCTACGAGTGGTATGCCCGAGCAAGTATGAAGGTGCGCGTTCGTGGAACTACCTCTATTAATAAAAGCAGTGATCCTTTATATGTGATTGACGGTATCATCTCTTCCAGTGGCTTGGACGGTATTAACCCTTCTGATATCCAGTCGATGGAAATACTGAAAGACGCTTCCTCCACTGCCATTTACGGTTCCCGTGGTTCGAATGGCGTTATCCTGATAACCACCAAACAGGGTAGTGAGGGAAAAGCACAGGTAACGTTCGATGCATCGGTCGGGCTTTCGACTGTCAGAAAACAGTATGACCTGCTGAACGCCTATGAATATGCAACTGCACTGAATGATATTCGCGGATCGTCCACTATCTCTGCCGAAGACCTTGAGGCTTATAAAAATGGAACGAAAGGAATCAACTGGACTGATCTTCTGACTCGTACAGGTATCACTCAGGATTATCGGCTTGCCATATCCGGAGGAAATGAAAAAGTGAAATACCTTATTTCGGGAAATGTGCTCGATCAGGAAGCCATCACCATCATGTCCGATTATAAACGCTATGGAATTCGGGCAAACATCGACTCGGAAGTGAAACCCTGGTTGACAATCTCTGCAAAATTAAACGCATCCAGTCTTCACAAACACAATGAAGGTGGGGCGAACTGGTTGCATGTCACTAACTTTTTCGCCTACCATGGAGCTGAAAGATCCCGAAACCGGCGTGTACAATACAGACCCGTATAATATGATCGGTTCCAGCCCTTACGGTGAAAATGATAGTGAACAATAGCGATAGCTATAGCTATAATTTAAACGCCAACCTGACATTGCTGTTTAAGATCATGAAAGGACTGACGCTTTCCGTTCAGGGAGGTTATGACTACGATAATAGTCCTTCTTATTCTTTCCGGTCGAAACTGGATTCACCGGGTGCTATCAATAGCGCAAGCAATACCAACGCATTGCATAATTATTGGCAAAACACAAACAATCTGACCTGGCAAAAGCAATTCGGAGATCATAGCTTCACTGCCATGGGTGTATGGGAAATAAGTCGTTCGTGGGACTCACAACTAAAGGGAACCGGTTCCAATCTGAACAATGAAAGTGTTGGGTACTGGAATCTTGGCAATGCTGCTATCAGAGATGCGAGCAATTCATATACGGAATTCTCTTTGGCTTCCGGCATCGTGCGTGCTAATTACGATTATAAAAAACGCTATTTCATTACTGCCGCATTGAGAGCCGACGGTTCTTCTAAATTCCAGGGAGACAACAAATGGGGATATTTCCTTCCGCAGCTATAGCTTGGGATATTGCACAGGAATCTTTCATGAGTAATCAGCATGTACTTGACCAATTGAAGTTACGTGCCAGTTTCGGAGTTACAGGAAATCAGGATATTGCTGCTTACAGCACATTAGGTATGTTGTCGGGGGCATCTTACGGCTGGGGAACTTCCACTTCCTCTACGGGATATTGGGGGAATCAGTTTGCTACACCTGACATTACGTGGAAAAGACTTATCAATATGATTTGGGATTGGATATGAGTCTCGGAGGTTTTAATATTACAGTGGACTGGTTCAAGAAACAAACGAAAGATCTGCTTTTTCAGAAACAGGTGCCTAAATATAACGGAGGTGGTACTTATTGGGTGAATCAAGGAAAACTGAACAATACAGGAGTCGAAATGTCTCTCACTACTTTCCCTGTGAAGGGCGCCGTGACATGGGAAACCAGTCTGAATGCTTCTTATGTGAAGAATGAAGTAGCAGACCTCGCAGGAGATGACTTTGTACTCACTGCTAACTATAGCGATTTGGGAGGTCCTCTGCAAATTATGAAGCCCGGTTATCCTATGGGATCTTTCTATGTTTATCAATGGAAAGGATTCGATGATAAAGGCGCCAATCTTTATCAGAAAGCAGATGGTAGTCTGACAACGAATCCGACTTCCGATGATCTGGTCGTGAAAGGACAGGCAAGTCCCAAATGGACAGTAGGTTGGAATAACACTGTTACTTGGAAAAACTGGACGCTGAATGTCTTTTTTAATGCTGCCACCGGATATGACCGATTGAATATCAGCCGTTTTATGGCGGCATCCATGACTGGAGTCTCTCGTTTTATTACCTTGCGCGATGCCTACTTCAAAGGCTGGGATCATGTTGCTAACAAAGCTGACGCCCTTTATCCGAGTCTCACTAACACCGATAACAAGAGTTATGCCAATTCAGATTTCTGGCTTGAAAGATGCTTCTTTTATTAAGTTGAAGAATATCAGTCTCTCGTACCGCATTCCTCGTCGTGTATTAAAGTTTGCAAGTGTACAACTGTCTGTCAGCGCACAGGATCTCTTTACGATCACCCGCTATAAAGGAATGGATCCCGAAGTGTATACCAGTTATGACGGACTGGACTATGGCGCTTATCCGATTCCGCGGACGATTACTTTCGGTGCTAAAATCAGATTTTAAACCACCTATTAAGACAATAACCGTATGAAAATAACATATATCTTTATAATGAAAGTTTTGCCTGCTCTTCTGGCAGCTTTGTGTTGGACTTCGTGTAGTGATTTCCTGGAAGAAGATCCGAAAGGACAATTGCCTTCGGATACCTATTTCAGCAACAAGGAAGATTTGGATGCTTCACTGACGGCTCTCTATTCCGTGATAGCAAGTTCACAGGCTAGTAATAACCTTTGTGGTACGAACTTCTTGGTGGGAGACGATATTTCCACTCATCCTTCAAGTAATAAGCAGCCTCTCCGTGAGCATGATCAGTTTGATGTGAAAGACAATAACTCGTGGTTGTCCAGTATGTGGGAACAGCGTTTCAAAGTTATCAAGGCCGCTAATTTTATCATTAATAATGCGGAGCGTACGCCGGAGGTGTCGAAAGAGGATATTAAGGTGGCTATTGCACAGGCGCATTATTGGAGAGCCTACTCTTATTTTTATCTGGTGACGACTTGGGGACGAGTTCCCATTATGCTGAAAAGAAGAAATAGATTATAATGCTCCCTTAAAGACAGAGGAAGAAGTGTACGAACTGATCCTGTCTGACCTGAAAATAGCCGAAACCGGTTGTCCCGCAATGTATACAAAAGAACCTTATGCCAGAAACGGAATGAATATTGCCGTAAGTGAAGGAGCTGTGAAAGCAACAATGGCTTATGTTTATATGTGTGTATGGCGGGGTGGCCGCTTAATAAAGGAGTTGAATATTATAAACTGGCTGCCGCTAAAGCCAAAGAAGTGATAGACGGTGCAGATAATGGCACTTATTATTATAAACTGCTACCGGAATATAGTCAGGTATATTCGTGGGAGTACAATAATAAGAATACGGAGCTGCTGTTAGGTATCTACTATAACAGGGATGCGATGGGGCAGGCCGCTCCTTTAACTGATTTCCTTCAGGATATGAAACAGGCCGGTTGGGGAGATACGAATGGGGAAATCAAATTTTGGAAGAACTTTCCTGAAGGCCCTCGTAAAGATGCTACGTATTTCCCTAAAATCATGTTTAGCGACGGGAAACTATATGATTGGTGGTATGATACCGATCCTGCTTCTCGTGAAGTAGTCGCCCCCGTCTTTATGAAAACTGCAGAAGGAGCGGTGCGTGGAACAGAATTTGATTATACAAATCCTACCGTAGTCAATGCGTCGGGTGAGAAAACATTCCAGTTGTTACGTCTTTCGCAAGTATATTGCTGGTATGCCGAAGCGACAGGGCGTGCGGGAGATCAATGATCAGGCGGTCAAAGTTCTAAACGAGGTACGCAACAGGGCAGATGGTGAAGATACTGATAAATATACGACGGATATGTCTCCTGATAAACTGGCGGAAGCGGCTTACGATGAACATGGCTGGGAAATGGCGGATACTATTGGGGAGGAATCGCCAGCAGAGCCAGGGATATGTTTAGAATGTACCGTTATAAGGATCATTTTGAATCCCGTAAGCTAAATAAGCCTATTGAGGTGGCGCACGATGTTTTCAGGAAAGAAGCTGTAGCAGTCACCGGAACTTGGGATGACAGTAAGATGTATGTTCCTTATCCTTATGAAGACGTGATTTTAAATCCGAACCTGGATAACAGTTGGAAAAACTGACAGTATTTAGTATGACTTATTGAATGATCTGTTTTTATAGAACGATGTAGATTCTCACAATGGATTACATCGTTCTTTCTTTTTTGTATGGCTTGTGGTATCAACCTATATCATTGTTCGATAGTTAAACTCTTGTCTTGTGTGCGAATAGCTGATTTGAAAGGGGAATTTAAAAACGTCGGGCTAGATTTCACTAAATGGAATAAAAGTGTTATTTTTGCATCTTGTTCTTAACGGAAATTAATCAAGAAATGATAGAAGATATTAAAAAGCCTGTCAGGTGATGAATGAAGGAGGTGTGATCCTTTATCCTACCGATACTGTATGGGGCATAGGCTGCGATGCGACTAACGAAGAGGCTGTACGCCGCGTGTATGAGATTAAGAAACGCGCTGACAGCAAGGCTATGCTGGTATTGGTAGACTCTCCTGTGAAGGTGGATTTTTATGTACAGGATGTCCCCGATGTGGCATGGGACCTGATAGAAGTAGCCGACAAGCCGTTGACGATTATTTATTCCGGAGCACGTAACTTAGCATCGAATTTGCTGGCCGAGGATGGCAGTGTAGGGATTCGGGTGACGAATGAAGACTTTTCCAGACGACTCTGTCAGCAGTTTCGTAAAGCAATCGTTTCTACTTCGGCTAATGTCAGCGGGCAGCCGGGTGCGGCTAATTTTAGTGAAATCAGTGATGAAATCAAATCGGCGGTAGATTATATCGTTGGCTTTCGCCAGGACGATATGAGCCGGCCGAGACCCTCAAGTATTATTAAGTTGGAAAAAGGTGGAGTGATAAAGATAATTCGCGAATAAATGAAGGGAGAAAAAACTTAGTTTACTACAGCGTTGCATCAAATGGCGGGAAGCGAATATTAAGGAGAAGCAATTTATTCTGATATTAAGTTTCCTGGTCGGAATTTTCACAGCGTTTGCCGCATTAATATTGAAATTCTTTATCCATCAGATACAGAATTTCCTAACTGATAATTTTAATGCAACGGAAGCTAACTACCTGTATTTGGTATATCCGGTAGTCGGGATTTTTCTTGCAGGTTGGTTTGTTCGTAACATTGTTAAGGATGACATCAGTCATGGAGTCACCAAAATTCTATATGCTATTTCCCGTAGACAGGGACGTATCAAACGACATAATATCTGGTCGTCTACAATTGCCAGTGCCATCACGATCGGCTTCGGTGGATCGGTTGGAGCGGAGGCACCGATTGTGCTGACGGGTTCGGCCATCGGCTCCAATCTGGGAAGTGTTTTCAAGATGGAACATCGCACGCTGATGCTGCTCGTCGGCTGTGGCGCGGCAGGGGCGATTGCGGGAATCTTTAAGGCTCCGATTGCGGGACTGGTATTTACGCTGGAAGTGCTGATGATCGACCTGACCATGTCCTCTTTACTTCCCCTGCTGATTTCTGCCGTGACAGCGGCAACCGTTTCATATATAATCACCGGTACGGAGGCTATGTTTAAGTTTCATCTGGATCAGGCATTCGAACTGGAGCGTATTCCTTTTGTTATTTTACTGGGAATTTTTTGCGGACTGATTTCATTGTACTTTACGCGTGCCATGAATTCGGTGGAAGGTGTCTTTGGTAAACTCAACAACCCTTATAAGAAACTGGCTTTCGGTGGTGTGATGTTGAGTATATTGATCTTCCTTTTTCCCGCCTCTTTATGGTGAAGGATATGATACCATTAATCTTTTGCTGAATGGAACGTCTGCGGCAGAGTGGGATACGGTCATGAACAATTCTATGTTTTATGGCTATGGCAATTTGCTGCTGGTTTATCTGATGCTGATTATTCTGCTGAAGGTCTTTGCTTCCAGTGCAACGAATGGTGGCGGTGGTTGTGGTGGTATCTTTGCGCCTTCGCTTTATTTGGGTTGTATTGCCGGGTTTATCTTTTCTCATTTCAGCAATGACTTTGAGTTCTCTGCTTATTTGCCCGAAAAGAATTTCGCACTCATGGGGATGGCGGGAGTGATGAGTGGCGTTATGCATGCCCGTTGACAGGGGTGTTCCTGATCGCCGAATTGACAGGGGGATATGACTTATTTCTTCCGTTGATGATTGTATCTGTAAGTTCATATCTGACCATTATAGCTTTCGAACCTCATAGTATCTATTCGATGCGTTTAGCTAAGAAGGGACAGTTGCTTACACACCATAAGGATAAAGCCGTGTTGACGTTGATGAAGATGGAGAATGTGGTGGAGAAAGATTTCGTTGTCGTACATCCGGAAATGGATTTGGGCGAATTAGTGAAAGCAATTGCTGCTTCCCATCGAAATGTCTTCCCGGTGACAGATAAGAAAACGGGTGGATTGTTGGGAATTGTACTTCTCGACGACATTCGTAACATCATGTTCCGGCAAGAACTTTATCACCGTTTTACTGTTAATAAATTAATGACATCTGCCCCTGCCAAGATATTCGATACGGATGGAATGGAACAGGTGATGCAGACGTTTGATGATACCAAAGCATGGAACCTTCCTGTGGTAGATGAAGAAGGGCGATATCAGGGGTTTGTTTCCAAATCGAAGATATTTAATTCATACCGCCAAGTATTGGTACATTTCTCTGAAGATTAACTGACAATCGGCAAGGTGCCGGAGCCGGGTTTATGCAGATAACAGGTTGCTATGCAGATTATAAGACGATTATGAAAAAAGAAGATTTAAGGATCGTTTATATGGGTACTCCCGATTTTGCGGTAGAGGCCCTGCGTCAGTTGGTAGAGGGTGGTTATAACGTGGTGGGTGTGATAACGATGCCCGATAAGCCTGCCGGACGTGGACATAAGATCCAATATTCTCCTGTAAAGCAATATGCGCTTGAACAAAATTTACCGTTACTTCAACCGGAAAGGTTAAAAGATGAGGTTTTTGTAGAAGGCATTGCGTGAATGGAAGGCGGACTTGCAGATTGTAGTTGCTTTTCGTATGCTGCCCGAAGTGGTATGGAATATGCCACGTTTGGGAACCTTCAATCTTCATGCTTCTTTGCTTCCTCAATACCGTGGAGCAGCTCCTATTAATTGGGCGGTGATTAACGGTGATACGGAAACGGGTATCACTACTTTCTTCCTGAAACATGAGATAGATACGGGAGAAGTTATTCAGCAAGTACGTGTTCCTATTGCCGATACGGATAATGTGGAAGTGGTACATGATAAGTTGATGGTACTGGGAGGAAAACTGGTTCTTGAAACGGTAGACGCTATATTGAATGGAACGGTAAAACCGGTTCCGCAGGAAGAAATGGCGATTGTCGGTGAGCTTCGTCCTGCTCCGAAGATATTCAAAAGAGACTTGCCGGATCGACTGGAATCAACCGGTGAAGAAAGTCTATGATTTTATCCGTGGATTATCACCTTATCCTGCTGCTTGGAGTGAACTGATTACTTCTGAAGAAGGAGCAGCAGTGGTCGTGAAGATATTTGAAAGCGAGAAGATTTATGAATCACATCAATTAGCTACAGGAACAATTGTGACCGATGGAAAGAAATTTATGAAAGTAGCTGTACCGGATGGATTTGTATCTATTCTTTCTTTTACAGCTTCCCGGTAAAAAACGTCTGAAAATAGATGAATTGCTTCGTGGATATCACCTGGAAGATGGTTGTCTGATGAATAATTAATCGGATGAGCAGATTAAAACGAGCAAGCCATTAGATTATAAATAGAATAAAGCGTCCCGAATAAGAGACGGCTAGAACCTAAAATAAAAGAATTATGAAACCGATTATTTCTCCTTCCATCCTTTCTGCCGACTTTGGTTATCTGGCGAGAGATATTGAAATGATAAACCGCAGCGAAGCGGAGTGGGTACATATTGATATAATGGATGGAGTATTTGTTCCTAATATATCATTTGGCTTTCCGGTACTGAAATATGTAGCGAAGTTAAGTAAGAAACCGTTGGATGTGCATTTGATGATTGTGAATCCGGAAAAGTTTATTCTGGAGGTAAAAGCGTTGGGCGCGCATACGATGAATGTACATTATGAAGCTTGCCCGCATCTGCATCGGGTGGTACAACAGATCAGAGAGGCAGGGATGCAACCTGCCGTGACGATTAATCCGGCAACTCCCGTAGCTCTTTTAGCAGGACATTATCCGGGATGTATATATGGTGCTTGTCATGAGCGTGAATCCCGGCTTCGGCGGACAGAAGTTTATCGAACATTCAGTAGAAAAAGTTCGTGAGCTGCGTGCCCTGATTGAACGGACAGGTTCGAAAGCGCTCATTGAAGTAGACGGTGGGGTGAATCTGGAAACAGGTGCCCGCTTGGTTGAGGCGGGAGCCGATGCGCTGGTGGCTGGAAATGCTGTCTTTGGGCACCCGATCCGGAGGCGATGATTAGTCAGTTGCACGAACTGTAACTCATCAGTTGAGTACTTTATTACATCCATCGATATCCCTTATATACGCCTGATTATCCCTTGGATAACAGGCGTTTTTTGTGGAGATCATTTTTTTGACCGTTCATGGGAACTCTTTTTGGAGTGTTCTAGCCTTTTGTTTTTTATTGCCGGTATTGTTTGTTCTTTATTTCCTGAAACGCCATTCATTGCGATGGTGCTTTGGATTAGCAGTTCTTGCCTTTGTTTTATAGGAGGATGGCTTGGAATAACTTGGCAATTACAACACGCTGTCTATACTTTTTCCGGAAGAAGAAACAGTGTATCGGGGTTTTAATAACGGATGCACCTCAAGCGAAAGAACATACCTACCTCTGCCAGACATTATTAAAGGAACGTCGTGATACGCCGGCACATATCCGATAGAACGTACTGCAATCCTTTTCTATCTACAGCAAGATTCGGTCGTCACCCGGTTGAAAGTGGAGATGAACTGCTGATTTCTGCCCATATTTCTCCCCCTCTCAACAATCGCAACTTTGATGAATTTGATTATGCCCGCTTCCTGATGCGGAAAGGAATCAGTGGAACAGGATATGTTGCATCCGGGAAATGGATGCAAAACATCTTCGGAATGAATAACCTTAACGGAAATGATCTCAAAAGGTATAGCCAGCTCTTGCCGAAGAAAGATGATTTCACTTTATCAGAAACTAGGGTTTTCCGGCGATGAACTGGCTGTACTTTCAGCACTGACCATAGGAGACAAAACGGAATTAAGTGATTCGGTTCGTGAGAGTTATTCGGTGGCCGGTGCAAGTCATATTCTAGCTCTATCCGGTTTGCATATCGGGCTTTTATATACATTGCTCTTTTTCATACTGAAACCTATTGCCCGAAGAGGAAATATAGGCGATGTTTGCGTTCTGTTCTTTCTTCTTATCCTTCTTTGGGCTTTCGCTTTTTTTACCGGACTTTCACCATCGGTAGTCCGTTCGGCTTGTATGTTTTCGATCTGGGCAGTGGCGGATATTTTTTAATCGTCAGGCTTTATCTTTGAATACGTTGGCGGCGACTGCATGGGTTATGTTACTTTGTAATCCGGTATGGCTGTTTGATGTCGGTTTTCAACTATCCTTCTTGGCTGTTGCTTCTATTCTACTGACTATAAACCCATTTATCGGTTACTTCCGGTAAAGAGTAGGATCGGGAATATTTTGGGGACTAATGAGCGTATCTGTTGCTGCACAGCTAGGAACGGCTCCGCTTGTTATGTTTTATTTTTCCCGTTTTCAACTCATTTTCTGTTTACTAATTTAGTAGTCATTCCTCTGGTTACCATCATTTTGTATTCTGCCGTTGTTATGTTTCTCCTGACTCCGCTACACTGGATACAAAATTCTATAGCAGAGGGCGTCAAGTTTCTTCTGGATGCACTTAATACTTTCATTCATTGGGTAGAACAGCTTCCTTATGCTTCTATTGACGGAATATGGCTATATCAGTTGGAAGTACTGGGCATCTACCTCTTGGCGGTCTGGTTTATTATTTGAAACCGGGGATTAAAGGAATCTTCTGATCTGTCTCTTTTCAATATTATTGTTAGGTGTCTTTATCATTCAACATTATGTCCTGGGTGGACCGTCCTCTGGATAGTATTGTTTTCTATAATGTTCGCGGTTGTCCGGCAGTTCATTGTATTGAATAATGGGACTTCACGGATGAACTATGGAGATAGTCTTTCTGATAAAAGGCAGTTGTATCGTGTTGCAACAAATTATTGGAAGCATCATCATCTTCTGCCTCCCAAAGAAATAACTGCCGATTGCCGGTATATGGAACTCTAATCGTCAGCAGCAGATTGTATTCTATCATGGCTGCCGTATTTGTGTAATAAATGATAACCATTGGCGGAACAAAACCACCGCTTCGCCGTTATTTATTAAGTATCTTTACTTATGCAAAGGATATGACGGACATCTGGAAGAGCTCACCCGAATCTTTTTCTATCTCTTACGTCATATTAGACGCATCTCTCTCGGAACACCGCAGGCACCTCCTTGAAGAGGAATGTAAGCAGTCCGGTTTGCGTTTTATCTCGCTATCCGACGAAGGTTCTGTCCGCTTTTTGCTCTAAGTACAAAGATTTATCGTACATTTGCAACTCGATAAAGAATATGAGTATGTTGACGAAAGTAATAGAACAGGCAAAAATAGATCATTTCACTAAATGGTTTGAGCGCGCTGACAAAATAGTAATTGTATCTCATGTTTCTCCTGACGGCGATGCTATCGGTTCTTCATTGGGATTATATCATTTTTTAGATTCACAGGAAAAGACAGTAAACGTAATCGTGCCCAATGCTTTCCCCGATTTTCCTTCGGTGGATGCCGGGCAGTAAAGACATTCTCCTGTACGACCGTTACAAAGAATTTGCGGATAAGTTGATAGCCGAAGCAGATGTAATCTGCTGTCTGGATTTCAATGCATTGAAACGTATTGATGATATGGCAGATGCGGTAGCAGCTTCTCCCGCACGTAAAATAATGATCGATCATCATCTATATCCCGAAGAATTCTGTAAGATAGTAATGTCCTATCCTAAGATATCTTCTACTTCCGAACTGATATTCCGTCTCATCTGCCGTATGGGGTACTTCAGTGATATCTCTAAGGAAGGCGCAGAATGTATCTACACAGGGATGATGACAGATACCGGTGGGTTCACCTATAACTCGAACAACCGGGAGATTTATTTTATCATTAGCGAACTCCTTTCTAAAGGGATTGATAAAGATGATATCTACCGTAAGGTATATAATACATACTCAGAAAGCCGTTTGCGTCTAATGGGATATGTATTATCGAACATGACTGTGTATTCGGAATCTAATTCGGCTCTAATCACCCTGACAAAAGCAGAGCAAAGTAAGTTTGACTATATAAAAGGTGACAGCGAAGGCTTTGTGAATATTCCCCTTACCATTAAGAACGTATCTGTTTCTCCTGTTTCTTGCGGGAAGATACGGAAAAGCCGATGATTAAAATTTCCCTTCGTTCGGTAGGGAGCTTCCCATGCAATCAGTTAGCTGCCGAATTCTTCCACGGAGGCGGCCACTTGAATGCCTCGGGCGGTGAGTTTTTCGGAACAATAGAGGAGGCCAAAGCTGTCTTTGAGAAAGCGCTTGAGAAATATAAACCTTTACTCACAGCAAAAAGCTGAGTGCGGAAGGTTAAAAGTGAATATTGAAAGGTTAAAAGATACGAACTTTCAACTTCCTCTTTCATCTTTCAATGAATTTGAGATACATTTGTGCAGAATATAGCTAATTAACAGATAATGAAGAAACTTGTATTTTTATTTCTCTCTGTGATAGCAGCCGGAAGTCTGTTCCAGGCATGCGACAATTCTAAGACTTATGCAGAAATGCTGGAGGATGAGAAGAATGCGGTGAATAAGTTCATCAAAGATAATGATATCCGTGTCATTTCACTGGAAGAGTTTGAACGGGATACGATTACAGCTTCTGAAGCGGGGAATGGATATGTTGCTTTCTCCAATGGCGTATATATGCAGATCGTAGATCGTGGAAAAAGAGGATAAGAATGGAGTTGAAGTTATCCGAGAAGATACTTTTGCTAATAATAATGTGATTTGTACCCGCTATGTAGAACAAGGATATGATGACAGGAGATGACTACATGTTTCAATGTTCCTTCCTGGAAAAATGGATGGATATTTCTGAATATTATAAGTCTCCATTAACATTCCGTTATGTGCAAAACATTCGTCTACTGTTTATGGAATCGTTTTATCCGGTAGTTTGGATTACGACTTATTATGGAAAGTTGCTAAAGGTTATGGAACTGCAATTCCATCCGGATGGCTGATTGCTTTACCATATTTGCGTAATAATGCCCATGTACGCCTAGATTGTACCTTCTAAGATGGGACATACAACTGCACAACAAATGTCAATCCTTATTTTATGATATCCGGAAGTTCAGAAAGCAAAAAGCTAAAGCACTAACATTAGATAAATCAAATCTTTTAACTAAACCTATGACTCTAATCAAATCTATCTCTGGAATCCGCGGAACAATTGGCGGAGGAGCGGGCGAGGGATTAAATCCGCTTGACATCGTAAAATTCACTTCGGCTTATGCTACTTTGATTCGTAAGACCTGTAAAGCACAAAGCAACAAAATTGTAGTGGGACGCGACGCCCGCATCTCAGGTGAAATGGTAAAAAACGTAGTTGTCGGCACACTGATGGGAATGGGCTGGGATGTTGTAGACATCGATCTGGCTTCTACCCCGACTACTGAGCTAGCTGTGACGATGGAAGGTGCCAGTGGCGGTATTATCCTGACAGCATCGCACAACCCTAAACAATGGAACGCTCTGAAATTGCTGAATGAACGTGGTGAATTTCTGAATGCAGCCGAAGGCAATGAAGTACTTCGTATTGCTGAGGCTGAGGAATTTGAATTTGCTGACGTAGACCACTTGGGCTCTTACCGCAAAGACCTGACTTACAATCAGAAACATATTGATAGCGTATTGGCTCTCGACTTGGTAGATGTGGAAGCTATCAAGAAAGCGAATTTCCGTGTAGCTATTGACTGTGTAAACTCTGTAGGAGGTATCATCCTTCCGGAACTTCTGGAACGTCTGGGTGTGAAACATGTAGAGAAACTCTATTGTGAACCTACCGGCAATTTCCAACACAACCCCGAACCGCTTGAAAAGAACTTGGGTGACATCATGAACTTAATGAAAGGTGGAAAGGCTGATGTAGCTTTCGTTGTAGATCCCGACGTTGACCGTCTGGCAATGATCTGCGAGAATGGCGTAATGTACGGTGAGGAATATACACTGGTTACTGTGGCTGACTATGTGCTGAAACATACTCCCGGTAATACAGTTTCCAATTTGAGCTCTACCGTGCTTTGCGTGACGTAACCCGTAAATATGGTATGGAATATAATGCTTCTGCAGTAGGCGAAGTAAACGTAGTAACAAAGATGAAGGCAACCAATGCTGTTATCGGCGGTGAGGGAAACGGTGGAGTAATCTATCCTGCTAGTCACTACGGACGTGATGCATTGGTAGGCATCGCATTATTCCTTAGCCATCTGGCTCATGAAGGAAAGAAAAGGTCAGCGAGCTCCGTGCTACTTATCCTCCTTACTTCATTGCCAAAAAACCGTGTAGACTTGACTCCGGAAATCGATGTAGATGCTATCCTTGCCAAAGTGAAGGAAATCTATAAGAACGAAGAAATCAACGATATCGACGGTGTGAAAATAGACTTTGCCGACAAATGGGTGCATTTGCGCAAGAGTAATACAGAACCGATCATCCGTGTATATAGCGAAGCGTCTACCATGGAAGCTGCCGAGGAAATCGGTCAGAAGATAATGGATGTGATTAATGAATTAGCAAAATAATATCCTGTAAAATAGGATTTTATTTATAACATTTGAGTCTCGTATATCATAAAGATAACTGAATAAGTTGTCTCATTGATATACGAGACTTTTTATTAGGATGATATCCACTGAATAATGATAGTTATTCTTCTCCTTGAGTATTAACAATAAAGTTTATTTTGATTAAGTCTAAACTTCCTTTCGTCCAATAGTAAACTTCTCTTTTATTATTTACAAACTTAAAATGCAAGCTTCATTTTTATAAATGCAAGCATTGTTTTTAAAAACGGAACCTTTGTTTTTTATATAAATGAAGGTTGCATTTATAGATTGAACGGATGAAAAGCAACTTTACTGTTAATAAAAAGAAAGTTTGGACTTAATCAAGAGCAACTTTTCTATTAATAGATTACATGAGAAGTAAGCAGTATTGAGAGAGAAGTAATCAATAAAGCTTATTTCTCTACTTCGTTAGAATAGATATAGTATAAGGAGGTTAGTGATATACAAAGGTTTATAGATCTTATAATCAATGATAAATAAACGGCTTATATATGTAGATTTGATATGTGAAAAGGATAATTAAAGGAAAATTGTAGTATATTTGTACTGTTCTTTGAGGCGTCTTTATTATAAGGAAGCGTTTAGTGCTTTTTCTCAAGTGCGAATCTGGACAATTCGAGCTGTGTTGAGGAAATAAACAAAACGTTCTTCCTTTGGTTTTGTATGTTGCACCTAGGTGCTGATATACAGTCAAGGGCGTGAGCTGTTTTTGCTTGTATTCAACACAGAGGTAGTCCAGAACCTGCACTTGGATATAAGTTTAGCGGTCTCGCGCTTCTTTTGTGTATACACTTCTGTTGAGACTAGGAAGGAACTAACAAATTGAAAAACATGCAAACGGTACAAGTGTTGCCAGTAATGTTACTAATGTCCGTAACAGTATCAGCAAAGAGGCCTAACAGGTTTTGAACAGCTTATTGATAAACGTACGACATGAAAATAAAACTGATAGCATTATTTATAATGATGAGATCATTGGCTGCTATAGCTGACAATGATACTTATTTCTTTTCAAAAGTAGATTATCAACAAGGCTTATCCAATAGTGCAGTGCTTTGTCTTTTTCAAGATAATGTGGGGCTGATGTGGTTTTGGCACGTATGATGGAGTGAACTGTTGGGATGGAAAGACGATGGAAGTGTTTCGCTCTGATTTTTCAGAAAGCAAAACGTTGAGCAATAACGTGATTCATTCCATTTCGCAGGCAGATAACAGTTGCTTATGGATTTCTACCCATTTGGGGAGTAAACCGCTTCTCGCAAAAGGCGAGGCAAGTGGTAGCCAACTATGATTTTTCAGGTGATTATTATGTTCATTCTAATAATCAGGGGAAACACTTGGATACTTACCGGAGACGGAATTTACTATTATAATACGCATCATCAACGTTTTATCCGGGTACAAACTTCTGTTTTACCAGTGGATAGTATGGAACGACGTGCATTTGTGACCGATGATGGGGGCTTTGGGTATTTCCACCTAGTACGGGACAAATTCTTAATTACTCACTCAATAGGTTTGATACGGATAGTTTGTCGGTGAAATTATCTATCTCAACAAACAAGTTCCATTCGAAAGCAATTGAAGATATTTTCTATCAGAATGGTATTTTTGTTTCGTAGATTGTGACAGAGATTTATATATGTATGATATCTCTCGTAAATCCAAGATTTATATTCGTAATCTTTCATCACTCGTTCAGAAATATGGAGTAATAACAGGGATTGTTCCCTTTTATGAAGATATTATCATTGGATTTTCGTGCTAATGGATTGATTCGTTTACGTACTTCTAAAAAGTATGAAGAAGAGATCGTCAATCGTAATATCCGAATCTATGGAATTTATAGGGGAACCGCGTCAAAGGGTTGCTTTTGGATTGCATCGGACGGGCAGGGAGCTGTGATGTACGCCAAAAATATTCGATCGCTACCAATTTGATGTTGAATCGTATGTCACCTAATTTGAGTAGACAAGTACGTTCGATACTGACAGATGAATATGGAGGATTATGGTTTGGAACAAAGGGAGATGGGCTTTTACATTTGCCTGATTATCATGAAGCAGTAGGAAATCCTCTTGGGAGGGCTATGGTTTATTCTCCTGGAGAGAAACAGGTAATGTCATCATATATTAAATGGAATCATGAGTTTCACGTTTATAAACTGGCCCAAAGTCGCTATATGGATGGCTTCTGGATAGGGGCAGGAAATCTGGGATTATTTTATTATTCATTCAGAGATGATGCTGTGCATTCGGTAGAATATTCTTCCGGTCGACCTGTTATTGAGATACATGATATTTATGAAGAAAATGATAGTGTGTTATATGCTGTAACGGCGGTGGATGGTTTTTATAAAATGGTGCTTGAAAAGAAAGGAGGGACTATTAATGTACGTCAGCAAAAACGTTATCATTTTTTTTCATGAGCAACGGGAGATTATGATGTTTTATCCCATGTTGGCGGAAGGGGATTCTATCTTATGGTTAGGTAGTCGTGAAAAGGACTTGTTCGTTTCGATAAACGAACGGAAGAATATCAAGTCATCTCTTTTTGAAAGAAAAGCTGCGCAAGTCGGTAGACGATATATTAAGTTTGTACCGCACTGAAGATGGTAAAATGTATGTAGGAACAACTTCTGGTTTGGTTTGTCTTTCATTTTGTGGAAAGAAGATAGAAGCTACTTATATCGGTAGGGAGCAGGGACTTCTTAATGATATGATACATGGTATACAGGAAGATGGCAATGGCTTCCTTTGGCTGGGTACCAATCGCGGACTCATCAAATATAATCCGAAAAATGGCTCGTCGCATGATTATTATTACAGTGCCGGTGTGCAAATAGGGAGAGTTTAGTGATGATGCCTATTATCAGTGTCCTTATACAGGCAGTCTTTTCTTTGGAGGAATTGATGGACTGCTTTATCTGGATCGTAAAGTGGCGGCTGCCCCTGAGTTTTATCCGGATATTGTGTTACGTCGGTTGTGGCTTGGGCGGACAGCAGTAAATTTAGGTGATTATTATACGGAAGATGGAAAAAAGTCTGCAATTGGAAGGAGCGGAAACTTCTTTCTCTCTTTCTTTTACCGTACCTGATTATTTGACCGGGAAAGAAGTGGAATATTCATTCATCCTGGAAGGATATGATAACCAATGGACTTCATTCAGCAGCATCAATGAGGCTTCATATACTGATGTGCCTGCGGGTGATTATATTTTTAAAAGTCCGTTATAAGAAAGACGTGTTCGATACGGAGTATAAATTCTTTTCCATTCCCATACATATTCTTCCACCGTGGTATCAGTCGCTATGGGCTTATCTCCTTTATATTTTATTAATAGTGCTCTTTGTGGTTTATTTGTTTCATTTTACTTCGTAAATATATCCTTCATGAACGTATACTGAAACGGTTTGCTCAATACGGAAAATAATAAAAAGGTGCTGGAAAGTAGTAGTTATAATCGTGACTTATTGGATAGTTTTACCCTCATTTACCATGCTTGCGATCAGCTACGTGCAGAAAACACCTCTTATGAACAACGTCGTAAGCAAGTGGAGTTAATACGTGAAACAGCGATGAGTGCTCTTTTCCGGCCAGAGACGCTTTATTCAGAGAAACTGAAGCATTTTTTATCCTACTACCTTTGTTTTGTCTGCCCGTATGTGTATACAGGAGTTATCTATGGAAGTACTTCGCACGTTGAAGTCAGAAGGAGTAGATGTTACTTTGGTACAATCTCTGATTCCTGCGAATTTTACTTTTTCCGGTCTATAAAAATGCTTTTTACGTTGTATTCTTTATTATTGTTATCAGTTTGTTTGTCAGAAAAACATCGTCAGGCAGAATTACGGTTAGTGTGCAGGAAGAAAACGGCAAGATGTCGTTAATAATATCTGGTACGGTTGATGTGCTTAAAGAACTACAACAACAACTGACCGGAACTCCTTCCTCTGTGTTTAATAAAGAAGATATTGATCGGTTTTCGGTATTCAGTTGATGCTTTGTTTTGTGCAATCAGCTTTAGAGCAACTTCATACAGTTGTTCGTTATGTAGAATCTGACAGTGGTCAACATAGCCTGATGCTTACTTTCGATCCCGCCACATTAATTGAAAATCAATCGAGTGAAAAGAAAACGATTCTTTTATTAGAAGATCGTGAAGAAATGGTTTGGTTGATAACAGGATTACTTTCTGAAGAATATTTGATACATTCGGTGAAAAGTGTACAGGTGGCATTTGAGGAAATTCATCGTTCGGTTCCTGCTGTTTTTTAGTTGATATGGCTATGTATGCGGAAGAGGAAAGTACGTTTATGGAATATGTTGGAAAGAATCGCTCGGCTTTATCGAAAACAGCTTTTATTCCTTTGCTGACATGGAAAGCAAGTTCGGTTATTCAACGCGAATTGATTAAATGGTCCGATTCCTATATTGTACTACCCTATGATATTCTCTTTCTGAAAGAAGATGTTCATAAAGCTATTTATGGTAAGCGGGAAGCCAAACAAATTTATTTGGAAGATTTGGGTGAATTGGCAGGGCAAATAGTGTGTACTACAGCAGAACAGGCTGATTTTATCCGTAAACTTTTACAAGTGATTGAACAGAATCTTGAAGAGGAAGAATTGGGTTCAACATTGATAGCCGATCGTATGGCAATGAGTCCGCGCCAGTTTTATCGTAAGTTTAAGGAAATATCTCCCATTGCTCCTAGCGATCTGATTAAAAACTATCGGATGGAGAAAGCTGCGCGCCTTTTTAAGAGAGGAAGATCTTTCTATTCAGGACGTTATTGCTGATGGGGGATATCAAGTCGTTCCTATTTTTACAAAGAATTTGCTAGAAAATTCGGTATGACACCTAAGGATTATCGAGAACAGCATAAGAATCCGTAGTTTTCTTTTGTACTTTATATTGTGCGCTCATTATACACAATATATTGTAACACATTGTAAATGTCTTGTTTATAATGTGCTCCCATTGTACATGTTATGTGTCTTTTGACCAATGTGATTTTGCCAGCATTTTGTCATTTCAGAGGATGATTAATGAGTGAAAAAGTGTTTAATTCGCTTTGTACTTAGCCATTGAAGGATAAGTATTCAACAGAATCATTAATTAAGAAATCATGAAACAAAACTGCATTAAAACTGTAGCAATTAGTTTGCTCGTAACATTGTCTTTTGTCTATTAATGCCTCTACGAGGAAGGTAAATGTCGCGCGTAGCGTTATGGTAGGAAATGGAATTGCCAAATTTGTACCTAATGGCTTTGATGCCAAGAAAGTACCTTCTTTTTGCAATTGAAAAAGAACCTCGTGAACAGGGAGCACTTTTCTTCCGGGTGGGAGCTGGTTCCCGATTTTTCACTGACTGACGGTAAAGCGAATGCATCATTAATCATACCGGAAGGTACGAGTATCTACGGAGGCGGAGAAGTTACCGGATCTCTTTAAGAAACGGAAAAACCATAAAACTGTGGAATACCGATTCCGGAGCATACGGAGTTGATAATGGAACGCGTTTGTATCAGTCACATCCATGGATGATGGGAGTCAGGAAGGATGGAACCGCCTTTGGTATTTTGTTTGATACTACTTGGAAAGCTGAATTAAGCAGTACAGATGAGAAAATAGAGTTAAGAAGTGAAGGGGAGCTTTTTTCGTGTATTTATCATTGACAGAGAATCACCGCAGGCTGTTGTTCGAGGATTATCCGAACTAACCGGTACTATGCCGATGGTTCCGCGCTGGGCTTTAGGCTATCAGCAATGTCGTTTTTCTTATACGCCTGACAGTCGTGTAATAGAAATAGCCGATACGCTTCGTTACAAGCGTATTCCGTGTGATGCAATTTGGATGGACATTGATTATATGGATGGTTATCGTATATTCACATTTAACCCGCAAGGTTTTCCTGATCCAAAAGCTGTAAATCGAGACTTGCATCTGCGTGGGTTCCATTCGGTATGGATGATTGATCCGGGAGCTAAAGCTGAAACAGGTTATTCTGTCTATGATTCGGGAACAGCAAATGATGTTTGGGTAAAAACTGCCGATGGAAAAGAATATAACGGTGATGCATGGCCGGGGAAAGTGGCATGGCCGGATTTCACAGATCCTAAAGTTTGCCAGTGGTGGGGCGGACTTTATAAAGACTTTATGGCGCAAGGCGTAGATGGGGTTTGGAACGATGTGAACGAACCGCAAGTGAGTAATACACCTACCGGAACGATGCCGGAAGATAATTTGCATAGAGGTGGAAATGGAATTCCTGCCGGAAACTCATTTGCAATATCATAATGTTTACGGGTTCTTAATGGTTAAGTCATCAAGAGAAGGAATGTTAGCCGCGCAACCTAAGAAACGTCCTTTTATTCTGACTCGTTCTAATTTTTTGAGGGCAGCGTTATGCCGCAACATGGACAGGTGACAATGGTTCCAGTCGCGAGCATATGGAGATGTCTGTACCTATGTCGTTAACATTGGGACTGTCGGGACAACCTATGAGTGGTGCTGACATTGGTGGCTTCTTGTTCCATGCAGATGCCGATTTGTTTGGGAATTGGATTGCACTGGGAGCTTTTACCCTTTTTCGTCATGCTTGTGCCGGAACCAACAATA